>Ga0209004_1000227_pt1 | contig 12398 bp, 3 predicted proteins | sample TexAe_RefH0_M1_FD_187948 | JGI IMG/M metagenome (GOLD analysis project Ga0209004, IMG submission 187948) | Forest soil microbial communities from Davy Crockett National Forest, Groveton, Texas, USA - Texas A ecozone_RefH0_M1 (SPAdes) (version 2) | ecosystem: Environmental > Terrestrial > Soil >... | reverse complement strand
CTTTACTGCCGCATTGTATGAAGGCTGCGGCATCGAACGGACCGCCGCGATCGCTTGCGCAAAACTGCCAAGCCGCGTGTACGCACCGACCAAGCCCTCCCATCCGCTAGAGTTATTGGGGTGTGATTGCGTTGCCTGGCGATAGATCTCAATTGCCCGTCCAGTCTTGGCTTGCTCCATAAATGTGCCCGCAATTTCAAGACGAAGGCTCAATGCCTCGTCGGAATCGCTTTGTCCGGCGGCTGCGAGCGCGCGGTGCAGAAACTGTTCTCCCAACTCCGGCTGATTCGCGTTGTAGTAGATTAGCGCCAGTTCCGAGAGATAGTCGGAGCGGTTCTCCATCTGCTGTCTTAGTGCCGGCGGAATCTGATGCAGAGTCGAGATCGCCGCTTGCGGAGCTTTTTCGCCAATCTGTGCCTTGATCAGTCCCAGCCAACTCGACTCGTCATTGGGACTTGCAGCGGCAAGCCGATAATACGTTTTGGCTGCCGAAGGGAAATCACCCGCTTGCATTGCGGCGTTTGCCAATCCCACCAACGCGTCTTTGTTGTTGGGGTTCAGCTGAAGGGCCTGCTGGTATGTCGCGACTGCTTCCTTTGGTCGATTTTGATTGAGCGCTGTGGCTGCCTGGCTCATGATTCCCCAGAACTTGGCGTTGTCATATCCCTGGTCGACATCTTTACGTGAAGGATCCAGCTTGTGTGCGTTGGCCAGAAGTCGCGTCGCGTCGTCAAATCGTCCTTCATTCAATCGCACAAATCCCAAGCCTGCGGTGGCGTCAGCGTTGTTCGGCGACTGATTCAGAACCTGCTGGAATTTCGCTTCAGCCTCAGAGAATTTCTTCTCTCGCACCAGTGCATTCGCGATTCCCAGGAGCGCTCCGTTGTCAAGCGGCCGCAGAGTCAGTGCTTCCTGGTAGGCCGCCACCGCTGCTTCGGGTTGATTCTGTTTCTGGGCGTCCGCGCCGTGCTCCATGGCAAGCGAGAATTTTGCAGTGTCATATCCGTCGCGGGCATCCTGTCTCTGCGGCGCGAGCGTGCGGGCCCGGTCAAACAGACCCAGCGCTTCACCGAATCGCTTCTCTTCGAGCCGCGCGTATCCTAGGCCGACGATTGCATTCGCATCATTAGGCGACTGGCGCAAAACGTCGCTGAATCTCGCGGCAGCGGCTTCAGCATCCTTATTTCGCAACTCCTTGAACGCCATCGCTTTGTCCGCATCAGCAATATTCTGCTGCTGCTTGGCGCGAAGGGCTGCCTCGATTGGTTGCAGATCCGCGTCAGGATAGCGCTGGAGATACGCCTCCAGAGACGTTAAAACTTCGGGGTTCTGCTTCTCCCACAAAATCGCCTGCCGCCAGGGAGCACGAGCCTGTTCGGAGCTGCTGGGGTCCTTGATGGACTCGAGCATCTGCATTCCTTCCATGCGAGTCTTCGGATCATAGGTCAGCAGCGATGCGAGCCATAGACGATAGGCTTCAAAATTCGGATTCTGCGCGCACAACTGCCGAAGCTGCGCGATCGCTTTCTCCTTGCCGCCGGTGCTTGCGGCTTCGGTCTCATAAAACGGCTGTGCCCACTTTCCCGGTGGCGGCTGCTGGTCGCCTAAAACTTCGCGATATATCTTCATTGCCCCGTCCGGGTCGTGTTGCATCGCGAGGCGTCCGGCTTCGTCAAGCCGGTTGCGTTCCTCCTGCGTAAATACGTGCAGCTTCTCGACCGCTGCAATCTGGGAATCGCGAGGGTTGATCTTGCGCAGGCGCTCCAGGTAGGAACGCTCCTCTTCTGTCTGACCAGTCTCTTTGGCAGCGCGCGCAAGGCCTGCCAAGGCTTCGGTCTGGTTGGGATTGACCAGCAATACCTTGTGCCAGTTCTGAGCCGCCAGATCAGTGCGTCCACGCAGTTCCAGCGAGCGTGCCTTCGCGAGCAGAATGTCGACTCCGCCCTGTGTCTGCGACGGCGCAGGTGCAGTCGCCGCCAATGCGAGCATCAGCAGAATTTGAAAACGAATAAATCGAATCATTGTAGTCAGCCTCAGTTAGGTTTCCCACGTCGCCAATCGCTCCGTGGCAACGCGCTCGGTAATCCAGCGAACCCAGGCAACAATCATGAGTGCGAACAATAAAACAAGCATCGGAATAAGCCAATAATCTTCTATGAGGGAAACAGTTGCGTATTGATACCGGTCAAGCTCACCGGCGTGATATGCCATCGTTCCAACCAGGAAAGAGTCAAAGCGCCTATTGCGGAAGACAGCAACGCCACCATACACAGGACCTTCACGTTCCGATGGGGTGAATAGAGCGCGCACCGCCTCCATAGCATTTGCGCCGCTGGGAACGATTGCAACCGCTACTCGATCTCCGCGCAAGGGAGAAACAAAACTCTCCACAAAAACATCGGCATCGGCGTTGCCACCGATCAACCGTCTCAAGCGGACACCGTCATAGTGTCGGAACGGCCACTCGGGATGGAGCAGCAAGGTCAACTCTGGTGCCTCGTTAACCTCCATACTCTGTCCCACCAGACCAAGCGGCATCGCGCCTGCCCAACTTGACAACAATGGCTGCGCATCCGGCGATCCAATCAGGACAAGGTCCTTATCCTGCACCTGGTCCAAGTGAGCGACATCAGCAACTGTCAACCGAGTCACGAGTGCTCCGGTTTGTGCACCGAAGAACCCAGCCATATCCAGCAACGTCTCGTAATCCGTCGGAGTGGGTGTATTCGGCATGATGACCGCAGTTCGACCGAGATCAGGCCACTCCGTGAATGGGTAACCTGCATCTGCAAACAACTCGAGACGGGGAAGCAGAACCGCATGTGGAAGGCCATGCAGATCGAGTGTCGAGTCCCGATGAATCGCAAACGAGGGATGGGCCGCCGGCGGCGTACTGCCTTCAAAATAGAAATCGACAGTAAGTGTGTTTGTAAAGGGGAGCATGCTGCCAGTAGGTAGACGGACAATCTCCGCTTGGTCCACAGAGCCCGATGCCGGTTTCAACTGGATCGTATCGATGTCCCTTCCGTTGAGGCGAAGATGCAGCGCAGGATGGGTGCCTTCCGGCGCTCCTCCGTACTCATACTTCAAAAGCAATGGGACTGATTGCCGAGCGCGCAAGAACAGATCGGGTGGCAAGCGGAAGTAAAGATCGATCGAGCCAGTACCGCGTAACTTCAGGTGAGCATCCGTGGTATATGTACCGATTGCAGATGGACCATCGTCCTGCAGCCAGCGCGGAGCACTGTAGGCCTGCAAAGAAGGCATCTGGATCGCGCTCGCACGCAGACTATTCACCCGCGGAAACCATGTTGCGGTGACCAGTGTGCGCGCTGCTTGAACCAACTCACCGGGCGTATCGCCGGTTACGATGAGGAGTTTCCCGTATGGATCACGAGGATTGTCACGCATCGCCAGCAGAGGGCCTTTGATGGTCGGCAACGACAACTCGGATAGAAGCTTTGCATCACGCAGCGCGAGAACAAGCGCGTTGCCGTTGGGGAACTCGCCTACACTCACTGGAAAATGCACGCCTCGCACGTCTGAGAGGACACCAAAGTGCGAAGCCACCATTGCGGCACTCTGCAGGATCGTGTCACCCGGTGTCTCGGCGAAGACCACAGGCAAGTTCCACGCGCGCTCTCCTGACGAATCGAAAAATGGAAGAGGAAGCAGCGACAGATCGTTCGCCAGCGGCAACCGCGTCCCCGAGATGCTGACCGTGCTGTGTGGATCCAACGTTACCCATGGACCCCGCTTTGGATTGCACGACGAGCACGTCCCTTGCAATTCAATTGCGAGAGTATTGTCATTCGTCAGCAAATCGGTGGGCAGTGCGACTTCTGCTTGTTGAGCGGATCCCGGTGCAATTGCAACCGAACCGATCTCGGCCCCGTTCAGAGTTAATTCGAGGCGGGCTTCATTCGTGCGCAAATCTGGTGCTGCATAGGACAGCTTGAGCGTGGCTTCTGTCGTAACCTTTGTGACAGGTTCGCCGAAGAACAAATTCAAGGAAGCTCCACTCTTTTCGAGCAATAGCGCTCTGCTTCCGCCGGAAACCGTAAGTTCAAATTCATCGTGGAAATTCGCCGGCTGGATTGTCTGCGATTGACTTCCGCTTGTCGTCAATTGATTTTCATACATCGACGATGCCTTCACCGCACGAGGAAACAGCATTGTTCCAGATAAAAGAAATGGAAGCAGCGCAGATGCCGCCCAACTTTTTCGGCCCGACGGCATGGGATCAACGTCGACCGGAGGAGCAGGCACGAACAGCCCGAGCGGCACGATTGCCACTGCACGAATTGCCAGCAGAAATATCTGCGCCAGGCTCCGCAGCGGACGATCGTTCAATTGAACGTCGCGCAACGTGAGCCCTGACTTCCGGCGCGAATATGCCAGCCTTTCGATCTGCCGCTCCTGCTCATCGGTAAGATCCGGGAGGAATAAGTGTTGGCGCCGTCCCGCAGAGTGTGCGACCAGCGCCGGCACTTCGCAATACGATCGCCGATCGCCAAGAGCCAGGGAGATCGACATGCCGCGCGCCAACTCCAATGGCGCGTCGATTTTCACGGTTACAGTTGTGCGCGAAATGAGAATTGTGTCTCCGTTGATACTGCGTTCGCCTGAAAGTTTCAACGTAGTGGGTATATTTGCGCGCAGGGATGTTCCCGATCGAAGTTGCCGCTTCTCCCACGCTACCGACGCAGCTACGAGCAGAATCATTGTGCTATATGCGCACCACGCCGCATTCATCATTACCGTGTCACGGTGGACAGGGTCGGCGACGTAGCGACGCTCGGCCATCACAAGTCCGGTCAGATTGAACGCCAGCAGAAGCAAGTACGGGGCCGCCATGCGTCGATCAAAATACGACCGGCGAATAATGCCGCCCTTGCTTGTAACGTTGAACTTGCCCAGGCGTGGATTGATAAGTGCGAGCAGCGTAGGAAAGAGAATATACGGCGCTAGGACGACTTCGTAGATTTCGTTCCAGAATGAATACCGATGTCTCCCCTGTACTCGTGAGTTTGTCAAACTCGAAAGTACAAGATGTGGAAACGCATAGGCCAGGATCGCCCATGTATACCCATAGATATTCACTTTCCCAAAAATGAGATAGACCAGCGGGACAGTCAGAAAGATCAGGCGGGGAATGGCGAAGAGAAAATGCGTTGTAGCGTTGAAATAGCACAGCCTTTGCGCGAGCGTAAGCCCGGAGGCAAACAGCGGGTTCTCGAGGCGCAGGATCTGCGTCATGCCGCGGGCCCAGCGGATGCGCTGGCCAATATGAGCGGCGAGACTCTCAGTGGCGAGTCCGGCGGCCAGCGGAACATTCAGGAACGCAGTATCCCAACCGTTGCGCTGCATGCGGAGCGCCGTATGCGCATCTTCCGTCACCGTCTGCACAGCGATGCCGCCGATCTCATCGAGCGCACTGCGGCGCAAAATGGCGCACGACCCGCAGAAGAATGCTGCATTCCAGAGGTCATTTCCATCCTGTACGAGCCGATGGAAGAGATCCCCCTCATTTGGCACTCTGCGGAATTGCCCGAGGTTCCGCTCAAACGGGTCGGGAGAATAGAACTGATGCGGTGTCTGTAGCAGTCCGAGATTGAGGTCACGCTGAAACCATCCCAGCGTCATGCGAAGAAACGAACGCGCAGGAACATGATCGCAATCGAAAATCGCGACAAATTCGCCGCTTGTGTGCTGCAGCGCCTGATTGATGTTGCCGGCTTTGGCATGAGCGTTGTTGTCGCGAGTGACGTACTCCACTCCAACTTGCGCGGCGAACTCCCGAAACTCATCGCGCCGTCCGTCATCTAGCAGAAGAACCCTCATCTTGTCGGCGGGATAATCCAAGGCCATCGCCGCCAGCACTGTCCCGCGCACAACATGAAGCGGCTCGTTGTACGTCGGCACCAGGACATCAATGGTGGGCCAATCTTTCGGGTCTCCCTTAAGTGGAAGCGGTGGCCGCTTCAAAGGCCTCAGGGTTTGAAAGTATCCAAGGATCAGCGTGGAGAATGCGAAGAACTCCGCGATGAGCAGCAAAACAACAAAAATGTTGTCCCAATGATGAATGTGGCCTGCGCTCGTAATCCCTTCCCATGTCTGAACTACGCGCCAATACCCATAACGCAGGGTGCTGAACACTGAGAAGGTCATCAGGAGCATCGTTACAGTCAGTGAACGAGTCGTTGTGTTCAGCAGCAGTCCGAGCAGAATAAGTGCCGCTCCGAAGATGGCCTGTTCCTTCCATGCAAGCGGAAGAATGATCAGCGGAATGGAAGCGATAATGGCAGCGAGGGCCAGGAGACCCAAAGCGACAGATCCAAGACGCGATAAAGCCCTGAATCTAGTTACAGATTCACTCATGCGGGCCCACCTCAGCGCATCACCAGGGCACGCCAAACTTGACACTCGTGGCGTAGCCCGCAGAAAACGCGAATCAGTCTCTCGAACTTTTGAGGATTTGTCAGCCTTCGTATCATGCAACTCTCGTGTAGGGTCGTGGGCAAATTGGGGGCGAAATATTAGTGAGCGCTTGCGGCGCCTTACACGGTTAGTTCTTTACGCTGTCGACCGATATTTGGGTGCACTCAGACACGATTTGGTTGCTCGCTGCGCGGCGCTCAATTTTCACCTTACTCAAAGTGCGGATTCTTCGTGCTTTATTCTTGGATGCGCGCGAAAGGAAAACCGCTTCATGTGCGTGGACATCTAAACGAAAATCTTATTTCGCACTTGAAAAAAATTCCTTTTGCACTTGAAAATCTTTTTCGCACTAATTTTTTAACCCTTTTTGACCTTTTTCGCACTTGAACAAAGAATCTTTTCACACTTGAATAAAAGGTGATATGAGACTGAAATCAATTCTCACGCTTTGTCTGATACCTGTCATTCATGCGAGAAGTGGAGCGCAATAGTGGCCGTCGATGTGGAAGACTTACGTCAGCGGATTCATAGACAATCAAATGCGCGTCATTGACCACGACGAAGGCGGTCGCACTACTTCAGAAGGGCAGGCGTACGGGATGTTCTTTTCGCTCGTGGCCAACGATCGTTCGCACTTCGACGGTTTGCTGCGCTGGACAGAACAGAATTTAGCGGGTGGCAACCTATCGGAGAACCTGCCTGCGTGGCTGTGGGGTCATGGCTCCAACGATCAATGGGGCGTGCTCGACAAGAACTCCGCGTCCGATGCAGATATCTGGATGGCTTACACCCTTCTCGAAGCAGGTAAGGCTTGGAACGAGCCGCGATATACGAAGATCGGTACCGGCCTGGCGCGCCAAATTGCCGAGCGAGAAATTGCAAACGTGCCTGGCCTTGGCACAATCGTGATGCCAGGCCCAACCGGATTTCAGCATGGCAGTTACGTATCGGCTGAATGCAAGCTACGTACCTTTACAACTCATTCTTGGACTCAATCATTTCATGCCCGATGGCCCTTGGGAGAAAGCGGCAGCGACCGTCTCGATGATAGTCAGCAACTCAGCGCCACACGGCTTTGTTTCTGACTGGACTGAGTTCAAGACCGATACGGGACTTCAGGTATCCCCGACTATCGGAAGTTTCGATGCAATCCGCGTCTACCTCTGGGCCGGAATGTTGAACAGTTCGACCAAGGGTCGAGACGCTCTGTTGCAGTCACTTTCAGGAATACTGAATTATCTCCACGCCAATGACATTCCCCCGGCCAAGGTGCGTCCAGATGGAACCGTCGAAGACCCCAAAGGGCCGGTAGGATTCTCGGCCGCGCTGATTCCATTTGCTGAAGCTCTTCACGAGGAGCAGATTGTGGATCAACAGATGTCACGAGTGCGATCTGAACTCAAGCCGCCAACGGGACTGTTGGGGGCGCCACCCAAATACTATGACCAGAACCTGGCGCTTTTCGGACTCGGCTTTGCGCAGCGGCAATTCTGGTTTGATCCGAAAGGTGGACTCAGATTGAGGTGGAGATCCGATTCATCCGCTCGATTGAAACGGCAACCATCAAAATCGATAACGCAAGGCTAATTGCATTTGACGGGGCGGCATGGCGCTGACAGCCTGCCCGAAGCTGCCGCTTGAGATGTTGCCCTCGACAGCGGCCGCACCGAAAAATTGCGCATGGTTTGCAAGGTTGAATGCTTCCACCCGAAACTCGAGCGAGCGATTGTCCTTGACCAGGAAATTCCGGGACACCGTGGTATCGAAGTCTTCAAGACCGGGACCTGAGAAGTAGCGCCTGCGTGCATTTCCCATTGTTCCTAAGGCCGGCAGAGACAATTGATTGGCATCGAAGATGGCCACGCCACCCCGCGGATTGGTGCGCAGCCCTAGCGGTTTCCCATTCCAACTAGGCGTGTCCACGCCGTTGTTATTGATTCCATTTGGAATCGTGCCGAGCAGCGAAGTGTCGTTGTTGTTGACCAGAGTCACGGGCAGCCCTGAAGTGAACCGCGCGATTCCGGCCACGGCCCAGCCGGAGGCCATTGCATGAAGCGGCTCTCTCGAACTGAACCCGGGCATTTCGTAATGGAAGCTCGTTACCAGGTTATGCCGCATGTCGAACGACGAAAGGCCGCGGCTCAATGACGGGTCAACAGGGTTAACCGGTTCGGGCAGTCCCGCCGATTCATCCAACGATTTCGAGAAAGTGTAACTGACCAACAATTCCAATCCGTGCGACCGATGATTCAAGGTAGCTTCGAGCGCGTTGTAGATCGAGTTGGCGATGGTACGCTGCAATTCGACACTGCCGAACGCCGGTCCGAATTGGGTCCGCGCGTCCTGTTCGTTAAATGGCCCGCAAGCGGGAGCCAGGCTCAGGCACAACGCGGGATTGGCAGGATTGGCTTCTTCAAGCACCAGCAGATGATGCGCGGACGCACCCACGTAGCTGACAGTGGCCAGCGTGGAAGAGCCTATTTGCCGTTCGACGCTTGCCATCCAATGTTCGGCATACGGCGTCACGCTGCGCGGATCGACTGCGGGAATGCCGACAAGCGGCTCAAATTGGCTCCAATTCACATTCGCATTCGGGCGTGCGCGGCTGGCACCATAAGCTACATTCTGCAAAGGAAATCGCTGCCCCGCATCCGCGCCCGTAGCCGCAACGGTGAATGGTGATTCGAAGAGCGGCGGCGCTGCAGAAGTATAGGTGTATCCATACGGCGGATTCGCGCTCATGATTCCCGCCGACAATCCTTCATACGCGGTGTAGAACATCCCGTAGCCAAGCCGGATGCTGGTTTGTCCCGCAGAACCAGCGAGTCTGCGGAGATATGGTGCGGAAAAATCCGGCGACCACGCAATGCCGATGCGCGGCGCAAGATTGTTTCGCGCCAGCGCCAGCGACTCCGGCACTCCAGGATCGCCCGGAAAGACAAGCCCTTCAGGCGCGCCTGGAAACACCTGCGACTGCTCTCCCTTCACCAGCGTCTGTAGCTGATTGAATTTTTCTTGCCACGGGCGAATGCGGTCCCAGCGCACACCGTAGTTAAGCGTGAGGCTGCTCGTTGGCTTCCAACTGTCCTGTACGAACGCCGCCATATAGAGGTTGCGGTTGTAAAAATCCCGCGCCTGGCCCTGGGTATAGCTCGACGGCACGCCCAGCAGGAAGTCGGCAAAGTCCAATCCCGTCTCCGACCCGTTGAATGCAAAGCTGCCATTGAACACCACGTCGGGATGCGTATTGATCTGGTTCGAATGGAGTTCGCCACCGGCCTTGATTCCATGCTTGCCAATGATCCGTGAAAAGGCGTCGCTTATTTCGTAGATGTTTTCCGCCTGTACCAACGCAGTGGTGTCCACGCCCATGGTGAAGTCGTTGAAGGCGATGTTTTCGATGCCTTCCGTAGACGGTTTCAGCGCCGTTATACTGGTGAATCCCTGCCCGACCAGCGATGGCCCGACGCCGCCTTGGGGCTGACCCACGCTGTTTTTGTTGCGCATAAAGCTCAAGTGGAACTCATTCAGCGTTGCGTTTCCAAACGTCATGATGTGCGCTAGGCTGAACAATTGCGCACGCCCATCGCTGGTGGCGTCAAAGCCGGGCACGCTCGCTCCGCCGGTACCGGTCGGATAGGGATTGTCGAGCGAATAGTCGTCGAGAAAATAGTAGCCGGTGAACGTGCCTTTGCCATGGCTCCAATCCACCCGCATCGCGCCCTTGTCGTCCGTCAGGATCTCTGCCTGTCCGGCCGTTGCAAAGAGTCCTGCTCCTGCATTGGGCTGGGGAATCGAGGCCAGGAGATGATGCGTAGGCGTGGACCAGGCCGATTGCGGAATCTTCCCATCGGGAAAAACTGAGGCATACGGCTCGCCAGCGGTAACGGTGCGGCCCAGTCGCGATGAGAGTAGCCCCGCCCAATAGCTGCCGTTTACGCTTCCCGTCAGCGGGTTCTGGCTGAAATCGCCGTTTCGCTCGGCTGCAGATGGAACAGAAATATCGCCGGTATCGATGCCCTCAGTAAGGCGTGTTCCCTGGTAGTCGCCAAATAACATGACGCTCTTGTGAAACGGCGCGCCGCCCAGAGTTCCTCCGAACTGATTCTGGCGATACGCAGCCCGGTCCTGCGAGAAGTAGTTTCGCGCATCCAGTTCCGTGTTGCGCAGAAACTCAAATGCTGATCCGTGCATTTGCGTTGTGCCGGTCTTGGTTGTCACCAGCACTTGGCCGCCGCTCGAATTGCCAAACTCCGCATCGAAGTTCGAAGTCAGCACCCGGAAACTGTCGATCGAATCCAGGTTCGGCATGATCGAGGTGCCCATGTTCACGTCCTCTTCCACATCGCTGCCGTTCACGCGGAAACCATTGGAGGACTCGCGCTGACCACTGATCGAAAGGTTGCCGGGGTTGGCATCGCCCGATGGCGGGGTCGACGCTACTCCGGTCATGATCACCGCGCCAGGCTGTGCTGTATTCTGAGGCACGATGCCCGGTTGCACGGCCATGAGATCTGTAAAGCTGCGACCATTCAGCGGGACGCTCTCAATCTTCTTGGTATCGAGAATCTCTCCGAGTTGCGTGCTTGTCGTCTCCGCTGCCAAGGCGTCTGCGGTAACCTCGACAGTCTCGATACTCCGATCCAGGACCACGGCAATGTCGAGAGTGACGGTTGGATTCTCGGAGGTCAGAGTTGTCTGCACCTGGTACGGCGCAAACCCTGCAGCAATCACTTCCAATCTGTAGATTCCTATTGCCGGAAGATCGATGTGGAAACTGCCTTGGGCATCGGTCTCGGTTGAAAAAGTGGATTCGGTATTCGTCTGGTGCACGGCAATTTCAGCTCTCGGGAGCACTGCGCCTGTGGAGTCGTGAACGACACCGCTTACCGTAAAACTTTCTACCGCTTTTGCAGGCATTGCGAGCAGTAAAACGGGGAAAAGCAGTAATGAAAAAGCTGTGCGGCTCCTCACGAGAATCGTCCTTCCGGCAGCGCAGGCCTCTTGAGTTCGGGGGGGAGAGAGCCGACTGCATTCGCTGAATTGAAAAACCAGCTCCTGTCAGATATAGGACAAATTGAGTCCGAGATGTTTTCAGTGATTTGAATCACATTTCTTAGTCGGAGCCGCCCCGCATGGCTTGCCCGACATGTCGCACGGGCGTCCAACCGCATTTCACCGCAATAGGACGGTTGCTCATAAAGATCGAGAAGGCAGCAACTTACCTCGGTATCCATTGAGGATTGCTGGTAAAGAGTCCTCCAAGAAAGCCGAGTTGATACACCAGGAATGAACCGAAGCAAAGACTCACCATTCCCGATGCGGTAGAGAGATACTGACTCAATTTGGCGAAGTGAGATCCGGCAAATGTGAGTGGAAGGGCAATCACTGCGGTCATGCACATCATTCCCATCATGGTTCCAGCGCCAAAAATCAGCAGATAAACGGACGCCCAGACCGGGCTGTGAATTGTGGAGAGTACGAGAAGCGCCACGGCCGCTGATCCAGCGAGTCCATGTACAAGTCCGATAGCAAGAGGTCTCACGCATTGGTAGATGCCAAGGCGTCCCACCGAATTCTCAAGCAGCAAATCCATTTTTGTCGCTTCCCTGCTTTTCTGCTTCGGCGCAGGCGTGTTCTCAGAGACGGCGATCGCTGGAGTGAAGTAGGTAGTCACTTTTTGCATCACGCCTGTGAGGTTGAGGATGCCGAGGAGAACTAGCATGACGGCAACGCTGAATTCCATTGATAAACCAAGGCGGGGTGGAATCTCAACTCCAAAGAGAATGATCAGCGAGCCGACTATAAAGATCGTTATGGTGTGACCCAATCCCCAAACGGACCCGATGACTGCCGCATTGCGGATGCTTCGTTGTTTGCTGACGATGGTTGAAATCGCAACCACGTGATCGGCATCGGTCGAGTGTCGCATTCCGAGGATCAGGCCCAGGCCTGTA
>Ga0209004_1000226_pt1 | contig 12433 bp, 16 predicted proteins | sample TexAe_RefH0_M1_FD_187948 | JGI IMG/M metagenome (GOLD analysis project Ga0209004, IMG submission 187948) | Forest soil microbial communities from Davy Crockett National Forest, Groveton, Texas, USA - Texas A ecozone_RefH0_M1 (SPAdes) (version 2) | ecosystem: Environmental > Terrestrial > Soil >... | reverse complement strand
AACAGGGCATGAACGAGCAAAGCCGACTCGCCCGCCGCTACCACTGGCATTCCCCCGCGGTGCGCGACTTCGTCTCCGATCCTCACACGGCCATCGTCGGCAAACCGCAGGGCATGATCCTCAACCTCGTCGATCACCGCGCCGGCCAGGCGCAACAAGCGCTGCTTACAATCGCGCACGAGCCGGCGCAATCTTCCCTGAACGAGATTCGCAAGCTGACCATGCCCTCTCGTCACGACGTTCGCGCGGAAGACCTGGACTTGAAACGGCTTGGCGCGGTGCTCGCTGTCGCCCATGAGAAGGACCTTCGTGATTTCGCATCGTTCCTGCTCGTCGAAGGTCTCGGTCCGCGCACACTCCAATCGCTGGCATTGGTCGCAGAAGTCATCCATGGCGCCCCCAGGCCGATTCAACGACCCGGCTAGATTCTCCTTCGCCCATGGCGGCAAAGATGGCTATCCCTTCCCTGTCCCGCTAAAGACCTATGACGAATCGCTCAGCGTGCTGCGGCGGGCTCTTGATGCGGCAAAGCTCATGCACACGGAGAAGCTCGTAGGCTTTCGCCGTCTCGACCAACTTACTCGGACTGTCGAAACCAACCTGGAGCCGCTGGCTGATTTCAGCGCGGCGATCACGCACGAGCGCAGGATCTCGCCTTCGCACGGCGGCAGAACTGCGTTCGACGATGCAGGCAAGGCGAGAAAGACAACGGCGAACAAGCAACTCTCCCTCTTCGCTCATTAGCCCCTTCCCAGTAGGTGCAACCGATGAACCAGCGCACCATATCCACTGTGCGACAGTAAAAGCAGGCATGGCTGAAAACAAAACAATAAGCCCTCGCACTGCCTTCCTGGGCTATGGCGCCTGCGCGGTCGCAGGCTGCCTGTGGGGAACCGGCTTTTACTTCGGCCGCCTCGCGCTCAACGAGATGAGCGTGGAACACATGGTGCTCTACCGGTTCCTCTTTGCCTGCGTCGGCATGTTGCCGGTGGCACTGCTGAACCGCGTGCGCTTCACGGCCAGCGAAGTCCGCATTCTTCTTATCTCCGCCGCCTTCGGGATTCCCATTCAATTCCTCATTCAGTTCCACGGCCTCGCGCACACCACCGTAAGCCACGCTTCGCTGATGGTCGGCTCCATGCCTGTACTTCTCGGCGTTGCCGCCGCACTGTTTGGAGGCGAGCACCTCGACAGAATCGGCTGGGCCGCACTGGTCGCCTCCACCATCGGCGCAGCCTTAATCGTCCTCGGCGGACACCGTGGGCCGGCAACCCGAGGCGAACCATCCTTGTACGGCGACCTCCTGGTGGTCCTTTCGCTCTGCACGGCACTCTCCTGGATTCTTCTCAGCAAGAAGTTGATGCAGACCCACAGCCCCGTGGTGGTCACCGCTTACAGCATCGTTACCGGCACCATCATGCTGGTCGTGTGGATCATTGGCCCAATGCTCCTCAATCCCTGGCGCACACAAAAAATCGCGCCGCCGCCCTTTGCCCATGTCAGCATCACCGCGTGGGTAGCGTTAGCGATCAGCGGGCTGGCCTGCACCGCAACTACTACGTTCCTGTGGAATTGGGGCATCCATCACGTCCCGGCTTCGCGCGCGGGCGTCTTCCTCAACATCGAGCCCGCCCTCGGTTCCTATCTCGGCGTCAAGCTTCTCGGCGAACACCTGGGCCCCTATGCATGGTTCGGCGGAGCGCTTATCCTCGGTCCCGCCATCGTCCTGACCACCCGCAGCCACGAGCCTCAGCCTGACGTGATCCTGGAATAAAGGCACCAGGGTAATGCGTCGGAAGTCACATGCCGGGTGAACCCAAAGGCTCATGCCGGCACCACGTTAGCGCCATTGAGACTCTCCACAGCAGGGCTAGACTTGCCCTTGATTGTGGAGGATGCAATGACCCTGTTGACGTGGAGCCATGAGTGCATCGTCGGCGTACAGGCCATGGACGATCAGCACGGCATCCTCATGGACACACTGAACGAACTGCGCGTCATGCTCGTCCACGGTGGCGACCGCGAATGCATCAGTTTGCAACTCGAGCGCCTCATCGAATTCACCCAGATGCACTTTCAAAGCGAAGAGCAACTCCTGGAACAGCAAGGCTTCCCCCGTATCGATGAGCACCGTACGGCGCACCTGCAACTGCTCGCCAGGCTCTATTCGGCTCTGGAGCAAGTGAACCACGATGAAGCCCTGCACTTCCCTTCGCTGCTTGCATTCCTACCTGCGTGGTACAGGGAGCACGTGGAGCAGCTCGACCAACCCTGCGGCGTCTGGCTCAACGACCGAGGCGTTTTTTAATAGCTTTCCCGCTCGCGCCAGCTCGAATCAAGTCCAGCCCTGCGCAGCCGCGCAGGCGAACTTCTGATTTTTCTCAACTCCATCGCACGAGCGCCGATATCTTGATTGTCGGAGCACGCGCAGGAGAGCACGGAATGTCACTTTTGACTTTCAACAAGACCTGGTCAGTTGGCATTCAATCCATCGACGATCAGCATGCCGTCCTGTTCGAAGTGCTGAACGACTTGCATGCAGCCATGCTGAAAGGTCAGGCAGATGCAGTCATCGGCCGCCTGCTGCAGGATCTTCTCGGATATACCCGAACTCATTTTTCAACAGAGGAGTTGATGCTCGCCAAGGCGAAGTACCCAGCGCTGGCTGAGCACCACACGAAGCACCAGGCGCTGACCGCGCAGATCGCGGATTACGCTGAACGCTACAAGCGCGGAGAAGCCGCACTCAGCGTGCATCTCGTTACCTTCTTGCGCGACTGGCTCATGCAGCACATCCTCCGTGAAGATCGCGCCTACAGTGCGTGGCTGACGCAAGCCGGCATCCGGCTTTAACAGGAATCACCACAGTCCGAGATCAGTCGCTGGCTTTTTCAAACCGAGAATTTGGTCTAGCCCTCAAACGACAGTTGCGCCGAAGCCCACGGCGACGACGCTTTCGGTTCCGATGCCAGATCGTATACGAGTCGCTCCAGCACCAGCCGTTTGTCCGGCGGCGACGAGCGCAACTCCAGATCGGCTCGTGCTATCAGCCGTATCGCACGCGTCAATTCGCGCCGGCTCTTATATCGCCGCGCCTGTCGAATCAAATCGTCTGCCGCAAAAGGCGGCATGCGAAAGCCCTGCCACAACGCTTGCCAGATCGCGCGCGAATCACGCACATTCTTCTCAATGATGACCAGCATCTGCCGGAAGGTACGCGCCAGCATATAGAGGTGCCCGATCGCCGCATCCTCACCAGCATCCGAACTATTCAGCAGCCCGTGCAGCAGCGCCAGCGCCCTTGCCGTATTGCGCGAACTGATGGCATCGGTCAATTCGTAGAGCGATCGCTGCTTGGCAGCCAGCACCATCGTTTCCACATCACCCAGCGTTATGCGGCCGCGGCCGGACGTGTAGAGCAGCAGCTTCTCCAGTTCCGAAGCAATCAGCATCATGTCCGCGCCGAGCGCGTCGACAAGTTCCCGCGCCGCATCGGGCTCTAGCTTGAAATCGGAGCCCTGCGCCGTCGCTACCGCCCAGCGCATTGCGTCTTCTTCGCTCACGCGCGCCAGTTCGACCATGCCGCAGTGTTCGCCGAGCGTTTCACCCAGTCTTTCGAACCGATTCTTGTCGTCCATTTCCATGCGGCGCGTGTCCGTGGGAATGCGCAGAAAATCGGCAACAAAAATCAGCAGTGCCTGCGGATTGGGCGACTTGAAGTACCGATTCAGCGCGGCAAATTCGTCTTTCATCGCGCCCCGCGTATAAAGCTGGCGTACGTTGCGCACAAAAATCACCTGAAACGGAGCCATCAGCGACGGCGTCTGCGCGCGATCAAGAATATCGAATATCGGCGTGGAACCCAGGTCGAGGTCGGAGAGACAAAAGTCCTTCAGTTCCGGAGGAACAAGGGCTTTGAGTACCGCCTCACGGCAGCGATCGAGCAGAAAAATCTCGTCGCCGGCAAGAACATATCCTGGCCGCAGCGAGCCTTTTCCGGCCGCCGCCTCATCAATCTCGCTGACAAAACGCCCAACGGCGCTGAAACCCGCACCCCAGCGAGATCCGGTCATCGCACAAAGCTCCAGTTTGACTGCACAGCGAGCATGCCTATACAGATTAACAGCGCAACACCATCGAGAGTCTGAGGATTAAAAGGCCGAAACCTCACCCGCAACCTCAATTTCGGAGCACTTACGGCCTGTTATCCCCGACCTCAAGTCCCCCCAGGGATGACGCGCAGCATCTCGGCAACGGGCTTGTTATTCCCTACTCCTACTCCCTATTCCCTGCCTTCAAAGCCCTTCCAACACATCCGCCACCAGCGCCCGCGCAAATTCGCGCGACATCCGGTCCACCGCCGCCGGGCTCTCATCCAGGAATGTCGGCAGATCCGAAGTCGACTGGTACTGTCCGCGATAAACGTAGTTCTTGTTCTCGTAGAGCACCTTGCCGTGACGGTCTGTCAACGTAACCGACACTACCAGCGTAATGAGAAAGCTGGAAGACTGCTCCGTCGTCGTGTTGTAAGTCAGCGGCTGCACGACTTCCTGGAGAATGGTCCCATGCAGAGTCACGTCGGGATTTCCGCCCCCTGCCGGTGTCACTCGCAAGCGCGAACGCGCCGCAAACTCGCGGATCACGGCGTCGGTCAGTGCCGTCTCAGTGTGGTAAGTCTCCGTATGCGTGGCAAACATCGGCACTGAAAGCGTGCGCGCGTCCGGGGGCAGATGTGTAGCCGCGCCAACTGTGTGGTATCCGCAGCCGGAGACTACCCCCAGCCCTGCAATCAGCGCGAATCCAATAAGTCGGCGAATCATCCTTGCCCTATTGTAGCGTCGCGAATCATCTCACACCCAGGCAGTAACCAGCATGCCCAGCCCCAGCAGCGATAATTTCAGCCCGTCCGCCCGATTGTTGAAGTAGAGATCGTTGAGTCGCGCGGAATCCACCTGTTCCACGCGTTTGAAGCCGGTCCGGTGAAGCTCCCCCTCCATGTTTTCCGGCGTGAAGAAAAGACGAAACGGCTCCCCAGCCGCTGCGACCCGTTCCGCCAACCTGTCGAACGCAATGCGGCCGATCGGGCTTAGCGTCTCCGGCGCCACCGCATAATCGAAACTAATCGCACTTCCCGCAGGCATCTCCGTCACCACGCTCAACGTGGAGCGAAATGCATCGAGAGTCAGATACGGCACCACGCCCAGCCAACCGAAGAACGCCGGTTTTTCGAAATCCAGGCCAGCCTCTTCAAGCCCATCCGCGAGAGTCTGATGCTCAAAGTCCAGCGCCACAAACACAAGATTCGAAGGCAAGGCGATCGCAGCTTCGTCGAGCATCGAGCGCTTCCACACCTGTGTCGCCGGGAAGTCCACTTCAAAAACCCGCAAAGCAGGAAATGGATTGCGATACGCGAATGTGTCCAGCCCCGCCCCAAGAACTACGTATTGCGTGACGCCGTTGGCTACGGCGTCAGCGAGCCGATCCTCGGCATAACGGCTGCGTGCCACCATGAACCCGCGAAAGTCCCGCCCTACCGGGTGCATCGCGCGCTCCATCAGCCGCGGATATCCGTCGCCGACCAACCGCACCCCAATGGGGTCATCCAATACCGGAGGCTTGTCGATCAACTGGTGCGCAGCCCGCCGAATCGCCACGCCCAGAGCAGTCTTGCTGGCCCTGCCTGTCTCCATGAAATCCAGTCTAGATGAACTGCAAAGGAGCCATGCCGCATACCATAATTGCTATGACTTGGATTGGATGGGCGCTTCTTTCAGCATTGTTCGCCGCCGCCACGGCCCTGCTGGCCAAGGTAGGCGTCGCTCATGTCGACTCAAACCTTGCCACAGCCATACGCACCACCGTTGTCCTGGTGTTCGCCTGGGCCATCGCACTGGCGCTTGGCAAGCACGGTGAGATCCGCCTGATCGACCGGCGTACGCTGCTGTTTCTGGTTCTGTCAGGAATGGCAACAGGGCTATCGTGGCTGTGCTATTTCCGTGCTCTGCAACTTGGGCCCGCCTCGCGCGTCGCTCCGCTCGACAAGCTCAGTGTGCCGCTGGTGATGCTGTTCGCATGGCTGCTGCTCGGCGAAAAACTCAGCGTGCCCACGGTTGCCGGTGGCCTTCTCATCACTGCCGGCGCCGTCGTCATGGTGCTTGGATGATCGGGCGGAAGCCTGCCTTCTTATACTGTTGTTAGAACTTCACTCACAAGCACCGGAAGAATCCACTTGGCTTCAGATAATCAAAACGAACCCGCGGTACAACCGCGTCGCATCATTCTCACCGGCTTCATGGGCTCGGGCAAGTCGACGGTCGGTCCACTCATCGCCGCGCATCTTGGCTGGCAGTTCATCGATCTCGATAACGTGATTGAAGCCGAATCCGGCGCCGCTATCGCCGAAATCTTCGCGCGCCACGGCGAGGGCGCTTTCCGCGACCGCGAACACGCCACCATTGCGAGCCTTGCAACCGGCGAATGCCTGGTCCTAGCCCTCGGCGGCGGCGCCATCGAGCGCGAAGACACGCGCGAACTCCTTCTCAGCACTCCCGGCACCTTGCTCGTACATCTTGAAGTAGAACTGAACACGACCCTCAACCGCTGCAGGGGAACCGAAAACACACGTCCGGTTCTCGCCGATCACACCAACCTCGCCGCGCGCTACCAGCGGCGCCTGCCACTCTACCGCATGGCGCACGTTTCCATTCAATCCGATGCCCTCACGCCCGATCAGGTGGCGGATGCGGTCCTCAAAGCCGCCGGACTGCACCCCCCCGCGCGATGATCGATCGTGGAATTGCCCCGAAATATCTTGTAGTTTGAGTTCAAAACTGCAACCGCGTCCCGCTTGATATCATCAAGACAGGTGCGAGGGCTCTTCCGCGCCTCCACCGAGGTTCATTTCCGCCCTTATGACTCCCGTTTCCCAGGCTGCTGCCCCACCGGATTTTGTAGCGCATGACGCGACTCTACTGGAGGAGACGGTCAGCGCCCATCCAGCGCACCAGATCCACGCTCCAAGCCCGGGTACGACTGCCACGCTGATCAACGATCTGCGCGAATTATTCAAGGTGCGCGTCACGGGAATGGTGCTGGTCACCGGCTGGGCTGGCTTCTACCTCGGGTCAATGCAATCAGGAATTTCGAGCGTGCAGCGCGGCCTTCTCGACACCCTCATCGGCATCGGCCTTGTCTCTGCCGGAGCAAGCGCCTTGAACCAGGCGCTCGAGCGCACCAGCGACGCCAAGATGAAGCGCACTGCGGATCGGCCCATTGCAGCCGGTCGCATCTCCCTCGGCCTGGGCATTGCGGCGGGTCTCGGCTCCATCGCCCTCGGCGGCTCGTGGCTCCTGCTGCACACAAATCTGCTCACCGTGTCTCTGGCTCTCTTAACGGCTTTCTGTTACGTAGCCATCTACACGCCCCTCAAGCGCGTCACTTCCCTTGCAACCTTCATCGGCGCATTTCCCGGAGCCATGGGCCCGATGCTTGGGTGGACTGCCGCACGCGGGCGCATTGAGTGGCCTGCCGTCGCGCTCTTCGCCATCCTCTTCGTCTGGCAATTCCCCCATTTCATGGCTATCGCCTGGCTCTATCGCGATGACTACGCGCGCGCCGGAATCCGCATGCTTCCCGTCGTCCAGCCAGATGGCTGGTCCACGGTCGTTGAAGCGCTGTTCTACGCCGTGCTCATGATTCCCGTAAGTCTCGCTCCGTGGCGGCTCGGCATGGCTGGCGCAGTTTATGCGTTCCCTGCAACAGCACTGGGCATCTTCTATCTCGCTTACACCATTCGCTTCACCCGCATCCTGCGTGCAACCAGCGAAACCGAGAGCCGCATGGTAGCCCGCGATCTGCTCAAAGTAAGCGTCATCTATCTGCCCCTGCTGCTAACAACATTGATGGTTTGCGCCATCGCCAAACACTGAGGGGAAGAATGGGTGCCACCGCAACAACATCGCAAGCCCGTGCCAATACACGACCGGCCATCCTTGCCATCCTGGCCGTCAGCGCAGCTGCATCCTTGTTTTTGTTCTGGCTGATCTACGAGCACCCGGCCGCTGACGCTACGAGCACAAAGCTGGCGTTCCTGCCCGCTCTCAATGCCGTTCTCAACGGCCTCAGTGCCACAGCGCTTCTTGTCGGCTACACGTTCATCCGCGCCCGCAAGATCGCCGCCCACCGCGCATCGATGATCACGGCGTTTATCTTCTCGACGCTCTTCCTCGTCAGTTACATCCTGCATCATTACCTGCACGGCGATGTCCGCTACCCGCACCACGATGCTCTGCGTTCGGTGTATCTTCCCTTGCTGGCAAGCCACATCATCCTGGCGGTAGTCGCCCTACCGATGGTGCTGATCACCTTCTTCTTTTCGCTCTCCGGCCGCATCCCTCAACATCGTAAAGTTGCACGCTGGACATTCCCGCTCTGGCTCTATGTTTCGGTCACAGGCGTTATCACTTACGTGATGCTGCGCCTCGCGCAGGGATCGTGAGCCGCATGCCCGTGATCGAACGCATCCCTGCGTCGGCAAAACGCGTCGCTTCGTCGAACGATGGTACACGTCAGCTTTTGCAATGGGGATCGTCCATGATGGGGGCCGGGATCATCGCCGCAATCCTGCTGCAGACGCTCCTCGGCGGGTTCGGGCCTACCGGCGCCAGCACCAACGCCGGTTGGTTCGCCCTCATCGTTGCGCTCATGTGCCTCCCATTCGGCGGACTGCTGTTGACGCTCGGCCTCGCCAAGTGGTTTCGCAACCGTAACCTTCAGCGCTTTGGCAGGCATCACGACTGAACCGTCAACATTCTGCGATTACCAAACATTTTGTTGCTACGCCCCGCGCTTGCGAAACTCCCCATCTTTCATAATCATTGCGATTCCTTTGTGCTCCCCTGCGAGCAGTGAGATGTCTTCCAGCGGATTGCCATCAACCACCAGCAGATCTGCGGCCGCACCTTTGCGAATGCAACCGAGCTTGCCCGTCTGCCCCATCAGTTCCGCATTCACGCTGCATGCCGACCGCAGAATGTCGATGGCCGGCAGCACCTGTGCACGGAGCGTGAATTCGCTGCTTTGCCGCGTATGCAGCGAACCCAGCAGATCGGTCCCAAATCCCATCTTCACCCCTGCACGTTTCATGGTTTCCAGGCTCGCAAGTGCAGAATCGCCAATCTTCCGCAGCTTTGCCACGCTGACTGCGGGAAGGCCGAGTGTCTCCCCCTCTTCGAGAAGAGCAAAAAGCGTCGCCATCGTAGGCACCGTAAACGAACCGCGCTCTGCCACAAACTCCGCTGTCTCGCGATCAATCAGGGTTGCGTGCTCAATCGACTTCACCCCGAACGCAGCAGCTCGGCGAACCGCCTCCGTCGGATGACAATGTGCAGCCACATAAGATCCGGCGCGGCTGGCTTCGTCCACTGCCGCGCGAATCTCATCATCGGAATATTGGCATCTGTCCAGAGGATCGGTCGGAGACGCGACGCCGCCCGAACCCATGATCTTGATATGCGACGCGCCACGCCGCAACTCTTCCCGCACAGCGCGGCGAACCGCGTCCACGCCGTCCGCAACCACCGCCAGGTGATCGCTATGGAATGAGCATCCGCAGCAAACCACTCCCTCAAGCGTGTGATCGCCGGGCCGAAAATCCCCGTGCCCGCCCGTCTGGGTAATCACGCGGCCGCCGTAAAACAACCGAGGAACCGCACCAAGCAGTCCGTCTCTGATTGCGCCAGCGAGGCCAACATCGGCGCCCCCCACATCGCGCACCGTGGTAAATCCTCGATCCAGACATGCGCGCAGAAAACCTGAGGCATAGTGAGCCAGATAAGACATGGGCAACTGGGCCACCCGGGTAAGATTCAGTCCCGCGAGATAGACGTGGACATGCGCATCAATCAATCCCGGCATTAACACGCGGCCGTTGCAGTGAATCACTTCCGCCTTTTGGTCGTTCCTTAAATCGGGCGCGGCCACGTCCTCGATCACTCCGCCAGCGACGACAACATCCTTGCCCTCGATCAATGCACTCGACTCTCCGTCAAATACCTTTGCCGACCGGAAAATCATTCTCTTGCCTGTTTCTTCGCCATTCGCCATGAATCCTGATCTCCTTGAGAGAACCTGTAGCTTCGATCGAAAGGCACCTGCCCGCTGTGAATCGCTTTGCCCAGTTTTGGAAGCAAAACCTGGGCCTGCCCGTAAGTTGTCACAATCTGTACTCAAAAGAAGGAGCTTATTGGGAGTGCGTTTGTGAATTCTACCTGTCACGATCGCCTGTGGGCGTTGTAATTCTACGTGTCACAAATCGTTTACCCCCTGCTAGTTCGCAGAATGTTTCTCAAACCATTTTCGCGCCCGCTTTAGGAAGCTCGGCTATATCAGCTACAACGGCCGCATCCAGATTCATAAATCGCTGCTCAGCGCAGTGCAACATGATAAGTTGCTTGAGCAGAATGCATCCTGGCCCACACTTCTCCACGTCTCTCCGAGGCTCTGGCAAGTATGCCTACCATGGCCCAGGATCATCCCGACAGCCACACTTACAAGCAGCACAACGAATGGAAGTCGGGCGCAAAGATTCAGCAGGAAGACTGGAACAGAGGCGATAAGGCCGATTATAAGCAGAACCACCTTCGCCGTCCGCCAGCAGGAAATGAGTGGCGCCAGATCGATGGGAACTACGTGATGGCGAAGCAGGACGGAACGATCGTCTCTGTTCGCCAAGCTCCCCACGATCACTAAGCTTCTGCAGCCTTCCGATGAACAAGAAATCCCAGGTCGCTCCGCCGGGATCGGCCTGGGAATTTTTGAGCTCGGTCTGACTGCTGAAAATCGAGATTTCGGAAGAAGGCAGAACAGAGAGGCCAAAGAATGTTTCACATAATCTGGTATTTGATTATTGGGCTACTTGCAGGGCTTATCTCGAAGTCGGTGATGCACACGCACATTACCCTCTTTTGGACAATCGTGCTCGGCGTCATCGGATCGCTCCTCGGCGGCGGCGTTACCCACATGATTTTTCGTCCGAAGAACGATATCATCCCGCTGGCCTCATTTTTTCGACGCTGGGCGCCATCTTGATTTTATTCATTTGCCACAGACTGAACATCCATTTCCCTTCGCTCTGACCTCGAATCCTCATGAGGTCACAAATCGAAATGCTTGCAACGGCGTCAAGTTGCAAGAAATCTCGTGGCCGCTGCTCATGACAGTGTCAGCCTGCGAAATGCTCCGACGTGTCCAAGTTGAGTCGGCACACCCTTGCCGGTGAGAGTCACTCGATCATCGTATTTTCTCCAAATCTGGCGTATGAAACGCCGGAGTCAGGAACCAAGTAGACAACTCCGAACTGGCTGCGAAACGCGAGCACATCAGCGCGGGTCGTCCGCTGATGCGCTCGACGATTTTGCTGTGCCGCTATCTGGATTTGCCGGATTCATCGAGACGACTTCATAGCTTCGCGCCTTATGGTCGGAGCCCTTGGTCACAGTGAGAATCATTTCGTTTTTCTTGATCTTGAACTCGCCTTCTTCCCCAATCGGCAGAAGGGTCGCGTGTTTCAGGTCGATCGGCCGGATTTCGTAGTCCATCTGGTCGGTTCGCAGCAGGTACTGCGGGCAGAGCTTTTCGTTCGAGTTGATGTGCGTGATACCGGCAGACCCCCACAAAGCGCCTAAGCCCGCTAAGCCGGTCTGTTTCGCGCCGCACGGCACGGCATCCATTTTCTCGAGGATGCCTCTCTCGACCCAGTTCTTCTTTTTGTCGTGCGCACTCAACGGGACGGCTAAGATGAGGGCAAGCAAAAAAACAAATATACCTCTGATATTCATGACGCCTCCGTTCCTGTAAAACTCGCAGCCGAACAGGCTCATTCATTCTTGCCGGCCCCTGGTCGAGCCAAACCAACTATCAAGACAGCGAAGGAGAAGACCGTTTCCAGCTGGCCTTCCCCTGTCGCACTCCGTGATTGACTACTGCTGGTTCGGCTTCGGCGTCGTGGTCGCCGGATTTGTGGACGTTCCTGTTCCTGTCATGCCGGTGCCGGACCCGGTTGAGCTCATACCCGTGCCACGGCCACTCACGCCAGCGCCGCTGGGGTTCGCGTTGTACTGCTGCGCTCCATGAACGAAGCTCTGCGGATTAGCCGTCAATTCGGCCCGCACATCGGGATGGGCATTCAGATAGGCACTCAGATCTGCGTGATTTTGCAGATACCCGTTGTCCTTGACGCAGGAAGGATCTCTTGAAACGTCTCTCTGAATGTCCGAGTGGCTACGAAGAAATCCTCCGAAGTCTGCCATGTGATCATGCATTGGGTCACCATAGCGATCGCGCATGTTCGAGTCGCGGCCATCTTCCTGCCGCATGAAGGCATTCGGATCCTGCCTTATCTGATCGCGGACTCCCGGGTTGTCCTGGAGATAAG
>Ga0209004_1000225_pt1 | contig 12496 bp, 11 predicted proteins | sample TexAe_RefH0_M1_FD_187948 | JGI IMG/M metagenome (GOLD analysis project Ga0209004, IMG submission 187948) | Forest soil microbial communities from Davy Crockett National Forest, Groveton, Texas, USA - Texas A ecozone_RefH0_M1 (SPAdes) (version 2) | ecosystem: Environmental > Terrestrial > Soil >... | reverse complement strand
AAAGGGATTGCGATCAACGCGCCGCCGATCGCGAACAAGCCGCCGACGAACCCCACGACCGCTCCAAGACCGACAAAGAGAACAATCTCTGAAATGCTCATGCCGATTACCTGTCGCCCACCGCGAATTGTTAGCTAACCTCGATAAGGCAAGAACCTGTGCGCGTCCCCGGAGGGCCCGGTGGTTGGGGCTCCTATCAGATTGAATCTAATTCAAGGACAAATGAAGCACCGGTGGTTCGCAGTCCCCCTGCCTTCTGTTATTGGCTCAGCGAACGAGCTTGTTCGATAGATTCACTCAGGGAATCGAAATCGAAAGATCCGTTGTGACGCCAACCGTTGACGAAGAACGTGGGAGTTCCGTTGACCCCACTTCGGGCACCTCCAGCGAAATCGGCCCGCACTCGCGCGCGGTAAGTATGGTTCGCGATGGCAGTCTGTAACTGCGAAGTCGATAAATTGAGATCGTCAGCCAGATTCAGGAACAGAGCCTGGTCCATTCTCAACTGATTCTCAAAGAGCAAATCGTGCATCTCCCAAAACTTGTGATGGGCTCCGGCAAATTCGGCTACTTCGGCCGCCGACTCCGCCCACGGATGGATCCTGGCCAGAGGAAAATTGCGGAAAGCAAATGAGAGCCGTTTTCCAAAGTGCTTTTGTAGTCGCTTGACGATTGGATAGGCCGCTCCGCAGTAAGGGCATTCATAGTCGCCATATTCGACAAGGCTGCACTCCGCTGTGGGATTTCCCTGTATATGGTCGTCCTCGTTTACCGCGATTGAAAGCTTGCTCATGGCGTCTCCTCTTTCGGCAGATTCTTAAGAGCTTCTAGGATGCCGTCGGCTCCGGGGTTGATAGCGATGGGCGAAAGGTAGCTCCAGTCGACAACGCCCTTCCGGTCAATGACAAACAGTGCTCGCTCACAGATACCCTCTTCGTCTCGATAGGCCCCGTAAGCCCTCGCAACCTGCCCCTTCGGTTCGAAGTCTGCGGCCAATGGGAATTGCAGGTGCCGATCCTTAGCAAACGCCTCGTGGCACCAGACGCCATCTACTGACACTCCCACCAATATGGCTCCAAACTTCTGAAACTCGGGCAGTATCTCGTTATAGAGTGCCATCTGGTCACCGCAAACCGGGCTCCAGTCAGCCCGGTAGAACGCCAGAATGACAGGCTTTCCTCGCAACTCGCTCAGGGAGAGCTTTTGGTCGGGCGTGACGTGAAGACTGAAAACCGGAGCCGGCGATCCTGCGGGCAAAATGCTGGACATAAGGCTACCTCGAGTGAGAAGTGACTGAAAATCACAGAACATGCTTGTCAGTAACAGATCTGAAATCCGTCGAGAAGAGTTGACTCTGTCAGGTCGTCCCTGGAAGATCCTCCGGCGATAAGGCGTGCCGCTCCAATTCACGTCGAGCTCCAGTGCGTTTCACCAGCGCCTTTTTGGACTACTTATTGAGCGTCGCCCTTTGATACATACAACACTCTTTGCCGCTCTTCTTGCAGCCACCTGTGCATAAGTTGTTTGCGCAGGCCAAGGGTCTCTAGTATGGCCTCTGGAACATACTTTCTCGTATAGTTCTCCCGAACCCACGACCGAATTGCGCATCCCTTCCGTGTGCCACCTGCGACAAGCGAAGCGCAGCTGCTCTCAGGAACGCCTGCGCTAAGAAGAAAGGTTTCCCAGGCACTTGGCCCTGGCGCCGTACCATTTCGGGCATCGTATGAAAGATTGAATGTCGACACTGGAGACCTCCGTAGAAGAGAAAGAGGTGGACTACGTTGGACTGGATAGTAGAACTGACCCATTAATGCCCTTTGTTGATCGTGGTACCCTCACGAACGCAGGATGGCCTTGAGCCTTGTAGAGCCGTTCGAACAACGAATTCAGACACATGAGTCTCGTTACTTTGCAGTCCGAACGAAGATTCTGCCTCATCAGACAACACACTGCGCCCGCCGCTTTTCTCGCTTGGGGCATCGGATGGAAGGTCACTTAATCTTGCGAGCCAAGTAAGCCCTCTGCGCACAGAACTCTCAGCCAACAGAAGGAGATACCACGCGATGGCCAGTAGCCCGTAGAGGAACTCCAGCAAGAATGTGCGCCACCCATATGCCTGCGTTTGCGATTGTGGGAAACTGCTGGATCCGTTTGATGGCATTGCCACGATGGTTCTCCAGGATTGTGTTCACGATTTCGGTTCATGGTTTTGGAGATTGGCCAATTGTTTCGACAAGCTCGCCATTCGCTTTCAATCTTCGAGAGGCGACAGTGGTGTTTGTTTTACCCGGGAGGTTGCTGGAGCCCGATAACAGAAGATCGTTGTGGCTCTCCGTTTCATTCAACCAAAGTGCACGTGGCTTGCCACAACTATGCCCGTATGGACAGGTGGAATTAGTCCTGAATTCAAAGACTTCGAATTTGATCCGTGTCTACGCGCCAGATAGAAGCGAGACGTGTGACGTCAAAATATCGACGCATTTCTTCCCAGAACGGCATCGCAGAAAAGGGAAATAAGCCGACAGGCGCGGGGCAACGACTTTCGCAGATCGAATCTCAGTTGGACCGTTGGTCGAGTTCTGTAATGGGCCGTGATGGGTTAGTAAATATTCTTCTGTCTCCAGCCGTGTCTACTTCGAGTAAGCCAGCGAGATTCCGGCTCCGCCGAAGTGGGCCAGAAATGCGACCCTACCTGCCACGCTTTGCCACTGCTATTCGGTTCCTCAGTTTGCGCGCCGTATCATACAGCATTTCTTTTTCGCTGCGTAGTCGTGCCTCGTCGCTTGCAGTTCGAAATCCTGCATGCGGATGTTATCAAGCAACTCAGATTCGACTTGTTCGATTTCTCGAAGCCTTTTGTCAACCTTGGCCAACTCTGCCTCAAGAGCTTCTCTTTCTTTGGCGTCGCTCATTGATTGAAGTGTCCTCCTATTGTCAAGGGTTCATCTCTTTTTCCCGCATTGGAGGTCTCGTCAGCAGCCCACTGATCGCCTCTTAGGAACTCTTGGATAAAAGCTCCGAGGCTAGAGTGAAGCCTCACAAGATCGCTCGCACCACGCCGCCATCGACCCGGAGTGCAGCACCGGTTGTTGCAGAAGACAATTCTCCAGCCACGTAAGTGACTAGGGCCGCCACTTCATCAACGGTTGCAAAGCGTTTCAATAGAGATGACGGCCGGGCGGTCGCAAAGAACTCCTTCTCCACCTCTTCATTTGACTTGTTCTGTTGCGTCGCCATCGCTTTCACGAAACTACCGACACCTTCCGATTCCGTGGGTCCGGCCAGGATACTGTTCACTGTGACTCCGCTACCAGCTGTGGTCTCCGCGATGCCCCGCGCAATGGCAACTTGCGCTGTTTTGGTCATTCCGTAATGGACCATTTCTGCCGGGATCTGCACCGCAGATTCGCTGGAGATGAAAAGAATCCGACCCCACTTCCGCTTCAGCATTTCCGGAAGGTAATGTCGGGACAAGCGGACTCCACTCATTACGTTGATCTCGAAAAAGCGATACCAATCAGAATCCGAAATCTCGGCGAAGGGCTTCGGTTCAAAGATGCCGACGTTGTTTACAAGCACATCGACAACCGGTAGCTTTTTGATCACAGTCTCAGCTCCCGATGCATCTGCAAAGTCCGCCTCAATGCCATCAACTTCCGCACCCGCAATCTCTGACCGAATTGCTCGGATCGCGGAATCCACTCGTGCTTGCGTTCTTCCGTTCAAATAGACGTGAGCGCCTTCTTTCGCCAGCGACCGCGCGGAGGCAAAGCCGATTCCCGCCGTCGATCCAGTAATCAATGCGATTTTTCCTGTGAGCCTTAGATTCATGATCTGCCCCCCAATGATCTCGCTATTTGATTCACAACTCTCGCAAGTGACTCGACCCGACGGAACAGATTTTTCTCCAAACAGGTTTCGGCTACGCGATCACTCGACATAGCAAGAGTACCCAAAGGGACTAAATCGGCGTTACGCGATATGGCGCTTCACACTCTCTACTGCCACACGACAATTCCAACGTTCTGCAGAGTAATCCTGCGTGGCTGAGTCTGCACGACGTCAATCCTCTCTCCGTCCTGACGTCATAGGATCGACACGAAGCCAACTACCCGAATAGTCGCAATTCCACAACTCATTCAAATTAAAACGCTTTCTTCGAGGCGCATCTTGGCATCCAGCTTGCTTCTTGAGAGATCGAGTCCGAATCGATGCGGATACTCCGACTCGGAGGCGTTCCCATGAATTTGATAGACCGAGACGTGCCAATCGAAAATGTGGACGAATTGGCCGCAAGACGCGAGGATCCACTCGTAAGAGCGGTCCAAGCGGAAGTGCCCGAGGCTTTCGCGCAACTTTATGCGATATATTCTCCTCGTCTGTACAGAACGATCACTGCAATTACAAAAAACCCAGAGGATGCCCAAGATGCTCTACAAGAGACATTCTTGCGAGCGCATTTGAGGGTCCACGCTTTCGAGGGCAGATCTAGCATCTATTCATGGTTGAGCCGGATCGCGATCAACTGTGCCCTTATGGTCCTGCGCAAACGGCGTACTCGTGCTGAAGTGCTGTTTGATCCCCAACCTGATCATCGTCGATGTGACGCGACCGTCCTCGAGGTGAGGGACTGTGCTCCGAATCCTGAGGAGGCCTTCGACTTGCGTCAGCGTCAAACTAAGACTCTACGCGCGATCCGCCGTCTCGACCCAAAACTGCAGGCAGCGCTTTGGATGCAGATGAAGCACGAATGGTCAATAAAGGAGCTCAGCCAAGCGCTGAACATCTCCGAAGCGGCTGCCAAGTCTCGTCTATATCGCGCACGTCAGCAGCTTTCTACGAGGAACGCTGATCATAGGAGTTTTGCGATTCACCACCTGCAACCCTGTCAGTGAGCTTTGCAAGGGACAATCTGCTGTCCGCCTCATCTGAAGCATCGCTCCGACTACGTGATTCACGATTGGATAGCGCCAACAGGAGCGTCGTACAAGCATGATCTCGACGCGTCCATTCCGGATTAATTTCTGGGCCGAGCATTAGGAGAAATACCTCACTAGGGGTATTCAGGAGACGGATGTGAAACAGGGGAAACGTCCAGCCTAGGTTGTCTCTATCAAAGGGTCAGATAGATAACGATCGGGTCGGTTTAACAAAACGCCTGCGCGACGTTTCGCCTAGCAACCGACACCACTCCGAAAGCTGTAACGTTCAAACCAGAACGGCCGCCACGTCGGCCTTGAGGCCAGTTCACAAACATCGCATTCTATGCGTAGATGACGACGTGTTAGGCACGACTATGCGCGCAGAGATCTTGGAAGAAGCGGCTACTCAGTTGTTGTCTTTCACTCTCCCCTCGAAGCTACGCGCTGCGAGCTCCCTGCGTTTAGTCTCGCGATTCTGGATTTTGAGATGCCGGGACTGAACGGTCGAGAACTCTTACTGCGTATTCGAGCGATGGGGGCCAGATTCCCAATCGTGTTGCTCACCGGGTGCCTGGCAGGTCTTTCGCGTGAAGATTGCGACTTGTTTTCGCGGTGTATCGACAAGAGCATGCAAATTCATTACCTACTGGACACGATCGAGGAATCTCTGGATCCCAACCCAGGCCCCGATTATGACTCGTGACAGAGACACGTTTCGTCGCATTGCGCACCGAAGCCTTTTTAAGCAGGACGTCCGCGTTGCCGGCCCAGCACGAGAAAAACGTCAAGGCGTGCCCATATCGGACGCGCGGAACTCCATCGGCATGTCCAAAGCAATGCAACTTGTCGCCTTCAACGTGGCATAAAGTGCGGTGCTATCGGCAAAGTGAAATGAAATGTTGCTCCATTCCCAGAGTTGGCAGATGCCCACACACGTCCTCCGTGGGACTCAATAATCGAGCGACTAATCGCCAACCCCATGCCGCTTCCCTCTGGTTTCGTGGTAAAGAACGCATCAAAAATGTGGTCTGCTTTGTCGGCTGGCAATCCGAGACCTGTGTCACTGACCGAGATCTGGACCTCGACGTCCTCCGGAAGTTGCGCCTTGATCGTAAGTACTCCCCCCGTGTCCTCCATCGCTTGGATGCCATTGAGCATAAGGTTCATTAGCACTTGCTGGAGCTGCACACGATCTGCCATGACCTTCGGGAGCCCGTCGGCAACGTACGTAACGACATTTACGGAATGCCGATGCGCCTCGTTGTGCAAGATAAGCAACATCTCTCCGATCAGTTCGTTTATGTCAACTGAATCTATTTGTGACGTACCCTTGGTGTATAGTGAGCGGACACGGTCAATGATGTGGGCTGCACGCCCGGCGTCTTTAATCATTTCCAAGGCAGCTTCGCGCGCCTCGCGGAGGTCCGGTAGATCGCGATCAAGGAATCGCGCGCACGCTTCGGCATTAGTTACCGCCGCGCCAATTGGCTGCTTGATTTCGTGCGCGAGCGAGGCGGTGAGTTCGCCCATCGTGCTTACGCGATTTACATGAGCGAGGTCCGCGTGTAGCTGCTCAACACGTTTGCGATCTTCAATGTCGTTTATTACTCCGTACCATTTGACGATTTTTCCGCGCTTGTCGCGCACAGGTACGGCGCGCGTCTGGAACCAGCGGTAATCTCCGTCCGCGCTACGAAGTATTCGCGCCTCATACTCCAACGCATTACCGGAGGTCTGCGCCTCCTGCCATGTTGTTAGAGCACGGCTGAGATCGTTGGGATGAACTGCAACCTGCCAACCCCAGCCTAAGGCCTGTTTCTCCGTCAGCCCCGTATATTCGACCCAGCGGCTGTTTACGAATGTGCGTTGACCGTCCGATCGAGCAATGAACGCCAGAGCGGGCATGGTCTCAACGGCTTCGCGAAACTTTTGCTCTTCGCTCCTCAGTTGCCGAACTCGTACTTGATAAACCGCCCAGAGTAGCGCCAGGAAAGCGGCAGCCCAAAGTGCGCGAAACCAGGTCGTTTGGTAATACGCAGGCGCGATAGAGAAATCCAGGAATGCACCTGCCTCATTCCACACGCCGCTGTTGTTGCAGGCTGCTACTCGGAAGCGGTAGTGACGCGGAGGAAGATTGGTGTAAAAGGCTTGCCGCCGATTACCGGCGTCGTGCCAATCACGATCCAGGCCCTCCAGCTTGTAGCGAAAAAGAACTTTCTCTGGCGCGACGAAGCTAAGTGCGGTGTAGTCAATTTCCAGACCGCGAACCAGAGGGGGCAGGCGCAAGTGCCCATTCGGTTCGGAAGCCAGGTCGTAGGCCTTTTGGTCAGCCATCAACTGCTCCACATGCACCGGGGGCGGGACCGCGTTGAACGGCAGATGCTGCGGATCGATGACGCTCACGCCGTCGAAAGGCGAGAACCAGAGCTTTCCATCCGGAGACTTGGTCACACGCGACGCGTGGTGGGCATACAGTCCAACGCTCCTCACCCCGTCGGATGAGTCGAAGATCGTCGTTTTAACGAGATGTCCTGGATCGTCGACCCACGCGTACCATTCCGCACGTTCGATCCTGACGAGACCGCAGGGCATGTTCAGCCATACGTTATGATCGTCGTCCTCCATCGACCAATTGACCTCGTCGCAGGGAAGGCCGTTCCTGCTGGTGAGGGTGTGAATGTGGCTGTCGTCGATGCGGCTCAGCCCGCCTTCGGTCGCGGCCAATACTTTTTCGCCTGAGCCGAAACGAAGACTATTGACTCGGCCGCCGCCCAGCCCGTCGGCGGAGCCGTAGGGGCGAACGACCTTGCCATCCTTCAGGTAAACTACGCCCCCCTGGTAAAACCCCAGCCACAAGCCACCAGGATCCCGGTCCGGGAGCATCGTTCGAATCGTCTCTTGCGAGAACTGAGACAACGGAATCTCCTGGACTGATGTGTTGGGCGACCAATAAAAAAGGTGCTCTCTCTGGAGAATCCAGACATTGCCATACCCATCTCCAGAGAAAGAAAATGTGTTCCTGCCGGGAAGGCCTGGAACTCGAAAAAATCTGCCACGGTCGAAATAAAACACACTGTCATCGGTCGCAACCCATAATCGCCCTGCGTCATCCATACCCAGCGAATTGGGAGTGCCCGCGAGTCCGCTGTTCGCGATTTCAGTTGCGACTCCGCTGATACGGAGTTCTGTCCCTTCCACTCGGCGGCTTTGACCAAACGCGCTACGGTCCCGGTACACAGTGACACGGCCATTCGCCCAGCGATTCAACCCATCGGTCGTAGCTATCCAAATACTCCCATCCGGGCTTGCCTGCACCGCATAGATGTTCTTACTTGACAGCCCCTGGCTACGCGCAATCGTAGGAATTGCATACTCGCGAAAGCGGTCGAGGCCGTCTGAAGTGACGACCCAAACACTCCCTTCGCGATCTTCGAAGAGCCTGCTGATCCTATCACCCGAAAGACCGTCGACTGCGCTGAATCGATCGACCCTCTCCTTGTGCAAGCGCATTAAGCCCTGAGACGTACCGATCCACAGGCTGCCGTCGCTGCTGCGGAGGAAGTTGCCAGGCCTGATCTGACCAGTGATCCCGGGCAGCGAATAGTTTTCGATTTTCCCGGACACAAGCTGTTTCAGCCCGTCATTCGCTGCCAGGAGCAGCTTGCCTTCGTCGTCTTCGATTAAGGAATCGACCTCGATTTCGCCGCGAGGAAATGCGTATCGCGTCGGCGGAGCCGGCGCCCAACGCCACAACTCGTTCTGACTCGAGACCCAGAGATTGTCCTCGCGGTCCTGATACGCAGCGGCAACGCTATCGCCGAAAGCCCCGTCTCCGTAGCAATCGATCTTCCCACCGCGCAAAGCGCAGAGCCTGCCCTTCTTGAACGCTTCGGTAGCTCCAATCCAGATTGTCTGTTGGCGATCTTCAAGGAGCGAAAGTATATAGCCTTGCGCAACCTCGGGGTAACGCGTAAACGTGCTATTTCTCCAACTGGCAAGCCCGCTCAGCGTGCCAATCCAGAGAGTGCCGTCGTGCGCTACCAGCAGAGCTGAAATGTAATTGCTCGGGAGTTGCTCGCCGCCCGGCGGATGCCACGGAACCGCGCGGACGCCGTCGAAGCGAAGCAAGCCGAACTCCGTGCCCAGCCACAGATAGCCGTCGGGGGTCTGCGCAATGGATAAGATCGCGCCTTTGGCGAAGCCGTCGCGCACCCTCCATGCAGTGTGGGCATACTGGCTGATGTCCAGGTCAGGATTCAGTGCAAATGCGGAAGCGCACCACGCCAGTACGACGAACGACAGAGTAGCCTTCAGCGCGAATGGTCGCCGCACTCATCCCCCACGATAGCCCAGCATCCGATCTTGTCGGATGAGGAATACATGGTTCATTCCAAAACATGGTCTTAAACTACCCGGAGTCGCGTGGCGCTGGACCTGGATCCTTCATACCTCACCAAACCACCGATACGATAGTATAATGTGTTGGCCCTAATCCGGCTGCTATGATTCCGCGCAACAGAATGTCTCGTCGCAAGAAATGCGATCCGCTTCCGCTGGGGGCCAATCATGGCGCGATTCGCCACCAGCCCGGAACTAGTCCAGTTTGACACAGGCACTCGGGTGCTCTCCGCTCAGCCGACGAGTGCTTCGCTTACGGGTCGGGTTAACTATCCCACCTTCATGAGTTTGTTTTTTCCTGGCACTATCGAGCAGCTCATCGTCTCCCTACTTGTTCTCGTCGCAGTTCCCCTCCTATCCGCACAAACATTTCGTGGTGGTCTCAATGGCAGCGTGAGTGATGCATCCGGAGCACTCGTGCCCGATGCGCAAGTCGAACTCGTCGAGGTTGGGACCGGTGCCAAGTTCAAAGCTGTCACATCGAGCGGTGGTGAATTCACCTTCCTCGATCTCTCTGTCGGCAAGTACGACGTCAACGTAAGAGCTAGCCGCTTTAAGCCCGAGCAAGTGAAAGGCGTGCAGATCTCGGCCGGCACCATTTACACATTACCCGTTAAGATAGGCGTCGTCGCTGCCGGCGAAACGGTTGAAGTCGCAGCTGATGCTCTTACTCTGGACACGACATCAACGGTGGCAACCACCGATATCCCAAATGAGGTCGTACAAAACACTCCGATGAATGGCCGCGATTTTACGCAGATGATCGCGATGGCTCCCGGCTACGCTGGATATTCGGGCGGCGGCTTCGGATCCGTGAACGGCTCGCGGCCCGACATGATCAACTGGCAGATCGAGGGCGCTGATAACAACGACATTTGGTGGAACCTGCTTGCTGCCAATCAAAGCGGTGTCTATGGAATCGCCCCTGTCACGCTTCCCCTGGACGCTATCGAGCAGATCTCCACGGTAACGCAAGCAGGTCCAGACATTGGCCGCAGCCCGGGAGCGACTGTCAATCTCTCCATCAAGTCAGGTACCAACCAGTTGCATGGAAGCGCCTACTATTACAACCGCAATAAAGCGCTCGCCGTACAATCTCGACTGCAAACAACAAAGCCCGAGCTGCGTAACCAGCAATTCGGCTACTCCGCCGGCGGGCCAATCTGGAAAGACCATCTGTTCTTTTTCACGACCTATGAAGATCAGCGCTTCACTTCCGCGTGGAGATGTTCAACCTCTTTAGCCGCCTCAATCTTGCTGCGCCCGGAGATGGTTATTGCACTGATACTGATTACGGAGCGCATCCAACTTCGTGCGCCATCGGCACAACAATTGGCGCCAACTACGGTGCTCCCGGCATCGGAGCTGGAGAGCCGTACAACACGCAACTCGCCCTGAAGATCATCTTCTAACTGTGCCACGAGCAAAACTGCTCACGCAGTTTTGCGCAACTATGCCACCGATGAGGGTAGGCCCCTCGAACCTACTCGCAGGAGTAGGACCCAAACCACCTTCCGCTGCTGTGCTCTAAGGCGCATGGTGGTGAACGGCGAAGGAAAAGGCCCAACTTGATTGGGTCAGGTAACTTCCAGGAAGAAGACCGCAAGGGAACCGCAGAGGATCACGATTTGGCAGCAAGTGAGAAGAGCTGCTGTGTACCCCAGGCTAACAGTCGAGGAAACGGGGGATCTGCGCATGCAACCTGCACAGGATCTCAGGATCTCACAGTTTTTCGGTGACAACTGTCAGAACACGAAAAGTCAAAGGTCCCAGAATCGCGTCTCTCGCTAAGAGTCGGTCTCTGAGAAGCGAGGTTCTTCCCGGGCATAGATATAGTGCTGGACCTCGACAGGTTTGATGGCGTACCTGAGTACTTGTTTCTCAACCTCACTGTCGGCTTGAGTGAAGCGATTGTGTTGCCGCTCGTGTTCCGCCCAAGAGTCGACTTTGAAGCTCTCGAGGTATGTATTCGGTGCTTCAGTGTCGACGAAGATCCCCCAGCTTATCGCGCCATCGCGGCGACGCACACGCTCATACTTGTGGATTTGATGGAGAAACTCGGGAGCTTTCGCCGGATCAATTACATACTTCACGGTGACGAGGACCGGCCCCTCGTCCGGCTCAGGCTCCTCGATCATGGCCGGTTTAACCCAGTGATTCCAGATGCTGAGATCCAGCTTAGTATCCGGCAATCTGAACCAGGGCTGTAGCAATAGGCATGCAGCCGTTCCGATGCTTGCAGTTGCAAGAGTTGCATGGACACTCGTGCGCAACGCTACAAAGCCCCACAGAGTGCTACCTAGGGTAACGCTCCCCTGAAAGACGAAGAGATAGACTGCGAGCACTCGCGCTCTTACCCAATCGGGCGCAAGCTCCTGAACCATGATGTTGAAGAGGGACATGATCGCGGTCCAGGAGGCACCCCCAAAGAGCATTAGAAAGCAGAGGATCGCGGGTGTACGTAACAATGCCAGGCTTAAGACAATTGCAGCGAATATCGCTGTGGCGGAAGACAGTAGAGTCTCCGTCGAGAACTTCACCCTTGTCCGCTGCAGTACCATGGCGCCCAGCACCGCGCCCAATCCGAAGGACCCGAGCAAGAATCCGTAGGCGATTGGGCTCTTACTGAGTTCCCTCGCTGCAGTTGGCAGGAGCGCCCAGAAGGAACTGGTGAAAAAGATAAGAACTGCCGACCGAAGCAGCAGCCTGCGGATACCCGGGGAATATCGGACATAGCGAATGGCAGCGGAGGTCGCTCCCCGGAAGGTCTCTGCAGGAAGTGTGCTCTTTCGCACGGGCCTCTTCCATCTCTTGATCACAGCGATGACACCGAAGAAGGAGAGGGCATTGAATGCAAATGCAGCGCCCACGCCTACAGATGCGACAATGAAGCCGCCGAGACCCGGCCCTACGGCCCGAGCCAGATTGAACTCGATCCCATTCAGAGCCAGAGCGGCGGGCAGCTCCTCTTTGTCTACCAGCTCAGGAAAGATTGCCCTCCAAGTGGGCGATTCGATCGCATCCCCAATCGACAACCCCAGTGTAAGCAGAAGTAGGAGCCAGGGCGTCATCACTCCGGCGAATGTGGCCACAGTCAGCGCAACCGCAATGACGAGCATCCACGTCTCTGTACCGAGTATCAGCTTGCGGCGGTCGAAGATATCTCCGATCGAGCA
>Ga0209004_1000224_pt1 | contig 12540 bp, 9 predicted proteins | sample TexAe_RefH0_M1_FD_187948 | JGI IMG/M metagenome (GOLD analysis project Ga0209004, IMG submission 187948) | Forest soil microbial communities from Davy Crockett National Forest, Groveton, Texas, USA - Texas A ecozone_RefH0_M1 (SPAdes) (version 2) | ecosystem: Environmental > Terrestrial > Soil >... | reverse complement strand
AGCGAAATCCATAAATCTCCTGCTTCCCGTGCAGCACCGGCACGCGCTGGAATTCAACGCCGAAGACACATTCACGATCGGCGAGCGGTTCGATGTGCACGCGGGGTCGGTTCGGATAGGTTGCCGTGGGAGAAAACGTGTAGTCGTAAATGCGGCGCAGCGTTTCCTCGGTTTCCGGCGCGGCGTAGAGCGGAATGTGTCCGCCTTCGCGAAACACCGTAAAGCTCAGCGGCCGCAAATCGTCGAGCCCAAAGATGTGGTCGGCATGACCGTGCGTGTAGAACACTGCATCCACGCGGGTGAGCTTGTTGCGTAACGCCTGTTCGCGAAAGTCAGGTCCGGTATCGATGAGAACGACGCGGTCGCGCGCGCCATCGTGCCATTGCAGCAGCACGGATGGCCGCAGCCGTCGATCGTGTGGATCAGGCGATGTACACACCGCGCAGCTGCACCCCAGCGTGGGAACTCCCATGGAAGTCCCGGTGCCGAGAAATGTCAGCTGGCCGTCCATTACCGCTAGTGTTTTTCCGGCTTGGGAGGAGCCTGAACGCCCTGCAGCGAAATCATTTTGGTCAGTTCGAGGAAGGTCATGCGCAGTTCAAACAAGACCGTATCCAGCATGCGCTGCTCGATGGCGGAAAGGTTACCCTTCGTCTTTTCTTCAACCACGCCGAGCAGGTCGATGCTTTGACGCGCACCAATGATGTCCACGCGCGGCCGCTGGCCTTCTGGAGTGGCCGCACCCATCTGCATCAACGCGGAAAGATAAAGCTGCTGCACCAGGTGCTCAAACTTGATGGGCGGCTGCGCTCCCAGGGTGGGGTTCTGCGCCCGCATCAGATCTTCAACGCGCTGCGCTGAAGCGCCATACGCCGTCGCCTGCTCGCGCATCTCCTCAACGGACGGCAGCGGCGGCATTGCACCGGCAAAGCCTTCTTCCGCCTCATCCGCGGGCACTTCCGCCTCAGACGCCTTCGCGCTCTCCGTCTCCACCAGCTGCGGTCCCGCAGACTTTTTTTCAGGCTCCGAAGCGGGCTCTTGAGCGGCATGGGGAGCGCCACTTTCCTGCTCCTCGTCCTTTTTCATCTTGCGGCGATCAATCACTTCAAATTTCGGGGTATCGCTCATAATCCAACTTTCCAGTCAATTTCGATCATAAAGCCGGCGACTCGTTCAGAATCTTGGCAGTGCCGGCGGCCGGCCCGGCAACATAGGTCAATGGCTGATTCTTGACCTCGGCTTCACTGCGCACCATGCCAAGCGCCAAGCGGCGAGTCGCTCCCGCCAGCGGCAACTCGGCAGAGCTGGTAATCGTGCCCACCGGTGCGCCGTCGAGAAAAAGCTCCGATCCAGCCTTCGCCAACGGACCATCGAGTTCCAATTGCCGCAGATGCCGGTGCACGTTCCCGCGAGAGCGGATGCGCTCCACGATTTCCTGTCCCAGGTAGCAGCCCTTGCTGAAGTGCAAGGCCCGCATCTGCGAGGTTTCCTGCGCCAGGTCGCGCTCGGCGATGTCGATGCCGTACACCGCAATCCCCTCTGCTACGCGGAAGGCTTCCAGCGCCGCAGCGCCAACCGGAGTGGCGCCTGCGGTCGACAAAGCACGCCATAGCAACGTCAATCCCGCCAGGGGAGTCCCGATTTCAAAGTGGTCAGCCAGTGTGCCATAGCCGTGGTAGATCCTCAAATCCAGCCCGTTCCACTCCACGCGCTGCCAGGTCATCTGTTCGGCCGGAACGCTCAGGCCCATCCGCGCCAGTACTTCGCCGGCCTGCGGTCCGGTCAGCCCGACGAACGTTTCCGCGGTTAGATCCTGACCCACCAGTTCAACATCGTCCATGATGATGAAGTGATCGAGATGCGCCCTGAGCTTCTCGTACTGATTGGCGGCAATCACCAGATCGAGCGCATCGCCTTCGCGCCACACCGTAAGGTCTCCCTGGATACGTCCCTGCGCGTTCAGTACCAGGTTCCAGGCACCGCCGTTAGTCGGCAGATCGCCCACAGTGTTTGTTACCATCCCGCTTAACCATCGGAAGCGATCTTCACCTCGTACGTTCACTCGCCGCATCCAACCAAGATCGTGCGCCGCAGCTCCCTTGAGCAGCGCCTCTATTTCCGCGGCTGGCGCGTCAAATTCATGGGGGGTTAGCGCGCCGCGAAACTCAACCAACTGTGGCGAATTGGCAACGGAAGCAAGTTGCGTTGCCAGGGGAGTAAGGAGAGCGGTTACGGCAAGATTCTCGGTCATAGGAGAACGGTTCACGAGAGCAGCACGCATTTCCTGCGGAATTTTGGCGCTGCCGCGCATCCTGATTATAGCCTTGAGATCAGATACCGGATTTCCCCTCGAGGCAGTCCTAAAATATCAAGGAGAGAGAATGAGCAAGATGCACCAAATCAGCAAGATAGCAAGGGATGTTGTGAGTCTGGCGGCACTTCTATGCCTGGCTGTTGCCGGAGCAAATGCTCAGACCCCTACCCCCCAGGTTGCACCCACTCGTCAAGCTCCTCCTTCCGCAACAACGGCGCCGCCCGGTAAACCCAACGTACAGGTACCTGGCAAGTCCAAGTCCGGATCGGACGATGGCGACACTCACATCACTCCTGAAGAGGCGAAGCAGCTCTTTAGCCTCGTGGATGAACTGCTCAAGTTCTCCTCGCAGGAAACCGGTCTGCCCATCAAGAGCGACGTGAAGCGCCAGATGACTACACGCGACGAGGTGGAGAGTTATCTTAGAGTGAAATACGATGAGGACGAAGACGCCAAGCGCATGCAGCGCAGCGAAATTGTGCTGAAGAAGTTCGGCCTCCTCGATCGGGACTTCAACCTGAAGCCCTTCCTACTGGCCCTGCTAAAAGAGCAAATCGCGGCCTACTACGATCCAAAGACCAAAACCGTCAACCTGGTAGACTGGCTCTCGGTTGACGAGCAAAAGCCGGTTCTCGCCCACGAACTCACGCACGCCCTGCAGGACCAGCATCTTGATCTCGACAAGTGGAGCGACCAGACGCCTCCTGACGTTTCGCACACCTCCTCGGAAGACAGCGATCATCTCGCCAAAGATGAGCTTGATGAGGCCCGCGATGCAGTCACCGAGGGCCAGGCTACGGCCGTGATGATGGACGACATGCTCAAGCCTATGGGAAAAAGCCTGATCGGAGATCCCGATATCATTGACATCCTCAAACAGGGAATGTCCGACTCTGACAACTCTCCCATGCTGGCGCGGGCCCCGCTGCTGCTTTCCGAGTCGCTGCTCTTTCCCTATCGCGAAGGCCTTAGCTTCGAACAGGATGTGTGGATGGACCGGGGGCAGGCAGCCGCGTTCACCGGCGCTCTCGACCGTCCACCATCGTCTTCGTGGGAGATCATGAATCCCCGCGAATACGAGCAGGGACACGTGCCGGCCATTCCATATCTGCCGGATATTCACCCGCTTGTCGACAAGACTTATCGGCCCTACGACATTGGCCAAGTGGGCCAGCTTGACCTGCATATTCTGGCCGGACTTTTCGGGGGCGAAAACGCTGCCCGCGATCTCACTCCGGCATGGGATGGCGGCATCTACTGGGCCGGCCAGCGCCTGGACGCCACACCCGCAGAACAGACGAGCACCAAGTCCATCTCGTTCTTCTACTTGTCAGCCTGGAAGAACACCGGCTCGGCACAGGCATTTACCCACATGTACGCGGATGAGCTGGGCCGCAGGTACTCCGGCCTCAAAGCTGAAAAAACTGAAGGCAGCGCCTCCAACGACGCCAATGGTTCGGTTGAACAGGTCTATAGCACCACCGAAGGACCCGTTGTGATCACCCGCCGCGGCAAGCTGGTATTTGTCTCTGAGAGCTTCGATCTGCCACTGGCCCGCAAGCTGGCCAGCCTGATTCTTGGTGCCCAGGGAAGCGGCCCGCTTCAATCTGCCTCCATCGGCCCGCCGTCAAGGCTGACAGGGAACGCCAGATTGGCTGCCGAGGAAACCCTCACCGGTCCCATGGTGCGCTTTCTCTCCAATTGCGGAGTTACCAAAGCCGTGGTTAACGCTGGACTGAAGGCAGCGCATTCGGGTGCGGAGGTTCCTTTAAGTCAGAGGTGAAATCAGATTGGGCTTGAATTCGGCGTTCAACTCTGCTGTTCTGTCTTTACCCCCCTAGGAGGATGAGTTATGAAGGCCATCCCTCTGTTTGTATGCCTCGGCTTCGCATTGGCTCGCACCGCATCAGGACAGGCTTTTGGAGAATCGATCCAGTTAAGCCAGCCCGCTGTTCATAACACCGGCGCGGCCGCCGCGGTTCCCATTTCACCGCTTGGTTCGCGCTCCGGACAGCCACAGCAGGGCGGCGTACAGGTCGTAAACAACGCCTATCGTGGCCTTTCGGATTGCCATTGTGCACAGCCGCCGATGTTCCTGCCCAGTCCAAGGGAAGTCACGGCGGGCACACCGGTCATCCTTTCCAGTCCCAGTCCGAACGCCGTGATTTACTACACGACCGATGGCTGGACGCCGACCGAATCCTCCGCGCAATACCGGGATCCAATCTTCGTCACCGCAAACATGCGTATCCAGGCGTTTGCTGAAGAACCAGGGAAAGCGCCCAGCCCCATCGTGGCCGCCAGCTACGTGGTCAACGGCGCAGCGGCACCACTTCCCGTGAATGCCTCTGTTTCCGGATCGACGGTGACCAAGGGCACGCAGATCCGTCTGCAGACCGGCAACCGCGTAACGTCTGAGACGGCCAGCGTCGGCGATCATTTCTACCTGCTGCTCGATCAGAATCTTGTGGTCAACGGGAATGTCATCGCCCCCCGCGGTATGTCGGTAGAAGCCATGGTCACGTCGGTCCAGCACGCGGGACAAAACGGAAGGTCAGGCGTAATCGCCTTCCGGTTGATGGGTCTGAGCGCACATGGCGTCACCATTCCATTGAGCGGAATATACACTCTGGTTGCACCCGACATCGGCTCGGAGCTGAATCACATTTCAGACACAAGCTTTGTCCACGTGTCCGGACCGATGCCTCCGGGGAATGAAGCAAAGATCGAACCCGGCATGATGCTCACTGCGTCCGTTGCCGCTGACGTGTCGTTAAGCCAATAGCACATTTCTGGGCGCCATGGGACGGTAGCGCCTTCGGAATTCGCGTGAGCCGGAGGCATGCTCCTGAGTGGCTTTTTCTTGAAGAACCTCACCTTCGCAAGGCTCTAAAGGTCTGCGTGTATTCCGCAAGTGTCGATCGACGCATAAACTATCCGGCCGGCTCATGATTTTTTGCCCGAAGAACGAACGATATCATCCCGCCGGCCTCATTTTTTCTACACTGGGCGCCATCCTGATTCTCTTCATTTGCCATAAGCTGAACATCCATTTCCCCTCGCTCTGATCTCGCATCCTCCATCCATTCTGGAACCGGCTGGCCATCACCCGGTGGCTGCTCTGCCTTTGCGCCGGCGGTTTTGGCCGCCGCACGTTTCTATTCTGCACGGGGTCCCGCAGGCCAGCATCATGTTCTTTTCTTGATATTTTTGGAAGCAGCCGCGCCCTGCTCGAAATCGGCCAGCTCCGATTTTTCCCATGCTAAGGCGAGCTATCTTTGCTCGCCTCCACGGCTTCCTGAGGCTCTTTGTGGACCAGGTATTCGTCGAGCAGCACTGATACCAGCACAGCGGTCGGAACGGAAACGATGGCCCCCAGGACTCCACCCAGTTCCGAGCCGATCAGCAACGCCACCAGGATCGACAGGCCGGGAAGCCCTACGCGCGTGCCCATAATCCGCGGCACCAGGAACGAGTTCTCCACCTGGACCCACACAAGGTAAAAAATCGCGATGCCCAGCACGCGTCCCCATGAGTCGATGGCGGCTACCAGCAGAGCCAGCCCAATGCTGACAGCCGCTCCCAACACCGGAACGATATTCAGCAGGCCGGTCAATACTCCCAGGGCGTACGCGTAGCGTACATGGAGCGACACGTAAACAATCGTGCTGGCTAGCCCAAGGACCAGCATCAGGCTTCCCTGCCCCAGAAGCCACTGGCCCATGCGCACTTCGGCTCGCTGCAAGGCGGCATCAAGCCGCGGCCGTTTATCCGGAGGGAAGAAAGAGAGCCCCCATCGATACGCTACGTCGCCTTCAAGAATGAAATAGACCGCCAGGATCAGACCCATCGCAATGCTGAAGATTGCGCTCGCCCAGTTCTTGATCGACAACAGCAGATACGTTGCCGCATTGCTGATGAAGTCCTGGATCTTGGTGCTGACCTCGTCGGTATTCACCTGGTCTGCAAAGGGAATCCGCTTCAGCTTTTCCAGCATCGCCGGCAGCCGCGACGGCATCTCGTGGCCAAATTCCTGCAGATCGCGGATGACCGGCGGAAAGGCGAGAAATCCAAAAGCCGTGAGACCACCGGCGACAGCCAGCAGAAGAATGAGAATGGCACGCCCTTTGAACGGCCTGACGCGGCCAATGCGAAACCTGGATGTAGCGCGGACCACCGGCGTGAGCACCACCGCGGCCAGGGCGCTGACATACATCAGCAGCAGAACAGCACGCAGGAGCCACGCCAGGTAGCAGGCAATGGCCAGTGCAAATGCAAAGACGATGTCGACGCGCAGATCGCGCCCACGGGTGTCTGGCCTGTTAATTTCCGGTAGCGTCACTCTTCCCCGTTTCGTTTTCCTTATTCCCTAGTCCCTGTTCGCTGATCCTTGTTTTATTGCTCCCTGCTTTACCGGTCTCCACCCAGAATTGAACCGATGACGCCTCCCAGAATCGCACCGCCCGCCGTGTTGCTCACCTGGCGACCTTCCATTTGCGGCAGGTACTCGCTGATCTGATGCGCCAAACGGGAGATGGGCAGTGTCTGCAGCCAAATCGATCCCGGCCCCGTGAGGACTGCGAGGAAAATGCCGTCGCCGCCAAAGATCATGTTTTTGATGCCGGGGACCATCGTGATCTGGAACCCGACCGATGCTTGAAAGGCGCCTACATGCCCCGGGTGCACCAGCAGGACTTCGCCAGGGGCGAGGTTTTTCATGACCAACTCGCCGGAAAGCTCGAGCCACGCGGTGCCGAAGCCGCCCACGCGCTGAAGCATAAAGCCGCTGCCGCCAAAGATGCCGGCGCCCAGCGATTGCTGGAACCCCACGCTGATGGTGACCTGGGGAGTCGCGCACAAAAAGCCGTGGCGATGCACCAGGTACTCCTGCCCCTGGCCCAGCTGGACGGGCACGATATGCCCGGGAACCTTGGTGGCGAACGACACTTCACCGGGGTATTGCACAGCGCGGTACTCCGTCATAAACAGGCTTCCGCCGCCTGCAACGCGCTTCAGAACGCCAAACAGGCCTCCGCCGCCGCCCATCTGCGTGTGCGTCGTCATCTGGATGGAGCCGGTCATCCACGAGAGTTCGCCACTCTCAGAGAAAACGCTCTCGTTAGGGTCAAGTTGAACGTCAAGTACGGGCATGGTGGTGCCCTGAATCCGGGTCTGCATGCGGACCTCCTGTCGAGGACAGTGTACCCGGTCATCTACGCATAACAATCTTGTTCTGTTCCTTATTGCCGTCAGATGGGTACAATGACCGCACCGCATTCCCGGAGGACAAATTGGTGAAACGCTTCGCATGGCTCGTAGTGATTCTGCTGATTGCCTCGCCCACCTGGGCGGCGAATAAGATTACTGTGCAACAACTCAAGGACATGCTTGCCGCGGACCAGAAGTCGCAGAAGACCGATGCCGACGTTGCGGCCGAGTTCAAGGACGTCGAACTGACGGAAGAGCTGACTCATAGCGCAATCGAAAGCATCAAAACGCTGGTTCCCGGCAAGATGACGACCGAACAGCTTTTTGTGTTGGAGATTCGCAGCGCCGTATTGGCTCCCCCGGCCAGCGATATTCCCGCGACGCCGGCTCCTGATGCTGCCAAACAGAAAGCCATTCTCGACAAAGCGACAGATTACGCAACCAAGACCTATGCGCAAATGCCGACGCTGACCGCAAAGCGCTCATTGCGGAGATTCCAGGACAGCGCACATCAGGATCAGCCCGCCTTTGCGGCACGTAACAACGCGGTCCTCGCAGCCACCTACACGCCCATTCACTACGCTGCCGCTGATGATGCTTCGGTGACATTCAAGAACGGAGCCGAACAGAATCCACTCGCCAACGATAAATCGCATTGGGGCGAAAACGGCATGATCGCCCTCCTCGGTCAAAGTCCCGATCCGGTCACCGTTCTCGAGGAAGCGCAGGCCGCCGGCAAGATCAACTGGCTGCGCTGGGAGACAGTCAACGGAAAGGATCTTGCAGTGTTCTCCTTCGATGTCGACAAAAAGAAGACTCACTACACCGTGAACTACTGCTGCTTCCCCGAGGCCAGCCAGGCAGGACAAGTCTCGCTGCGTGGAACTGAGTCGGCCGGCGGCGCCGGAAATTACCAGAACAGCGCAAACTGGAAAAACTTCAAGGGTGTGGAACCCTTTCGCGGCGAAATCTTTGTCGACCCCGAGACGGGTGCGATCTATCGTCTCGTGACCGAGGTCCAGTTCAAGGGCTCGGATCCGATCAAGGCGGAAAATCAACGGATTGATTATGGTACCGAGACCATCGGGGGCAAAACGTTCGTAGTGCCCGCTTTCGTCACCATCGATACGCTCGAACAACCCACTCCCGACTTGGAGCAGGGCCGGAGCATTCTGCGCCACACGCTGTTTACCGAAAGCTATTCTGACTACAAAGTGGCGGGAAGCTAACGGACAGTTGCGTGAGGCTCTTCTCCGGAGCCTCACGTATCCTCCCTGATTCACAATCTCGTAAATCGTCGTTATGAAGTGAAGTTCGGTCCTAGAATTGTCACTCCATATGAAATTGCTGCGTCCACTTCTTCTGCTCCTGGCGCCTCTCCTGCTTCTCTCTATTGCTGGCTGTCGCAAAGATCCGCCTGCTCATTCGGATCACCCCTACATCGCCTCCGGCGTAGTAATGCAGAACGTGACTTTCCACTCGGCGGCGCTAAATCGCGACATGCCCTACCGGGTTTTTCTGCCCTCGCATATTATTCCCGGCGCGAAGCTTCCGGTCGTCTATCTGCTTCACGGTGGAGATGGAAGTTTCCGCGACTGGTCAAACGATTCTCAGGTGTCGCAGTACGCTGCCCTGGGCGTGATCCTTGTGATGCCCGAAGGCGCATTTTCTTACTACATGAATGCGGCAGAAAAAACTGAAGACAAATATGAGGACTACATATTCACCGATCTCGTTTCCGATGTCGAAGCTCGATTTCCTGCGGCGAACACGAGAGATAAAAGGGCCATCATCGGCATTTCAATGGGAGGGTTTGCGGCAATCAAGATTGCCCTCACAAGACCCGAGCTGTTTGGCTTTGTCGGCGCATTCAGCCCTTCCATCGACATTCTGCATCGGCGCTTCAACGTAAAGCGGACCGGAGAGTGGTGGAGAATTCGAACGATATTCGGGCCATGGGGCAGCGAAACACGCATATCTCGCGATCCATTCGCGCTCATCAAGACCGCCGATCCAGCGAAGACTCCCTACATCTACTTAACCGCCGGAGAGAATGAGCCCCTACTTGATCCAAACGAGCGTTTCGCCCGACGACTAAGAGAGTCGCATTTCGACTTTGAGTTCCACACCAAGCCCGGCGGCCACGATTGGAAAGAGTGGGATTCCCAGATTTCCGGATGCTTTGAGAGCCTTTTCCACCATCTCGGCTTCTCAGGAACCGATCCGGGTCCGCGAATCCTTCCTAATCCCTAACACCAAATCCCGCTTCACCCTACTCCGCGATCATCAAGCTCGTCTCGGCTATCGCCAGCGAACTGCCCCCAACCCATATGTTGTAGGTCGTCGGTTCTACGGTCTTCTTCAAGTCCACGCCGTAGAAGTTCAATTCGTCGAATCCCAGCGGAAATGTCACATGCTTCATTTCTCCGGGCGCAAGTGTCACGCGCGTAAATCCCTTCAACTCGCGAACCGGCTGCTCAACGCTTGCCTCGGTATTGCGAATGTAGAGCTGCACGACTTCGGTACCCGCCACGCTGCCGATGTTCCTGACATCGACGCTCACCGTCGCCACCGGCTGATGATTGTCGGCCACCTCGCGCACGGGAATCTCTGCACGATCCACCGTCGGCTTGGCATAGCTGAATCGTGTGTAACTTAGCCCCCAGCCAAATGGAAACAGAGCCGAGTTCTCCTCGTCCATGTAGCGCGACACAAACTTCTCCGCCGCGTTGCGAGGCATGCGATTCAGTTCACCCCTGGCCGGCCGTCCCGTAGCCGTCTGCGCGTAATAGAGCGGTTCCTGTCCCACAGCGCGCGGGAAACTCGACGGCAGCTTGCCCGAGGGATTCACGTCCCCAAACAATACATCTGCAACTGCAGGGCCGGCCTCGATGCCCGGGCTCCACGCCTCGAGAATTGCAGGGACGTGTTCGTCGGCCCACTTCAACTGCAGCGGCCTGCCCGCCAGCACCACCAGGATCACCGGCTTCCCGGTAGCAACCACGGCCTCAAGAAGTTTTTCCTGGTTGCCGGTAAATCCCAGATGCACGCGGCTTGAGGCTTCTCCCTCCATCCAGTTTGTTGGTTCACCAAGCGCGAGGATCGCCACATCCGCCTTGCGCGCTGTGTCCACCGCCTCAGTGATCGTCTTGTCGTCATCCGCAACGGACTGATCCACACTCGCTGCCCCACCCGCGAAGGTCACGCTCATCAAAACGTTTTCGTCTTCGCCGGCCAGCAGACCGCAACCCGGTGCATACAATAGCTTGTCGCCGAGCCGCTCGCTCAGCGCCGTCTTCAGCGTGATCACGTCTTTTGGACTGCCTGTTACCGTCCACGCGCCAAGCAAGTCGCGCGCGTCGTCGGCCATCGGCCCAATCAACGCCACCGTCTTTGTCTTCGCGGTCAGCGGCAGCAGCGATCCGACTCCCTCCACTGGATCGTTTTTGAGCAGTACCATGGTCTCATCGGCCACTCTGCGAGCTGCCTCGCGGCGCTCGGGCGTTGGCGAGTATGCCGGCCCAACGTTGGTGTACGGATGATCGAAGAGACCCAGTGCAAACTTCACGCGCAGGATCCGCCGCACAGCTTCATCGACGACGCTCTCGGGAATCTTGCCCGACCGGACCTGCGCAGCAAGTACCGTGCCGTAGAGATCGCCTTCCATATCCATGTCCGTGCCCGCCATCAGGGCCTTGCGCGCCACGGTGGGTCCATCGCCGATGGAATGGTTCTTTAACTCCGCAACCGCGCCCCAGTCCGACACCACAAAGCCGTCGAAGCGCCATTCCTTGCGCAAAATCTGCGTGAGCGTAAGGGGATCGGCCGTGCCCGGAACCCCATTGATTGAATTGAACGAAGTCATCACCGTGGCCGCGCCCGCATCCACCGCGGCGTGATACGGCTTGAGATAAACCTGCCTCAATGTCAACTCGCTCATGTCCACCGCGTTGTAATCGCGACCGGCGATGGCCGCACCGTATGCCGCAAAATGCTTCACGCACGCAGCGACCGAACCAGGCTTCGACAGATCGTCTTGCTGGTATCCCTTCACCCATGCGCGCGCCAGTGCCGAGCTCAAATAGGGATCTTCGCCGTTCGACTCGATAATGCGCCCCCAGCGCGGATCGCGCGCGATGTCCACCATCGGCGAAAAGACCCAGGCAATGCCATCGGCTCGGGCCTCTTCTGCAGCGACGCGCGCGACCGTCTCTGCCGCTTCGGGATCCCAGCTTGCCGCCACGGCTAGCGGCACCGGAAACGTGGTGCGATGCCCGTGGATTATATCGAGGCCGAAGAGAATGGGAATATGCAGCCGCGACTTCTCCATCGCGATGTGCTGATAGTGGTTGGTCCGCTCCGCTCCCACCACGTTCAGCATCGACCCCACCTGGCCCTTTGCGACCAGTTCGTCATACGTCAGGTTTGAGGCCGAAGGACCGGTTGCGAATCCCGCTGAATATTGCACCGTCTGCCCGATCTTTTCTTCGATTGTCATCTGCTTCAGCAATGCTTCCACACGGGTATCGATATCCTTCGAAGCCAACTGGGTATTCGGCGTCGCACGGCCCTGGGCTGTAGCGGCATCTACAACAACAACGGTAATCAGAATAAGAAAGACTGCACGGGAGGCCGCGGAAATACTCACCTTCATCATGTCCGGAAAATCATAAACCGTTTGAGTGGAGCCAGTCCGGAATCGCACGCGCTGGCCGTTAATTCACAATATTCAGACTCATCAACCAATTCGTGTGTGCCCGCCCCGATACTCTACTCTTTGAGATGAAACCGATGCGAGGACCTCTGCGCCATTTTCGGAAAGCCGTGTTTCTGGCCCTCGAGCACGATGTGCTCAACACTGCCAAGGCCGCTGCGTATTCCGGCATGCTTTTGTTCTTTCCCGCGTTCATCGTGCTGACCGCTCTTATGGCGAAAATCCCTGAAGGCCCGACTGTCGTTGGCGAGCTTCGATGGGTTTCCGGACAGATCCTTCCAGCGGATACCGTGCATCTCATGCT
>Ga0209004_1000223_pt1 | contig 12549 bp, 7 predicted proteins | sample TexAe_RefH0_M1_FD_187948 | JGI IMG/M metagenome (GOLD analysis project Ga0209004, IMG submission 187948) | Forest soil microbial communities from Davy Crockett National Forest, Groveton, Texas, USA - Texas A ecozone_RefH0_M1 (SPAdes) (version 2) | ecosystem: Environmental > Terrestrial > Soil >... | reverse complement strand
GGGAACGCGACATCGTGCAGCAAATCGAGGCTAAGCAGCAGAAGGCCGGCCCGCCAAAGCAATAGTCTTTATTTCCGGGACGTGGGTGGTTCCGCGGGTTCGACAACCTTCAAGGTCTGGTCAGCCGCGACATTCTGCAGGGTCTGAACGATTCCACTGGGCCAGTGAATCTCCACGCTGGTGGCATTCGTTTCCGCTCCCAGCCCGAAGTGCACGGGCCCCAGCGTCGATGATGCATAGCACACGCTGGATGTCTGGTGGTTGTACTGTGTTCCCGCCCTTGTCACCACCTTGATCCGGGCGCCAATGCCATCCCGATTCGACTTAACCCCTTGCAGGGCAATGTTGAGCCAGTGATCGGCATTCGGGGTGCGGTTCATCCACAACTCCGCGTCATGATCCATACTGGTCACGACAATGTCGATGCGGCCATCCCCGTCAAAGTCGCCGAACGCACAGCCGCGATGGCGTGCGGCGGTGGAATCGACGAAGCCCGCTTCGGCAGTGAGAGGCTGCCATTTTCCGCTGGCGCCGAGATTCCTAAAAACCGTGTTCGGCTGTCTGACGTTGGCTCCCGGAGGGTGGGTCGCGGAGACATGGCCACGGGAGACAAACAGATCCTTCCAGCCATCGTTGTCGAAATCGTAGAGCGCGGGGCCGAAGCCCGACATGCCCATACTCTGCGCGCCCATGCCGCTAGAGGCCGTAACTTCCACGAAGTCGCCCTTTCTCGTGTTCTGAAGAAGGGGAAACGTCTGTCTGTTCAGCGCGACATAGGCGATATCCGGATAACCGTCGTTATTGAAGTCGCGAAAATCCAGCCCCATCCCGGAGATAAAATCGCCTTCCTCCGGCAGCGCTGCATTGGCCTCAAAAGCCACTTCCTCGAACTTGTTTCCCAGGTTGTGAAACAGAAAGTTGTACTCCGAGTCGTTGGTCACGAAGAGATCCGGCTTGCCATCCAGATCGTAGTCCGCCATCCCCACTCCCATTCCCTTGCCGACGTGGTCCCGAATGCCCCACTCCTTTGAAACATCAGTAAAAGTTCCGTTACCGTTGTTGAGGAAGAGCTGATTGGGCAGTCCCTTGTAGTAGCGCGGGTGGCAATACTCTGCGACGCCTTCGATCGTGCATTTGGGAATGTTGGAGTACGTCCACTGGAGATAGTTCACGATGAAGAGATCGAGCAGGCCGTCATTGTTGACGTCGACCCAGACGGCAGCCACGGCCCACAGTGGCCCGTATTCCGGATCGTTCCACTTGTCGAGGCCCGCCTTCTTCGTCACATCGGTGAATGTTCCGTCGCCGTTGTTGTGGTACAGGGTGTTGCCGTGCACTCCGGCGACAAAGATATCCGGGCGTCCATCGTTGTCGTAGTCCCCGATTGCGACGCCGACATCGAATCCGGTTCCTGCCAGCCCGGCTTGCGCGGTTACGTCAGTAAACACGCCGTTACCGTCGTTCCGCAATAGGTGGTTCGAGTACTTTGGCGAGGTTTTCTTGAGCGTCGCAAGGTCGGCGCCGTTGGTGAAGAAGATATCGGGCCGACCATCCCCGTTATAGTCGAAGACCGCGACGCCACCGGCCATGCTCTCGGGAGCGTTCCTCGCCTGACTTTCATTGCTGTCCAGACGAAACGGGAGATTCTTAAGTTCAAAACGAATCGGACTGGGCGGCGGATGCTCCTGGCCCGGCAAAGGTATACTCGTCGCCAATGCCGCGAGAGTCAGCGCCGCGAGAGGCAGGCAGTAAGTGAGTGGGTTGCGCATCGCATAAAAAAAACGAGGGGTGGCGGTTAAGCCACCCCTCGGGTATTGTACTATCCCGAATTAAATCAGAAGTAGTACTTGGCTGCGAACTGCATCCAGCGATAGCCCGTCTTGGTCGATGGGATGCCGGTGGTTGACGAGTTGGTGTTGTAGCGCAGTGTGGAGCCAGTGCTGGCGCCCGCAAAGGTCAACTGGTTGTCAGAGTTGCCGTTTTGGCCGAACTCGGCGTTCGGATGGTTGAGCCAGTTGGTCGCCGAGATACGAACCTCGACGCGCTGCGAATCGTTGACCCGAAATGCCTTGAATGCTGCCAGGTCGCTGCCGAAGTAATGCGGCGTACGGATGTAAGGCCAGATGATCTGGCCCGCTTGTCCGTAGGACGTAGCGGTTGGAGGCAGTGGCGCGGCAAAGCAATTGGGGTTGAAGTACTGGTTCTTCAGCAGATTCTTGCGAGGATCGCAGACAACAACCGGCTGAAGTCCGTTCTCATACTGGCCGGTTCCAAACCACGTCTGATTTTCGACGTTTCGGGTCTGCAGGCCGCTCGGCATGGTTAATATGTCCGGACCCTGTGAAGGATAGGTGGCGTTCATGTTTACGGATTGGGCCTGGTAGGGAGCCCCATCCTCGTAGGTTGTGTAGTTGGAGAGTTGCCAACCGTTGACGATTTCGCCCAGTGCCCAATTGTTGTGGACGGCATTGGGCAGCTTGTAGCTGGCAGAGAAGTTGAAGACCTTGGTGTGGTCATACTGCAAGGGGCCGTAGTTGGAATCCAGGCTGAAGGGATTGACCACAGCACCGTTGCCGTTTCCGTTGGAGGTGGAACCATCGCGGGTGCCCAGCACCTTGCCGAAGGTGAAGTTGGTGAACAGGTACAGGTTGCCCGACTGCTTCTGGGCAGAAACCTGCAGTGAGTTGTAGTTCGCGTAGCCGCCGTGCGTCTGGATCCAGATGTCACCGTAGTTTTGCAACGGACGGTAGTCGTTGGCATTCAGGCCATTCCCGGTAAGGGGAGACGGGTTTTCAAGAACGCCGGTGATCGGATCGGGGCTGAAGTACGATCCGTAGGGGATTGGGTTGCCATCGCTGATGTGACCATTGCTGCCGTTTTCGAGTTGCTCGCGGCTGGCGCTGCCCACATAGGAGAACTCGGCGACGGTATGGCTCGGCAGAGCCTGCGCCACGCCGAAGCTCCAGGTATCCGCAGTGGGCACATTGTTGTCGCCCATCGCGTCCGCCGTGATGTTGCCGTGGTTCTGTGAAGTGCCGGTAGGGACAGCCAATTGTTGGGCCACTATCGCGTTGCCTGTTGAGTTGAGGGTCTGGATAGCACCGCCGTTGATGTTATAGCCCATGAGGCCGTTGACCCCGGCGTTGCTTGTGCCGTATTGGAACGAACCCAGGGGACCGACCATGGCGCCGCCGGCGTCATTGGACGAGACCTGATAGCGGTAGGTTCCGAATCCGGCGCGAACCACTGTCCTGCCGGTGCCAAATACGTCAAAGGCGACGCCCAGACGCGGGTTATAGGTGAACAACTTGCTTGCCCAGCCGGAGAGGGGAATCGCTGAATTGATCTGGTGCCACTGCAACCCGGTATTGGGAGCGGCGTTGGCAGTGTTGTCATAAGTGGCGGGATCCCAAACCTGGGTACCGCCAAGCGTGTCATACCACTGACCCTCGTGATCGAGGCGGAGGCCCAGGTTGAGCGTGAACTTCCGCGTAGCCTTCCAGGAATCCTGTCCCCAGATGGACCACTGATGCTGCTTATAGTCCGGGATTGGAACAGAATTCTGTTCGTAGTATGACGAGTTGCGGCCCATCAGTTGGTCGAGAGTTTCGTTGTTCGTGGAGGTCGAACCCCCAGTCCCCACCGTGAACACGCCATCGATGGGAGAGCCGGGAGATTGGAGGTTCTCCTGCGTATCCCAGTAGAAGCCAACCTTTATGGCATGGGTGCCAACGATCTTGGTGAAGGTATCGCTGATGTTTGGGGCCTTGGCCGTCTTGCCGAAACTGTTCGGACCATAGATGCCGCTGTCGTACTCGTTTTGTCCTTCATCGCCGATCCAGTTTATGCCGTCTTCCCAACCACCCTGGAAGTCGGGAATGACGTCCTTGGCGTGAGACGAACCGAAGAGACTTTCGGTTGGGAACCCAAGAGCTTTACGGCTGACCGCGGCTGGATTGCCAAGAGCCGTGTCGTTGACGAATTCCGCATATGCGAAAACGAATTCGTTCGTCGTGGTGGCGCTGAACACGTGTGTGTAGTTGGCCAGGTATACGTGAGCCGTTTCCTTTCCGACCGGTTCACCCGGATAAGGAATGGTATTGGGGGGCGCCCACCAGACCGACAGCGGGTGATTGTCGGTTTCAGACTGATAGGTGTAAGAACCCCAGAGTTTGTTGTTGTCGTTGAAGGAGTAGTTGACCTTGCCGGTAACTTCCCAGCGATCCTGCGGGGTAACTGGCGAATAGCCGAAGTTGTTCCAGCCGTTTGTCGGGTTAGGAGTCTGGTTTGCCTTCGGGTTGAGGCCGTTGACGATTACACCGACCGGGTCAAAATAGGTCGACAGGTTCGGAATCGTTGCGGTTCCCCCCCAAGGCGAGATAGCGGGGTTGCAACCATTGCTTGTCTTCTGGCAAGGCAGATTGTAGGCATTGGGATAGAGGTTCAAAACGTTTGCCGGAGTGCCGTCGTCGTTATTGAAGTCGCCGGTTCTCTGGGCAGCAGTGGGGACGTTCATTTCTACGGCCGGGTTGTAAGGATGCTGGATCATCTTCTCGTAGCCGGCCCAGAAGAACAGCTTGTCCTTGTTGTGGTTGAAGTGTGGGAAGAAGACCGGGCCGCCCACGTTGCCACCGATATAGTAGAAGCTCTGTGGCGTAAGAGAGTTCGGCGACCCGGATGCGATTTGGTTCGCCTTGTTGAACCAGTCGTTGGCATAGCCTATTCCCGTGTTGCGGGCGTAGAGGTAGCCTTCGCCGTGGAACTTCTGGCCACCGCTCTTGCTGAAGGCCTGCAAAACCGCGGGGCCCTTGGCATATTCAGCGCCATAGGATGCGGACAGGTACTTGACGCTGTCAGTCATGTCCTGGTTGATGTTGGCAATCTGCGTTCCGGCGTTGCCCGGATCAACAAGCATTGCGCCGTCGAGCATGACAGCCGTGGAGCCGTATGGCTGTGTGCCGTTGGCCGAGAAGTCGCCGGCAGGACCATTGTTGGTGCCGGTGACCTGGCTGTTGTAGCCGGAGCCATTAGCGCCGTTAATACTGGTGAACGTAACACCCGGCATCATCTTGATCAACTCTGCCGCATTGCGCCCTGTGAGTGTTGCGGAGTCGACCAGTTCGTTATTCAGAGTGGCGCTGATTTCCGCCGTATCCACGGGGACTTCAGCGTCGGCTCCGGAGATAACGGTCACTGCCGTTGCCTCAGAACCGATCTTCAGGTGAATGTTATCGACCGTGCGGCTATCGCCCTGGTTCAGAACGATTGCATTTTCTTCCCAGCCGGCGAAGCTCTTAGCGGTGATGGTGATCTTGTAGGTGCCCGGGGGTAGAGCTGTGACTGCGAAGAACCCCTGGCTATCAGCTTTCGTGTCGCGGGTATCACCCGAGGCCTCATTGGTGATAACAACCTTTGCCCCTGGGACTCGGGCATCTGTTTGGTCGGTGACAAGGCCGCTCAACGTCGCGGTCAGTTGTTGTGCGTGTGCGATCGTAAAGGACAAAAGCATGACCGGTAACACCAGCCATGGGATTCGTCTAAACCATTTCGACATCGATGAACTATTCGATGTCCTTTTCTGATTTGTAAACATTTACCAAGCCTCCTGAAGCATTTTGTTGTCCTTGTTCTTATTTGCTGACGCACGACTGACCCCGACGCGCCGAGGTTAGCCATTGCCAGAAACCCATCTAAGTGAATCGAGTATCGATAACACAACCGATATACCATGAGCAAGCGCTTTTTGAGCGTTTGACCCTCAAGTAAAACGGTTTCCCTTATCACTCAGATTTCTCGAGATTTACCCGGTTGGCCTATCTTGGCCTGTTGTCATTTAATTGTCACCGGACTCGATATTTAGTTATTGGCTCAAATGTTCTGCATGAAATGAATGGAAATAGCCCGTTTACCATATAGGAAAATCCGGATTTTGGACGTGATTTGAATCACCGGGTTCTTAAGTTGCCCGAAAGGGTCTGCCGGGCACGATTCCACGGCCTTCGAGGATCGTAATGAGGCGGTTTGCAGTCTGTGCCGGGTATTTCTCAGTGGCTCCCGTTGGCCAGACCACCTCAATGTCGGCCGCGGTTTCTTTTCCAAGTCCAAAATGCAGGCGGGGGTCATTCGAGGACATGTAACTCGCCTGGCTGAGGACAGCCTGGGCTTGTACCTTGCCCCCGTAGCGGACAATCACGCGGGAGCCAATGGCGCTGCGGTTGCTCTTGGTGCCTTCAAGGCGAATCTTGATCCAGTGGTTCTCTTTGGGGGCGTCGTTACGGAGCAGGGAAGGTGGCTCGTGCTGGTTCATGATGACAATGTCGAGATCGCCGTCGTTATCGAAATCGCCGAAGGCGCAGCCGCGGCTAACGTGCAGTGAGTTAATTGACGGCCCTCCGTCCAGAACGCGGGCAAATGTGCCGTCTCCGCGATTGCGATAGAGAGCCCGTGGCCCCTTATACGGGAATTTGGGATTGATCCGCTCGATTTCGGCGTACACGTTGCCGGTGACCCAGAAAATGTCGGGATAGCCGTCGTTATCGAGGTCTACGATTCCATCGCCCCAGCTCACGTAGGTGCGCTCGCCGGCCAGTCCGGTGGGGTTCGCCTCGTCTTCAAAGTTACCTTTGCCATCGTTACGGTAAAGGCCCGCTGGCTGGAGCTGGAAATGCGTCTTGAGGATGTCGAGGTGCCCATCGAGGTCGTAGTCGCCAACTCCTATTCCCATTCCCGCCATCTCTTTGCCGTCCGCGCTGATCGCCACGCCGCGCAACAGTCCCTCTTCACGAAACGTGCCGTCGTGATTGTTCATCAGCAGGAGACTCTGCGTGGAGTCGCAGGCGACAAAGATGTCAGGCCAGCCATCCTCGTCGACATCAAAGGAAACCGCAGTCAGGCCATAGGAGCCCTTGATCGCCGCTATGCCGGACTCCCTGGAGACGTCGGTGAAGGTCCCGTCGCCGTTGTTCCGGTAGAGGTAGTGCTGCGGTGCCTTCAGTCCTCGCGGCCCGCATGCCACCGCGACGCCCTCGTACGTGCAATTCGACATATCGAGGTTCGGCTTGGCTGCGTGCGCCAGGTCAATGTCGACATAGTTTGAAACGAACAGATCCAGCATGCCGTCCCGGTTGTAGTCGAGAAACGTGCAGCCGGCCCCGAAACGGGTTCCGTCAAAGGAGAGATGAGCTTTCTCGGTGACGTCGGTGAAGGTTCCGTTGCCGTTGTTGCGGTAAAGCCTGTTCTGGCCGTAGTAGGTCACGAACAGATCTTCGAAGCCGTCATTGTTGTAGTCGCCCACGCAGACGCCGACACCCCAACCGGCATCCCATAACCCGGCCTCTTTCGTGACGTCCTTGAACGTGCCATCCCGGTTGTTCTTGTACAGCCTGTTCGAGGCGTCGGGCGGGATCCCTTCAAGAGTCCGGCCACCGATAATGAAAATGTCCATCCAGCCATCGTTGTCGTAATCAAAGAACGCGCAGCCGCCACCCATCTCCTCGATGATGTAGGTGACCGCCTCGGGCGTTCCGTAGAACATCTTCTTCGTGAGGCCGGCACTCTGGGCAACGTCAGTGAATGTCGAAAATGGATTGACAGCAGTCGCAGAGTTTTCAGTTGTTGCGAACAAAGCTCGCGGTAGCACAGCCGAAGCGCACAAAGCGGGGGCAGTTTTGAGCAGTCTTCGCCGGCTCCAGCGGGCAGTAGGGGACAACATTTTCATCTTTGAGGCAGTCTCATTTTGACATTGCAGATGCAGAACCGGCAAACGCTCACTGTGACCCTGTTGCAGACCTCAGGGATGAGCCTGTTGTGCCGCGGGATCCTGCGCCAGCCGATCGCTGAGTTTCCGCGCCTGTGCGTTTCCCGGATCGAGCTTCAGAGCGGTATCGACAGCGGTGCGGGCATCTGTGTATTGGCCACCAATAGCCAGTTGCGCAGCCAGGTTGATCCATGCTTCAACCCACTCCGGCGCGGCCTCAACAGCGAGTTTGAAGTGGTCAATTGCGCCGGCAGTATCGCCGCTGCGCGATAGCAGGTATCCCAGTCCGCTCTGCGCTGCAGCATGTTTGGGGTCAAGCTTCACGGCTGCTTCTAGTTGCGCGCGCTCTCCTTCCGCATCGCCGGACTGATGTAGGGCAACAGAAAGTTTGTACTTGTATTGTGCGTTGTCGGGCTCGTCCTCGGCCGCCTCGCGATAGTGCGTGAGCGCCTCCTGAACTTTCCCTGCCTCCAGGGCCTTATCGCCTGCAATCGCGGCATTCGAGGCCTCCATTCCGGCCTCTTCTTCCTTCTTCAACCGCTGGTAGGTCTGCATCTCCTCAAGGGCTCGGTCGTTGTCGCCGAGCCCACGCAGGGCCTTGGCGAGTTCGAAATGCACCTGCGGTTCAGGCGCGCCGAGCTCGATCGCTTTCTCTAGCTGCTCCTTGGCCCCTTGCCACTCCTTCAGGAAGACAAGCACCAGGCCGAGGTTGTAACGGGAGTTGAAGAAGTTCGGGTCGATGGCGATGGCCTGCTCCAGCAGCGTCTTTGCCTTCGGGTAATCGCTCACCGACCGAAAGACAATGCCGTTGAGGTACAGCACCTCGGGGTCTTTCGGACGCAATTCAAGCAGCTTGGCCCCCATCGGTCGCGCCTGATTGATGTGGTTGGTGAGCACCAGAAGGCGGAACAGTTCCACCTGGGCTTCCTGGTTTCCAGGATTCGTGTCAACCGCATGCTGCAGCAGGTCGATCGCTTCCTGAAACCGTCCCATCTTCATGAGAACGACTGTCATCGCACTGGCCAGCCGCACGGAATTCGGCGATGCATTCAGGGCCTTCTCCAGCACGTCGTACGCCGGATTGATCATGTTGAGGCGGCCAAGGGCCTGCGCGAACTCGATGTTCAGCTTCTCCGTCCGCGGCGCATCGTGAAGCAGAAGGATGACCCCTTGATAATCTTCACGCGCAAGCAGGTCTGCGGTCAGACCCTCCAACGCTATGGCCGATTTTGGATCGATCGCAAGCGCGTGGCGCCACTGTTCTTCGCCTTCCTGTCGCTTGCCAGTCTGATCGAGGACGATGGCCAGCATCAGGTGAGGTTTGATGACCTGGGGATCAAGTTGAACGGCCTTCTGCAATTCAGGGAGAGCGTCGGCGGTATGGTTGCCATCAACGTATGCGAGGCCGGTGAGGTAATGGAGCTGCGCGGACCCCGGGTCAGACTTGATGGCCGCGCGAAATGTATTGACGGCGCATTCGAACTGCTTGTGGCTGGCGTACCAGCTTCCGAGCAGAACCGCATTGTCCGTAGTGGGATGGGTCTTGACCTTGGCGACCAATTCAGCGGGGCCATCGCACGCGGCCTGGGCGGGGACGGCAAAGGCTGAAAAGCCGGCCAGCACAAAAACTGCAAACTTCGCCCCCGGCCGATTAACCACTGTGAAAGATCTCCTGCCAGCAAGGATAACAACTTCAGTGTGAATCGTCTCTGGCGGACGGGGTGGTGCCGTATGCCAAACTGCATCTGAGGGTACTGAGGACAGAAGGCATGGAATGGCAGGACGAGGGCGTGAGCCCGGACATTGAGGACCGCCGGGGATCGAGCGGTGGCGGATTCGGGTTTGGCGGAGGCATGGGGATCGGCGGATTCATCCTGCTGCTGATCATCAGCGTAATTACGGGGCGGAACTTCTTCGCGGGAAGCGGCGGGCAGGCGAACATGCAGCCTGGGCCGGCGACCGGAACCGCGTCCAGACAGGTGACGAGTTCTGCCGCAGAGGAGCGCGATGTTCACCTGATCAGCTTTGTCTTGGATGACGTGCAGAAGACATGGGCGAAGATCTTCGCGGCGCACGGGAGGCAGTATCGCCACGCCAAGCTGGTGCTGTATCGGGACGTGACGTATTCGGGCTGCGGGACGGCGCAGGCCACGACGGGACCGTTCTATTGTCCCCAGGACGAGAAGGTGTACATCGATCTCTCGTTCTGGCGGGAGTTGAAGCGGTTCGGCGGGGACACGGGCGACTTTGCGCAGGCGTATGTGGTCGCACATGAGCTTGGACATCATGTGCAGAAGCTGTTGGGGATCGAGCAGAAAATGCACCGGCTGGCGCAGCAGGATCAGGGCGAGCGGAATCCGCTTTCTGTCGATCTGGAATTGCAGGCCGATTGTTTCGCCGGCGTGTGGGGGCACAGCACGGAGCAGCGAAACATAGTGCACGCTAATGACATTGCGGGGGCGCTGAAGGCGGCCGCCGCGGTAGGAGACGATCACCTGCAGCGCATGAGCGGCCGAGCGGTAAGTCCGGAGACCTGGACGCACGGCTCAAGTGATCAACGCATGCAATGGTTCAAACGTGGTCTCGAAGGTGGACAGGTAAGCAGTTGCCCTACGTTTGATGGCAAGCTGGCACCGTAAACGAGGTGGACTTATGATTTCTCGGCGTGCTCATGTTGAAAACAAAGTAACTTCCGAATAGGCGGCGATCCAGCAACAATCCCGATCTGCCACACTTTTCTCCAGCCCGAGGCGCTGTCATCCTGAGCCGCGGGCGAAGGATCTGCGGTTGCTTTTAGGAGTTCAACGTGGCGATGCTTCCGAAAATTTCCACTTAAAATTCGGATCGGACGAAAGCTTTCCTGCAATTTGAGAGCATCCCGACTGAACTGAGGATGCGTTGCCCGCTCCGGTCGAAGAGGCCAAAGCCCAGAGCCTTGAAATGATCCAAGTCCGGACACGTCCACACATCCGCAGGTGTATCGCCGCTGTTGTCGACCCAGATGTGAAGCTTGATCTGGTTACCCGCTTTGAACTCATGTTTCGCCAGCGAGAGGCCAATAGCGACATCTTCGTGTATCCGGATCATGACCGGATTTCCATTGATGAGCAGATCCTTTTTCTCACAATCCGACGGCGTTGAAGCAAAATCCTGCCCGAAGGCCGACAGTTGAGTCACTATAACAATCAGCAACGCGAGCGCGGATTTCATCACATCAGTTTGAGGCGAAGCTGTCTCGAACCTTAGCAATTGGCCGGGAGATTTCGCTTATAGGTCCTGTTAGTTCCCGAATCACCGCCAAAGCGGAAGTAACCCGGAAACGGCACAACGGGCGTTATTCCGAATAGCCCACCAACCGGCTGCAAATATCCGCGACAGGCTGCTGACGAATCAGTCTGCGCACCAGAGACATGCTCCGCTGCGTACTTTTCTGCTCATTTGCTCACTTTGATCGCCGGTGAACTCCAAAAACAATCAAGGTGATTCCGCCTGCGGCCAGTCCACCGCCAGTAGCATAACCGGCGTCTACTTTGGCTGTAGGTGGGCCCCAATCGAGTAGCGCAGTTCCAGCAATGACCAACCCCCCGATTGCCACCATTCCAATGCCGGTGCCGATCATGATCTTTCCCCCTCTGGTTATGCGGGGTCTATGGGCCGGTTGGGCAGGTACGGCTGTGGATTGGTCCTTGGCATCCGTCATCGGAGGCAGGCTTGGCTGCGCGCCTGCGGTCTGCATCAATGCCTTGAATGGAACAGGACCCTCTGCCGTCGCCGACGCGGCATTGCCTAGCATTCCGAGAATTAGAAGTGCCACTGCGACTAGCTTCATCAACCACTCCTTACAGATTCGATAAGTCCAACGCAATTTCGGAGCGCGTGAGATTCCGTTAATCGTTCGTTTAGGAGAGTCTCTTTGTAGACCGATGAAACGGCCTAACCCAAAGCACGAGCAGTGCCTTTCCTGTGGGTTTCCTGTCTGATGATTGTGTCGCCCAGCTTACCATCGTTTCTCGCTGTTGCGCTTTTATTTTTGGCGGACGCGTCCACGTCTGCGTCGTGTGCTGTTGCGGCGGTTCTACCCTTGACCGCCGCGAGACCTTTCCAGCTATCCGGGGCTCAGGACAGAAGTACAACAACAGCAACGACAAGAGGGGCGGAGATCGGCCCTTCGCCGTTGCAGGCGTATCATCGCCCAACTGGAAATGATATGTAGTGACCGGTCAAGGTGCGCTGGTCGCTTTTTTCGATCGAGGACAGGATCAGCAGCGGCCGAGGCAGGTAATGGCGACGATTGATCAAGCTGATATTCGCGGGTCGGAACCGCATAATCATGATCCGTCGGGAGCTGCCTCTGACTAACCACGCGAGTCCGGCATAGCCTGTCGCATACTTCCGCCGAGGATTCTCCTTCGTGCTTGCTCCGGCTGCGGCTGACCCTGTCCTCGAATTGGAGAGCGTTGTTCATTGGTTGAATCGTTTTTGCTTTTTCCTTATTTGGAAAGTCTTTGCTTTTGTTCTTTCGGTTCCCCTCATGCCGCCAGTTGCTGTTTGCAGGACGCTTCGGCCTTGATCCCGATGGCCCAGATGAAGCCCAACAGCTCGCGTGCGACTGCCGTCATGGTCTTTCTCTGCTCCTTGCCTCGAGCCATCAGCGTCATGTAGCGCTTGTGCAGGCGGTTCTGTGCTTTCCATGCAATCTCGGTAATTTCTGCTGGAAGTCCTTCCTGTCGCTTGCGCAACCGGGCTCCGATTGCAGGCCGGTGTCGATAGCTCCAGGCCGATTCGACCACGAT
>Ga0209004_1000222_pt1 | contig 12566 bp, 6 predicted proteins | sample TexAe_RefH0_M1_FD_187948 | JGI IMG/M metagenome (GOLD analysis project Ga0209004, IMG submission 187948) | Forest soil microbial communities from Davy Crockett National Forest, Groveton, Texas, USA - Texas A ecozone_RefH0_M1 (SPAdes) (version 2) | ecosystem: Environmental > Terrestrial > Soil >... | reverse complement strand
GGCACAGCAACTACCTGCGCAGTCCGCGCCACAGGCGCAATTGCCGGCATCCTCTGGACAATTGCCCGCATCGGAGCCGCATCTCATCGCGCTCCCGCTCCCTGAAGACCGCGGCGAAGCGAAGCTGGAGCAAACTCTAAAGCGCCTCGGCACCACCGCCAGCATCATGATGATCGTCGCCCACCCCGACGACGAAGACGGCGCGCTGCTCACCTATCTCTCGCGCGGCCTCGGCGTCCGTGCCACGCTTTTCACGCTCACCCGTGGCGAAGGCGGCCAGAATGCGATGTCCGCCGAAGTCTACGATGCCCTCGGCATCATCCGCACCAATGAACTTCTCAAGGCCGACCAGTACTACGGCGCCAAGCAACTCTGGGGCACCGAAGTTGACTTCGGCTTCTCCAAGACACAGGAAGAATCCTTCCAAAAGTGGAGCCACGACCGCGTTCTCTACGACGCAGTCCTCGCCGTCCGCAGCGAACGCCCGCAGGTCATCGTCTCCACTTTCATCGGCGGCATCACCGACGGTCACGGCCAGCACCAGGTCTCCGGCGAAATTGCACAGGAAGTCTTCAAAGCCGCAGCCGATCCCACCATCTTCCCCGAGCAACTCAAACCCGCGTCTGAAGGCGGACTCGGACTCCAGCCGTGGCAGCCCCTCGCCGTCTACTCAATGACACCCTTCGCCCCCGTCACCGAGAAGGGAATGTTTGACTACGCCACAGGCAAGTGGGCGCCCGCCAAATTCAAGAACTACGTCACCGGCGAAGTGACCACCACCTCGCCATCGACGGATGTAAAGCTTTCTGTCGGCATGCTCGACTCAACCCTCGGCCGCAGCTACGCGCAGATTGCCCGCGAAGGCTGGGGCGAGCAGAAGTCCCAGAACGGCGGTGCCAACCCATCCCTGAGCGGCCCCGCCACAGCTAGCTACCACCTCTGGGCCGTCGCCCCTGCAGCGCAGCCTTCATCACCTATACGTGGCGATAACGACAGCCTCTACCAAAACAACAAGGTCCACATCGACACCAGCATCTCCGGCCTTGTACATCTCGTAAAAGCGCCGGCCCCCGAATGGCTCGACACAGGGTTCCACCAGATCGACAGCGACCTCCAGCAATTCGAGTCGAAATGCCCTTGCAACTCGGGCCTTCCCGTCGCTCAGGCACTCGCTCCGATCTACCGTCAGGTACTCGCCCTGCGCGAAAAAGTTGCTACCAGTGATTTGGACGCCCAAGGCAAAGCCGACCTCCTATTCGAGCTCGATACCAAAATCAACCAATTTCAGTCCGCGCTCGCCGACATTCTCGGCCTCGACCTCATCGCCTTCCGCACCAACGAGGCCCACGCCCAATCCGCCGGCTTCCGTGGCGCCGCTGCCGACGAGGCTCCCACCAGCGTCTCCCCCGGCGAAGAGTTCCGCGTCCACGTCCACGCTGCTCAGGCCACGAACTCCACGCGACTCGAAAAAGTCTGGCTCCAAAGCCGTACTGGCGAAGAATGGAAAAGCACCGTCAGCGGCGCCAGCGATCCCGCCGCGCCCGTCGCTGATCCTGTCTTCACCGTCCACGTCGCCGACAACGCTGCTCCCACCGCGCCATCATTCACGCGCCCCAACACCGAGCAGCCTTACTACGACATCGTCAACCCAGCATGGCGGGAACGTTCCTTCGCTCCCTACCCCCTTGACGCTTGGGCTAAGTTCACCTTTGACGGCCTCCCCATCCGCATCGGAGAAGTTGTCCAGACGCTCCAGCGTGTCACCGGCCCCGGCGGTTTCTACGAACCGCTTGTTGTCACTCCCGCCATTGGCGTCAGTGTCGATCCGCAAGCCCGCATTCTCCCTCTCGACGGCAGTGCCCTTCCCGTTCGCGTCACCGTCCACACACAGTCCGCAGCCGACGGCACCGTGTCTCTCAAACTCCCCGACGGCTGGCACTCCGAACCTGCCCACGCCGAATTCCATCGCAAAACCACCGGCGACACCGACCCCATCCTTTTCTCCGTCACACCGGGCGCCACGCAAACCGGCGCCTACTCCATCAAAGCCGTCGCACAGTCGGCCGGTCGCACTTATGATTCCGGATGGCACAGCGTTGGCTATCCTGGCCTCCGCCCATACAACCAGTACGCGACCGCCGAACTCCAGACCCGTAAAATCGACGTCAAGCTCGCCCCTGGTCTTCGCGTCGGCTACGTTATGGGTCCCGGCGATCTCGTCCCCGAGGCGATGGAAGGCATGGGCATCACACCGCACCTTCTCTCCGTCACCGACCTGGTCAACGGCGATCTCAGCGCCTGGAACGTCATCGTCATCGGCATTCGCGCCTACTCAGTCCGTCCCGAGCTCGCCAGGGTCCAGCCTCGCCTTGAAGACTTCGTCCGCAATGGCGGAACGCTCGTTGTCCAGTATCAAAGCAACACCTTCCCCGCCCCATTGCCGCTCTCCATGGGCGGCAGTCGCCTCCCCGAGCGCGTCGTAGACGAGCAGTCGGCGGTCAAGCTGCTCGATGCTTCCAACTCGCTGCTCAATTTCCCCAACAAGATCACCACCGCCGACTTCGACGGATGGGTCGAGGAGCGCGGCCACTCCTTCCTCGATTCGTGGGATCCGGGTTACACCGCACTTACTGAAACCGCTGACCCCGGCCAGGATCCGCAGCGCGGCGGCCTGATCGTCACCCACCCCGGCAAGGGAACTTATATATATGTCGCCTACGCCCTTTATCGCCAGTTACCCGAGTTAGTGCCGGGTTCTTATCGCATTCTTGCCAATCTGCTGAGTGTCGGCAAAGATACTTCCGCGCCCCGCTGATTTCGCGACCACCGCATTTCGCGACGTCAAATTGCCGCATTGCTTCGCCATGGCAGCGAGCTCTAACCCGTGAATTTCTGCGTTTCATTGTGAATAGAATGTAAATTCACAATTCTGCAACAATCAGTTAAATCATTGTTAAAAGTATATGAATTACTCAAATATTCATCAAAGTTTGAGAGGGTGAGATACACAAGCAACGAGGTTAGCTGCGCATGTGATTACGCACTCTTCTTACGTAGCATCCTCGTCTGCGAGTAAACCACCTTGATCTCAACATGGCTTTATCTTCAGCACCTGTGCGGTGATCCACCAATAGGGCGCCAGGGATACAACGGCGCCCGAACGATTCAACCTGATTCGAGAGGAAAAAGACGCCCAATGAAATCCCAAATGAAAATGGTTGTCGCAGCAATTCTGGCAGCCAGTCTCGTTGGTTTAAACGCATACGCTGGTGATCCCCCCGCGCCCGCAAAAAAGCACGCCACCAAAAAGCAGCCTCCCAAACCCACCGTCGAAGACCAGATCAACGCTCTCCGCCAGGAATTCCAGGGCCAGATCGACAGCTTGAAGTCCGATCTAGCTGCCAAGGATGCTCAATTGAAGCAGGCGCAGCAAACGGCTACGGATGCCCAGGCCGCCGCTGCAAAAGCTGAGGCAGACGCTACTTCTCAGCAGCAGGCCACAACCGAGAATGCAGCCGCGGTCTCAACATTGCAGGGAACCGTAACCGATCTCAAGGCCAACTCGCTCTCCCTGGCCACCACTGTCTCCGACGAGACCGCGGCTATCAAGAAAAATATCGAGAATCCTGATGCGCTCCACTACAAAGGAATAACCCTTTCGCCGGCGGGCAGCTTCATAGCGGCCGAAACTGTGTGGCGCCAGGGAGCTACCGGCGGTGATATCAACACACCGTTCACTGGTGTTCCTTTGCAGAACTCCGATGACGCGCAACTCTCAGAATTCCAGGGAACCGGTCGCCAGTCTCGCCTCGCAATCAAGGCGACCGGCAAACTCGATCACATGACCATGACCGGCTACTACGAAATGGACTGGCTGGGCACTGGCATCACCTCCAACAACAACCAGTCAAACAGCTACGTTCTCCGCCAGCGTCAACTGTGGGCGGATGCGAAGCTGACAAACGGCTGGGACTTCTCCGGTGGCCAGGGATGGTCGCTCGCAACAGAAACCACTCAGGGCCTCACGCGTGGTAGCGAAATCCTGCCGGCCACCATCGATCCTCAGTACGAAGCCGGCTTTGTTTGGACACGTCAATACAGCTTCCGCGTAAGCAAGGATTTCAGCAAGAAGTTCTTCGCTGGTATCTCCGCTGAGAACGCTGAAACTCTCAACCCTGCTGGCTCAGGCATACCCACAAACCTGTTGATCGGCTCAGCTGGTACCAGCGGCGGCCTCTACAACTCGACTGCAAACTACTCGTTCAATGAGACCCCAGACTTCATCGCCAAGATTGCGATCGAACCGGGGTGGGGACACTGGGAGGTCTTCGGAATTGGCCGGAGCTTCCGTGACCGCATCTATCCTACCGCCGGAACGCCCTATAACAACACAGTGTGGGGCGGTGGCGGTGGCGCCGGCTTCCGCGCTCCTCTGGGCACCAAGAAAGTCACAATCGGCCTGAAGGGCCTCTACGGCGAGGGCGTCGGACGCTACGGTTCATCCACGATCGCCGACATCACTCTCCGTCCGGATGCAACAATCTCGCCGCTGCACGGATTCTCAGCTCTCAGCACCCTCGAGATGAATCCCACCCAGCGCCTGATGCTTTACTTCAACTATGGCGGCGACTACATTGGTCGCGACTTAGCCTGTGTTAATTCCGCCGGCGCGCCGGTGGCCTGTTCGACAGCCGGAGCCAAGGAGATCGGTTACGGCGCCTACACCACCAACATGTCAGGCTGCAATACCGAAGTTCCAAATGGAACCGGTGCTGCCGGTGCTTATGGTGGCGGCGGTACGGGCTTCAACCCCTCCACTCCCGCCAACTGCGGCAACCAGAATAAGGACGTGCAGGAGTTCACTGCTGGTGAATGGTACAACTTCTACGCCGGTCCGAAGGGTCGCCTGCGCATGGGTCTCCAATACAGCCGGTTTGAGCGCGATCTCTGGTCCGGCGCAGGTGGGGCCACCAACCCGGGCGGAGAAGCGAAAGGCGTCGACAACATGTTCTGGACGTCGTTCCGCTACTACCTCCCATAACCCTGCGACCTTCTCCGCAATACAAGGGGGCAGTCCTTTTCGGACTGCCCCTCATTTTTTCTCGGCTGTAATTTCGACTCGCGTGGCTATTGGATCTTCGGCTCTCCGGTCGAAAGAAACGCGACTCCGCCGATGCTTTGACCCGACGCCAGCATATCCCGCAACTTCTCTGGGTTCGCGCCGCTCTTTATCGTAGCCAACTCAATCAGCCGCATCGCTGCCATTGGCGTCGTCGTAGCCGGCAGCCGGAAGATCCACGGCACATTCGTTGAAGTCAGCATCTTGTCTTCGCTCAGCGCGACCACCGGCACAAACGCCTTCAGCGCGAGTTGCTCTGCCAGGTGCGCTGCATCGCGATCCAACGCCACAATCGCCAGCGCATGCTCGTCCATCAACGCGTGGACAAGTTGCGTCGAAGCCGCACCCCAGTTCTGATCGCTGGCAACAGGCAGCAGCGTCCACTCCACACCCTGTCCCAACCCACCATGAAGCTGCGCCTGCATCGCCGCCGATTGCGCGACCACCTCGGCATGCGGCCCGAACAGCACCACCTTCACCGGACCTGCCGGCACATTCGCGCGATGCGGCCCCGCATAGTCCACGCCATCTTCTCCGACCCTCGCATAAGGAATCTGCGGAGCAGCAGGCTTCGCATCATCCGCTGCCTTCTGCGGCGCCGCTTTCTCCAACGTTGCCACACGATACGAAATCGCCCTGTCGTGCACCGTTCCGAGATACATGTGCGCCACGTTCTTCTGGTTCGGATCGAATGTCATGTGTCCTGTGACGCCGTCATACTCTGCAATATCGGCAAGCGCATCGTGAATCCGCGCGCGATTCAGCCCCGCCTTGCAGATCGACTCCAGCAATTCATTCATCGCGTCGTACGCAAGCGAAGCAAACTGTTCCGGCTTCTCGTGGAACCGGGCCTCAAAGCGCGTGTTGAAACCCAGCCACTTCGGATCATTGCGCGTCGGGTCATACGGAAACACTGCTTCGAATCCGTCTGCCGCATCCCCGGCCTCGGCCAGCAACTCGGGACCCAGGGTGCGGTAGGAGCCAAACACCCGCTGCTTCATGCCCAGCGCCTTCATCTGCTTCAGAATGTTGGCCGCCGGAATCTCATCGGCCCACAACACAATCGCATCCGCGCGCGACGACTGAATAATCTTCAGCTCCCGCGAAAAATCCGTATCTCCCGGCAAGAACTTCTGCTCGATCACGACCGGATGTCCTAGACGTCGCGAGGCATCGCGAAACTTCAGCACTCCAAAGCGTCCGTAACGACTGTTCACGCGCAGCAGCGCAATCCGCTTCAGCCCAAGATCCGTATAGATATGCCGAGCCAGCGTCAACCCCTGCACCCGATCATCCTGCAGATCGGTGAAGAACCACGGAATATACGTCTCAGGAATCGTAGGGTCTGTCGATGCCGAATTCACAATCGGAATCTCAGCTTTCAGCGCGACCCGCAGCGCAATGTGCGTCGACTCGGAACTGATGGATCCAAATACTGCCCAGTCCTGATCGTCGTAAACCATCTTCACGACTTCGTTCGACGCAGAACCCCAGATCGTTGGATCCGTCGCGCGGTCCTCCCCATACACTGTCTTCGCTTGCCAGTTGTCGTAGTCGTTATGCAGCATCAACTTGAACGGCTTGCCGCCATAACCACCACGCGCATTGGCTTCCTCAACCGCCAGTTGCGCGCCATGCAGCATGCGCAATCCGAACACCTGTTCTGGACTGTGCTCGATCGGACCGAAGAATCCGATGCGCACCTCCGTCAGGTCTTTCGGTTCCGGAATGTCTCGCCCCGCGCCCGTATAAATATTCGGATGGACGTAATTCAAATCGTAAGGCGCCGCAAACTTCGAATAGGGACTCAAGTCTCCGGGTTCGCCCGCATACGGTGTAACAACGCGGTCCTGCGGGGGTCCCGGCGGATGCGCTCCACAGTCGCAAGTGCTGCTTTTGGTTGCTTCCTGTCCTGCCAAACTCGCCGTTGTGCCGGCGGCCAACACACAGGCCGCCACCATCAACCATGCCGTACGCATCGTACTGCTCCTTACTTGGCCGTCTTCTCCGTGCGGAACATCGCAATTGCTTCAATCTCAATCAGCAGTTCCGGGCGGCACAAATGTGCCTGGATACCCGTAGACGCCGGCAGCGGATCAAGCTCCTGCGCCTTGAAAAAAGCTGTGCGCTCCTGGTTGAATGCGTCATAGTCGCGATCGATGTCGCGCAGGTAGCACGTGGTGCGGACAATGTCGTGCCACGTGCAGCCTTCGCTTTCCAGCAGGCCGGTGATGTTGTCCAGCGTCCGCTTCATCTGCGCGCGAAAATCGCCGATATGTACGCTTACACCGTTCTCGTCAATGGAAGCAGTCCCCGAAATCAGCAGGATCGTCAGTCCGTTCAGATCGATGCGCATTCCCCGCGAAAATGAACTCGGCTTGGCATAGGCATAGGCTTCGTTGAGCACACCATGGTTCGTCATGGCACGCTTTTGGATTGGCGCGTGTGCTATGGTCTCCAGAATTTCTGATAAAGCAATCATGTTTTTATGGCTCCTTATGGCTGATGAATCCCGTGACTTAAACCTTTGGCAGTGGCAACCCAGATATCGTTGCCCTGAAAATCAATTCCCAAAACATAGTTGTGTGCCGGCGCAGTGCTCACGGCGACTGGCGAAACCGTCCCCTTTGCATTGCGAACTGTCATCTCCGGCTTCCCCGTGGTAAGAGACGGACGGTAGACAGCCCAGTTGACGCCGTCGTAGTAGGCCAGACCTTTATCCGTGCCAAACCATGCACGATTAGCATCCACACCCTTGATGACGTTTGTAAAGTTAGACGGAAGCCCGCTGTCTTTGGTTAAGAAGTTGTGCCAGTAGCGGCCGTCGTACCGGCTATCGCCAAAGTACGTAGCCACCCAAAGAATATTATCCACGTAACTGACCGACGTCGTGATCTCATGGATCAACCCCTGATCCTTGAACAGCACCATTTCATTCTCGCCGTCGGGGTCTTCGTACTTGTCCCATATCTTTTTCTGCTGGTCGTACTCCAGCACGCCGCTGCCCCACACCGCGTAATACACCTTGGTCGGAGTCGCCGACACCCCATACACCCATATCTCCACCATCGGCGTGTTGCGTTCGTTGTAGAGCGACCACTCTCCTGTATGCAGATCGAGCTTGCAGCCCCCCGCGGCCGTCGCTACCCACACGTTCTCGCCCTCTACGGACACCCCATACACCACGTCATTGCTCAGTCCGGAATTCAATTGCGTGTACGTGTCGATGCGTCCACCGGAGATGCGGCTTAATCCGCCCATCGTCCCCGCCCACACATCCCCCGTGCGCTTGTCGAGCGCCAGCGACAGTACTGCGCGGTGCGCCAGCCCATCCTTGGTCGTGAACGCCTTCCACTGTTGATTCTCGTAAAGCCCCAGCCCGTTCTCCGTCCCCGCCCATATCCGATCTCCGTCAACCAGAACGCTGAACACGTGATCATCCGGCAGACCATTCGCCGTCGTGAAATTCTCAAATCGGAAATGCGGCATCACTGGAATCGATGATTTCGCAACCGAGTTCGCCGCTTTGTGGACTCTCGGAGTTGCTTCTTTCGCCTGCGCCGCAGCACCGGCCGGCACTCCCAGCAGCATCACCGCCATTGCGATTCTCAGAATTGCTTTCATCGCGTCCTCAAGTACTCGATCAGGTCGTTGAGCTCGTCTTTGGTCAGGTCGTTGGTCCGGCCATGCTTGTCCTGCGGATTGAAGACTGTCCATATTTGTTCCAGCGTGGGCGCGGATCCGTCATGAAGATACGGCGCAGTGATGGCGATGTTGGTCAACTGTGGTGTATCGAGCAGACCCGAGTTGTCGGTCACTTTCTTCGTGCCCACGTCGAATGATTTTTGATTCGTCCCCTTAGGCCCGCTATGGCAATACACACAGCGATTCGCTTCCGGAATCAAATTGCCGAACTTGTCCACATCGCGCACAAACAGCGCTTGACCTCGTTCCTGCGTGGCCGTCAGTTCCCTGCCCGGCAGCCGCCACCGGTTCGGCCTCGCGGGCAAACCGCGCACGTACACCACCAGGTCCGTCAGCGTCAGACTGTCGTAATTTTCTGCGCGCCAGAAATACTTCTCCGTCCGCGGTCCGCACTCCGTCGGCAGGTTCGGATTTCCACCATTCCACTTGAACGGCTCCGTATCCTTCACGTCCTCAATCGGCCGGTTATCAACGATATCTCGGCCAAACCCATCCGGCTCCAGGTCCCACTGCAGTCCATCAAAGGTCGAATCAATGTGGCAGTTCGCGCACCCGATCTGTCCCTGGAACGAATACCGTGCCGTGTAAAACGTCTGCTCGCCATGCCGTTGCACCGACATCTTCTTCGGGCCGGCCAGCGCAATCGTCGCTGCCACGCGATCCGTCTTCGTATCGATCACGCTGATTGTGTCTTCCAGTCGATTCGCAACCAGCAGCTTAGATCCATCACGCGTCAATACCACGCCCCGCGGATCATGGCCCACCGCAATCCGTTCCACCACATAATTGGCGCTCGCTGACATATCCTGCGCATTGGAGCCAGGATGCGTTCGCGCATACCTGATCAACCGCGGGACATCGACAACCGTAACCATCTCCGAGCCTGCGCAGGTCACGAAGATGCGCAACTTGTCCGGTGTAATCGCAATTCCGAATGGCCGCGCCGCGTAGAGTTCCAACTCATCCAGCGGAACCTCCACCGGCTTGCCCACATCCACGCCAAACAGCGTCAGTGTGTCCGCGAACGCACCGCCATGCTCAAGATGTGCCAGAGGCACCAGGTTCTTCGGATGCATATTCGTCGCGACACCCAACCGTCCGTCCGCCGAGAACGCCACGTGAAACCCGTGTGCCACATAGGGCAGAGCAATCCGATCCACCACCACCGCGCGCGCCGTATCAATCACCGTGATCTCCGAGGCCGGCGCCGTCCGATGCGGCGTCGCGTTCGGATACACATGCGTCACATACAACTTGCTTCCATCCGGAGAGGCGGTGATGTAGCTTGCCCCGCGCCCTGCCGCCAGCCGCTTTTCCTCCGCACCTGTCTGCGCATCCAGCACGGCGACGTCGTTCGAAATGCGATTTGCCACGAAGAGGTGCTTGCCCTCGCGATCCTCGACCACGCTCGATGGTTCCGACGCCACTGGCCATGTCGCCGCAACCTCCAGCGTCTGCGTATCAATCACCGAGATCGTGTCATCCCACGAATTCGCGACGAACAACCGATCACCCCTGGGCGAAAGCGAAAACCCTCGCGGCACAGTGCCGACTGCAATGCTCTTCACCGGCTCGTAACTCTTCGCATCCAGCACGCGCACCTGCGCGCTCTCCTGGCACAGCACATAAAGCCGCGTTCCATCCGGAGAAAACAACGCCTCTACCGGCGACGCATACTCAAGCTGCTCTCCCGTGCGGCCCGTCCCCACGGAAGCGCGAGCCGTTCGCCCGTTCCATGCGAACACACCTAGCGTCACCGCGCACACCGCTGCCAGACCACCCAACGCTCCAGCCGCATTGTGCCGTCGCCGATTCACTTCGGCTCCTCCACCGTGAGCACGCGATCCACACTCTGCTTCTCCAGCGTCTGCTCGCGACCACTCGGCCACTTCACAGCAACCTTGTCGATCGCCGTCGCCGTGCCCAGCCCGAAATGCATCCGCCCATCATCCTGCGACAGGTATCCCGATCCCGCCACACGCTCCGCAGTCCAGCGTCGGTCGCCCGCATACACCTCAACCCGTGCACCAATCCCATCGCGATTGCTCTTGGTCCCAACGAGCTTGATCGCGACCCAATGCCCCGTATTCGTCGAGACATTGTGAACCAGCGTCCCTTTAGCGCCAAGGTTCACCAGGAACGCATCCACCTTGCCGTCATTGTCGTAATCCGCAAAGCACGCGCCGCGCGCCACCGTGCGCTCGCTCAGCACCGGCCCCGCATCGCGCGACACATCTTCAAACCGCCCGTTGCCCAACCCGCGAAACAGCGTGTGCTCCTGCGGAATCAGGTGAATCAGTCCGCCATGGAAAATCAGGATGTCGGGATAGCCATCGTTGTCGAAGTCGTAGACTCCCGTTCCCCAGCTCACATACTGCGCATTCGTCTGCGACACTCCATTCGACGCGCCAATATCCTCAAACCCCTGCTTGAGGTTGTTCCTCAGCAGCCGGTTATAGTGCCCGTCTGTCACCCATAAATCCAGCACGCCGCGCCCCTCGATATCGGTAAACACCGGCCCCATCGATGAAGTCGACTCGCCGTTCTGTCCGAAGGCCGTGCCCGTGTCGTTCCCTACTTCTTCAAACGTCCCATCATGCTGGTTGTGGAAGAGAAAATTCTCGGTGCGATCATTCGCAACGTAAATATCGTCCCATCCATCGTTGTCAAAATCCGCCGCCGTCACGCCCATCGTGCGCCCCACAAACGCGCCGATCCCCGACTTCTCCGTTACATCGGTAAACGTGCCATCACAATTGTTGTGGAACAGCTTGTTCGTCTCGCCTTCATAATCGAGCGGCCCCGGATAGTTGTCCGCCGCATAAAACGCGCGATACTTGGGATCGAACTTCACATAGCGACCAACAAACAGATCGACGCATCCGTCCCTGTCGTAATCCAGCCACGTCGAACTGATGGCCCACCCGTCCACCTTGATCCCGGCCTTCGCCGTCACATCCGTGAAGTGTCCGTTGCCATCGTTGTGGTAGAGAATCGTCTTCCCGTATCCAGTCACCAATAGATCGACGAAGCCATCGTTGTCGTAGTCCGCAGCCGTCACCGCCACCGCGTACATATCGGGATCAAGCCCGGCCTGCTCCGTCACATCCGTAAAGTGCCCGTTGCCGTCATTGCGATAGAGATGATTGTGTGGCGGCGGCACCGGCTTATCCTTCAGCGGATAAGGATGCATCGAGTCCTCCAGCGGCCTCCCATTCACCACGTATAGTGAAGGCCGGCCAGAATTGTTGTAGTCGATCCACACGCACCCCGCGCCCGTCCCCTCCAGCAACGAACCCAGCTTCGCCGATCCAAAACTATGCGTATAGTTGATCCCCGCCTTCGCGCTAGCATCCTCAAACCGTATCGTCGATTTCGCGCCAGAACCCGATTGCGCACCAGCCGAAGGAGAAGGCATAGTTTGCGCCACCGCGATGGAGGCCGTGCTCAGCAAAAAAATAAAAGTGCGGTATGACACCTCAGTTGCCTCCCCGCTGCAAACTCTGTGCCGATCCCGTCAGATCCACCGGCGTCGTGGTGCGTAGCAGAACTGCAGGCACGCGATTTTCCGCCGCGTGCTCCGGACCCGCATGGCATCCCACACAAATCCGCTGCTCCCCGCGCCGTATCCAGAACCAGCCATGCTCCTGTCGCAAGACAGCGCCCTTCGCATCCAGCAACACAAATCGAATCGCCCGATCCGCCGGCGCCTTCACAAAGAACGATCCATCCTGCTCCACCG
>Ga0209004_1000221_pt1 | contig 12575 bp, 11 predicted proteins | sample TexAe_RefH0_M1_FD_187948 | JGI IMG/M metagenome (GOLD analysis project Ga0209004, IMG submission 187948) | Forest soil microbial communities from Davy Crockett National Forest, Groveton, Texas, USA - Texas A ecozone_RefH0_M1 (SPAdes) (version 2) | ecosystem: Environmental > Terrestrial > Soil >... | reverse complement strand
TTGCGCTCGCAAGACAGCGGTGAAAACACACTCCCCGTGAAACTGCGCCGCGCCACCGAGCAGACCAATGGACACGGCATCGAAGCGAACTTCAGCGTCTATGGCGCCTACCGACCCATTCCTCCTGATATGGAGCGCGAATTCCTGCGCGTCGGCCAGGAGGCCATCCATAATGTGAAGAAGCACGCCGGAGCTAAGCATCTCGCCGTCCAGCTTGAATATGGACCGGCGGAAATTGCGCTCATCGTGCGGGACGACGGCCGCGGCTTCGAGATGAACGCGGAAGTTGAGTCGCCTCCGGGGCACTATGGACTGACTGGAATGCGCGAGCGGGCAGATGCGATCGGCGGCACTCTCGAAGTGACCAGCGAGCTGGGATTCGGCACGACGGTTCGGCTGCAGGTGATGACGCCTAAAGAAGCACGGGAGAGATCGGGGGAGTAATGGCGACTCAGGAAAAAATACGCGTGCTCGTGGTGGAAGACCATCACGTGGTGCGCCAGGGCCTTGTAGCCCTGCTCAATGTGGTGGACGGAATCGAAGTGGTCGGCGAAGCTGGCGACGGAGTCGAAGCCATCGCACAATTCAGAAAATGCCAGCCCAACGTCACCCTGATCGATCTGCGCATGCCGCGCCTCTCCGGCGTCGAAGTCATTCAGCGCGTTCGCATGGAGACGCCGGCGGCGCGCTTCATCGTGCTCACCACCTACGACGGCGATGAAGACATCTTCCGCGCGCTGCAGGCCGGCGCCCGCGCTTACCTGCTCAAAGGCATGACCACCGATGATCTTGTTTCGACCATTCGCGCCGTGCACGCAGGCCGTTCGCATATCCCTCCAGCCATTGCACAGCGGCTGGCGGAGCGTGTCGGCACTGAAGAACTGACTCCCCGCGAGTTCGACGTTCTCGAGCAGATTGTGCGCGGCTGCAGCAACAAGGAGATCGCCACCGCGCTCGATATCTCCGAAGCCACCGTCAAGACCCACATCAACAGCCTGCTCGGAAAACTGGGCGTGACCGATCGAACCCAGGCCGCCACGGCCGCCATCCAGCGCGGCATTGTTACATTGGAATCTCTGCGAAAACCGAAGCCATGAATAAGGTGACCATGAAGCGAATTCTATTTCTCGCACTTTTGATTGCATTGATTGGTAACATCGCTCACGCGCAAAAGACGACTTGGCGCCAGGCCACTGATACGGAACTAGCCTCGCTGGTTCCGGCGCGCGCTCCCGTCATCAAGGAACACATTGAAACCGAGATGCGGACCGCCACCGGCATCGTCGACGGACACGGGCACTACATTGCAGGCGTAGTGCTCATCACCGCTGGTTACAGCGCTGAAGGCAAGTACTCGCATTTCCTCATCGTGCAATCCCCCATCAAGGTTGGCGGTGTGGACCTCAAGTCTGGGGAGTACGTCCTAGGATATACGCGCGTCCTCGGAGCTGCGCACACTGAAGATGAACTCAGCGTACACTTCAATGAGGCCGCCACCGGCGCGTTGGTAGGCATGGCGGACGCCCACCTGATGCCGTCGATCAAAGGCGTGACCACCTTGCACATCTGGCCCCCGGCGACCAGGGCCATTATCCAGATCGGTCGCTTCGGCATCCCCTACGAATTAACCGAGAAGTAGCTGATCAATCTGAGAACTGGGTGCCCCATCCTTGCACAGCAAGGGTGGGCCGCACGCCAGGCGCCCGCACAGTTCACACCGTGTCATCCTGAGCAAGCAGAGCGCGCCGAAGGATCCGCGGTTTCTTCTTCAGCGCTGATTTGACGTACTCATCAATGACCGGATCCCTCCCTCGAGTCCCAACTTCCTTCGATACAAACTGAAAGTGGGTGCCCCATATCTCGCTTCCGAGACATGGGAGGGCAGTCCGTGTCCCACAAAAAAACACGCTTGACCTTCGCCGTCTCAGGTATCCTCGTCTACACGCCCAAACAGGAGAATCTCATGTCCTGGTTCCTTCTCGCCTGGCAGCGAGCCACAGACTTCAGCGGCCGCTCCCGCCGCAAAGAATACTGGTACTTCCAACTCTTCAACGCCATCGTCGTGATCTTCCTTGGGCTATTTGCCATAGCGTTTTCTGATCAGGGCAAACCAGCCATGATTCCATTCGACCTGATGATGGCGTATGGCCTCATACTTTTCGTCCCTTCCCTCGCCGTCACCATCCGGCGCCTCCACGACATCGGCAAAAGCGGCTGGTGGTACTGCATCGCATTCGTTCCCTTGATCGGCGGCATCATCCTGTTCGTGTTCACCTTGCTCGACAGCGAACCGTTCGCAAACCCCTGGGGACTCGACCCTAAGGCAACCGAGCGGGTCATCATCGCTCCACCCTACTCCATGCCCCGTTGACTGGCCGACTGCCACGCACCCGCCAACGCGCGAGCCGCGACTTCGCTGCTCCTGTCGCAACAACAACAAAAGGCCCGCATAACGCGGGCCTTCATTGTCAGTAGCCGGAGACGCTTATTTCTTAGCCGTAAGCAACGGCTTTTGCGCCGAAGGAGCGGGCGGGTTCACCTGCGCATTCAGGAAGTCCGTCAGATCATTCACATCCTGCTCGGTCCCCACCATTGGCGGCATGAATTTGCGATACGGCGAATCAGCTTTGTTCTCATGCAGCATCACGATGAAGTTGTGAATGTTGGCGCGGTCGCGTCCTTCCAGCAAATGAGCGAGCGGCCGATAGCCCTGCAGCGTATGGCACGACCCGCACTCCCCGCGGAAGATCGCCTCGCCCCGCGAATAGCTGGATGCCGATCCATTCCAAACCCAGTTTGATTCGGTCAGATACCCCTGCGCGTTGATCTTGTTCACGTACGGAACGCGCACGCCATTCGAATACATCCAGCGCCCGATCACATACGGTTTGCGCAGCATCTCACGCGAATATTCACCCGCGCCCGTCGCCATCAGCGCCAGCAGCAAAACCGCAATCGCGTGCGACAGGTTGAACTCCCTGGGATTGCGATAGGCGAGAAAATATGCAACAAAGATAATCGTCGCCGACGTGACAATAATGATCAGCGCCATCCGCGTCACAGTCGAGAAAGTGCCTGAGTTAATGGTATCGATGCCCAATGTCAACAGCGCGCGCTGCGATGCCGGAACCATCGCGTAGTACCAGATCATCAGAAACGGCATGGCGACAAACGACGGCACCAGCCACTTCACGCTCCACTGCACCTTGCTCGTCTTGAGTTCGGGATGCTTGTCGCCATCAATGCGGCTCGCTGTGATCAGCGCCCAGATTCCCGCCAGCGACGCACAGACGCAAGTGCGCAGCAAAAGGCTCGGCCAGTAGGTCGGATTGAAAAATGCATTCCAGAATTTGCTCGCCTCGTTACCTGTTCCCGCAACACCGATCCAGGTGTCGCCCGGCGTCAGCATAAACGACAAAATGCCATTGATGATGATGAGCGTGCAGACAGAAGCTCCGGCATAGACCCAGCCCACCTTCAAGTGCAGCTTTTCCGGAATCCGATTCCACGTGTAGTAGTAGACCGCAATCGTGGTCAGTTCAACCATGAAGAAGACCCACTCCATCGCCCAACCGAATACGAAGTTGTGAATCAGCGTGCTGGTCGCCTCGGGATGCGTAAGTCCAATTGCAAACCAGATGCCCACGCCCGACACCGTGCCAAATACCGCGGTGAGAACCAGGAAAAACTTCGAATGGCTCGCAAGTTGTTTCAGCCAGTCAGCGCGCAGCGCGGGATCGGTCATGCGCATCGCCTTGCGCTCAGCCAGAGGCAGATAAAATCCGCCGCCCACAGCAAACTGCGAGATCATGACGTGGAAGATGGCGATCAGCCCGATCACCCACCCCGACCCCAAATGCGGAATGTCCCAAAACGGATAGTTCATTCTTAGCTCCAACGTGAACAGTGAACGAGTGAAAAAGTGAAACGAGTGAACAAGTGAAGAAGTGCGACTTTCAACCCGTTTTGTTCTGCAGGTTGCCTAACAGTGCAAAGAGCATCTTATCTACTTCGTGTGACAGTTTTTGGACGGTGTTGAGCAGTTGAGGATCCCCAAATTCCAATGCGCCCGAGAGTTCCAGTTGGGTTTGCAACTCACAATTCGATCCGCGCGCGATCAGAAGGAAGCGTTTAAACTCCCGCGGGTTCATGCGACCGTGGCCTTCCGCTATATTGCTTGGAACCGAGACGGCCGAACGTCGAAGCTGAGACGTGAGTCCGAAAGCTTCTTCGCGAGGAAAACGTTGCGTGAGCCGGTAAACATCAACCGTCAATTCCATCGACCTTTGCCAAACATGAAGATCTCGGAAGGACTGCACGACTGCACGCGTAATGGGTCTATCGATCACTTCGCGCACACACTCTCACTTCTTCTCTCTTTCACTCGTTTCACTTTTTCAACTCGTCTCACTTCATTCACTTCTTCACTCGTTTCACTTCTTCACTCATTCACTTCTTCACCGAATCGTCCAATACCCAATTACCGTCGTGGCCAGCAGCGCAAACACCGCGATCAGGCCGAAATAGTGCGCGGCGCGTCCCCGTTTCCCTGAATCGCGGCTCGTGTCGTAAAACGGAATCAACACCCACAGCGCAATGCCGATCGTGAACAGCAGAATTCCCGCGATCTCTCCGGGCTCGCCCTGCAGCCACTTGACCATGCCAAGCAACTTCAGCATCTCGAACGGACTCATGAAGTACCACTCGGGATGAATGCCCATCGGCGCGGGCGCAAGCGAATCGAACTGCTTGCCAAGCTGCCATGGGAAAACCGAAGCCAGCAGAGCAAGAACATTCAGCGAGATCAACCACATCGCCAGGTCCTTGCGGAGGAAGTTCGGCATGAATGGCATGGTCTTGCGTTCGCTCACCGGTTTCGCTTCTTGGCTCGGCGGTGCAGCATTGCCATGCTTCTGCACGAGCCACAGATGGAAACCTAGCAGCGGCAGGAAAAGCGCGGGCAGCACAACTACATGGAGAGCGAAGAAGCGCTGGACCGTGAATTCGCTCACATCCGGCCCGCCACGCAACATGCTCGCAATCGCCGGCCCGATCAACGGGATCGCAGCCGGAATCTGCAGTCCAACCTTGGTTGCAAAATAGCTCAGCTCGTCCATCGGCAGCAGGTAGCCGGAAAATCCAAACACCGACGCGATCCCCAGTAACGCCATTCCGCTAAGCCAGCCAAACTCGCGCGGCTTGCGGTAAGCCTTCATGAAGTAGACCGAGAACATGTGCACAAGGATCGAGAACATCATCAGGTTGGCCGACCATGCGTGTGCCGACCGGATCAGCCATCCGAAGTGCATCACATACGTGATCTGTCGGACGGATTCAAAAGACTCCGCGCCGGGCCGGTAGTACACCAGCAGCAGAACACCCGTGAAGCACTGCACCAGAAAGAGAAAGAGCGAAATTCCACCCCAGTAGTACCAGAACGATTGGGCGTGTACGGGAACGGTCTTTTTGCGCGCAAATACGGCGAGCTCCGAAAGGCCGAGGCGTTCATCAACCCAGTCGTAGATAGAAGCGGTCTTTGTAGTCATGCCTGTTGTCCTTTTGCATTATGTGCGCGAACGCGTTACGAGCCCGGCCGCGTTACGAGCGCGACACTTCAACGGAGTTTTCGCCGACCGCAACTTTGAACTTCGTAAGCGGCTTTGGCGGAGGCCCGCTTACATTCGCGCCGGTGTAAGCGTTGTAAACGCCGCCGTGGCAGGCGCAGTGAATGCGGTCAGCCTGCGGCTCGTACTGCACCGTACAGCCAAGGTGAGTGCACACCGCGGAGAGCGAAGCCCAGGTTCCATCCGCATGATGAATCAGCATCGCCGGCGACGTGCCGAACTTGAACATCAGCACCGATCCGGCAGGCAGCTTCTGCGCATCCTTCAGCGAAACTTCCTTCACAGCCGTCGCGCTTGAGGCCATCTCTTCAGGCGAAGCCAGGTAGCGATAAATCGGATACGCCATCGCGGCCGTATAGCAAAGCCCCGCAGCCCCGGCAGCAACAAGAAACGCGCGGCGCGTGGACTTCTCGGATTCTTCGCCCGGTTTTACTGTCGGTTCTTCCAGAACGATATGCGAACTCATAGCACCGCTCCTTCCATCGGTTTCTGTGCGCGTGCCACTACCGAAATCAGCCAACCAACCACACCGAGACCGGCAACAAACAACACCAGGAACAGCCCGACCACACCCCAGTTGGTCACCACCGTCCGGTTCCACACGTCGAACCCCTTCGCCAGCAGCGACAGGTCACGCACCCCATCGCGATAGATCACCAGCGTGAGCTCGATCAGCAGCGCCAGCGTGGCGGCAACCCATCCAAACCAATTCGCCGCGAACCGTCCGAATCCAGCGAAAGCCGCTGCGAGCACCGCAACTACCACCAGCGCCATCCAGCCATATCCGGCAAACGAAGCGAAGTGATACAGCGGATGCGTCGTCAATCCCTGTTTCACAGCATCCGGCTGCACGCGCGCCGCCCAGATTCCCGCAGCCAGGTATACAAGCCCAAACGCCGCAGCCAGTTTCCCGCCGAGACCGGCGACGAAATGTTTCTCATCCGTCGTGAACGTGCTGCGGCCCGCGAGATACACCAGCCACAATCCGCCGATAAACAATCCGCCGGCCATCATCAGCAGCCAGCGCGGCGTCAATGTCGGATCACCCGTGGGCAGATACGCGCCGAGTGCTGACGCCGAATACATGTCGCGCCACACTTCAGGCCGCAGCATCAGCGTCATATTGGTCGAAAGCATCCGTGCGATGTACCCCGCGAGCAACCACGCCGACAGCCCCACCCACCATGCCGACTTCCCCGCCTCGAGGCGCGCTGAGAACTGGTACAACAGCCAGTAAGTCAGGGTGAGCACCGCGATGATCGAAATCCAGTACACGCCGATCAGCACGCTCGACGTATAGAGAGCGCGCCCGTAGAGCACCTGCGCAAACAATAGCGGCGGCACTCCCAGGTTGATCACGTACGTCATCACCACGGTCAATCGCTTCGCCATCGCGCGTGCGGTGACTGAGGCGTGCGGCGAATTGCGGAAGAGACTGAGGAGGACTGCAATAAGCAATCCACCCAGCAACATCTCCACCGCGACAAAGTGCAGTGCCAGCGTCACGATATGCAGCAGCTTGATCAGCCATATCGGGGCCGGCAACGGAATGGGATCTACAACAGGAAACGATTGCATGAGGTCGTTAAAGAGCCCCTTTCACAGTTCAGTTACCTTATCGGCAATGGAGAAAATCCAACCACGATCGCTAACCGAGCAGACATCGTCAACGCTTCCGAAAGGCATTTTGGACTGTTCTTCTCCAATTGATTTGAAAAGACAGAATTATCTGCCGAGCTTCCGCGGGTCTGTGATGACGGATACATTCGCGGGTGACGCTCTCGTCTACTCTGCTCTCAACTCGCCCTACATTGGATCACTCCGGTCCGGATAGACGGCTTGCAAACGAGAGCACGCGCATGAAACAGATCCCTGTGGAGAGATGCAAGTCATCGATGCAACTGACGCGCGCCGCCGATTACGCCGTTCGCGTCATGGTGTACCTGGCAACCCTGCCACCTGAGAAGCGAGCCTTCCTGCCCGATCTGGCGGAGGCCACCGCGGCTCCGGAGAGCTTTCTCTCCAAGGTGATGCAGGCCCTCGCGCGCGCCGGACTGATCTCCTCGAAGCGCGGAAAGCTGGGCGGGTTTGCCATTCTGCCCCGTGGCCGCGAAGCCACCATGCGTGATGTGATCGAAGCCATCGACGGCCCCATCTGCCTCAATGTCTGTCTCAACGGCGGTAAGGATTGCGAGCGTAAATCCTGGTGCCCCGCGCATCCGGTGTGGGCCCGCGCCCAGCGCGCCATGATCGACGTGCTCATGAGCGTCACGGTTGCCGCCATGGCGCGAAGCGCCGCTGTTCAAGACCGAGTGCCGGGCGTTCCTTCCGCGCCGCCGAAACAATTTATGAACCAGGCCCTCCTCGGGGCAGAGGAATCTGGCGACAATCCAGCTTAAGTCGTGTCCACTTTCGGACAGTGAAGTGCGATTCCGTACGAGCATCGCCTTCACCGTTTCCGCCGGCTTGGCTCTTTGCCTGACCGTTCAATAACTTAGCCGGTGACACGGTTGGCTTCACACGTGCTAAGTGTAGGCAACACCCCTCGTGTGCCTGGAGGCCTCCATGGGTTCCCTTCTACAGGATCTTCGTTTTGCTTTTCGCCAGCTTTGGAAGTCACCCAGCTTTGCCGTAACCGCTGTCCTGACGCTGGCTCTCGGCATTGGCGCGAACACCGCGATCTTCAGCCTTGTGAACTCGCTGTTGCTCAAGCCTCTCCCCGTGCCGAATGCAGAGCAACTCATGACGGTGGTCCTCCGCGAGAACAATGGGCCTTTGCAGCAAGCCGTCTCCTGGCCTGAGTTCAAGGAGATTCGCGCCCAGGGCGGGCGCTCCTTCAGCGATATCTTCGCCTACACCGTCGGTCTGGATGGACTGGCCGTGCAGGGCCAGCAGCCGCAGCGCATCATGACCTCTTACGTGAGCGGCAATTTCTTCGAAGGGCTAGGATTGAAGCCCGCTGTGGGACGGCTCTTCCTGCGCAGCGAAGGCGAGGTGCTCGGCTCCGACCCTGTCATCGTGCTCGGGTATGACTACTGGAAAGAGAGATTCAACGGCGACCCGAGTGTTATAGGACGGCCTGTCACCGTGGACGGACACCCGTTTTCAGTCGTGGGCGTCGCACCCAAGGGGTTTTACGGAGTGCAAAGCTTCATCTCCATGGCTGCGTATCTTCCGCTGTCCGAGTTGCCAATCGAAGGCCTCCCCGTGGACACGATCAATAGCTGGCAGAACCGTAGTTTTATTGTCAATGCACGACTTCGTTCCGGTGTTACTCTCAACCAGGCTGGGGCCGAACTGCATGTCGTCGCCCAGAACCTGATGCGGCAGCATCCTGACGTTGAAAGGAACCTGAACCTTGAGGTCTTCCCGGAGCCCAGTCTGCGCATCAATCCCGGCGACCCCAAAACGATGTTCATCATCGCCGCTCTTTTCCTGTCCCTTGCCGTGATGGTACTGCTGCTGGCTTGCGTCAATGTTGCAAACCTCGTCCTGGTGCGTGCCACATCCCGCGAGCGGGAAATCGCCATCCGCAGCGCGCTCGGAGCTCAGCATTCCCGCCTGATCCGTCAGATGATTACCGAAAGCGTTACGCTTGCTCTGCTTGGCGGAGTGACCGGAGTGGTTCTCGGCACCTGGGCCAGCAATGCGCTCAGCCATCTGAATTTGCACGCCGATATTCCCATCAATCTTTCCTTCGGTCTCGACTGGCGCATCTTCTTTTACTCTTTTGCGATCGCCTTGCTTGCCGGAGTCGTCGTAGGAATTGTGCCCGCTCTCCGCATTGCAAAGGGAAACGTGAATACTGCGCTCCGCGAGGGCGGCCGCGGCCTCGCAGGCGGCCGCCACTGGGTTCGCGATGGCCTTGTCGCTCTCCAGATTGCCAGTTCGATGGTCCTGCTGGTGGTTGCGGGGCTGTTCGTACGCAGCCTTTCGGCAATGCAGACCATGGACTTCGGTTTCAATCCCGATCATGTAATGAACTTTGCCATAGATCCCAACGAGATCGGGTTGACCGCGGCGCAAACGCGCGACCTGGCCGGCAACATCGTGGAGCGCCTGCATGCGCTCGCCGGCGTGGATTATGTAAGCAATGCCGGCTCGGTGCCGCTCGGATACTTCAACAACGGCGGCGACCGGCTCATCATCGATGGTGCGCCCGTGCCTGCCAATCCCGCGGATTTGAACGCAGGTTACAACGTCGTTTCTCCCGAGTATTTCAACGTCATGGGAATCGGCATCCTCGGCGGGCGTGCCTTCACGCTCGGAGACAACGAGCATGGCAGAGACGTTGCCGTCATCAGTGAAAGCACGGCCAAAAAGTTCTGGCCAAATCAGAATGCCATCGGTCACACCTTCCGCATGGCGAGTGAAAAGGATCGAAAGCTCGAAGTGGTCGGGATCGCACGCGATGCCGAGTTCCAGGTCTTTGCCGGGGCCAAGTCCCAGCCTTACTTTTACATTCCCTATGCACAGCACTTCGCTGGAAACACCCTCATGGCGATCCAGGTAAGGACACAAATGGATCCGCTGTCGCTCACGCAGGCCGTGGAGAAGTCGATCCACTCTCTGGCTCCACAGCTGCCGATCTTCCAGGTGCAATCCATGCGGCAGGCCCTTTACACGCTGAATGGACTCTTGCTCTTTCAGATCGGAGCGTCGCTTGCCGCGATTATGGGTGGTCTGGGATTGATTCTGGCGGTGATCGGCCTGTACGGTGTCGTCTCCTACGCCGTGGGTCGGCGCGTGCATGAGATCGGCCTGCGCATGGCGCTCGGGGCCACACGCGGCGTAGTGTTCGGCATGATCTATCGCCAGTCCGCGCTGATTATCGTCGCGGGCCTTGGGATCGGATTGGCCGTGGCTCTCATCGCTGCGCGAACCGTGGGGGGATTTGTGGTGGTCAGCGTCTGGGACCCGGCGACATATGCGATGGTGGCAACGGTCCTTGCGCTTGCCGCACTCGGCTCCTGCTACCTGCCTGCCCGGCGCGCAATGGCGGTGGAACCAATGGCGGCGCTGCGCGAGGACTAGAGCGCGGGAGCGTCGCGGTCTGGATGGGTCACATCTGGCTGTCGCTCCATCTTGCCAATCTTCAAATGGCTCCTATCCCGTTTCCCGCATCCAAGTCACTGAGGTGAACGTGATGCACGGATCGAAACTCCTTCTCGTGGCGCTTCTGATAGGGGCCGCATGGGCAACCGGCTGCAAAAAACAAATCGATACGGCGGAATTCAAATCCGCGATCAACCAGTCTTTCACCGGCCGCCACGAATGCATCTGGCCCGAACCCCTCAAGATGCCTGCCGAGGCAGACACCTCCAAGGATGAGAAGACGCGCGACTACGACACCCTCCTCGATGCCGGCTTGCTTGTCCGCGGAACCGCGGAAAAGAAGCGTTTTCTCGTCGGCTCCAAACAGGTGAATAACTACGACCTCTCCGACAAGGGACACAGCGCCTGGACACCGGATCCCAACCAGCCCGGTTACGGCAACTTCTGCTTCGGCCACTTCAACGTCACCGCGATCGACAGCGCCACCCCCAACGATCCATCCAACCCTACGCAATACACCGTCAGTTACCGCTACGAGGTCGAAGGCATCCCCGGCTGGGCCACCACACCCGAATCGATGAGGACCTTCCCCAAGATCGCTGCCGACACATCCATCCAGACAGCTACCGCAACCCTCGTCAAAGGGACTAACGGAGGCTGGGCGGTCGTACCTCCTGCTTCCCAACCGGCGCAATAGCCAATGAGGCAGCCTCTCCTCCCTTCGGTTGAGAGACTGCCTCACGCGCAGCCCCGTATACTTTCCCCATGTTTCCGGTGAAGCGCGCTCTAGGTCTCTCGGCCCTCGTCGCAGTGGGGCTGTCCGCAACGGTCTACGCACAAACTGCAACCCCGCCTGCTACACCGGCAGCACAGCAGAAGCCAGCCGACTCCTCACAAGCGGCCGACACCAGCTCGCCCCACCAGATACAGCTCGACGATCAGCACCGCGTCATCACCGCCGGCGGCTTCGTCAAGACCGGACCGGTGATCTTCGAAGACATCTCCGAAAAAGCCGGCCTCACCAGGTGGACATACAAAATGGGCACGCCGGCCAAGGACTACATCATCGAGACCAAGGGCTCCGGCGTCGGCCTCATTGACTACGACAACGACGGCTGGCTCGACATCTACATCGTCAACGGATCCACCGTCGATGCGCTCTCCGGCAAGGAGACGCCCCCGCACGCCGCCCTCTTCCACAACAACCACGACGGCACCTTCACCGACGTCGCCGCCAAGGCCGGCGTCACCAACGATCGCTGGGGGTTCGGCGTAGCTATTGCCGACTACGACAACGACGGCTGGCCCGACATCTACGTCTCCAACTTCGGAAAGAATCGCCTCTATCACAACAACCATAACGGCACTTTTACCGACGTCGCTGAGAAAGCCAACGTAACCCTCGGCAACTGGTCCACCGGCGTCACATGGGGCGACTACGATGGCGATGGCCGCCTCGATCTCTTTGTCGCCGGCTACCTGCATTGGGACTGGAACAACCCTCCTGCCAAGGGCGGCGAAGGCGGCTCCAGCAATTCCTTCTGCACCTTCCGCGGCGAGGCAACAGCCTGCGGTCCGCGCGGTCTTAAGGGCGAGCCCGACCATCTCTTCCATAACAATGGCGACGGCACCTTCACCGACGTCAGCGAGAAGGCCGGCGTCGCCGATAAACCCGGATACTATGGCCTCGGCGCCGTCTTCGTTGACATCAACAACGATGGCAAGCCCGACCTCCTGGTCGGCAACGACTCCACGCCCAACTACCTCTACTTGAATAAAGGCGACGGCACCTTCGAAGACGTGAGCTACGCCTCGGGCTTCGCGCTCAACGAGGCCGGCCGCGAAACCGCATCCATGGGCATCGCCGTCGGAGATTTCCAGAACAACGGCATGCTC
>Ga0209004_1000220_pt1 | contig 12604 bp, 8 predicted proteins | sample TexAe_RefH0_M1_FD_187948 | JGI IMG/M metagenome (GOLD analysis project Ga0209004, IMG submission 187948) | Forest soil microbial communities from Davy Crockett National Forest, Groveton, Texas, USA - Texas A ecozone_RefH0_M1 (SPAdes) (version 2) | ecosystem: Environmental > Terrestrial > Soil >... | reverse complement strand
AGAGCCATAGTCAGCAAGCCGACGACCATGGTCGTCTTGTAGCCGATGGCATTCACGACCCTTGACCATGGCACCGAGAATAGGAAGTAGGCTGAGAAGAATGCAAATTGGATCAGCATCGCTCGCGCGTAGCTGAGGTCAAAGACGGATTTCAAGTGGGGGATCAGAATGTCGTTCAGGCAGGTAAGAAATCCCCACATGAAGAACAGAGTGGTGACGATGGCCAGAGGACGTGAGTAATTAGGCGTCGTCGAAGCGGCCGGAGTGCTCTGGACAGAATCAGATCTAGTCGTAATTCGAGTATTCATTTTCTTCTCCTTAGATTCCGGCATGTGGGTGTTTGTGCCAATAGTGCGTTGTTGAAGACGTAGTACGGCGGAAACCAGGAGCCACTATCATGTTTCAGGCTCTCCCGCCGCAGTGACCACGACTCCCAGCAAAACTCCCAGGTAGCGTCACGATGCATCTTCCACATTGGGTTCAGCATAAGTTTGCTCTTCCTCGAAGAAACGACCTCCGAGGATCTTACCCGTTAGAAGATGAGTCGCATTCTCGCCCCGAGAAGAGTCGTCGTGTAGGCCCTGGCTGCGTATGTGGGATGAACGGAAACCTCCACATCCGGCCCAACCTCGACACTCTTTGTCAGGCGAAGGCGATAAAACGACTCAAACACGCTCTCATGGTGCTTAGCAGGGACGTTCGGTTCACTGTATGCGAATGAGGCGCCAAACATGTCTCCCCGGCGCCCGAATGGATGAACCTGAGCAAGCCCCAATTCATATTCATCTTTGATGGCCGTTCCGGTCTTGGTCCCGAACGCAAACCTTCCAAACGGCGTCCAGCCGTCAGTCAATTCGTGGTCGAACTCAAGGCCTCCCCCATATCCGCTCCCCCGATCTTTGGTGTCGTCTCGCCACATGCCGACGCGATAAAGCCGATACTTTTCGCCCAACGCACCAGAGGACCAGCCCACTTCAACGGTTTCCGCGTATTTTCGATCGACCAGTGTTTCGATATTTCCTTGCTGTGAACCCTCCGTATCTACGGCGACAGCATGAACAAATACATGCTGGCTAGCCTGGACTTCAACAGCGGCTCCACCGGCGTATGTCCCATCCGAGGCAACTGCATCATTACCGTCGTTTGTCCCATTTAGAAACTGTGTGCGCTCGTCATTGTTGAACATACTGAGCGTTACGTATTCGTTGGGGTGTATCTTTCCCACATAAACAGAGAGCCTCTTATTCAGGAAATCCTGCCGCCAATAGAGAATATTCACGGTGATTGGTTCCTGGGGCCCTCCACCCTGGAGACAGTTGAGATAGAGCCCCGAGCCTAGTTGATCGCTCAGGTTGAACTTCTGGCTCATGCCAATGTTGGTTCCGGAACGAATAAGCAGGCTGATGGATCCTGCAGTACCTTCATGATCGTAGACACTCCACGCTCCGGTGAAATCGAGGCGTCCGCTGAGTTGATCGTGCCGAACACCGTCCGGCGCAATTGTTGCGTACTGGTTCAGAAAGGTGTAAGTGGCGCCGAACTTCAACCGTAGAGAGTGAATGCTGTTATCTACAAGCCTATCGACTGGCTGCAAGATCGGAGCTACGGGGTCCGGTCGTATCAGTGGGTCGGCGGGTATCTTCGACAATTCAATTGCGTAGGCATCGAGTTCTTGTTTGAGTTCGTCAGGGTCGCCGTTTTTGCTAGCTGATGGCTGGCTTTGAGATGGTTGGCTCAGGTGAGCGGCGCGCCCAGCGCTTACATCGCCGCCCTGGCCGTAGGCCAGCAGGTTGTATGCAAAAAGAATCAAGAGCGAACAGGTTCTCACGTGTCTCCTCTTCCGATGTTTAGTGGATGTCGTGATTACGTGCGCAGACCATTTAATTCCCACCTATCAAAGGGGAGTTGCAATTGATGAGCCAGAGGGGGCGAATAATGATCTGCCGGAGAAGCGAGGTCTAGCATCGAAGGTTCACTGAATTCAAAGGGGTTGCAAAATGCCGAATCTCGCGAGTAGTCGTTGCGTGGCGAATCTCTGACGTCAAGGCGAAAAGGAGATTGACGTGGCATGCGAGGGCAATTCCGTCACGCATTCAACTGACAGGTTGAGACAAACCGACAAGACTCTGGCTGGGAAAGTGCCCGGCCGATGCTGAACTAGGTGGCAACAGAACTTTTCTTCTGTGTGCGATCAGGTAGAGATGCTAATGCGGGGCGCAACTTTCAGCCCAAGCTTGTCTACTACTCTTTCGAGTTAGCACCGAAATCTCTAGGCCAACTCTCACGTAGCATCTCGCGAAAGTTTCTTATGCAAAGACATTAGAGACCGTATCGAAAACTACAATTGTTGTTGCTTCTAGCGCGTTTTAGCCTCGTAGTTGTATGGGCAAAGATGGTCGAGGCCATCGAGAACGAAGAACAAATCCAGTCATGTTGCAGCATTTGCTGAAATTTGCAGCTCTCTTGGCACGATCAACCGGATGTGCAGACGATTTTCAATTCGCATGCTTGCTTCCTCTGCAAGCCCGGGGAGTGAATCATCAGGAGTTCAAGCATTATGGCATCAGCGATCCATGGCTATTGCACACTCTGCCGCTCCCGTTGCGGGACATTAAATAAGGTTGATAACGACCAGTTGCTCTCGGTTGAACCAGATCTCTCGCACCCGACTGGCAAAGCCATGTGCATGAAAGGGCGAGCGGCTCCGGAAATTGTTCACAGCCCGCACCGGGTCTTCTATCCCATGCGCCGGACAACCCCTAAAGGAGCAGAAAACCCGGGATGGAAGCGTATCAGTTGGGAGGAAGCGCTCACCGAAACGGCACAGAAGCTCGCAGCGATCCGCGAGGAGAACGGCGCTGAAGCAGTAGCTTTCGCAGTTACGACCGGAAGCGGCACGCCTATCTCAGACAGCATCGATTGGATCGAACGCTTCGTGCGGTACTTCGGCAGCCCGAACATCTGCTACGCCACGGAGATATGCAACTGGCATAAGGATTTCGCTCATGCCTTCACCTTTGGTTGCGGGCTTCCAGCTGCGGACTTCGAAAACGCCGACACAATCATGCTCTGGGGGCACAATCCGTCGAATACCTGGCTGGCGCAGGCGAGTGCTATTGCCAATGGCCTGGCCAAAGGAGCCAAACTCGTAGTGGTAGATCCTCGTCCGATTGCTTTGGCCAAGCAAGCGGATGCGTGGCTGGCTGTGCGGCCCGGAACGGATACTGCATTAGCGCTTGGCCTCATCCGGGAGATGATCGAGCGGCAACTCTATGACGAATCATTCCTCAGGAACTGGACGAACGCCGCATTCCTTGTTCGCCAGGACTCAGGACTATTTGTGCGCGAGCGCATGGTTTGGCCTGATGCCACAACAAATCGGTATCTCGCTTGGGACAACGAACGTAACATCCCCGTGCCAATTGATGGAGATCATCTGACGCCATCCGAGCTGGCCAATCGCATGCGTCTTCGAGGCAGCGTCACCGTAAATCTTGTCGACAATCAAGGAAACGCAATTCCGATCGAATGCACTCCTTCCTTCGAGCTGCTCGCGCGTGAAGCCGCACGGTATGACGCAGCTCGCGTAAAGGAGATCACTGGTGTTGATCCCGGCAAACTCGCGGCAACAGCCGAACTCATGCAACGCGGCCGGCGCGTCGCCTATTACGCATGGACCGGAATCGGCCAGCATACCAACGCGACCCAAATGCAGCGTGCCGTTTCAAGTCTTTATGCTCTGACAGGCAGCTTCGATCGAATCGGCGGAAATCGGGTCCGTCGTGGTCCGTTTTACCAGGGCGTCAATGCGTGGGGCAAGCTTTCGAAAGAGCAGATGGCGAAAGCGCTCGGCGTTCAGGAGCGGCCGATCGGCCCGCCTTCGATGGGTTGGATCATGGCTCGGGATATGTATCGCGCAATTACGGAGGAAGAGCCCTACAAGATTCGCGGTCTGGTGGCGTTCGGCACAAATAGTCCGGTTTCCCAAGCGGATACAGAGTTCGCGCAGGACGCATTGACCAAGTTGGAATTCCATGTTCACTGTGATCTGTTCGAGACACCTGCGGCACAATATGCCGACATATTCCTTCCCGTGACTACGCCCTGGGAGCATGAGGGAATTCGTTTCGGCTTCGAAATCTCCGACGAAGCGGCTGCTCTCGTCCAATTGCGCCCGCGCATGGTGTCGCCTCGGGAGGAAGCACGCTCAGACTATGAGATCGTGTTCGACCTAGCATGCCGTCTTGGGATGGCAGATGACTTCTTCGGCGGCGATATCGAGGCAGGGTGGAATTATATGCTCAAGCCGCTCGGTCTTACAGCCACTAAACTACGTGCTCATCCAGAAGGCGTCAAATGCGAGATCGATGCGCGGGAGCAGAAACATCAGTTGCCGCATCATGACGAATCGGGACGGATTCGAGGGTTCGACACCGAATCACGCCGAGTCGAGCTTTATTCCGAACTGTTGCATCGCCACAATCAACCCGCCATTCCCACCTACGCTCCTCCAGCCGAAAATTTACGCCAGCAGCGCGATGGAACGGCGCATAGATATCCACTCGTACTCGGCACTGCCAAAAATGGACACTACTGTCACAGCCAACACCGCGAATTGGCATCTTTACGCAAACGCTCGCCCGATCCGTTGGCAGAAATCGGTCAAGGCCTCGCAGTACGCCGTGGCATCCGCGACGGTGATTGGATACGCATTTCAACACGCCGGGGAGAGGCACGCTTTGTTGCAAAGGTCGATCCGAGTCTCGCTGATGATGTGGTCATAGCCGAATTTGGCTGGTGGCAGGCGTGTCCGGAGCTGGATCGCGGCTCTCTTCCGGTGAGCGGCTCTTCGAGCAGCAATGCCAACACTTTGTTTTCGGCAGATGAATGTGACCCGATCAGCGGTTCTGTTCCGTTGCGATCCTTTAGATGTGACATAGAACTTGATCCGATGACCGAGAGTCGTCAGCGACCATGGAAGGGCTACCGTCAATTCCGAGTAAGTGAAATCACGACGGAGGCGGATGGTGTTCGGGGAGTGACCTTCGAGCCTCAAGACGAGTATGAGCTTCCAGACTACCTTCCCGGTCAGCACATCGAGATTAGAGCCACAATCGACGCAGATGTTGTCCGGGACTACTCATTAACCGGCGCGGCACGTGTGAGTAAGCGGAAGCACTACAGCATCGCTGTTCGCCGCTCGGAAGGACGAGGGCCTGACGGCAAGACATTCGAGGGAAAGATGTCTAGCTACCTCAGCCGTCAGCTTAAAGTGGGCGATTTGATTGAACTCATGGCGCCGTCCGGAAAGTATGTCTTGCCTGAGGCTTCTCAACAACCGGTCATTCTGATGGCAGGCGGGATAGGTATCACGCCGTTCATGAGCCTCCTTGAATCTCTACCCGATGACAATCCTATGGAGATCTGGTTGCTCTACAGCAATCGAAACAGCCAAGCGCATGCCTTCCGGTCCCGCATAGTCTTCCATGCTGCGCGTCTGCCTGGACTGAAAGTTTCCAATCACTACACTTCGCCACTTCCTTCCGACATCCTCGGACGTGACTTTGATAGTCCAGATCGAATCACAGCCGCTGTCGTGCCAAACGATCTGATCGCACGGCGAGCTCGTGTCTATATGTGTGGGCCAACAGGGATGATGAAGGCATTCGCCGACGGACTGATCGCCCGGGGTGTCCCTCATTTTGACATCTTCCGAGAGCTGTTTACTGTACCTACGGGACCTCTGGTGGACGATGGCACGACATATACAGTAACCTTCTCTCGGTCTCATAGGACACCTATCGTTTGGACATCCACCAGGGGGCCGATTCTTAACTTCGCAGAGCGCGAAGGGTTCTCTCTGCCGAGTGGGTGCCGCGTCGGTGAGTGCGAAAGTTGCGCGGTCCATATTGTCTCGGGTTGCGTGCGGTATTTGAACGGAGTTGAGTCAGATGATCCCTCGGTTTGCTTGACATGCTCCGCTGTTCCCGCGAGTAACCTGGTCTTAGACGCCTGACTCTTCAGCGGGCGCGCGAAAGCTGGTGTCTCTAACCTTTCCTTCCGAAATCAGACTGAGACCACAAAGAGGAGAATTGTTGCATGAGTACGATAAGTTCCAAGCCGATTAAGGCAGGGGTTGGCAAATCAACTACATCCGGGCAGCTGTTTTTTCTGGATATCGGAGCTGGCCGCGTGTTGTCCGCAAACCCGGATGGTTCCGATTTGAAAACTATCATCAACGAGGGCCGAAAGTTGCCGGATGGACTCGTGGTCGACGTCGCCGCCGGACACATCTACTGGACCAACATGGGCAATCCCAAACAGAATGATGGCTCCATCCTCCGCTCGGATCTGGATGGCAAGAACATGATCACCATCGTTCCTCCAGGCGGCACGTTCACGCCCAAGCAGCTACAACTGGAGAGGAAGAACAACAAGCTCTACTGGTCAGACCGCGAGGGCATGCGAGTGATGCGGGCAAACCTGGACGGGTCGAAAGTCGAAACTCTCGTGGACACAAGCCAGGGCGATGCGCGCCCGGGGCCAGACGCTAGGAAATGGTGCGTGGGCATTGCGGTGGACGCTAAGGCCAGCAAGATTTATTGGACCCAGAAAGGCGATGACAACGCCGGTCAGGGTCGAATCTTTCGGGCTAGCATCGAGGCCCCGCCAGGGCAGTCACCCGCAAACCGCAAAGACATTGAACTTCTTTATGAGAACCTGCCTGAACCAATCGATCTGGACTTGGACCTTGCCAATCAGATCCTCTACTGGACGGACCGCGGGGATCCGCCGCGCGGCAACACAGTAAACCGTGCGGCCATGGATGCCCCCCCGGGAAAACGCAAGGACCCAGAGATTATTGTTACCCACCTGAAGGAAGGAGTTGGCTTGGCACTGGACCTGAAAGGTGGACGTATGTTCATCACCGATCTCGCCGGCTCCGTGTACAGCGCGAATCTCGATGGATCGAACCAGAAGGAGCTCATCATTTTCGAAGGAAACCTGACCGGCATTGCCTACGCAGAGTTGCCGGCAGGGCAGTAAGCGAAAACGCCGGGTTGACCGTGTTCGGGTCCATATTGTCTCGGGTTAGGTGTGCTATTTGAACGCAGTTGAGTCAAATGATCCTTCGGTTTGCTTGACATGCTCCGCTGTCCTCGCCAGTAACTTGGTCCTAGGCGCCAGACTTCCCTACACCATGTAAATAAGGAACAGGATTTAAATTAATGTTCCATGTTCAATGAACCAGTAGGAGTGATGGTTATGGTCGCTTACACCGCCGGACAGCAATTTCAGCTCATGGAGGCTTCCATTGATGAAATTCATCGCGGCTTGCAGCGCGGCAAACTGACTTGCCACGGCCTGGTGCTGCAGTACTTAGATCGCGTCAAGGCGTACGACCAGCAGGGGCCCACCCTCAATGCCATGCTGTACGTGAACCCCAAGGTGCTGCAGCAGGCCGATGCGATGGACAAGCAGCTCAAACGCGGCACTAAGCTCAAGCCGCTACAGTGCATTCCGGTGGTGCTGAAGGACAACTTCGGCACCGCCGATATGCCGACCACCGGCGCATCGCTGGCACTCAAGGGCATGCAGCTTACGAAGGATGCGTTCACAGTGGCGCGGCTTCGTCAAAACGGAGCCCTAATTTTCGGGAAAACGAACATGCATGAGCTAGCGCTGGCTGGGCTAACGTCGAGTTCGCTGGGAGGACTGACCAAAAATCCCTATGAGCTGTCGCGGACCCCGGGCGGCTCTTCGGGCGGTACCGGGGCGGCCTTGGCGGCCAACTTCGCGACCGTGGGCACTGGCTCGGACACGGTGAATTCGATTCGCTCGCCAGCCTCCGCCAATAGCTTGGTCGGCATTCGTCCCACGCGGGGGCTGATCAGCCGCGCCGGTGTCATCCCCGTCTCGTTTACGCAGGACGCCGTCGGGCCTCTGGCGCGAACCGTAGCCGACGCCGCAGTCATGCTCGATGTGATGGCCGGCTACGATCCCGATGATCCCGTGACGGCGCTGGGCATCGGCAGGATTCCCGCGACCTATACCGCCTCGCTCGATCCCAATGGCCTGAAGGGTGCGCTCATTGGGGTGCTGCGTACCCTGTTCGGAAGCGGCCCCGAACACGATGAGGTCAACCGCGTGATGGCCAATGCCCTCGAAGTGCTCAAGAGGCAGGGCGCAATTCTGGTAGACATCGACGACATGGCATTTGATACCGGCAAGCTGAACTCGGACCTCGATGTGCAAAAGTATGAATACAAGTTCCAGCTCGACAACTTCCTGAAAGCCCAGCCTAACCCTCCCGTGCACTCGCTTGCCGAGCTCATCGCGTCGGGTAAGTACCACAAGGCTTCGCTTGAGAATTTCCTTGTCTCGGCAGAAAGCTACGAAAATGGCCTGAACGAGCCAGACTACAAGGACAGGCGCATCAAGATCGATGGCCTGAGGGTTCAGTTGGCGAACCTGATGGCGAAAAACAACGTGGTCGCGCTGCTCTATCCACACCAGAAGCGCCTGCCAGTGAACATCGGTGAGATGAATCAGGCGCAGCGCAATGGCATCCTGGCCTCACTGGCAGGATTTCCGGCCATTTCGGTGCCGGCAGGGTTTTCCACGCCGACGGTGAGCGCGCCGATCGGGGTGCCGGTCGGGATCGAATTTCTCGGTCCAACGTTTAGCGAGCCACAGTTGTTGCAGATCGCCTATGGCTTCGAGCAGGCGACGTGCGCACGCAAACCACCGCAATCTACGCCGCCGCTAAATGGCCGTTGAATTGAGCTAAGTACAACGCGGTACAGATTGACTTTGTCAACCGCCATTCGTTGACGTTTGGAAAAATCAGGCTTTGCCTTCACAAAGAACATTCAGCTCTAATGGCACAACAATTCTAATTCGGCTCAATCAGCTCTGGGCTGTTGTTCCGGGTGTTTGGATGCCAAGCTTATGACTTTTAAGTATAGATTATTGTTGTCAAACCAATGAAACCAGTTAAAGGAGATTCGATGTCCTCGCGCGCCTCGTTGAGAGCCAGCACGGTTTCGACGAACAAAATGTCCACGCTGGCGTGTTCGACGCCTATTTCTCCAATGCCGCGTTGCACCAGGTGCGTTCCCGTAGCGCCGCCTTCATTGCGGGCGCGCCCTGCAGATATACCCACTCTGGTGTGTTATTTCGTGGATACTTCTTTTCTTTGTCTCATTTTTGGTTCATTCCCCTCTTGCCTATACTTACCAAGCTGACTCCATCAAAGCTGCTTTTGCCGGCGTTTCCGGGAGGCGCGTCCTTGAGCGCGACAATGCCGGTATTCTTGGGCAGAACATGGAAGCGTAGTTGAAGATAGGTTCGGACCAGTGTTGCCCTTCTGCGTGACTGTAGTAGTTGATCCGAGGCCGAGCCTAAGGACGAGTAGCCTTCGATGATGAGCGGTTGACCGTAGATCTCACTTAACCGGCCGATTGCCACATCGATATTGTGTCTGCCCTGCACAGATAGCACCTCTTCCCCGTCTCCGTTGGTGGTGAACAGAGAAGGAGCAGGCATCCATTGGCGGCTCTCAGCTAAACCCTTGAAGATCTGTCCGGCACGATATTGCTCGACCGGCAGATCATCAAGATCATCGTATCCCCGATGCTTGAAGAAACCCCTGAAGAACAAATCGTGCTTCAACGCTTCTGTATCGTCGGCCAGGTTGCCTGTGGCCTGGTTGATATTAGTGAGAGACTGCTGCAGGTTAGTGCCCGCGTCTTCGCCATATTGGTTCTCTGCAAACGCGCTCCTGAGCGTGGTATTGATCTGCTGACTTGTCTGATCGAGATTGTGCGTAGCGGACTCTGCGCTGGTGAGCGTGTCATCCATCTTGCCCACGAGCTGACGGGATTGAACCTCAGTCAGGATGCTGTCAATTCGAGCGGAGGACCCATTCAGTTTCTCAGTCGTCTGCCGGATGTTTGCTACCGACTGCCTTACGTCTGCAGCGGTCGCTCTATCTTCAAGCAACATCCCAACGGAACCTTTTCCACTCCGCACATCCTGCACAACGCCATTTACATTCTTAATCGTGCTCGTCGCTGTATCAAGAGTGGCATCCAGGTGGCCCCGGACGTCGTTCATAGTGCCTTGAACTTCGCTAATCGTGGTGCCCGTCTGCTTCATAATGCCTTGCGCCTGTTCCAGCAGCTTGGACATTTCGAATGGCTCCTTGCTCTGGAGCGTGCTCCCGGCCGGCGCTTCAGATGCGTGCTCGCTTCCATCGTTAATAAGTAGGAACTTCTCTCCCACAATTCCCTCTGTTTCGACGGTCACTAGAGAATCTTCGCGGATCAAGACGTGGAACCGATCATCTACATTCATCTTTAGCCGGAACTTCTTCGCCGGGCTCGAAGGGATTTGGACACTTTCGACTTCGCCCGCATCCATGCCATCCACCCTTACCTTCGCGCCCTTCGTCAGACCATCCACATTCTGGAAGTTGGTGTAGAAAATAGCATGATGACTGAAGGCTTTGTGCTGATTGCCGATAAGAAACAGCCCAGCACCGAAGAGCGCGACAGCAGCTGTGACGAAAATTCCAACCAATAGATTGTGATCCTTCATACGACTAACGCTCCGATATGAATTGCTGCAGCCGGTTATCTTGCTTTCCGTCCAGTTCTTCGGGAGTGCCAAATGCTAACAGCCGGCCTTCATCCAATACGGCAAACTTGTCGCCTATTTTTCGTGCACCGTGAATGTCGTGGGTGACAATCACAATGGTGGTGTGACCCTCGGTCTTGACCTTCATGAGAAGATCGTCGATCTCGCCTGCTGTAATTCTGTCCAGTCCGCTGCTGGGCTCATCCACGAGAAGGATCTCCGGCTTGAGTATCAGGGCTCGCGCCAAACCGGCTCGCTTCTGCATGCCTCCAGAGAGAACCGCCGGCATCTTCTCGCCATCCTTCTCCAGACCAACCTGTCGCAAAGTCTCGTCCACCGCGCGTTTGATTTCATCCCGAGACTTTGTGCGGTCAAGCCGATGGAGTGGCAACGCAAGGTTCTCTCTTAGAGAGAAGGAGTCAAAGAGGGCCGCGCCCTGAAAGAGAAAGCCCATTTTTCGGCGAACCTTAACCAACCCGTCTTCATCCAAAGTCGCCATGTTTGCACCTTCCACCAGGACTTGGCCGGCATCGGCTTTGAGCAGGCCGATCATTAGCTTCAGGGTTACGCTCTTACCGGTTCCGCTGCGCCCCAGGATGCATAGCGTCTCGAGGCGGTTGACCGAAAATGACACTTTGTCGAGCACTTTCCTTCCATTGAATGCTTTATCTACGTGTTCAAACTCAATAGCGGCATCATCTAGGTCGGCACGGCCGAGGCTGTTACTCATATGGCCTGCTCCGGAAAGAAGAAAAAGATGCATTTCACCAAGATCACGTCAGCCAGGATGATCACCAGCGATGAGATGACGACGCTGTTCGTAGCCGCTTTGCGCACACCCTCGGAACCCTCGTTAGTCGTGTAGCCATAAAAGCAGGAGATCGTAGCGATGAAATACCCATAAACTGCCGTCTTCAAAGTCGGTGGAATAAAGTCGGCAAGCGCCACACCGTCAAACGCGCGCTGCAGATAAAGCGTCCAGCTTAGGTGTGAAGATAAACGCTCGGAGACAAAGCCGCCGAGGATACCAGCTGCATCCATAAAAATAGCCAACAGTGGCAGCATGGCGCTGCACGCGATCACTCTCGTCACGACCAGCAATTTGAACGAATTAATCGACAGCGTCTCGATCGCGTCGATCTGCTCCGTGGCCCGCATGTTGGCAAGTTGCGCTCCGATCCCACCGCCCACCCTACCGGCCATTAGCAAGCCGGTGACCAGCGGGCCAATCTCATTGAAGAACGCGAGCGACTGGAAGACAGGAATGTCTGCGGTCGCGCCAAATTGAACCAGCATACTGCGTGTATGGAGCGTCAGGACGACGCCAAGGGCAAAACCTGACGCTACGACAAGTAAGAATGAACCGACTCCGATTTCATAGAGCTGCGTGACGAGGTACTCCACTTCAAATGGGGGGAACCATGCATCCCGCAGAGCCTTAGCACCAAATAGGGTAACGCGCCCAATAGAATCGAAAGTTGACTTTAGCACTTGATTCTTCCTTCACCAACTTGGAGTTCGATGCTTATCGGGCCTCGAAGTGGCATAGCGAAAGCAGCATTCGCTTTGCACTTCTCCACGCTTCGCTGCGTGATTGTGACCTGCGCGGTCCGGGTGCGCGCCCCTTCATTCAGTTTGATTCAGTCTGCGCCAAGCTTCTCGCGCCGGTCCTCTAGCGCCTTTGCCGCAGAGGCGGCCGACTCAGTGCTGCTGACAAAAAAGCTGTGCGACTAATACTTCGGTTCAAAGAAAACCCTTGTCGAGGCTGCGAGAGGCCTCGGCATTCCGAGTCTCAACGGCGTTAGGACATGGCGCGCGTCGAACAGTCCCTGAGCGAAACCTTGACGGCTCTGAAAATGACGAATGAAGCACCAGTGGTTCGCACTGCCTCTGGCTTCCGCTATCGACTCAGCGAACGAGCTAGTTCGATAGATTCACTCAGTGAATCGAAATCGAATGGTCC
>Ga0209004_1000219_pt1 | contig 12613 bp, 16 predicted proteins | sample TexAe_RefH0_M1_FD_187948 | JGI IMG/M metagenome (GOLD analysis project Ga0209004, IMG submission 187948) | Forest soil microbial communities from Davy Crockett National Forest, Groveton, Texas, USA - Texas A ecozone_RefH0_M1 (SPAdes) (version 2) | ecosystem: Environmental > Terrestrial > Soil >... | reverse complement strand
TAGCCGAAGATTATGTGACGTTCACTCCCGGTGATCGCCTCTGTTCATGCGCCATCCTTGGCTGAGCGTCACATAACCGCCATCACCACATAATCCGCCTTATGTTGTGCCCAACATAAGATCGATTACATCCAGATGTACAACGGCAACGCAACTTTGCTGGCCGAGAGCCTTGAAGTCATCCAGCACACATCCGCTCTGATTCTTGCCGCCATCCGCGAGGATGAAAGCGCGGAACCGGGTGCGGAGCCTGAGCAGTTTGCGGCGGCCAGCTAACGCACACGTCCTGAGCGGGTGCGCTTGGGAGTGTGCCCGCTTGCGCCCTCACGCAAGATTCAGCCGGAGAAGGAGATTCCCTATGACTACTACAGTTCAAACTCAGTCCGACTACCGCGACCTGCCGCTCGATTGGCTGGTCATATCGCCTACCAACCCGCGCAAGACTTTCGACGAAGATGCGATGCAGGAACTCGCCGCCAGCATCCGCGAAAACGGCGTATTGCAGCCGTTGTTAGTTCGGCCCCGCGCGGAGCGCAGCTTTGAGATCGTTTTCGGAGAGCGCCGGTATCGCGGCGCGGCGATGGACGTTGACGCCATCTCCGCGACAGTCAAGCAGGAATTCGCCGCGAAGGATAAGGGGAAGGCCAGCAAGAAGGCCACGGCGAAATCGGCATCGAAGCCCGCGAAGAGAGCAGCGGCATAGCCTTTACCAACAGAAAATCTCTCGCGGGGCCAGCAAGACCGGCTCCGCATTTTCATGCCCGCTGCCCGTCTGCCCGCCCTCATGCGATGCCCCGGACGAGCGCCGGGGCGACATTCTGGCCCACCCGACGGGCACCGCCGAACCGCTCTTGCCGGGAACACATGGCAGTGCCAGTTGTGAATGCGCGTATTACGGCAAGTTCGTTCATGGCCACCACAGCAACTCAATGACGCGGTTCGACGCACCCAGCAGAATTGCCTGGAGCCCGTCTATCGAGTTCGTTTCTTGAGCTTTCGCTCCTTCGGGGGCTGCTGTATCTGATCCCAGTGGTGTAACCCAATTCCGGCAGCACCGTAGGCCCGCTTCGGGCGATGAGTTCCAGGTCACCATGAACATCACCACACAACGTCACATCTGCCACCGGGAGAGTATTGAAGTGGACTGCCACTTCCGTGCCGTCGGAAAACGCGATGTAGACGTAGAGAGTGTGGTCGCCCTGCGAAACCGAAATGTTCTTGACAGTCTTTCCATTGGCTCCGTCGTAGGTCAACGTATTGCCGAATCGATTGAGGCGAATCGTCTTCTCGCGTCGTTTACTCATACCTTCCTTATCCTTGCGGCTCATGGTTCTCCCTCAGCACAGTCATCTTCGTCGTCTCTCAGTAGCTCCGCTTCCGGGATACCCACAAGCGCTTCTACTCGATGCCAGAATTTATGAAAGGAAATGCCAAAGCCCAAGGCAAGACAGAATAAGCAATAAGCATCTGGGTTCAAATCGTTTGCCGCTTCGAGGTTGCGCACGAACTTTACGGGAACATGGCTGCGTTTCGCTAGTTGTTCGGGCGTCAATCCTTGCTCTTTACGCATATTGCTCACAACAGTACAAATCGCTGCTACCGTGCGCAGTTGTTCATCTTCCTGTTTCGGTGTCTTGTCAGAGGCATTCTGCCTAAGAGCCTCGCCCAGCTCTTCTTGAGAAATACCTCGTGCTTCGCGGAGCGTTTTCAGCACAGCCCCGATGCCCCGATTGAATTCCATTCTCGTGATCCATTTCACTTTGATGGCCTCTCTGAAGTGTCCATTTGAGCTGGCTTCAGCCAAGGTGGTGGACCCAACGTTTCTTTCACCATGTCCTCCACGCGACCAATGAAATCCTTAATCTCATAAGTTCCGAAGCCCAACTCGGAGATGACCTGCATTTCATGCTGCATTCGATGGTTGGGTTTGAGTTGATTGCTTTCCAGTGCTCTCAGCCACTGAACGGAGACTCTTGCGCGCCTTGCCAACTCAGCTTCGGTCCAGCCTTTCTCCTTTCTCAACTGCTTGACGAGCACACCACGACAGCGGTGATACTCTTCCCACCACCGTTTTGTCGCTACGTCAGAATTCGTCTTCGGTGCCATCGTATTTGTCCTTATGAGATTGAGCGTCTAGCGCGGCGAACTGCTGCTGCGCGAAGAAACGCAACCCCGCATAAAGATTTCTTACGAGCTTCGCATCCGCCTTGAAAGGCACTGATTTGTCACTAGACAGATTGATACCTTGGTGCCGCCCCCAGGTATAGGCTGCACTCCGCATCAGTCGTCGCGCCCGTGTTGGCCCGATGCCGTGCATTGCTCCGATGGTTCGCTGCGATTCGTGGTCATGTACGAACTGGACAAGCATTTCGTAGGCGCGAGCGAACCGTTTTCTCGCCTCAGATATTGGACTTTTGCCCTTATCAAAATAGAACGTGAGGCGCGGCGCTTTGCGGGGAAGTCGATCCGCGTACTTCTCGCGGATGATGGTCATGGGCGACGGGCTCGGTGGAACGCGATTGCCAGCGAGCCGCGAATGTCGCCCCCAATAGTGGTAAGCTCGCCGCCTCATCCACTCCACCGCATCCTTATCGGACAGGCGTGCCCGAACTCGCAGACCACACGCTGCGGCCCACTGCTCCGCCAGAACTCGCGGACGAATACGGAGGGCTTGGGCGAGTTGATAAAAATCGCGTTCCAGCAAGTGAACCTTGCCAGCAACATATCGAGCAAGATAGCGTTCCGTCACGTCTCCAAGTCTCTTGCTCAACTCTTCGTGGGAAATATCGCCGCGTAAAATCTCAATCTGCGTGAGCAGATGAAGGCTGAAATCGCCTCTGATGAGTGGAAGATGTTGAGAGCCACGCATGGGCAGAATAATCTCATAGTTGATTATAATAATCAACTAGTTGTATAACTTATTCAAATATTTGGGTTTATCGAAGTGCATGTGCTAGCTTTTCTTTAATTTGATTATCACAGGAAGACAATTACGGGCTGCACGCGCTCTGCTTGGCATGGAACAGATTGAGCTGGCAAAGCACTCGCGCGTGGCGATAGGAACCATCCGGAGGATGGAATCTTTTGATGGGGAAGTGGGCGCGCGCACGTCAACACTCTCTCAAGTACAGAAGGCATTGGAGAGGGCTGGAGTGGAATTCCTAAATGACGGACAACCGGGCGTCCGGTTGAAACGTCAGCCGCATTAACGTTTGTCTCGTGCGCTGAACGGTTTAAGAATTTTGTGGGTGTGTAGACTCGGATTTAGGGAGAAACAAAAAATGGGGTCATTAGGAAAAGCAATTCCTGTCACGGGCCCAAACGCCCTGGAGCCGAAAGAACAGGTCTGGTTTAGCGAGGTGCGCATTTTTCGGTGCGCGAAAAGCGGTCACGCCACCTATGACGTCCACTATCAGCACCCGACTAACGGCGACGACATTGACGCAGCTGTCCGGGCGGCTCTGAAGACTGTGGTAGAGCAACTGGCAGCAAAGGCGTCTCATTAGGTGTAGGTTTCATGACCGTTAAGAAGCTGACCTCCACCAATGCGATAGAAGCCGCAAATCGCGCGGAGGTGACCGCCATTCTTATTCGTGCCGGCTATCGAGTGTATCGGCCAGAAGCTGACTTATCCGGTGAGGACCTGGTAATCCGCATACCGGATGGAGAACTCCGCTCGGTTCAGATGAAAGGCCGTCCTCTTGTTCACTGGAAGCTCTACGGAGGGAAGCGCTACGGGGGGAATGAAATGTGGATGCTGTTTCCTGACCCGGCTGGCGACATACCCGGGCGACCTTGGTTCTTCATTAAACACGATGAGCTTTTCAATTGGTATAAGAAGCGCCATGGAGCAGCGCCGGGCTGGGTGCAGCGGCACAAAGCAGGCAAGGCGGAGTGGTCCGAAAAGGGTTTGGGCGTCGAGTTACGCAAGTTTCTACAACCGTTCATGCTTCGCGCGACCGCCGCGTCCCACAAGGGGTAAGATCGAGACGGGAGTATAACTCGCGCCATCGTCAACTATTAAGTATTTTCATAGCAGCTTCCACTCCCTGCTTCTGGGTGATTTGCCCGAGAAGGGCAAGAAGCTTCCTATTGACGGCGTTATCTTCTATAGCGTTAAGCAGTTTGCGCCCGCTCTGCCGCTCTGTGAACGTTGCAATGCTCTCAAGCATCCGACGAACATCCGATTCGCCCAGCGAATACTTGTTTATTGCATGCCCATTTAGAGAAAACGAGCCTGCGTCAAGATCGAGGAACCAAAGCTCAATCGTGCCGCCGCGTCGTTCGCACTTGTCGATTTCCTCTCTGACGCGCTTTTCGGTGTTCAGACGAACCGCATTAGGACGCCGATATTTTGAAAGCCTATTCTGAAATGCCTCGGTTTCGCCGATATAAGAGCATTCTTCCGCGCCATTCGCATCCCGCAGAATCCACCTATACACCTGAGGGCCGTCTAGCATTTCTCTGTCGTGGGCGTATCGAGCGGCGCGCTGATGCCAAGGAAAGGGCTTGCCATTCGCCAACAGGACTTGACGCCAGACAAGGTGAATGTCGATTTTTCGCACTTCCACATTCTCTGTTGTCATCGAACGGCACCTGCTCGTTGGTCCCCATTCACGGCGTGCCTACGTAACCAATCGTCAACTAGGCGCTGTCCTGCGGCTCGTTCGGTCGAAGACATCTTCGGTTCTCCACTGGAGATGAACTCCCGCGCGTCCCCATCAGAGATAGCGGCAAGTTTGATCCACATGTATGCCGTGAGTTCGCCAGACATACCGCCTTCGCCTTTCGCGCACATCAAGCCAAGCATTAGCTGACTCCGGGCATGACCTTGCTCCGCTGCCGCTTGAAACCAGCGGCCAGCCTCGTTCAAATCCTGTTCGACACCTTCTCCACTGCGGAACAGATTGCCAACCCAATACTGCGCTTCGGGGTCTCCCTTCTCTGCGGACTTCTTGAACCATCTCGCGGCCTCCGCAAGGTCCTTTGGCAAGAGTTCACCGCCGTAATGGCACTTTGCCAAGGCGGTCATGGCATCCACTTCTCCTTGCTCTGCGGCCTTCCGAATCCACGCCTCACCTTTGGCTTTGTTTTTCCGAACATCCTCCCCTAGCAGGTATGCTTTGCCGAGCTTGAACTGCGCTGCAGCATACCCCTGTTCCGCGGATTTCCTCATCCAGCCCATTCCCTCTTTCGGGTCTTTCTCTACCCCGCGTCCCCGCATATATTGCACGGCAAGGTTGTGTTGGGCAGCCGCGTGACCTTGGTCAGCCGCAAGCCGGAACCATATCGCTGCTGTATTGTGATCTTGGGTTACTCCCTTTCCGAAGCCATAACACAGTCCAAGCTCGTTCTGTGCATCAACGTGACCGACGAGCGCGGCTTTCGTAAACCAGAACACAGCGGTTTCGTAGCTGCGTGGCACACCCGTGCCAGCGGCGTACATGTCACCGAGGCAATAGCCCGCGTTCGACGAACCCTGCTGTGCAGAGGCGAGGCACCATTTCGCCGCAGCAACGTCATCCTTCGGTACGCCCATTCCATTTGCGTACATCGACGCGAGGAGTAACTGTGCAACTGCGTGACCGTGCTCTGCGGACCTCTTCATCCATTTCGCTTCCTTAAAGGGATCAGGCCGGAGGAATTGTCCATCGCTCATATATTCCGACGCTAACGCAAACTCGGCTTCGGAGTCGCCTGCATTCGCTTTGGCGCATAGGTCTCTAATGTATTCCCGTGCCCCTTCGATGGTCCACGGTTCCTTTGGCGGCAACAGATCGTTCAGCACATCATCTTCGTGCGCCGCTGCGATGTCCCCGGAGACTCGCCGTATCGCACTGGTAAAGAGCTTCAGGAGATTCGACATCTCAACACCTTCAGATCGTTGGAAAGACGCTGTCCAGGTATTTCCCGATTCTATTCTGAGGATGATTGGGCCGGCCAGCTTATGTGTATTTGGTGTACCCTTCTGGTCCCTGAATCAGATACAGTTCATCGGCGTCAATTTCACCATCCAGCCTCACGGCAAGCTTACAGCACCATCGAGTCTCGTGGAGGGGGGCGTCGCGGGTGTCAAGCAAATTTCTGTAACACACACTTCCGAAGATGAACCCGATTTTCTTCCAATCTGTGACGCCTGGGAAATACCCTTCTCGCACACAGTCTGGACTCAAGTCATGCATGCCTTGTGGTTCGCTCTGAATCAGCAATAAGGGCTCGTTGAATTCCTTGCTCTTGCTGTAAACCGGAATCGAGGGAAGATCGGACGAATTGCCTGCCTCCGCGCATCCCGCTTTGACGGAGACAATCGCGGCGGGGGTACGTCCGCGATTCTCAGCGATCAACCTAAAGAAATTCGGCAATCTGTTGTCCCGCTTAATGACCATCGCAATCCAAGGCCGTTCCGAATTGATAATTGCCTGAGCGTTTAAACGAGCGGCGGCGGCATTATCCGAAGCCGCGTTAGCAAGCTGCTCCAGATGCATCGCGTGTTGTCGCATGAGCCAAGCTTGCGCCCCAACGAAAACCAAGGTTGGGAATCCGAAGATCGCCAACCACCAATCCGGTCGTGTGTACCAGTCTGGCGATTGCGTGTCAGAGGCTTGCGCGTTTGGCGCGGGTGCTTGATTGTTTATTGCGATAAAGCATGATGGCGTTTCGCTATTTTTGTCATCGTGGTGGGCGAGATCCGCACGATTCTCGTTCTTCGCGGAATTACTACCTGCGGAGCCAGTCACTTGCCTGCTGGGTAGCGAGGCGTGAGGCTGTCCCATCGTCGTCGTTAGCAGGACCAAAGGCAAAAAGAAGGCTGCGGTTGCTCTGTGCATTGAACTCTGATCTCTCCAAGCCAGTTTTCATACAAAGTTCTGCCGGTACATGCCCGTGGCGAGGAATCCAGAGGAATGCACCCCAATGTCCCAGTGAATCAACGCTTCAATTATGAGCCAATTTGGCGGGACGCAGAAGTCCTAACAGAATCCTATCGGTGACCTCTTCTTTATAATTCCATTATCGTGAAACCGAATATAGCGATTAGCGCATGCGCGAGTCGTACGCGATTCGCCAACGTCTTCAGTCTGTGGGAAGCAACCTGAGCCGGTACGTTCCGGCGGAGAGTGTAGCTCATGGGTCTACAATTGGCGTAACTTTCGACACGGGTGGCTCCGAGAATGTCAACACAGAGAGTTGTGGTCCCCGACTCAAACTTTCGCTTCTCCGATTTGGTTGGACAGTCCGGCGCGGTCAGCCGTCTAAAGGACTATAGCGCCTTTTATGCTAAGACGGGTGCGACGCCAGGGCACATTCTCATAACTGGAGAAGATGGCGCGGGCAAGGCGAATTTCGCAAAAGCGTTCGCGGATGAGCGCGGGGTTCCCAGGCAGGAGGCAGAGGCACCGGAGTTGGCGATTGTGGGCGATGTAACGGCACTTCTCACGAACTTTCGGGAAAATCAATTGCTCATCCTCAACCGTGTACAAGCACTTCGCAAGATTCCCTTGGCAAGATTTGTTGAGGCGATGAGTTCTGGCAAACTATCCATCACGATTGGATTGGGCCCAGCCGCGCGAACTCATGTAATGGACCTTCGGCCATTCACGCTCGTTGCAACCTGTCCCAAAAAATCGGATTGCCCGGTTGACTTGCTGCCAGAGTTCTCTCTTGTGCTCGAACTTCAGCCCTACTCGATGTCGGAATTAGCGATGATTGCTACGCGAATTGCTGCGAGAAAGAATCTGGAACTTCAAGACGATGCCGCGCAATTCCTGGTCAGGCATTGCGAACGCAATCCGCGGTACATCGAAGCTACCGTCGCACGCGTCGCAAGGGCCGTCAACAAGACAAAAATCTCCGAGGAGGATGTTCGAGAGGTTTTTGCCCTGTTCGGTACTCGCGTAAGAGAAGAAAGTTCAGGATCGCCGAACGGAATGGCCGAAATGTCTGGACAGGACTTTGAGAGGCTGATCTGCCGATTGCTCGATGTCATGGAGTTTCGGACGGAACTCACGAAAGTTTCGGGCGACGGAGGAATCGACATCATTGCGGTTCTTGATAAATCGATCATTGGCGGCAAATACCTCTTCCAATGTAAGCGGTATGCACCAGACAATCTCGTGGGAGCGTCTGCCATCAGAGACTTCTACGGCGCAGTGACTGCGGATCGCGCCGTGAAGGGCGTGTTTGTCACGACTTCTGACTTTACGCCACAAGCGCGAGAGTTCGCAGACAAAACTGGCATCGAACTGATAGACGCCGCAAAGCTGAAAGCACTGCTCCATGACCACGGCCTGCAAGAAGGCCAGTTTGGGCTCGGCGAGCAGAATCCCATTGAGAGTGCAAGTTCATAGTCCCGGGAAGGCACGATCCGTTCCGGCGCACGCTGAGCACAGAGGCACAGAAGCGGATTGCAGAAGCGCAGAGGAGACGTTGGGCTGCGCAGAAGAAGGCAGCGAGGAAGAGGGCCTAATTATGCGGTGCCTTGCTTGCGGCTGTTCTCGGCTCGACCCAAAGGGATATAAGTGTGCCGAATGCGGTGGAGCACCTGGACCACGACATGAGCAGTGCTATGTTTCAGAGGAAACGAAAGCTGCCCTCCTCGCACACGCCGAGGAGCTAAAACGCTACGGAATCGCACTCGAACAGTACAAACCTCTCGGCAAAAGTGCGGACTACAAGGGAACAATTGCCTTGGCGCTCCAGATAGCAGAGTCGCTCCAGCCAGGCATTCTCCGTAAGCTGGTTGGATTCCTGTGGGAACTGGCGATTCCGCACGAAGAAATCCTTCGGCTTAGGCTGGACGAGCCCGAAAACATTTCCCAGATCGCGAGCGAAATTGGACCGCCCAAGCCCAGCAATGCAGGAACTATCAAGCATTATGTTTATCGGCTTGACCATGACACAGGTTTCGCTCCCCACGCACAACACCATGTCTGCACTCTGTGTGGCTGCAAAGTAAACACCATCGAAACGTGGGCACGTGCGGGGAGTTGGGTTATCGGCATAGGGGGAAATGGCACGGGCAAGCCAAACCTTCTCATCTACGCGATGCTAGTCGAATCCACTCCAACAGTAGACGAGCTACGGAGGGGCTCACCCGATTTGGTGAGCTACCTGCTCGGCCATGAAATCGAGGGCGATGCCCGCATCCTCGTATCACGGTTCTACTACTACTTCGGAGAAAATGCAGTTGCCGTGCCTCAGAGGCTACAGCATGATTTGCTGTTTCGGAGTCAGGGATGCAAAAGAGTCGCAAATGAAACTATTGCCCAATTTGCATCGTATCTGCGTCGTAAATATCCCAATCCCGGAGTCTACGGCGAGCCGAATAACCGGTCCGGGAAACCGATAGGACAATGCGGCTGTGCCAGATGAACGGCGTGCCGATATAGAACCGCGTCGTACCCGCTCTCAGGGGGATGAGTCACATGGCGCAATGCAAAGTTCTTGTGCAGGTCGATTCCTCTAGCGGCAGAATCTGTTCTGCGCTATTCTGAAAAACTGGCCGAATGACGCCGGAAGGAAGCAGGTGACGCAATGACCTGGACCGCGGTTGAGTTTGAGAATTGGCGCAGTACGGTACCGGACCCGCAGAAGCGCAAGCGGGCTTGGAATGACTTGAGCGACGATCAGAAAAAAGAGGTGAAAGAACTACGGACGTTCATCGGTTTTTGTCGGGCGGCGGGTTTGGATGTAGACCCGCGCACGATTGAAAACAGGAAGCCACCGGAGCCTGACATCTACTGCGAGTTGTCGGGGCATCGGCAGTTCTACGAGCTGGGTGAACTCACGGACGAACGCATCCCGAGGAACGCGGCGGAGGCGCGACGCGCGGGCTCCGATATTCACAGTGGTAGCTACTCTTCGTTAGAGCCGCTGGGCCGAATGGTGTTCCAGAAGTGCGCAAAGCAGCCGACGCTGAACGGCATCCCTGCCGAAATCGTGCTGCACTTTAGCGTGTCGCACATGGTCCCGTATCCTCCGATGCTCACAGCCTTTCTGGCGGAGAACGGGGCGGCAATCAAGGCCGGTTTGACGGCCAGCGCGTTCAGCCGGATTTGGTTTTACGACGAGTGGAGTGGCAAGGTCCTCGCCGTCGTGGAACGTGATTAGCTGCCCGGCTGTCGAGATGGGAGCGGGGGTGTGTGCACCCTTCTGCGCTGGGTTCGATGTGGATCATCTCCTCACTGATCCCAAACGGGGATAACCGATTTCTTGTGGGAATTGCGACTCTCCCCGGCAATGATGCAGATGGAAAGGAAAGCCGATGAAGTTCTCAGAAATAGCCAACCGTCTGACGGGCATCTCAACACCTTTCGGCGGGGCATCTTGGCAGCCTGCCGAGATGGAGATCGCCACAGCCCGCCGGGTGGTCGCCTTCCTGGAAGACCGGCGCGTCTTGTACGAGCCGGGCGAGATGGAGGTGCCTTCGCACTGCGTCCACTCGGTGATCGAGATCCGGCACTGTCTCAGCGACGAGTTGGGCAAGTTGGACGGCGGGTCAGAACTGGCCGCAAGCCTGCGGGCGATGCGGGCGGCCTGCCGGAAGTTCCTTGAGCGGGTCGGGACCGACGGGCGCGACGGAATCCACTATGCGAACAGCGGAGGCTATCATAGCTGGACATTCGGCAGCGCGCTTGGAGAGCTGCGCGGGGCGGTTGGCGTCCATGTCGCCAGGATCGCCGCCGCGTTCAAGCTGGACGTGGAGGATAGGCTGGCTTCCATCTTGCCCGCCAATGCCGAGGCCGACGCCACCGACGATGATCGTCTGTTCCGCCGTCTGCATCTCTGAGCCAGCATCGCGAATGCCCGTCGGCGCTGCTGCGCAGCGGTTGCAGGATGACACGTCATCCCCAACGGGGTACTGATTCGTAGACGCGTGTTTGCGTTTGTTAACGTGTGCGGTTTCAATCATTTGCAGTTTCGGGTTTTCATGTGAAAACTTAGCGTTTCCATTTGCAAACGACAAAGTTAGCAGATGTGAACATGATGATTCAGAACGTTTTACGGAAACCGCCCTCAATCACTCGGCATCAAAGGAAATGCAAGCCCAAGTCCTCGCCGGGGTCAATTTTGCTGTGGCTACTGCTGACCCAAAGCCGACTTCGCTGATTCCGCCAGCCATTTCCGCCGCACGGGAATCTGAGAATTACCGCGTCAAACAAACGGGCACCCGGTTGACCGAGGCCGAGTTTGACGAAGTTGAAGCCGCTGCCGCCGACGAAGGCATGAGCGTTTCCGCCTGGATACGTGAGGCAATACTCGCCAGATTGAGCGCCGCTCAGAGGGTGAATACCGACCCGATTCTGCTGGCCGAACTGATGGCGATTCGCGCCCTCATCCTCAATCTGTTCGCGGCAGCTTCCAAAGGGCCGTTGACGGACGAATCCCTCCGCAAGATGCAGGCATACGCCGACTCCGTTAAACAGCAAAAGGCCGACGAGTTTCTCATCAAACTGAGGGCCGGAAGCGGGGCCAAACCGCCAGAGGATACGCGATGAGACCGCTGCGTTTCCCAGGTCGTTTCCGATGGTGGATTGTGGCTGTACTGGCCGTGATCTTCGGCTTTCCCCTATTCCCTTTGGCGGCTTGGATGGCATGGGAGATGCCGCCGCTCCAACGGTACTACCTGCTCAATTACCTTGACAGCACGGTGCGGCCAAAGCAGCCCGGTACAAAGACCGAAGTTCAATGGGTATTAAAGACCGCCTCCGGGCGGAAAAGCATCCTGGCGACGAATCCTGATGTGGTCTCGGAAAACAGCGCCGATCCGCCTGTCCGGCTTTCCGAAGCCGCCACCGCGGATGGCTGGACGGGGATACAGAAGAGTTCGCCCGTTAAGGTCGATTCAGCCCAGCTTGAGCAATTCCTGCGGGAAGACATTTATGACGGCCGTGGCTATTGGACATTGATGCTGGAGCCGATCCTCATTGGCTTCGCATTGATGATGTTTCTGATTGCGGGCGGGCTTAAATTGAAAGAGTGGTGGGGCACCGGATCGAGACACGAACAGCGGCACGGACGCCGCACGCGAGGGCCGGAACTGCTGTCCTCCTGGCGATGGAATTGGAAGCTGAAGCCCGATGGCATTCGCTGGCAATTGCGCTGGCAGAACTTCCTGCTCGACTGGTGCAGCAAGCACTTGCCCAGTTGGGCCACCCCAACTTTTCGTATACGGCGCAATCTCGAAGCTAACCACATCCTATTAATGGGCGACTCGGGCAGCGGCAAGTCTTCGGCCATCCGACAAATCCTTCGCCAGATTGCCCAGCGGGGAGAGACGGCCATCGTCTACGACCCGGCGCTGGAGTTCACGCCGGAGTTCTACTCGCCCGAGCGCGGCGATCTGATTCTCAACCCACTCGACACGCGGTGCCCTTATTGGGACATCGCCGATGAGGTATCGACCGCGGAAGTGGCGACGGCGATGGCGGCGGCATTGTTTCCTGAAAAGGACCACGAAAAGGAATTCTTTACCGACGCGCCACGGCGCATCTTCGCCCGTCTGATGTGCCGGCGGCCTACCCCGCAGCAGCTTGTGCAATGGATGAGCGATCCGGCGGAGATCGCACGCATGGTGCAAGGAACCCCGTATGCCGCTTTTCTCGATTCCAGCGCG
>Ga0209004_1000218_pt1 | contig 12661 bp, 13 predicted proteins | sample TexAe_RefH0_M1_FD_187948 | JGI IMG/M metagenome (GOLD analysis project Ga0209004, IMG submission 187948) | Forest soil microbial communities from Davy Crockett National Forest, Groveton, Texas, USA - Texas A ecozone_RefH0_M1 (SPAdes) (version 2) | ecosystem: Environmental > Terrestrial > Soil >... | reverse complement strand
TGCCGCGGAACGGGCACTCAGAGCTGTCGCTCTTGGAAGGAAAAACTTCCTGTTTGCCGGATCAGACTATGGCGGCGAACGCGCCGCCTCCATGTACACTCTGATCGGCTCAGCCAAGCTCAACGGACTCGATCCGGAGCTCTACCTGCGCACCGTCCTGGCGCAAATCGCCGATCATCCCATCAGCCACATACAGGATCTGCTGCCCTGGAACCTGGCTCCCTCACTCCAGACCCACTCTTCTCAGGCGGCTTAAGACACACTCATCAAGTGCCCACGAAAAAACAAGTGGACACTTCATGGCACACTCTACTGTTGTCAACAGGGACTGGAAGTACGCTTACCCGCGTCTGATCTTCTGATCGTCTGATCGGGGCAAACCAGGAGTGGGCAATGGACTTCAGCGTCGATGGACTGGCGAACGGCCGCAGGAACCGCATCCTCAGTGTGGTCGATGCGTTTACCCGCAAGTGTCTGGTGCTGGAGGCTGATACCAGACTGGGCAGCGGTCGAGTGATACAGGCACTGGATCGGCTGATCGTCACGCGACCCTTCACTACGGGAAAGTCTATTGCGGACGAGTGTCCGGCGACGGAAAAATACAAATTGATCTCAAGAGGCTCGGTATCTTTAGCCTCGGTGTCCTGATTCCTCTTTCCTTATCTGTTGAGAGAGAATCACAATCGTACAGATGAGGGATCCAAAATATATGCAAAGCACAGTAAATATCAGAGCCGCTAACATGTAAACCATTTAGTCTCCAATCTCAGGCATCTGAACCAGAATCAAAGTAGCAGGATTTCGTGTGTTATTGAGACCTCTGTTGATTACTCACCGCTTACAGCGGGAACCCCTGCATATACACTACACAGTTCCAAGTCTTACCGAGCCACGGATGCAGTCCAAGTACAGCCTCTTCTCCGACGTTTACACCGGACTCAATACACGCCCTCGCGCACACCCAAGCAAAGGGGGCCACCTTCATAATACAAGCCCGTGAAAATCGCGGATCATCATAATCGTATGTCGCCCCGCAAAGATGTGAGTTCTGCGAGAGAATCTTCGGTCCAAACTTGCGGGATTCACCGCCCAGCTTAAGGAGAACTTGGCCGCCGCCTGATGGCAGCCTCGTGCCTCGAACGCGCCTTCTCCCTTCCCATGTTCGCGGATTCTATTGAGTCACTCGAGCCCGTATCAACTCGATAACCATCCGCAACCAGCGTCTTCTGAATGGCGAGCGGTCGCAAAACCTCGAGAAACCCTGAGCGGAGCAAAAGAAATGCTTCCTAGCCCGTCAAGCCTCGCGAAACTTCTAATTTCAGGAGACCCCATGAATCACTTTGGGACCAATCAACTGCACTGTCTCATTAGCAGCCGAACCTGCGAAGACGTATATGTACGCATTTCTCGCCAATGTCTCGATCTGAACTGGACCTGCCTCAAGCGTGTCGGTCTGATCTATATAGATCGAGGTGTAGTTGACGCCCAGAGGAGGTGTCGCTATTTGCAGCGTCCCGGCAGGAGCGCTGAACTGGCCACCTGAGCCGTCGGTCGTTGGCAGACTGGTTACTGTCGCGCCCAAGTTTTGGGTTGTTGCATTGATCACGAATGCTCGTGCCGATCCCGGGGCAATGGAGGATAGATCAAGCGGATAGACCTGGCCGGTAACGGCGTTGGACGCATCCAGCGAGACCACTCCCACATAGGTGTTCGCGGCGAACATTGAACTGGTGCCGGAAAAGATCGCCGAGTTGCCGCATGGTTTGACGGAGTTAGCGCTGCTTACCTTGAAACTGAATGTCCCTGTCGAAGCAGTATATGGCCCGCGAATCTCTCCGAAGCTGATCCCCATAACTACGCAAGTACCGTTAACGCTGACGTCCACCGGCATTTCTGGATTTGCGGTGGACGAGAAGTTACGACCCGACGCTGCATGAACCAAATAAAAATAGGCCTTGGGATCCTGGGCGTGGGAACTATCCTGAGCGTGGGAAGTAGCGGCAAACAATCCGCTCCCCAGTGCGATTGCAAGTCCGGCATGTAGCAACTTCATGGTGCCTCCTGAAGATTTCGCACAATGCGACTGTATGAAGGATGCTTCTTCAAGGGTTCCCGTTGCTCAGACCGAAGTTCATGATCGTCGGAAAGGGGCGGAATTTCCTTTTCTTGCCGGCACTCAGAAGCGGACGCGATCTTGGCCTTTTGCGGCGGCCCCCGCGATAGTCGAAGCCCACGCGCTCCGAAAGAAAATCGATTATGCCTGTTTCAGCTGTCTCCGTAGCTAGACTCACCTTCAGTTTGGCGAGAATTTACGCGCCTGAAACCACTGAATTCAATTTGGCCTGTAGGAACTCGAGGTTCGCCACGATCGATTCTTCGGTCTCGCAGAAGGGGTCCGGCGGGTCGAAGTACTCAACAATGATCTCTCCCGTCGGACCTAAAGCGGCAACGGCCAGGACTGCGCGTGCACCGACTTTCCCAATCAAGCGAAAGATATTGCGCCTAGGAGAATCCCCAAACCCGGCATCGATCAGCGCAAAAACTGCCCCCCCCTCGCGCAGGATCGTGCGCACCTTCAGAAGCACATATTGGTTCACCGGTATAGCAGGCAGATCGACCTGCCGGCCCCACACCGGAATCTTTCCATGTTGCTTCTCCCGTTCCCCCGCAACCACTCCGGTCGGGGGTACGCCAATATCGACGAGAGAGTGCAATACGGCATACACCAGTGGCACGTGGACAGAGCAGATGACAAGTCCGCCGGGGTGCTGGCTTGCCTCGATCACCTGGTGTTGACCTTCCGTTTCAATTTCGATAGGGAAGGAACGCTTGATCCTGGTCAACTGCTGCAACCACGAGCTCAGCAGCCATGCGACCATTACCGACCGCCGACGATCCCGCCGGTAGGGTGTGAATCCGATGATCGGCCGAAGAATGAGCGCCTGCAATCTGCTAAGTTCAAGAGCGGTCTGGTACCAGAGGCTAGTTGGCACGAGGAGCGCGGTCCAGGCGGCCCCGCGAAAGAGCCTGAAGGAATGCGTACGCAGGAAATTCAAGAGAAAACTAACTGGCAGAAGTTCGGAGTCCCGATACCATCCGCTGGGACTCTCATCTCCGTCTGAGTCTTTCCAGTAAGTAGGACAGAGTATTCGCATCGAGAACTGCCTCTTTGGCCGAATCCAATTCCAAATCGTTGAAACTATTTATTTTCGCTCCAACTCGGCTGTAATAATGAGCCGCACCAGCCGTATGGACAGTTGCTGGCTGAATGAATCATTTCGCGATCCCTTGCCCCATTTGCTCCAGGTTCCACTCTTCCTCCTGTCGCATCTAGATGCGCCGCTGGAAACCAGGTTTGTCTCTCCCGTCACAATCCCTGCGTCACCGATCACGATTTCGGAATGAGACTCAAGACCACGGAGTCAAAATATACTACAACTTCCCCGGCCGTCGCCCGGGATTCCTACAATCTCGGCATCGACTAGAAATCTAGAGGCGAAGCGGCGGGACAATGTCCATGTCGGTCGTCCAGGGATTCAGAAGTTCGTTTGCGCGTTGCACGTTGCACGGAAGGGGGCACGCAGAGGCATCTTCATCACAACCTCCACCTCGCTGCGGCAAGGCGATTGATCGACGATGGCATTCCATTTGACTGATTTGCCAAACGGTATTAGCGGCGCGGTGGCGAAGGCGCCAGCGGAGGCAAGAAGCAGGCGCGAGGGCGGCCCTGATTCGCACTGGACGAAACCCATCAACGGGGCATCGCAGACGGGTCCTCAGAGTCTTGACGCTGGAGTTGCGATTGGGAGAAGGCATACGTTCGCTGAATCCCCTCCTCGAGGCTCACCTTTGCCCTCCAGCCGAGGGCATGGATTCGGCTTACGTTCAGCAACTTTTGAGGAGTTCCGTCCTGCTTGCTGGTGTCAAAAACAAGCTGACAATCAAAGTCGAGCACACGGGCCACGAGTTCCGCCAGTTCGCGGATGGTTATGTCTTCACCAGTACCAACGTTGATCAGTGGAGCCTCATGCGTGCCGAGAAGCGCATCGTAAACCGCGTCGGGCAGATTCAAAAGATGCAGACATGCCTCAGCAAGGTCATCACTATAGAGAAGCTCCCGCCGGGGGCGGCCCGTGCCCCAAACCACGAGTTTCTTTTCGCCAGCCAGTTTGGCTTCCACGACCTTTCGCATTAACGCGGGTAGAACGTGCGAACCTTGCAAGTCAAAATTGTCTCCAGGTCCGTACAGGTTTGTGGGCATCACTGCAAGGTATTTCGTGCCGTACTGCCGGTTATACGACCAGCACATTTCAATACCGGCAATTTTGGCCATCGCGTAGGCCCGATTCGTGGGCTCAAGCGGTCCGGTAAGCAGGTACTCTTCTTTGATCGGCTGTGGCGCGAGCTTCGGATAGATACAACTCGAACCAAGAAACAACAGCCGCTTCACTCCGCAGCGAAAACCTGCATCGATAACACTGGTTTGGATCTCAAGGTTTTCGCGTATGAAATCGGCGGGATAAGTATCGTTCGCAAGAATACCGCCAACCTTGGCCGCCGCGAGAAATACGTACTCCGGCCGGTGCTGATCAAAGAATGCCTGCACAGCGGGCCGATTCGTCAGATCGAGCTCTGCGTGGCTGCGTAGAATGAGGTTGTCGTGTTCTTGCCGTCTCAGCGCTCGGACGATCGCCGACCCGACCAAGCCCTTATGCCCGGCGACGTAGATTCGGCTGCTTTTCTCCATGGTCCTTCGATCTCCGCCTCAGCTCTCGTGGTAATTGAAGATTGAGTAGCCGTGCTTTTTCACCAGTGCGTCTTTTTCGGCGATCTTCAGATCTTCTTCTGTCATCTCTTTCACCAGTTCGTGAAAGGTCACCTTTGGTTGCCATCCGAGCTCTCGCCGCGCCTTGCTCGCGTCTCCAAGCAGAGTCTCAACCTCGGTCGGACGATAGTATCTCGGGTCGACGGCGATGACCACAGTTCCGTTCTGGTCGATCCCCTTCTCCTCCGGGCCTACGCCCTCCCAAGTGATATGGATTCCCAGAAAGCCTGCCGAAAGATCTACGAATTCACGCACACTGTGTTGTTGGCCGGTCGCAATCACATAGTCCTTCGGCTCGCTTTGCTGAAGCATGCGCCACTGCATATCCACGTAATCACGTGCATGTCCCCAATCACGGAGAGCATCCAGGTTGCCGAGATAAAGACGATCCTGCAAGCCGACTTTGATGCGGGCCAACCCTCGTGTGATTTTCCGGGTCACAAACGTCTCGCCGCGATTCGGCGATTCATGATTGAAGAGAATTCCATTGCATGCGTAGATGCCGTAAGCCTCCCGATAATTTACAGTGATCCAATACGCATAGAGTTTCGCCACTGCATAAGGAGACCTGGGATAAAACGGCGTCGTTTCTTTCTGCGGTATTTCCTGGACCAGCCCGTACATCTCCGACGTCGACGCCTGATAGAAACGCGTCACCTTTTCAAGCCCCACAATTCGAATGGCTTCAAGAAGTCTGAGCGTCCCAAGAGCGTCAGAGTTTGCCGTGTATTCAGGTTCTTCGAACGACACTTTCACATGGCTCTGCGCGGCAAGGTTGTAGATTTCATCCGGCTTGACCTTCTGCACGATTTGGATCAGGCTGCTCGAATCGGTGAGATCACCGTAATGAAGCATGAAGTGACGACCCTGGGTATGTGGATCTTCGTAAATATGATCGATTCGATTCGTATTGAGCAGTGATGATCTGCGCTTAATTCCGTGTACTTCATAGCCCTTCCCCAGCAGCAACTCCGCCAAATATGCACCGTCTTGTCCAGTGACTCCAGTGATGAGCGCTTTCTTCACAATGGTACTCCTATGCCGTTAACGATTAATATCACACAGCCTACAGGTCGGTTCAGGAACTAAAGATTGATTGGGCTACGTCTGCACATTTTGGAAAGCGCAAGTTCTAGCGGCTGCACTTATGTTGGAGGTTATCGTCCCTCACGCGATGCGCTAAGATCTTCAGCTGAAAAACGCTGCTTGAGCTGCTCTTCTTTGAGGTCTTTGCACGATCAGTTCCTTCTTGTTCTTCACTTTCACCTGTGGACGAAGATTTGTCAAACGTCTGAGCTACCTTGAAAACCCAACAACTCGATCCCGGCAATACCATCGACTGAAAGGATCACAGCTCGTCTCCTACTACTTCCATTGTTCTGATTGCGTAAGGGAGTGCTGTCTTCTCTAGCACCCACGAGTGCGACGACCACCATCGCAAGAATCTACTTGGCTTGGGGTAAGAAAAGAGCTGAGGCCATCTCTGAAGCTATACGTTGTGAAACGGCCGAATCTCCCGATCCTGCCCTTGATTCTGTGGGGTTTACGATGTTGGTTTTTCGCGGGCCTTTTGAGACGTGGATCTGCTTGTTGGCGTCGTGGAGAAAGCGGCATCGAGGTTAAAACCAAGAACGTGCATTCCTAAATTTCTAGCAACCCTCCCCAAGACACCATTGACCAACTCTGACTCCAACCAGAGGGAGGCGGTTAGGGAATTTAGCGGCCTCCGGCCTGTCTTTGCCTTTTTTGTGCGCGGGCGCGAGCAGAACGATTGGCTATGAAGAAGACGAAAAACGCCGTGAACACCAAACAGGCACCCACTACGAAACCTACCCAAGAACCGTTTGGAAGCATGATTAGGACCGTTGTCAGCATATCCTAGCAACGGGCTATGAGGACACGACCCCGGGGGGCGCATGCCTTTGCCTTCACATATTAGAATCGGACGCCAGGTCTTTCCGCCCCGGGGTCCCAAGCGGATAATTCAAATGCTCCTTCGATTTCTGTGTATGTCGCGGTGGCGTGGCCGATTATCTTCTTTCTCTCTCGCGGTCCTGATAACCAGTGAAAGAAATCGGACCAGCGACTGCGGCGATCGTCTCCTGCGTAACTGAAGACCTAAGCCAGAGCTTAACTTCGCCGGCCGTCGACAGGAGGCATTGTGCCAGACATGATTGGAAGGGAAAGGAATCGAACACGAACCAGAGGTCACCAAAGACTGCAGCAAATCTCGGAGGGGCGTTTGGAAGGGGGTTCTTGCTCATCTGCATGTCGGAAGAGCACCTTTGTTTGTCAGTTGCCGAACTTCTGACGTCTCCCTGGACATCTCGGATGAGAGCACGAATTCGGGATGGCTTCCTTTCAATCCGCTAGGCGCGCTGAATGGCGCTTCTCCCATATCTTGGAGTCAACGAGAAACCGGAACCAGAATGTCTGAAGGACCCAGAAGATAAGCCCTTCTGTACCGTCGAGAAATCCCAACCGAAAAAAATAACGATAAGCAAACAGGCCGAAAGGCCGAATGAAAAGCGGCAGCCCGTTGTAACGCTGGCGCAAAAACCTCTTACGCTCTGTGGGGCTACCGAAGAGAGCGGGCTGGAGCCGGCCGGTGGTTTGATCGGCATCTAGTTCGGATACTTCACCGTCGGCCCAACGGTTGTGGCGTGCGGTCCATTCGGTAAGCGGCATCCGAATATCATCGATCAGCACGCCGGAAAGCCGGCCGTTCGTGCCGCTCTTGACGATGAAGTGCTGGTCGTACTTCCGATCTTCGCAACGACCCGCGCCGGATCGAAAAAGACGAAGGTGCCAAGTGGGACTCATGCCACCATGGCGCATAATTCGTCCGAGAAAGCGCACGTAGCGGGGCAAAAAATAGGCGCTGTGCTCGGGCTCGTCAGCGAGTTTCTGTATTTCGGAAACTAACTTATCGTCCATCCATTCGTCGGCATCAAGATGCAGTTGCCATCGTTTGGTGATCGGAAGGTTATCAATCGCCCAGTTGCGTTGAGCTCCGTAGTGCTCAAACGGATGTTGCACGACGATAGCCCCTAAAGCCTCTGCCAGGTTCACCGTTCGATCCTGGCTGTAAGAGTCGACTACGAAGATCTCGTCCGAGACAAGACGGGCGCGGGCCAGCGTCGCGTCTAGAGTGTCCTCCGAATTGAAAGATAAGAGTATGACGGCAGGCTGCATTTAGAGATAGTAGTCGATCAGAATTCGAGACTTAGCACGGGTGCGGGTGCATGCGCACCCGACCCAGACAAACGGCCGGAACAACTGCTATTTCCGCGAACCGGAGCGGCGTAGGAGACAAATCCGTCTGCCGAGGAAGCATCCCTCACCTGCGTTCACCAGTCGTTGCCTTGATCAGGTTCAGCAGGTTGCGCGCTGATTTTTCCACGTCGAAATACTGCAGATAGCCTTGACGCGCCGCAATCTTCATTTTGGCGAGTTCCTCCCCCGAAAGAGATAGGAAGCGGCAGATCAGCTTTCGAGTTCCCTCAACCGTGTCTGGTTCTACAACCCCTCCCTGAGACGCCACGACCTCGCGCCAGATGTTGACCTTGTCACTGATAAGCACTGGCGTGCCACATGCCATGGCCTCTGCTATCACCAGGCCGAAATTCTCATGGTGCGACGGGTGAATCAATGCGTCAGCAGCGCGCATGGCGCCCCACTTCAAATCTCCCTCGATCATCTCAAGCCAGTGAGTCCGATCTGAAATTCCCAACTTTTCTGCCAGCTTCTTCAACCCTGGTATCATTCCGCTCGGGTCCGGCCCAGCGATCACCAGATTGAAGTCGGACGGGATTGTCGAAATGCATTCTGCGAATGCCTCAATGAGCAGATCGCAGCCCTTTATGGGGTGTATGCGGCCCAGGAATAGAAAAAAGCGCTTATTCTTGAGCGCAGGAAAAGTGGTTAAGAACACGGATTTCTGAGAGTCTGCATCGCCGGTTGGATCCGCTGTGCCGTATCCTGCGACACACTCCTTATAGCAAAAACCGCGAAAGACGTTCCGAGCAGATTGCCTTTCCTCGTCGCACGTAAAAAGAACGTATCTGGCGTCGCGCAAAACGCGCCCCTCCACCAACGACCAGAATGCCTGTTTCTTAAGATGCTTCAGTGGATAGTGTTCGCGAAACCAAGGCGACATCATGCCGTGCGAAAAAATGCAATAAGGTGTCGAAAGACTTCTGAGTGCGCGCCATGATCCAAGGGACGAATAGTTCCAGAGCCCATGGACGATCACGCAGTCAAACCGTCCTGCGTGCTGTCTCAGCCATGGAGCGAGTTTCGGGTTATACCCATATCGTCCAATACCTTTACCTATAGCTGTCACCGGAAACGGAAAGGTGCGTCGCGCGACCTCTTCCTGCGATTCCAGAGTCAAAACTTCGACATGGTGTCCGTCGCGGATAAAAATTTGCGCCATCCGCATTAACCCCTCAAGCGGCCCTCCGCTCTCGGGTCTCATGCCGCGAATTACGTGAAGCAATCTCATTATTTATCACTGCCCTGATAGCATTTTGTTCATTCTCGTGAAATCCGGCTTACAGACCCGACACGTACATTCTCGCGGCTGAGCTCAAGAACGCGCCATTTAAAAGACCGTCAACACGAGGCCTCTTTAAGGATGCGCGCAAAACTCTCGCTAAACTTGCGAGCCACTCCGGTTTTGTATTGGCTGCGCTGTTCGAAGTGACAATCCTCACGTTCAGGATCGAATTCAGCGTAGACGCGCACCATGCAGGCTGCTAGGTCCTCGGGCGATTCCGGCGAGAAGTAAACGCCTCTATCTGGAGATTGCTCTAAATGCACGTCAATGTCAGAGAGGATGATCCGCTTTCCAATTGCCTTGGCCTCTTCAACGGTAGTGCTCCAACCCTCGAAAAGGGAGGGTTGGACCACTCCCAGCGAATGCCTCATCAGGCTAATCATCGAGCGATAGGGTATTTCACCGAGACAAACAAAGCGCTGTTCGAGACCCAGTTGCCTTACAGTGGCCAGCAGTTCCGGGACGTAAGAAGGGTTGCGCCGGTCATCCATCAAACCGGTACAGATCACACGAATCTCCGGTGGAGTTGAGCGAAGTGCCTCCACCACAACTCGATGGTTTTTGTGGTACCAGAACTGATTGGGTAAGAAGAAATATGGTTTCTGCACCGGATACAGCGCTTGAAGTTCTGTGCGGCTGAGAGTGTCCACGCTCAAGGAAGCAACACTGGAGAATGGCAAAACATGCGTGCGAACAGATAACAATTCTGGAAAATATTTGCGGAAAGCGTTGGCTGCCGCTTGACTACTTAGAAGGATATTGCCCCACAGTCTACAGTTGGCAATCTCGTGGTCCCGGCCGGTGCATTCCTCAGCGCTGAAGAAATCGGGGAAGACTTTATGTTGAAAGTCAGTCTGCCACGGCAAGGTATTGATCGAGACCTGTGCACCCAAACTGATATGAGTCAAGAGATCGATTCCGTTAAGTTCCATGATTCTTAACAACGCAGAGTCGTAGCCGCGTCGTTGTCTGGCTATCCAACGTAGTCGGCGCCTCGGCCAATTCCATATGCCGCCATGGAGAAGAGCTTGGCACTTATGAATTCTTAAGTTGTCGCCTTCGAACTTCGCGATGTCTTCCCTTTGGTCGGTGAAGACCTCAAGTCGCACTTCAGGATCCTGATGCTCCTGATAGGACTGGAGCAGGTTGTGGTAGTACACCACACCTCCACGCCACATGTTCCGCAATTGCAGCACTAACCCAACCTTAATCATTTACTCCTCGAGAGCGATACCAGTTTACATAGTCATATAGGCCTTTCTGCAATGGTGTGCAAAACAGCGGTCCGAATGCCGCCTCAGCTGAGTCACCAGCTACCAAACGGTCGGGGTCGCCCTCCTTCGTTCGGCCAAGGAACACAGGCTCATGATGCTCTCCAGCAATGCGGAATAGTTCGGTCAACACCTGACGGACAGTGGTTCCGCGGCATGTTCCGGCGTTATAGACTGGCACCGTGACTTCCGCGTGTTCGCTGACCAACAAGAGGCACTGCACTAAGTCGGATACAGATACCCAATCGCGCAATTCGACGCCAGAACCATAGAACTCGAAGGTACCGCGGCGCGCCTTCTCTAATGCGTCCCACAGCAATTGCTTTCTTAATCCTGCCCCATATACCGAGAAAGGTCGTACAACGGCAGAACGAGTTCCATACATCCGAGCGTGATCTAGCAGCAGGGATTCAACCAGTTGCTTATGGACCCCATAGGGAGAAAGCGGAAGGCAAGCTAAATTATGATTCGCTTCATTGTGCTGCGCCTCACCATAAATGGCTGCGCTCGATACATATACGAACTGTGCATTAGGCCAGTGACGACGCAAGTAGTCCAGCAACAGAACTGAAGAATAGACAGTCTTGAGAAAGTCTTTCGGAGGGTCAGTAATCGACTCTTTGACCGAGGCTCCTCCAGCAAGATGAAAGACGGTCGCCGGTTGACACTTGACCGTTTCAAGTGTGTCTTGCGAAATATCGCCAAAGATATAGTGCGCGCCGTCCACCAGATTAATTGACCCGCGATGGCCCCCCAGAGACAGTACCCGGCTACCCAGCGAGACAAGTCGCCGCACCAAGTGACCGCCGATAAAGCCGCCGCCGCCTGTCACAAGGACACTGCGCCGTGCAAACAACCCGGTCACCCTAGTGTTATTATTTTCGTCGATCACGGAATCTCCAGCTGAATACAGCGGAATCACTCGATCTTTTGCCACATGTACACACTCGATAAATACTTTCTGATTCGTTGTTTGCCGAAAGCACACTACTTATAGATGGCCATCGCTCAGTCTCCCAATGACTTTAGAAGCCAACGTCGCCGATCGCTTCAGCAGCGGCAAACTTAGTAATTCCGAGAGTTCATATACTTTCCATTGCGCCCAGCACCAGGCCGCTTGCGAACGATTGCTTTTGCCTTCTTTTACGACGCCATAGATCTCTCGCTTCCTGGAGGCTGTGTCCTGCTGTGTCAAGGAGAAAGGCTGGATCCGGTAAAGCGCAAAGTACTCAGGCATGTAAAGAATATTGAGACCCGCCTCAAAACAATCGATCCAAAGCTTCCAATCGAAGCAATATTCTTGGCTCTCATCCAGACGAAAATGATTCCGCCGCCAGAATGTAGCCGGTTGCAGAATGAAATCGTGTTTCCGGATCCACTTTAGTCTTACTCGATCTGGCCTGAGGTTGACTATGGGATTCAGATATCTTCCGGTCTCGTCAATGTAATATCCATTTCCTGTAATCATGTCGACTTCAGGAAGATCTGAGAACAGCCGGGCAATGCGTTCGAGAACCGCGTTGGATGCAAAAGCATCGTCGGCGTTTAGCCAGCAAACGATATCACCTGTCGCCATCTCCAGACCGCGATTGATGGCCTGTGCTGGACCGGAATCTTTACGCTGCTGGAATGTGCATGGATACTTCGACGCAACCTCGGCCGTCTGATCAGTGGACATTCCGTCGAGCACGATGTGTTCAATTTCGCGATGAGTCTGCTCATGAATAGACCGGAGACAATGATCGATATACTCGCCCTGATTCCTACTCGGCGTGATTATTGTTACCCGCATTCTTTCTCCGTCTCATATGAACAAAAGCCAGTAGCCATTTGGTCTCGATCTTTATATGCCCCGCGAGAAGCCAAGTTTTTTCCAATGGCCATTCCCAAATAATCTGCCCTCTAAGAACTTGTTGAAATAGGTACCCGTTTGTGTCGGAGGTTTGTAGCCATTCGTCTAACAGACATGCGTGGAGACGAGCGGGATCAGGACGGTATGTTCAG
>Ga0209004_1000217_pt1 | contig 12774 bp, 6 predicted proteins | sample TexAe_RefH0_M1_FD_187948 | JGI IMG/M metagenome (GOLD analysis project Ga0209004, IMG submission 187948) | Forest soil microbial communities from Davy Crockett National Forest, Groveton, Texas, USA - Texas A ecozone_RefH0_M1 (SPAdes) (version 2) | ecosystem: Environmental > Terrestrial > Soil >... | reverse complement strand
ATGGCCGGATGCAGCCGCTCCGGGGGCAGCGTGAAATGGAGAGTGTCTTCCATCTCGGAGGCAGTGGCGCCGCGTGCCCCCGCATAGGTCATGGCCAGCGCGATGGAAATGCTATTGGGCGAGAAGAAGAGGTTGCCACTTTGATTCCGCAGTTGGCTGTAGAGTTCAACGGCGAAGGTATTATTGCCCTCGACGAGCGCAGCTTGGTCAGAAGTGGATGAGAGCGATGTCTGTGCCGCCGCCGCAGTTCCCCGCAAGACAACGCATACGATGAGCGATAATAACAATAACTTCACCGAGACCTCCATCTTGCCGAGTACGACATCCGCCGGTTGCTGGTTGATTTCTGCCGAGCTCTTCTCATCCTGGGTCTCCATCCTCGTTCGAGACTCTTGGAAGAAAAATCCCTTAGAAAAGAAAACTACTGGTTTCCGCTGTGACCCGAGCAGGCGTGCGTAGCATCACCTGGCAAGCAAGGTCTATCGCTCGGAGTTGTAGGTGATTTTGTAGTATTCGTATCACTGGGGGCCGGTGCCAAATCAATGACCTTTCTTGCCTTCGACCAATCGTCAGCGTACCCAAACAATTCGGCGGCATCTTCATCGGCTAGCACTTCTAGCTGAGTTGCAATCGCACAAGCATCCGAGATGACCCGCTTCGCCCGTCTGACCCCAGAAAAGAAGTTTTTCGGCGCATCGTCGAGTTTGTGACAGGCAGCTTGGTCTTTTTCGCAGGCGGCCTGAAGTGCGGCAGGATTATTGACCTCGTTGTTATAGGATATTGCCTGCGTATCTCTATTGAGATCCTGAACCTCGGTTGGCACCTTAATCATGTCCGCTACAGCGAGCCCGTAGGAGTCTATGAAACGTAGAGGGCTGTTTGAGACGTAGTTATATGTATTCGTTCCCGCACGCAATCCAATTGGGTCGGTTTCCAGATATCGCCCAAGGTTTGGCATGTAATCGCGATTGAGGTTATAACTGAACCCGGTCTCCACATCGGCATACTGTCCAGGCAAGCGCAAATTCTGGTTGATGGATGCGTTCAGTGCGCTCGTTGTTCCGAATGGCTGGTAGGTGGTGCTCCAGACCGTGCTTCCGCTGCTGTTGCTGACCGTCTGCGGCGTTCCCAGATGGTCGGCAACGACGTAATTCACCTGGTTTGCTGCAGGCGTCGCGCCGGGTTGCAGGATGGCAATCGGTCTGCCGTCAGCGTAGATATAGTCAGTTGTCGTTCCGCCGTCGTTTTCGGCAATGAGCGTTCCACCCTGCGCGTAGCTATAGATGGATGGCGTTGAACCATTGTCGGTCTTGCTGAAGCGCTGCCCCGCCCAGTCATACACAAATGTGGCTGCCAAGGGTGTTCCGGTGACAGACGCCAACCGGTTCGCATTGTTGTAGGTAAACGTTGCGTTGGCGGTGCCATTGGCCGGTGGGATGCTCGTGATGTTGCCGTTGGCGTTCGTGGTAATCGTCGTGACGTTTGAGATGTCGATGGTATAGGTGGCAGTGGCTACCGTGCTAGTTGTATAGCCGCTGGCCACGGCGATAGCTTCGATCGTCTCAGTTCCACTGACCGTGATCGCGCCACTGTATGTTGTGGATGCAGCCGTCGGAGTTGTGGCGTCGGTGGTGTAGTAGATGGTTGCTCCGGCCGTCGCGTCGGAGATGGTCACGCTTTGGATTGCGCTGTACGTACCGGTCCCCGGTGTAATCGTAGGCGTTGCGGCTACTGGGACGTTAATGGTGTAGGTGGCCGTTGCGACTGCGCTGTCGGTATAGCCGCTGGCCACGGCGATAGCTTCGACAGTCTCCGTGGAAGAGACCGTGAGTGGGCCGCTGTACTTTGTCGAACCCGTCGTTGGTGTGGTGCCGTTGGTTGTGTAATAAATGGCGGCCCCGGCGGTTGAGTCCGAAATGCTGACCGTCTGCGCAGACGAGTAGGTTCCGGCGGCAGGTGAAAAGGTTGGCGCAGCGGCTGTTGTGGGGATGTTAATTGTATAGACTGCGCTGCTAACTGAGCTGTTTGTATAGCCGCTGGCTAAGGCGATGGCCTCAATGGTCTCTGTCGAAGAGACCGTAATTGCGCCGGTGTACTGGGTCGAGCTCGAGGTCGGCGTCGCGCCGTTGGTGGTGTAGTGAATGGTGGCTCCGACGGTTGAATCGGAGATTGTGACAGACTGCGCTGAGGAGTAGGTTCCGGTCCCTGGCGAGAAGGTCGGCGTGGCCACCGTTGGCGGAGCGCTGGAGCCACTATTCGAACTGCCGCCACAGCCATTCAGAATCGTTATGCTGCCTGTAAGCAAAGCGCAAACGATAATAGCCGTCAAAAGCCCGTGGCTCAGCAAACGCTTGCGGAAACCTAAGACTCCCGCGAAGCCGAGCAGGAGCGTCGGCCATCCAAATATACCGGCGAGCATGCTGGCCGGTTTGCGGGCGAGACTGGGAGGCGGGGTTGTGCGCATGGTGGATCTGATATCAGCGAAGACAAGGCCTGAGGGCGCGAGGGCAGGGCGGCGCAGACGCTTCATTTTAGGCGGCATCTGCAGACTTGCCTGCGTGGCGCTAAGCGTGATCGTCCCGAGTCGGTTGGTACCTGCACTGTAGCCGTACGTCGCGGTCGTCGCAGCCTGCACTTGCGTGAGCCGATTGCCCACCTTGTCATAGCTCCAGCTATAGCTGCCGTAGCCGCCCACGCCGCTTGCTGCGCTGGTAAGCCGATTGATAACGTCGTAGCCAAGCGTCTGACCGTTAGCCGCGTTCGTTGCGTCGGTAATCGACTTCACATTGTTGGCGTTGTCATAGGTATAAGTAAGGTTCTGCAGGTTTGCGCCGGAAAGTGCATCGATAATGTTCGTTGGCCGGTAAGCGTCGTCGTAGGTCCATGTCTCTGCGATACCGTTTCCGTAGATAACAGCGCTCTGAGGGCCGAACGGCTGGTGGCTGAGCGTCGCAATCGTTGTTGCGGTGGCCGAGCCGGAGGGCGTGGCCCTCACCGTCGCGATGTATCCGGCTGCGTCGCGCTGGTAGGTGACCAGGGTGCCATCCGGGTAGATCATGGACGCAACGCGGTTCGCTCCGTCGTAGCTATAACCTGTGGTAAGTGTCGAATTGCCGTTTTTGCGCACCTCTGTCGATAGGTTGCCGCGCTCCTCGTAAGCGCGAGTGAGCGCTCCTGCGCCGTCGGTCACGCTCGTAAGCTGGCCGATCCCGAAGCTGAAGCCGGTGCCAGTCTGATCATAGGTGTATGTCACATTTTCTGCTGCGTCGGCAGGGTAGGTAGTCGTGAGCGGTCTGTCGAGCGCATCGAAGGTCTGATTCGTCACAACACCCAGTGCGTCAGTCTTGCCCGTCAAATTGGCATCCGCGTCGTAGTGAAACACCGCAATGCCGGAGTCGGGGCTAGTGAGTTGAGTGACATCTCCAAAACCATCCCGCACGTAGGCGGTTGTGTTGGTGTCGGCATCGGTCACACTGATGACTCGGTCGTGCGTGTCATAGGCGCGTTTCGTTGCTCCACCGTTTGCGTCGGTGCTTGTGCTCAAGCGGTTCAATGCATCATAAGTGAGCGTTGTTGTGTGGTTGAGGCCGTCCTCGACAGTCAGAACATTGCCGTTGGGGTCATATGTCCGAGTCGTTGTCTGGCCCGCGCCGGCAGTATCGAGGAGTTCGCGTCCCAGGGCGTCGAATGTGCCGAAGTCGTGCCATGTGATCGTGCCACCGCTTTTGTAGATATTCGTTTGCGTTCGATCTCCCAGGGCGTCGAGCGTGTAGCCTATGTAGTTGGCGAGCGCATCGGTCACCTGGATGAGGCGGTGTGCGGTGTCGTAGGCGTTTGTAAGGAACGAGTTGTCCGGCAACGTGGTCGTGATGAGATTGCCTGCGGCGTCATAAGCCCAGGTTGTTTTGTATGTTCCGCTTGTTCCAGATACCGTGCTGCCAGTAAGTCGCAGGCGTGGATCGTAAGTCAGCGTTGTGGTGACACTGTTCGCATCGAAGATAGTTTCAGGGAATCCCCCACCTGTGTGCGCCGTGATCTGCGTGACGTGATTGAGCGCATCGGTCTCAGACGTGAGTGCGCCGGTGGAGTCGTAGCCGTATTTGGTGGTGTCGCCGTTCGGAGTTTGAACAGAAGCCAGCAGAGAGTTGGACCACGTATTCGTCCATGTACGGGTCTGGCCGGCGGTCGAGTAAGGTGCCGTCGTGGTCGTCGTATCGGAAAGCGTCTTGGTAAGCTGCTCTCCGCTGCTGTTGTAGGTGAAACTGGTTGTCAGGCCCGGAGTGTTAATGCTTTCGGGCAGATGTACCCAAGTGGAATCGTAGGCGATAGTTGTGGTCCGGGCGGCACTCGCGCCAACGGCCTCGTTGATGGTCGTGGGGTCGCCATGAGCGTCATTCACAAATGCGGTCTGATTCCCGTTCCAGTCTGTCTCGCTGGCTACGTAGCCACTACTGTCATAGGCGAATGTCTCGGTCGCTGCTGCGGTCGTTGAAGTAGCGGCACGGCTGATCTGAGTAACTTTTGGCACGCCTTGCAATGTCTCAAAGGTATATGTGTCTGTCACGCCCAGGGCATTGGTCACTGTCGTGGTGTTGTCGTTGTTATAGGTCAGTGTCGTTAGATCGGCAATGGATGTGCCGGCACCATGCTGGCTCGTCAATCCTCGGCCCGCATTGTCATAGGTCCAGGTGGCAAAGCGATTGTTGTTCTCATCGATGATGCCGGTCAGACCAAACGGCACGGCAGAGTTCTCATAGACATAGGTCTGGCTTGTCACAGGGCTGGTGTTGTAGGAGACAGAAATCAGCTGATTGCCGCCCGTGGCCGCAGTAAAACCATACGTGAGAACCAGACTGTCTGGCGTCGTAATGGTCTGTAGCATTCCATTGCTGGAATAGCTGAAGCCAAGCTGTCTTCCATAGCTGTCAGTGACGGTCTGAAGTTGACTGCCGCTATAAGTTAAGGTCCGCGTATAGCCGTTCCGCAGCGTTATTGAGTTCAGCATTCCCTCGCCGCTGCTGTTGGCTGCATAGATAAAGACCGTGTCGTTGTGGTCCGTGAGCGTCCATGTCGAACCCGATTGCGTGAGTGTGGCATCGACATCCGTGTCGGTGGTCCAGGAGCTGCCGTTCAAGGTGAAGTTAAGAACCTGCCCATCTGCCCGCTCGGCAACCACAGACGTGGCCTGACCCGTAGCCGGAGTGATGTGCAGGTAACTGTCATAGGTTCCGCGCCAGTTCACGCCGAGCGTAGTTGCAAATGTGTCGCCATAGAATATGTTTCCCAGGCTGTTGTAATAGCGCGTGAAGCTCAGCGGGTTTTGGCCGGCTGTTGTGTAATCGGTAGCCTCTTCGAACAGATTGCCGGTCCCGATAGTAATTGGATCGCCGCCACTGGGCTCTCCTGGGTGCGCGGCACTGGCGGCGCAGGCCGCGCAGTAGCCGAGGGTTTTTGCAGTTTCGCAATTGGTGATCGAGGTAAATTCCGTGTCCGCGTTTGAGCCGGAGACCGATCCAGGCAGTCCCGATTCAAAGTAGGCTGTGGTCCACGCCGAAATGGGCGGGAGTGCCGCTGGTAGACCGTTTGGCAACAGGTTTCCTGGGCCCGTCAGCGTCAGGATTGAGTTCGTAGTGCCACCACTACCAGATACACTAAGAGTGGCCGTGAAAGTTGTACTTGTTGCGTGGTTCACGATCACTAACTCAACCAGCTCAGACAGGTAACTGGAATGCGGCGCGATTACAAGGCTGACGTTAGAGCCGGGCAGCGGTGGAGCGGGATTACCAGGAAGCAGCCACGTGTAGCTGACGTTGTTGCTTCCAGGAACGCCTACGACAGTTGGGGCCGGGAAGCTCGTGAAATCCATGGTCACATTGGCCGGCCCCCCTGTGCTGCCGGACGTATAGACTGCCGGCGTCGCGCTGAACTGATAGCATTGCGCACTCGCGGCGTGCGCTCCAACAAGAGCCAGCAAACACGTTAAGGAAAATCGGACACACGCAGGAATTCGCATGTTATTGGCCTATTGCGATCACATCCCCGGCTGACCGCCCACCCACGTGAGTTCCTACCCAGTGCTGAACACCGCCATTCGCGAGTCCGAATACGGCGAGCATTCGCACTTGAAAGATATGCGACCCTTATCTCTTTTCGCTTTTGCATGGGGGATAGGAGAATTAAAAGGACTTGGCCGGAATCTACGCTTTAGCATGCACCCAATCGACACGACCATTGCGTTGGTGTTTTTGAGGTCACGGGTGGGCTGATTAAAGGGCTTTGGCGGCCTCATGTCAAGGGAAAAGAGATCTTGAACAGACAATTATTCCAGAACGACTTTCTCAAATGGTCTGAGGAGGAGCACGCGGCGCAGCCCAGCACCCATGTGAGATACAAGACCAGCAGTGTGGCTCTGCTAAGTTTTTTCGGGGATACTCCGCTGGACAAGATCACCCCGGAAGAGGTTGAACGATTCAAGACCACCCGCTCTGGCGAGTTCAAGACCGTTCGGGCAAAGGGAAAGGGCGTCCGTGTGAAAACAAAGAAGCGGGTTCGCCCTGCCACAGTCAATCGGGAATTGGCTTGCCTGAAAGCAGTATTCAACTTCGCAATCAAGGCGGACGTGGTGGTGAGGAATCCGGTAAGCCGGGTGAAGTTCTTAGCGGAGAATAACCAGCAGACGCGGGTTCTCTCCCACACTGAAGAGAGGGACTACTTCGCCAAAGCCTCGCCCATTCTGCGGGATGTGGCAAGGCTGATTCTGGAACGGGGACGCGCCCGGAAGAGGTCTATACGATCCGGCCTGAGAACGTGGATTTGGTCCGGGGAGTGTTGCAAGTTCCCCACGGTAAGACAACGGCGGCGCAGCGGCTCCTGAGACTCACGTCTGGCGCTCTGGAGGTCTTGCGGCGGCGCATGAATGGGTTGAAGACGCCTTATATATTCCCTTGCGAGTCAGACCCCGCGCGGCCCCTCCCCAAGGTCAACAATGCCCACGACCGCGCGGCGAAGGAAAGCAAGATCGCACCCTTGCGGCTCTATGACCTCAGGCACACATGGGCCACGCGCGCAGCTATGTCCGGGATTGATTTGGTGACTTTGGCTGCCATGCTAGACTTGTAGCCGATGTTTTCCAAACATCTGCTTTGGAAATGCACTAGGTGCCGTCAATCATCCTTTGCGATTCGGTGCAGATCGACAATACAGATCAGGAGATATCATTGAGGGAACAAGATGGCTGACGAGCCACTCGAAGAATAGGACCAAAGCATCAAATCAGTTTCCTCAGTTGCTCCGCCGGTTGCGGCAGTGAAACCGACGAAGGCGTTGCCGTTTGTCAGCGTTAGCTTTGATGCAATGTCGATTGGGGTTGACAAGACTAGAACGCCATCCACAGTGACCTGCAACTGCCCCAACGCATAATCGATGGTCGCCGAGTGGATAGCTCCGTCATTGACGACAACTGACCCGGGCGGTGTCTGTGCAACGGGACAGCCGATATCCACAGAATTTGTCGGACCGCAACTAGCAACTCGTAGAGCAATCTCACTTATGAGTCTTAAGTAGCATGTACCGGATGCACAGATTGGCCGATACTTCTTATATACAGCCAGCAGCCTGACCGGCTTACCGGCCATGTCAGCGGGTCGAAGGACGAAAGATGATCCTCCCTGTTCTCCCAATCGCAGGACTCGCTGGTCTGGCCATCTATCTGGCCCGTTTCAGAACCGGCCTTCGGGTTTGCGTACTGACGGCTATCGCACAATATGCGTTCAGTCAGGCAAGCGAGGGTGTGCGCGTGAACGCATTCCGCGCGGCATCAATGTACACAGGCATGGCAGCCAGAATGACTCAGATGCTGCAGGAGAACGCGGCCGTCATGGTACCCAATTTCGTCGTCGCAATGTAATTGTTCCCCGTAGCACCACAAGAACCAACAGCAGCTGTTTCGACTGGCGGTGCCCGGCCTCACAGGTGTGGGGAACCTCCACCCGTGATTCCCACCCGTGATTGGCCCGTCTTACACGTATTTCCGCGCATTTCGGCGTACTCCTACGTCGTGTAAGTAGTTGCAAGTACTGGTTTACGCCCTGAAAAGGCCGGCGTCGGCGGTTCAATCCCGTCCCTGGCCACCATCTTTTCCTGATTCGAACCATCTCATCCTGCCGCGCTCGTCATTAAGCGCAGCTCAGTGGTATTGATCGAACTCGATCGGAAGGGGCGGAAGCAACTCCGGGAGCCCTACTTGGCTCTATATCCGGGTAGAACTACGATCGTCGGACCAGCTCGCCAACCCCACCCCAATCAGTCCTCCCCTCGGATGGCACTCGCTCCGGCCCAGGAGGATTTATGCTTCTTCGGCCCTACCTTCCGAAAGCCCCCGTTTCGATCGGCTATCTCCGCGTCCTCGTCTCGTCGGTCTCGGTTTTGATTGCCCTGCTGTTCCCCGCATTCGACTGCTACGCAACAACGGCTAACCAGTTCTTCAGGTTGACCGTTTATCCCACTGGGGGCACTCCCGTAAAAATTGTTACAGCCGATTTCAATCGGGACGGCAAACCCGATGTTGTTGCCCTGAACAGCAACAATGTGCTCAGCATCGTGCTGGGCAGCGGAAACGGCGTCTTTGGAGCATCGAAAACCATCGCCACTTTGCCGGTCAATACTGCAAGTTCCGGCGTTCTGATGGTGGCTGGAGACTTCAACGGTGACGGCAACCAGGATCTGGCGGTGGTTCCGAGCCCGGGGAATGTCGTCAAGGTTTTTCTCGGCCACGGAGACGGTACGTTTGCAGCGCCGGTGAGCATTGAGGACGGCTTAACCGCGGCAGGCGATATGCAAGTCGGAGATTTCAACGGAGACGACAAAGCAGACATCGTCGTGGCAAACGCCGCGTCAGTTGCGGTGTTGTTGGGAAAGGCGAGCGGAATCTTCGCGACTCCCATCGTGACCAAGACCGACCTCTCCGCGCCGGATCACCTGGTTCTGGCCCTTGGCGACGTCAATCGCGATTCACATCTCGATATCGTCGCCAACGACACCTTCGGTAGTTCCCAGGTTCTGCTTGGTGCGGGCACCGGGCACTTCAGTCTGAAGCCCGCTTTTGCATTCGCCAACCTTCCGGACTCCCTGCCGACGGGAATCGCGATTTCCGATTTCACCGGCGATGGCATTCCGGATCTTGCTGCGAGCAGCAGTGCTGATAGTCCGATTTTCTTTCTGGGTCAGACGTGTCTTATTCCGGGCTACGGAGATGGGACCTTCAATTTGAATTCGGAAATCTGCACCAGCGCACCGTATGTCTTTGGACAGATGCTGGCAGGAAACCTGAACGGCAAACCCGATCTGGTTTTCTCATCTGACCCCTTAATGGTTCAGCTCAACAATGGCAAAGGCGCCTTTACGACAAGTATGTACGCAACCGGCGGTGGGCCCATGGCACTGGGCGATTTTACCGGAGACGGAAGACAGGACATCGTCGAGGGCACTTTGGGTGGCGTGCAGGTGGTAGCGAATGCCGGGTCGGGAGTTCTTCGAGCGCCGCTCTCTATCTCGGACATAGCAGGGCCATGGACTGCCTCAATGATCATGAACAGCTCAGATTTCAACGGCGACGGATACGCCGACCTCGCGGTGGTGGACTATTTCGATGAGCACGGGTACATCGAACCCGGAATTGACCTCTTGCTCGGAGGGTCTAAGAATCTGCTAACTAAGGGCTCAGGCGTGGGGCTTGGGTTCTTTGCCTTCACAGATTTCACCTCGGTTCCTCTGGCCATAGGCGACTTCAATCACGACGGCTATCTGGATTTCGCGATCGCTACGACGGGCAACGTTATGTGGAATGACCCGAACCAGGACAATCAGCCCTATGCGCAGGTTTTCTTTGGAGACGGCAAGGGCAACTTTCCAACGCAAGGGCCGGCACTCGATCTAAGTTCGAACTTCTACGCGGCAGGTGACTTCAACGGTGACGGGAAAGCCGACCTTGCTTCTCTGGATGGCTCGACTTTCGAGATCCTCATCGGCAAGGGAGATGGAACCTTTGCACCTCCGGTTACCTATGCCGTTGGCGCCAATCCGGTTTTTGTGCTGCAGCGCGACCTTAACGGAGACGGAAAGAAGGACATTATTGTCGTTAACCAGGACAGCGACGACGTGAGCGTATTGCTGGGTAAAGGCGACGGAACCTTTCTGCCACAGAAGACCTTCGCTGCGGGAACGGCTCCGGTTGCCGCGATCACCGGTGACTTTAACGGCGATAAAAAGATCGACATCGCTGTTGCAAGCAGCGCAGGCGTGTCGGTGCTCCTGGGAAATGGCGATGGCACGTTCCAGCCTGAGAAAACTTATCCTGCGACTGGATCAGTGACGGAGATTGTCGAGGCACCCCTGCGCCAGGATGGAATCGAAGATCTCATCGGCATGGTCCCAGCCTCACAACGCTTCGTGGTGCTGCCGGGAACGGGCACCGGAACCTTCGGCACTCCGGTGGTTTTCCCCCTTGATCGCGCTCCGACCCAGATGGTGGCGGCAGACTTTAACCACGACGGCGCGACTGACCTCGCGTTCCTGGCGATTAGCTTCGGCAACGACCCCTTTACGGGCGCCGGCGGTGTCGAGGTGTTCTACAACCTGGGAGGAGATCACGTCACGCTGACGAGCAGTTTAAGCAAGCCCGTGGCAAACCAATCGGTTACGTTTACCGCCCATGTGACACCCAGCAGCGGTGAGACGGGCACGCCCACCGGCATGGTCACATTCAAGGACGGCTCACGCTTTCTGGGTAATGTATCCATGACGGCGGGGGCTGCCAGCATCACCACCAAACTCACAGCCGGCACGCACCAGATCGTGGCCGAGTACGGGGGGAATTCCAACTTCAACCCTAATCACTCGGCAACGCTCACGATCGTCGCCGCGCCTTAAAGCGAAACCCGAGGAGCGTGTCCGGCTCAGATTTGTGGTGGGGGTCAACTATCTCTCCATGAAGTAGCTTCTAATTTAGAGGGATTCTGAAGAGATTTCGCTGTGGACGTAGGCATAGATGGAGGGATCAGGACCGGGAACGAAATATGTCATTCCTGTTGTGTTGATTTCTGCAACTACGTTGAGCCGCTCGGCCGCTTCAACGGAATTCAGGCCGGACGACGGCAACTCAGGTAATTCCTCGCCCCGGGGGTCCCAATGACGGTGACGTTACCGTGAAGGCCAATGGGAAATTGTAATGACGCGTCATTGGCGTTCTGCAACGCTATCCTCGTGCCGATGCTCGTTGTAAAACATGCCGATCGCGGCGACGCGGACACCAGTATTTACGCGCGCCCGGCTTACTCGACGGACTACTCAGGTGTGGTGTCCTCCGCGGGTTTGTGATCCTTGGCTGATGGTTCTGGAACTGCTTTACTTTCAGTCTTGGCTGGCGCAGCGGCTGGTTCAGTGGGCAGCGCTGGATGATCGAAGACATAGAGTTCGTTGAACAGATACTTGTAGGTGGCATGCGACTGCCCGCGAAACTGGGGCTTGAAGCCGAAGAGCACGATGTGCCCCTTGCCGTAGGCAACTTCCAGGGCTGCGGCTTTGCCTTGAATGGCCTCGGGATGCAGCAGCAAGCCGCTCTCCAGCGGATTTGTCTCCTTGGGGTAGCGCGCCAGCACCGCGCCGTGGAAGCCGGGCTGAGGTTGGAATGCAGGGCCGCTCTGGAACATGACGACCGGCGCATCCGATACGCCGAAGTTCACCGGCAGGTCAGCGTGTTCGATCTCCACGCGTAGCAAAGCGCCGGAGCAGAAGAACTTGTCGCTCTTGGCGCCCTCGATCACGTTTTGCACCTGCAGCGACATCAGCGGAATGAGGCTGCTGGCCGCCTTGTTCAGCGCAATCAGCGTTCCACCTTCATGAACGAATTCGCGCAGGTTCTCGATGCCAGCGTTGCCGATGCCGCCGGCGTACTGGCCGGGAACCACGCCGATGCCAAATCCGTCGGTCAGCTGCTTGGACGAGAGGTCGGGCAGAACGATGACATCATAGCGGCTGTGCAAGTCGGCCGCGCGCATGTCGGCGTTGTAAACGCTCTTCGGCTCGAATCCATAATTCTCGAGAATCCAGCGCGTCCAGCCCTCGTCGATGGAGGGCGCCCAGGGCCGGTAGAGCCCGACGCGCGCTTTCTTCAAGACAATCGTGTGTGCGGGCGCGCTGACGGCCACCGCGGACACTGCATACTTTTTCGAGAAGTCGCCGAACGATGCACGGCTGCTGCCGCTGATCAGAAATGCGCCCGTCTCCGTGCCTTCTGCGGTTTTTACCGGGTCCAATGATACTGACACAGCCGCGCCCGCCTGCAGCGCGGCATTTACCAGCTCGAACGACGCGTTGGCCTTGTGGCTGACGGCAAATATGGTTCCAGCGCCGTCGATGGATGCTTCAGGCAACGCCACCTTATCGATCTTTGTCAGCATGGCGCGCTCGTCGGCTGCCAGCGGATCGGTCACTTCATCCACGTTGACGCCCATCTGCAACGGCAGCGTCCAGCCGGTTACGTCGTATGGCAGGTCAATGGATTTTGCGGTGCCGTTCTGCAAAGCGTCTGGGTATTTCTGCCGCTCAAACAGTTCCTTGGCCAGTGCGGAAAACGGCTGGTCCATGGGAATGACCCAGGAGCCTGCGGGATAGGCCACGCCATTCGCCTTGAAGCCGCTCTTTGATGTGTAGACGTCGAGGCCGTTGTCGATCATCTTCTGTGCCAGCAAGCCGGCCTCGGGTGTGTCCGCCTGCCTG
>Ga0209004_1000216_pt1 | contig 12973 bp, 10 predicted proteins | sample TexAe_RefH0_M1_FD_187948 | JGI IMG/M metagenome (GOLD analysis project Ga0209004, IMG submission 187948) | Forest soil microbial communities from Davy Crockett National Forest, Groveton, Texas, USA - Texas A ecozone_RefH0_M1 (SPAdes) (version 2) | ecosystem: Environmental > Terrestrial > Soil >... | reverse complement strand
GCCTAACCAATGAGATGCCTAACCAATGAGATGCCTAACCAATGAGATGCCTAACCAATGAGATGCCTAACCAATGAGATGCCTAACCAATGAGATGCCGCGGGATATTCGACTCCGAACTTTTCTCAGTGTTGGCGCCCGCAAGATCAATGAACAGATTACGAAGGATGAAAAAGTACGCTGGAAATACGATTAGGACTTGTGTGATGCTCGAGCCGAGGCAGACACCAATTACTCCAAGCCTGCGAGTTAGAAAGATAGACAGAGCGAGGTTGCTCGAACTGGCAACCACCGCGATGATGGCCTGGGCCTTCATTGCGCCCACTCCATTGAGTAATAATGAAACGGGCATGGAGGCTGTCGAAACTACTCCCCATATCCCCAAAACAACGAGAACCGACATCGGGACGTGCAGCGACTTTCCCATTGTTACGCGAAGGATCCAGGGACCGGCAAACACAAGAATCGCGCAAACCGGGACAGCAAGGAGCACGATTGCGCGAAGAGAACTCCAAAAAGCCCTGCGTACCCAGGTCACATCCCCGCGCGCAAGTGCCTCGCCATATGCCGGCCAGATCGGGCTGATTCCCAAGCTCACAAGCATGGAGACAACACCAAAGAGCTTCTGTGGAACCGCGTATACCGCAACAGCTGCCGCACCAAGAATCTGAGTGATGACAACATTATCCGAAGTGAATCCTACAGCAACAGCCGATTGCAGGACGAAAAACATGAGGCCGAGCTTGAAGATCTTGTTGGCCGACTGGGCACGAAATGAATGCCAAGTCGGAAGCAACCACGGATGTTCGCGGAACAAGAGCCATCCATTGGTTAGAATTGCGATAATCGATCCAAATGTGGAAGCAAAAACCAGCACGGCTAGGTTGGCGTGCGTCGCGATGACGAACACAAGCGCTAGCAGAGAAAGAATATTCCCGCCTGCGCCTATGACTTGCGACCAATACGCCTGTTGCAATCCCGCTTGTGCGCGAGTCACTACCCCCAGCGGTATGTTGGCAACGAACCAGAAGTAGAGAACAAGAAATGCTTTGGCCCCCTCGGTCGCAACTGTTTCCGACTTGACGTTGAAGACGCGTAACCACGGAATAAATGGATAAGCCACCAGCCCGGCCAAGGCAAGAACTGCGGCGATGCAAAGCAGTAGAACTGAGGCGCTGGTCACATATTCCTTCGCCAGGTCGCGGTCACCTTTGCCGTAGGCTTCTGAAACAGAATTTACGACACCGTTCCCGATCCCAAGGTCAGCAAAACCCATGATCGAGATGATGGAGGTCAGTACCATCCACAATCCGTAGCGCTCAGCGCCCAGATATCGAAAGGTTAAGGGAACACTGATGAGGGAAGCCAGGAGACCTATAGCACGAGACCCGAACGCAGATGCGCTCGTGAGTACCATGCGCCGATATCGCTCGTGAGACCGTCCATGCTCGGTGGTCGTGTCGTGGGGACGGAATCGTACGACCCCACGAAAGCGGGTATACATTTTCATCAAGAGCATGATGGAATCTGCCTAACCTCCCGTGGAAGTGACTGCAGGGTTACGGCCAGGTACAGACAACCTGGCATGGAAGCCCTGCCGTCTCCATTGGCCCCGACGCGCCCATTTCAGGACCTTGAGACTGGATCCCCCATCCTTAAGCAGATCGATGATGATCACGATAGTCAACGCTTCTGCGAATCGTGCCATAGTTGAAAATGGGGAGAACAGGATTGACCACATCATCCCAAGGATTATGTACGCATAAATCGGAGCCAGGGGCGGCCGAAGAATGGTAACCCGCACAGTACCCTGGATGACCAGCCAAAGAAAATAAGCCCAGAAGACGGCTCCGAGGATCCCTGCCCAAACCCAGGCGCCCATGATATGGGAGTGCGTCGGAATCACACCACCCTGAGACTCCTCTTCTGCATCTTGCAGCTCACTTTGCCCTCCTTTTTCGACTCTAATGTCGTCCAACATTTCGACGTACTTGAAGTCTTTTGCCCAGGAACCATGTCCGAGGATCGGGCTGTCCAAGACAGCGCGGGAAGATACTTGGATCTCCGGCCTTCCGGCTAGGAGAAGTCCCCCCGTCTCAGCCTGTTCCTCGTTCTTGGCCACCGCTTCTTCGCCAATTAGGCCGGCGGATGTGACAAATCTGACTAAACTCAACGCCGCCCAACCCGCACCTAGGGCAATTCCCGCCAAAACAGCTACGCGCATGAATCCTCCTGCGCGCGGAAGGAGTCTCAGCCTGCCAATCTGCTCCGGAACAATTGGAAAAACCAAAGCCACCGTGATCAGCAGGAATAGTACTTGAGACCGATAGTTCATCAATAGGTTTACTCCACTAATTCCGGCCAGAAAAACTCCCGAGATCATATATTGGCGACGGCTGTAAAAATAGCTGCTTATCAGCAACACGAGAAGGGCGCTTCCCGATGAGTAACCGAACTTCCACGGATCGCCTATGGAAAGCCTTGAAGGATAAAACCTGGCGCTGAGAAGCGAACCGATCGCAAGCCCAATGAGAAAGATGACCTTGCGACGCTCATTTCTCGCGAGCAGCACTGTGAGCCCAGCAATGTCGATTGCGAAAAACACGATTGCCGCATCGCCGCGCATCCAGTCGATCGTAGGGGTTCCGCGGTAGATGTCGGTCAACACCTGACCGACGAGCCAAAGACCGATCAAAGAGAAAATAACTGCGATGTTAGGTCTTAATAGCCTCTTTCCAAAAGCCGAGATGAGGATCGGCACAAGAGGTATCTGGATGATTTCAGCAATTGGAAGATCTCCAACAATGCGCACTGAGAATGAGGCTGTACCTGCAAGCACAAAGGCGAGCACATCTGCACCGATCGATGTCGCAGACCATCTAGTGGCCACACTTTTACGCCGGTTCGGTGTTCTGGTTATGACTGCCATTGAATCAAAGGGCTCCCGTGCCAATCTACTCTCGGACCGTCTGAGACGACCGCGCTCCAACTAGTTCGGCCCAGTGGGCCTTTATTTGTGTTGCGATTTCGCGATGTCCGCGTACGTTGAAGTGAATATGATCTCGGAGGAGCACCTCATCCATTGGGTACTGCGACATGCTAGGCCCGAGGTCAACAAACGGAACACCACTGTCCTCCGCCCAGTGCTCAACAGCCTCTTTGCCAACCTGAGCTTGCGCAAAGGCCGCGTTGTTCTCACGCAGGCCAGGGAACGGAACGTACAGTATGGACAGTCTGTTTCCTGATGTCAGGACAAACGCATTCATCTTGTCGAGTAATGCGAGATTGCTCCGAAGCACATCTGAGTCACTGCCGATGTCAGTGCCGGGATCTCTGATCGAAGCGACTTTCCAATGGATGTTCACCTTTAGCAGAAGCCGGCTTAATCTGGGACGCAGGCCGCGCTCCCACAATTCTTGGTAGCCAAATCTTGGGTGGTGGGCTAGGGATGGGATGCCCTCGTCAATGGGCGGGGGCGACATTGACTGAGTTGGATCACCGTCGTTGAGAACTAGGATGACTCGATCCGCATTTAGCGTCCCATGCTCTTTCAAGAACGCTAGCTCGTTTGCGATTGCCCAACCGCTGATGGAGCCGTTCATCACTTCGACTGGTCGATTTAACTGTCGCGTCAATTCTCGGTGTACTATCTCTGTAAACAACTGCCTCTGATCCACTTGAGTGGTGCCCCAAGTGATGGAGTCACCAAGAAAATATATCCGCAGCGTTCCGGGGAGTTTCTTTTCAGAGATCGGATCTGACCGCATTCCAAAACGATTTGTGCAGACATGTGCAATCAAACTGTCGCTCAAAGGCCAAACGCGCCGAACACATTGATTTGGAACTGGTTCATACTGCGCTGGCGTGTCTGTGGTAACTAGCGCCGGGTGTCCAAAGCCAAGAAGTTGTAGGCAGACCTCTCCCGAAAAGATCAGAAGCAGGGAGTAAATCGCGATCTTGTAAGACTTCTTCATTCAGATTCCTGAAGGGTCCACGATTATGTTTTCAGAGTGATTCAGTTTGTTCTTGATTTTGGCGGACGATCCGCAATCTCTTTTGTAGCAACTCTCCGTTTACGATCCTGGGTCAATTGGCAGGATTGCAGCTTGATACCGCGGCCAAAGGCAGCAAGACTGTGGTGCCGAAGCAGTTCGAAGTATTTCCAGAACGGCAGATTCGGCAGTTGATCGTCGGCCTGCGATCTTTCTTCCAGGAATCGGCCGATACACTCGACACCCTGGTTCTGAAGGTCATCCAGCCTTTCCCTGTTGCACAGCAGGTCTTCGACTATTTTGTGAACTTCTGATCATGAGAGCACCGTCGGGATAGGATCGTCTCCAGGCAAGCAACAAGAGAATCAAGCCCCAATCGCCGCTCAACGATCGGAATAGTTTCACACTCCAAACCTTCGTATACTCGGATGCATTCGGGATTGGCATTGCCTATCGGAGCCGGTGTAAAGGCACTCAGTCCAAGAAACTCCACAGAATCGGCTCTTGAAATCCGCTTGACTCGCTGAAAGAACGAATTTGCCGGGTACGCTCGTGGACGAATAATACAGATGTGGTTGCATTAGCGAGAGTGCTCTTACCGTGTCCGAACTCTACGATTTCACTGCTTCTACCTTAAATGACCCGGGCGTGGAGCCGCTGCGATGCCTTAATCTCTCCGCCATCATTTGAGTGCCATCCCCGAGCGGCAGCACGAAAACATGGTGAGAGTTAAATATACTCCCAGTCAATATGTTCGAATAACTCCACGGAAAGGCAAGTAGCGGTCTGTACTAGGTTCATATGACTCACGCCAACATGGAGCAGAAATGAATTCTTGTCGCGGATTCGTTCGTAGTAGTTGGGATCCCTTGCGTATACAAGGCTCTCGAACACGACGGATTTGTCCCGGACCAGCTCATGCTTTCAGTCTGTCACGTGGTCCGAAATATAAGGACCGCACAAATGCATGGGCCAATCACGCTCATACAGGCCCTCTTGTTGCCAGATCGCAGTGTACTTCATCGCCGAGAGTCCTTTCGCCGTCAATGGAGGGCTGAGGGTCTTTCATTCCGGATTTCGCTCCCTGTAATACTCGTAGTACTTTCGGCCGTAGTATTCGGAATACTCCGGAGCCTTGAAATCAACAAAGTTCACCACAACGCCGAGCAGGTGAGCGCCTGAGCGATCCAAGAGATCAATACATCGCTGCACAACATGTCTCGGCGCTTTGGCGTAACGAATAATGATGACCGTCGCATCACTCAAGCGCCCCAGCAATGCAGCATCGGTGACTGTCAGTACCGGAGGAGTGTCGAGGATGATGAAGTCGTATTTCGCTCGCATTTCCGCTAGCAGGGTTTCCATCTGCGCCGATCCCAGTAACTCGGAAGGCAGTGGTGGTAGAAGACCACAGGGCAGGATATGAAGATTTTGTAATTCCGGCCATTCAACGATGGCTTCCTGAAACGTAGTTTTCCCTGAGAGCACGGAAGAGAGGCCAAGTCCTTTTCCCATTCTGAACCGAAGATGAATAGATGGGCGTCGAAGGTCGGCATCAATCAAAAGCACCCGGGATCCGTTAAGTGCAAAGGCGATTGCGGAGAGGCTGGCAACGGAGCTCTTGCCTTCCGCAGGTCGCGTACTTGTAAACATGAGGACCTTGGGAGGAGCACCTGGACTTGAGAGCAGAATCGAGGTTCGCATACCTCGAAAGGCTTCGGCCACGCGTGACCAGGCTGATGTACCGGTTTGGGTGGCGGACTCCTTGAACTTCGCGGGTTGCACTTCGTCGGGATTGACCGACGGGATAGCGGCAAGGAGGGGCAGTTGCAGAGCCTGCTCGATGTCGGACATGGTTTTGAGGTTGGTATCGAGCGCCTCAAGGAGGAGAGCCATGCATAATCCGATCAGGGCCCCTATTCCAGCTCCTGCTCCTTGGTTGAGTCGTGTCCGGGGACTGCTCGGAAAAATTGGAGTATCGGCACTGTCTATAAGATGAATAGCAGTGGAATGCAGACCGGACATGATCCCTGCCTCTTGCAACCGCTGCTGAAGTCCGTCGTAGAGCAGACGATTGGTCTCATAATCGCGGCGCGTAAACTCGTATTGCATCGCTTTTTCGCCATTGCCATACGCTTCTTGTTCTTGCCTGTCGAGGGCATTGTGCAGCTCGGCTTCATTGTTCTGGGCCGCTTCAAACTCTTTCTGCACACGGGTGACCAGGGCACTCTCTTGCTGGCTGACGCTATGCTCCAGCTCGTCAATCTGCGCCTTCAGAGCCTTCACCCGCGGATAGGAAGTTCCGTAGGTTTGTGACAGGGATGTATAGTCCGTTTTGAGCTGTGACAGCCGCTGTTTCGAGGCCGACAATCCCGGATCCAATGTCCCTAGCGTTGCATCAATGACGTCGGGGGATGAACTCTTGATCTGCTGCAGACGAGACTCTTTCAGCAATCGGTCGACTTCTGCGTCTGCAAACTGTTTGTTCAACTCCTCCAGGTTCGCAATGATGATGCTGTGGGATTGGTCGAGGCTATTCACGCCTAAATCTTTCTGAAGGTCGAGAATACGAGACTGACTTTTCTCAAGGTTTTCCTTGAGGCCATTGAGTTGCAAATTCAGCCAGGAAGATATCTTCGCCGTGGACTCAAAATTCTCGCGAAACGAGTGTTCGATGTAACGGTCAATCAGGGTGTTGGCGATCATCCTCGCGAGCTCCGGCCGCTTCGAAGTCACGAAAATTTGAATGATACTCGTGTGGCCCAATCGCGTTACCTTCAGACCTTTGCGAAAGACCGCGATGAGATTCTGGCGGGTCGCAGGGTCCGAAAGGTCCCATGGGCGCCCGGCTCGCTGCTCGAAGAAATCCGGATTGCTATCCAGATGAAGAGCCCTAATCGTCTCGTACGCGAGAGTGCGGCTGCGCAGTACCTCAAGTTCCGTGTCAAGCTTCTCGCTGTCGTCCTCACCTCCGGTCATCCCCTGAACCTGCTCCAGGCGGAATTGCGAAGAAATGTCTGCCGCTACCTCAAGATTGGCTTGCGCTGTATACAACTTGGGCTGAATGTGATTGAGTAACATTCCGATCAGCAAACCCGTCACCGTGGCAACGCCGATGAGCCAGCCGCGCTTCTTCAAAAACTGGACGAAACGGCCTATGGGATCGACCTCTGAGCCCACGCCGGGCAAAGGGATGTCGACGTTGTCTAGAATAGGTTCAGGACCCTGATTCGATTGTTCTCTGACCAACTGAGTATCCTTGACTCTTGTCTGCGTTCAAATAGCTATGCGGACGGTACATGCTTCATGCGAATATCGGTGCAATTACGACTGCTCATATCCTGCAAATGAGGCTCCTTGTGCAGTGACATCCGCCAAACGGCCTCTCGTTGACGGATTGCATGAAAGGGCGCAAAAAGACTCGAGGAGGGTATCCGCCCAGCGTTTTGGGGAATACTGACGCGAAAGGGCGAAACTAGCGCGGGACATGTCATCCAATCGAGCTTCGCTCATTGCGGCCACCCGACTCATCAGACTTGCTAGTCCCGCAACGTCTCCGCTGTCGAAGATGAACCCATTGTAGCCCGGTTGAACAAGATGAGGGGCCGACCCTACTTCTTCGGAGGCGAGGATAACCATTCCTGCCGAAGCGGCTTCATGCACCACAAGCGCCCAAGGTTCAAACAGACTTGGCAGGATGAGACATCCCGCCGACGCCAGTATCTCTGGAAGACGATCCGGCTGAACGAACCCTTCTACGCGGATTCCAGTCTTGTTCTCCACGCTGAATCGAAGCGGTCCAGCTCCGCAGCAGACCAGCGGCCACGGTTCTGGATTGCCTTCGCGGTATAGGTGGTATGCCTTCACCAGCGTATCAATGCATTTTTCCGGAACAAACCGGCCAATGAACAAGAATGAGCGCGGCAGAGGGCGCCCCTCGGAGATACGCATAGTATGTGCCACCGCCGCCACAGGTTGATCGCACGAGTAAAGTCCCCGAACGATGATTTGCTGCCTGAAGCCCATCTTCCTCGCGAAGACAGCCTGCCGTTCTCCCGGCAGCCACACGGCATCGGCCAGAGGGTGAATAAAGTACGGCGCAGTCCAAGCGCCAATCCTTTGCTTCAAAGTGGCAAGCCAGCAGCGATCCATGGCCATCACTCGCCAACATTTGTTTGCGAATTCTCTCGCTGCCCTACGGTACGCGGGCACATGCCAACCACTGAAGACGAGAATGTCGGGAGCGAAGTCGCGCAACTTTTGCCCCAGGGTTTCAAGATCGCGATTCGCGTTCCACATGAAGCGATTCGTCATCCAGTCGAACTGATTTTCATCGAATGGCGCATTGCGCTCGGGTGCACTGTGGCAGATGAAGAGCTCAACTCTATCGCGCCTAGCCAGTTCCTTCAAGCAGGCGTTCAAATAACCGGATAGCCCCAGCCAAAGAATTGCAATCCTCATTCGGAACCTCTGTTTGACAGGTCCTGGATTTTTGATCCCATTCGAATCAGGAAACCTTCAGTCCGATAGAAAAATCGCAATAGCTCATCAGTCGTTTTCCAATCATGCCCGGTAGTCTGCTGGAAAATCCTCCGGGAATCTCTCTTATATTCGTCCAGATTCTTCCCTGATCCCGAGATTGAGGTTGCATGAATCCTGAATCCCGAAAGGTCCGCGTTCACATAACTGATTTTTGCTCCCAGGTTAGCCATGGTGACAAACAGTTCGCCATCCCAGCAGGTTCGGTTTTGCAAATTGAATTTTGAAGAACGGAGAAAGATCTCGCGCCGAAAAAACGTGGACTGCTGCATCCAACTGGTTCCACCATGGAAATACCGCCGAACAGTGAAGTCTCGGGCATTGATATGCCGGACCATACGTCCGCTCCCATCGATGACATAACCGTTGCCCATCGCGATGTCGCACGCCGGGCGAGCCTCAAAGAACTCAGCAACACGATTCAACGCGCCTGGAAACAGCAGATCGTCCGCATTGAGGAAGCCGTAGATATCTCCTGTGGCCTGCGCAAAACCCTTGTTCAGTCCGTCAGCCGCCCCACGATCGGGCTCGAAGATGGTGTGTGCGATACGTTCGCTATAGCTCCTGATCAGCTCTCTGCTTCCGTCGGTCGAACCCGGATCAACAACAATGTACTCGAGATCCGGATAGTCTTGCGTTAGAACGGAGTCCATCGCCTCTTTGAGATAGGTGTACTGATTGAAAGACAGGGTAACGACGCTGATCTTCACACGGCTCCATAGGCGAGTCGGTTGGTTGCAGAGCGGTCCTCGGCAATTCGGTTCATGAACTAAGCGGCGAACTATGGGTGAAAGATGTAAAGCGCAGATGGTGCGACTGAGAGGCCAAACGCCAGGGCTCCCTTTAAAATCTCCTTCAGTGGACTCGGCGAGACATAGATAATGTCGTCTTCGTGTACGATCGGGTCGGCTAGACGTGAAGTCAATACCTTCTTTAAATCGATCTGTTCCACGATTTTTGTGCCGTCAGGTTGTGCGCGCACAAGATACGTCTTGTTAGGCGATGAATTAAGAGCAATTCCGCCGGCGAGCGCCATGACCATGGATAGAGTCATATTTGGCGACCCACAAAGTGAATAGGCACCGGGCTTTAGGACGTTACCTCCGACATAGGCAATGCCACACGCGCGCACGAGCACCCGATCACCCGGGTAAACTAGTCGATCAAAATTCTCGGTGTTATGCATCGTCGGATCCCATGACACGTATTCCTTTTTTCCAGAATTCCGATCATTGGTGATTTCGATCATTCGACCCGTGTTGGCCGACAATCCACCTGCCGTCGCCAGCAGATCTGAGAGTTGGTGCTTGCCGGGCGGTGGATAGATTCCGGGGCTGTGCACCTCACCCAACACGGTAATACCTGTGCTGGAGGAATCAACAGTGACCGTAATCTCTGGGTCCAGCATGAGATCCCTGTCTTTCAATTCCTTTGCCAGCATTCGCGAGGCAGACGCACTGTTCAGACCACCAATATGGAACGAGCCCAGGATCGGATACGGTACGTCACCGGTCTCGGAGACGCGCGTGATCAGCGAAAGATCAGGAGCATCAAAGACATTGATGTGCACGACTTCGCCCGGCGCGATAGGCCCGTCGGAGAGTCCTCCGATCGAAGCACTCGACGAAGCTGATGCAGCAGAAGACGATCCACTGCCGCCTTGCGCGAGGGGGATGATCGCGGGACGCTGCTCCTGCGCAACAGCAAGGCATGGCCCCATCAGCAGAAGAGAAGTGAGGACTGGTATGTGTTTTTTGAACGCCATTTTCCTTCTTTGAGTCTCGAAGAGCCGAATTTCAGCTCGGTGTGCATCGCGCCGGAACGAAAGCCTAGCTTCTTCCTCAAGCCATTGGAGTAAGGCCCAGATCCGCGAAGCTCCGTCCGGAACAGCAACCGAGCCACACCGTTTAAATTGGCAAAACCGCTGAACAATCAGGGCTGGCACCTAAGCGCTTCGGCGCTGCCTTGGAGCAAAGCAGGTTCACCGCCCGCACCGACGGGCGACGCCAGAACTCCCTAGATGAAAACCTTGAGTTGCTCTAAGCGTTGCGATTCGAACAAAGATTCACCTGTCCAAAATGCCTTTCGAGTAGAACCACGAATGATGCGATCCGCCCTTGGCTTCGAAAGTTTGAATTGCGATCCTCATCTCCTCGAGCATTAGGCAAAGCTTCGCCATCCTCACTTGGATGTGGGCAGGCATTTCACATTTCTGAAGAGCCGCCAGGGGAGCATCACTTGGCTTCTGCTTGAGTATACCAATAATTCAAAGCACTCCCGTTCGACCCTGTATCGCAGGAGGTAGCCGCATGCTTTCGCTCCGGTGGCGTCGCGCATATCAACCCATCAACGCCCGTCGAACCATCTTTGGATCAACTCCCGGCTTCCTTGACATTCCCTGGATCGCTTTGGGACTGACGGCCTGTAGCATTCAAATTCTGCTTGGTGCAGCTCCGTGCAAAGATGGCTAAAAAACGGGACTCAAAATCCGTCGTCCCCGTTAGCCCTGTGAAGGGAGCTGAACCCGAGAACCATTGCCGAGGAATGCGGGCTGGCGGACCAGACGAGCGTATCCCGCCATGCTCATGCTTTTGGACTTTCCAGAAGCGTCGGCGCATCGGCCGGGCAGCCTCGGAGCGGATTAGGAAAAGGCTGGCGCGCGGTGGACGTAACAGCTTCAGCCGTAGTCGCCGCTGGTCAGGCCTACACCCGTTCGGGCCCCTAAGTCAGAAACGGGAGCCCGACGGGCCGAAACGATACGTCTCTCCAAAGGTGAAGCCTCGCGGATTCAGGCTGTGGTTCTGGTTGGTAACGACGTCGTGGAAATTCGGAAAGAAATCATAGGAATATCCCACTCGTGTCCAGAACCGCCCCTTTGTGTGGTATTCCGCGCCGCCTCCGAGTGTCCAGATATTGCTTGTATCGTGAAAATGGCCGGTGCCATTCGGGGGGTGCGTTAGGCTTGCATAACCGGCTTCGCCTTCGACGAAGGGCTGAAACCTGCCCCAGTAATCCGAGGTGTAGATCAGGCCGCCCCCACCCGTGAAGTATTTGTAGTTAGATGCCTCATGGTTTCCACCCACGTCCATAGAGTGGCCCTCTGCAATGATACTGACGTCATGCCAGATCGTTAGGGTGGCCCAGGCTGACGGCCCCCACCTGTTGACGTCTCCGGCTCCCCAATCGCCCGACATATAATCCATCCCTACGCCAGCTGAGGTGGACAGGCGAGACCGATACGTCGGAGATACTACCTGGGCCGCGCCCGAAAATGAAACAAGGCTGACGGCTAAAGCAACAAGGAGCTTCACTACCATTCTCAGATCTCCTGGTTCAAGGCCAGTCCCCACATAGGACCGACCTGAGTTGAGTGATTGACTTAAACACCTGCAAACGAATCCAAGGCCATCAGACAGGTCCACTGAAAATCGACTGAACGCAGAATTCTTCTCAGGTTAAATGCGCTGCCGACTTCTCGTTCTGGCTCTGTGACGCTTGCACAACGCAGCCCCGATGTACATCTGAAGTTTAGATGCTACTTGTTCAAATCGCGTCTATCAAGCTCCAGACAAATTCTCGCACACATGCGTTCCCGCGTGCCCTCCCCTTCGAAATCGCCATACCACAGTGCCAGGAACTCATTGCCCTTCGCGAGAACCCTCGTCAAAGCGCATCGGAAGTTTTTGCGAAGAACAACGTTCGTCGGGTTTAGGAGTTCAAGCCGGAAATCATCCAAATGTGATTTCAGAGCTTTAGGGAGCCGCTCGGGGCTCAGCAAAACCTTGTTCAGCTTTGGGAATAGGGAATCGGATCATCATCCGGAGGGCTCCCAAGACCTACAAGGAGATCTTTTCGCGAACGATCTTCGCGGCCATCATCGCCTCCGTCAGGCTGGCGCGCGACGATATCAGCCGCCTGCCTCCGAAAGTTCAGTGATCGGCGACAATCAAATCCCCCGATCGTAACATTAGCTTGACTCCAGACACTTCAGTGCGCTTCTGCAACTCGGCCACAGAGCCTCCGATTGCAATGGATTTTTGGGTATCAGCACCCATGGGCTGCAGCGCAAGCAGCTTGCAGCCCACAGGGTTCGTTCAGATGAGCGCCGGCTGAAACGAATGCAGTGTCCCCTCAGACCGGAAAGCTAGTCTTCGTTGGTTGGATCGTCGTCCGCCCCACTACCTACGGATTTAGCAACGAGTGATCATCCGCTCTGACCCGCTCTCGTTTTCCGGCCTTGCCCGCGCAACCGGGATCAGCGCCATACTCGACTTGCTCTGTTCGCCACCTTCAAACGCACGACGCCCTTGGAAACCTGGCTCGCGTTCACACTATGCGCTCGCGTGACCTAATGGGATGGACCCGCCTCGTAGAGGTGAGTTGGTAGTCTCGCGACGAGGAGGACGAACCGTGACGAAGGCAACGACGATTGGGTTGGATAT
>Ga0209004_1000215_pt1 | contig 13118 bp, 9 predicted proteins | sample TexAe_RefH0_M1_FD_187948 | JGI IMG/M metagenome (GOLD analysis project Ga0209004, IMG submission 187948) | Forest soil microbial communities from Davy Crockett National Forest, Groveton, Texas, USA - Texas A ecozone_RefH0_M1 (SPAdes) (version 2) | ecosystem: Environmental > Terrestrial > Soil >... | reverse complement strand
CTCCTTCGTGTACTTCACATACTTCTGACCCATTTGCAGTTCTCCCTTCCCTGCAAACTGTCAAAATTCTAACTGTCTCACTTTGGGGGTGCACTCCACTCCGCGAGAGGCGGACGGTTTCTTGCACAATCTGCGGAGTGAGAACTTCGCATATGAGGTTTGGCGAAAATGCAACCATCAGAAAAAGGCACGTTCATATGCGGAAGGCCGCAATTGACAACGGGATGTTCGTAGTGCCAACGATATCGAATATGCCTGGTGCTAAAACTCGCTGCCCATCCAACGAAGTGCCTCGTCTACTGGCGACGTATGAGGATCACTAAATGCGGCACTCGAAGAATTCTGCAGAGCATTCGAACGGACTGCTAGCCAATATGGCGGTACGATACAGTGCGAGTGCCGGATTTCCATCGAGTGGCATCGCGTTTCTTGTTCTCACCACCGTCATTTCACTTCTATGGTCCTCCTACCAACCAATGAGTTCGGACGAATTTCTGTCACTCTGGACCGATCGCCTGCCAAGCATCGCACAGATCATTAAAGTCCAGCGCATGTATCCTCTCTCCGTCGACCCTCTCGTTTTCCATGTGATATCGCATGCTGCGATTCGCGTTTTCGGCGCGGGGGCATTCGCCATGAGGTTGCCGTCGTTAATAGGCTTCCTAGTGATGCAGATCAGTCTATTCATCTTTGTCCGCCGGGTCACAAATGTGAAGGCCGCCGTTTTCGCTCTTGCATTTCCTGCACTCACCGTTGCGCTGTTCTATTCTCTCGACGGCCGCCCCTACGGCCTTATGCTTGGGTTTTACGCGCTCGCGATGGTTAGCTGGCAGGCAGCTACCCGTCGCGAATCGCATCGCATATTACCGCTCATCACTCTCGCGCTAGCGGGCGCCCTGACTGTCAATGTTCATTACTTTGGCATCCTGCTGTTTGCTCCGCTCTGCATTGCGGAGCTGTTTCGCACTCTTCAACGCAGGCGGCTAGACTTTCCCCTCATGGCGTCGATTGCCGGGGGCGCGGCGAGCGTCGTCTGTATCCTTCCATTCGCAAAAGCGGCTCGCGAATTCCGTCCGCACTACTGCTGCGCGAACCTCACGCCCCACCTGATCCCGGAAGTGTATTCAGAGATGTTCAGATTTCGCTTCCACGGTCTTCGCTCCGAAACTATCTTCGCTGCATTCTTCACTGTTGCAGCGCTCGTCGTTCTTTGGTGCAGCTTCCTCCAAATGTGTCGCAGGTCGGTGTTGCTCCCGGAGGCCGAAGCGGTCTTCCTGATCGTGCTCGCCGCGCTGCCGTTCTTTGGTTATGGACTAGCAGTATTCGCTACAGACGTCTTGGAGCCCCGATACGTAGTTTGCGCTGTTATTGGAATTACAGCGCTGCTCGCAGTGGGAATGAGCTCAGTTTTCAGCCGCGATGGCTTTTCAAACGTCATTCTAATTGTGCTATTTTCTGCCGTTACTTTGGCTGGAATTCGGCACATCTATATAGCACGCAAATCCGCAACCGGTACCATGGCGACCCTGAACATGTCACCTGCGATCAAAGCGGCCATCATCTCTAGCCCCAGCGGAAAGCTTTACTTCCAAGATGCTGACTACTTTGCTTTCGCATGTTTTTACGAGCCCGACCGCACGATAAGTTCACGCTTTGTCCTTGTCTATTCCAAAGAGCAAGAGCTCCGCTGGGTACATACGGACCTGACATCGCTCACTGCGCTTCATATGCGCAACTTTACGAACTTCACGATCGAACCCTACGATTCGGTCGCTGCTCAGGCCGGAGAATTTATTTTTGCGATCCATCGAGATCCAGGATGGGACTGGACCGACAAGGCCTTAGCGAATGCCCACGCCAAGGTTAGGTCGATCGGGTCCGCTTTTGACATCGATGTGGTATCCGTTCAATTTCTTCCAAAACCTTGAATGGAAATTTCCTTAAATCCTCACCCGAAGCACGCATGTCCAATCGATCGACCCTTTCGTAAGTACCGTGTAAGTTCAGGATTGGCGGTTATCCACTGTGCGCCGGGATAGACCGACATGTTGTCGGGGTGCAAGTCCCTGCAGGAAAGGAAATAGCGAATCCATCCTGACCTCTAGTCTTGCGTAACACATCGCGAGGTGTGTGGCGAAGCGTAGATCGAGACATCGGTGGGCGGGGTGATTGAGCTTCGAAAAACCGCGGATCAGGATGCCGACTCCCTGGTGAGTAGGAGGAAGGCAATACGGTGGCTGCGTTACACGCGAGCAGTTATCCGGTCCTGCGTAGTCGTTAGAGCCCGTGCACGCTGAGAAAACAACATGGACGAGAACCGGGAGATCTCCAGCACGCCTTTGGCATCATGCGAAGGCCGGTCCGTGAAGGCAAACAGCCGCACGACGGACATGCACGTGCAGGAGAAGTCGGACTGCGCCGTAATACCTGTGAACCGACCGAACAAGGGGAGGCAACTTCCCGCGGAGGCTGGGGAGGGAAGGGCGCAGATGAAGGAGAACATCGATCAGTCACGCATGCTCCTGACACAGAGCGGGGAAGGCATGTCTCAGCGACTGGACGGTGTGCGCAGAGCAGCAAAAGGAAAAAGACAGGAACAGTTCACCGCTCTGCTCCACCATTTCAACATCGATCTTCTACGCTCTCAAGCGTCAGGCTTCGCCGGGAGTCGATGGTGTGAGCTGGCAGGAGTACGACATCGGACTAGAGGATCGACTTACTGTCACCTGATGTGACGCGCAACAGCCAACGATCCGGCCAAGCGTAGATGAAGAAAGCGAGAGCACCGTACGCCATGACCTCCCACTCGAAGATTTTCATCGGTTGGGCGGCGGGATGTTTTGACAGTGGCAGTGCCAGGATCGGGTGACAAGCGACCAAATGTAAAGGGCCGCCAGAGTAGCGGCCTTTTACTTAAGTTGATGGGATGGAAATCGCTGACTAGCGGTTGACGCCGGAGGCGGCAGCAAAGCCGGATGCCTGGGCGGCGGGAATGTCGCCGGCTGCCTTGGGGTCGGCGAACGAGGAGCCAGGGGCATTGATGGCGTTGGAATAGTCGGGACCGAGGCCTAGCTTTTTGAGGGCGCGGGAGTCAGGCATGAGCTTGGTTTGCCAGCCCTGGTCGGACTGGAACTTCTGCATGGCGGCGACGGTCGAGGAATCCCACTGACCCGAGGGCTCGCCGTTGAGGTAGTGTTCGCGGATCAGGGCTTGCTGGATTGCTGTGGCGCGCTCGGGGGCGATCGCCTGCTGGCCATGGAGTTTTGGGTGGCGTGACTTTGCGCCGGCTGTCCGCGATTTTGCGCTGGTCTGTAGTTTTGCGCCCGCCCTGGTGGACGACTTGCCGGGGTGATGCGTGACAGTGCGCGCATGTGGCGTCGTCTTCTTGTGCGTCGGAGTCGCGAATGCCATTGCCGCGAGAACGGAAGCGGAAAGCAAAAACGCCAGGCTTGCTCGGAATGAAAGCATGCTGGTTACCTCAATGAGAGTGGGTTCCTGGACGTAGTTGCCGATTCTACTGGAACGTCCACCGAGTGTGCCAACAAAATGGAGATGGCACCAGAAAAAACGGGCAAGTGTCGTAACGAAAGTGCTCAGCAGTTACACAAAAGTCTAATACGTACAGGTGCACTTTCGGAACTGCCGCTCGGTCTGTGACCGGCGTCGTTTAGTTTGGATGCCGGGGAGGAGCCTTTGGTCGACTCCGTTCCCCGGCAATGTGAACGGCTACAACGTGCCTCCAATGTAGTTCGTACCGTTTTCCGGATGGCGCGGGTCTACGACTTCAAAGACCACGTCATCGCCGGTCTTGAGACTCTTGACCACGGCGTCGAACTGATCCTTGGTCCCGGTTGCGTGCTTGTTGATGCGGGTAATGACCAGGCCAGGCTCGAGACCCTGCAGGTCAGCGAAGGAACCAGTGCGCACGGACTGGATGACAACGCCAGAGGTGTGCAGCCGGGCTGCCGTCTGATCGGTGACTTGGCGAACGACCAAGCCGAGTTTTTCGCCAGCTTCGCTGGAGTTATCGGGCGCGTTCTGTGCTGGCTGTCCGGTCATTTCGGCGAAGACCTTGTCGCGGTCGCCTACTGTGACGGTGGCGTCGCCCTGTTTTCCGTCTCGCATGTAACCGAGGCGAATGCTGGAGCCGGGACGGCGGCTGGCGATGTCGTTGACGAGGTCGTCACCATCCTTGATGTTGCGACCGTCGATGGAGACAATGATGTCGCCGGGCTTGATGCCACCCTTGTCTGCCGGTCCACCGGGCTGTACCTGTTGGACGAGTACACCATTCTTGAAGCCGTAGACGCGGTTGACGGCGCTGGAGAGGCCGGAATGGAAAGATATACCAATTGACCCGCGTGTAACCTTGTGGCTGGGGCTGACAAGGTCGTTGTAGACGGCTACGACAGTGTTAGCGGGCATGGCGAATCCGATGCCTTGATAGCCAGCCGACTGGGTGTAGATGGCAGTGTTGATGCCGATGACTTCACCGTTCATGTTGAGCAGCGGGCCGCCGGAGTTGCCGGGGTTGATGGCGGCGTCGGTTTGAATGAAGTGCTGGAACTGGCCAGCGACACCGGGCTCGATGGTGCGATTCTTAGCGGAAACGATGCCGGCAGTGACGGTCTGTGCAAGGGCAAAGGGGCTACCGATGGCTTCAACCCAGTCGCCGACCTGAGCCTGATCGGAGTTGCCCATTTTGACGGTGGGAAGGGCTGAGTTGGTGTCGATCTTGATGACGGCGATGTCGGTGGCCTTGTCAACACCGATGACGCGGGCTGGGCGGCCGAGGTCCTGCGAATCAGGATCAGTGGAGAGCTTGACGTAGATCTTGTCGGCTTTCTCGATGACGTGATTGTTGGTGATGATGTAGCCCTTGGGGTCGACGATGAAGCCGGAGCCGAGAGATTCGCGGACCTGGCCGTCGTCGCCACCATCCCCCTGGTCGGGGATCTGGCCGCCGAAGAAGCGATTGAAGAAGTCCTGGAAGTTGTTCTGGCCCTGACCCTGACCACCCTGGTCTTGATCCTGATCGTCATCACCGTCAGGCGGATTTTGCGGATTTGGCTGAACGCGGTTGTGGGGATTGGGATTTGGGCGGCGCCCCCTGTTGTCGGCGGCTTTGGGCAGGGTTTGGGTGTTGATGTTGACCACTGCGGGACCGACGGCCTTGGCGATCTTTACGAAAGCATTGGGCTCGATGGGAGAGTTGAAGACTTTGAGGGGCGTGGCATCGCTGCTGTCGCTGGTTCTTTCCTGGCCGCGCACTCCGTGAGCTGCGAAGGAGCCGCCAACAATAGCGGCAGAAACGGCGGCAAGCACAAGAAATGCAGATGCGAGACGGTGCGAGCGCAGTCGGGCAAATAGTGATTTCATTAGTTAGAAGACCTCTTAAGGTGTTCAGCCAAACGGGGCTGGGAAATCAAAGCACCAATATAAGTATAGCCACTCAGACAGGATTCTCTGATTGGCCCTGATGCAAGGGCCTGGAGCGTCGGATGCGCGAATCATGTGCCGGGGTCGCCCGGCAGAAAGATCGCAAAATTGTCACTGATGTTTAGACGTTGCAGAGGCTGAAGAGTGTTGCATGAGCCGTGCTAACATCCGGCATGGCTTCCTCAGTAAAGTGGTGCAGATTCATGATGATTGCGGCTGCGGTGTGCGTGGCCGGAGTGGTGGTTTGCGCGGGTCAGACGCAGGCTGTGCAGAGCGCGCAGGGCCCGGGGCAGGCGGGATCGCAACCCTCGATGCTGGACCGGCTGAACCAAATGCTGGCCGGCGGCAAGAGCGCGTGGACCGAGGAACAGCTCGGCACCATGGAGCGTCTACGCGTGGCGGCGATGAAGAGCGATTACGCCTATAACGAGCTGCAGCATTTGACAGCCAACATCGGGCCGCGGTTGAGCGGGTCTCCCCAGGCCCAGAAGGCGGTGGACTATGTTGCCGGTGAGATGCGGGCACTGGGGGCGGAAGTGACGCTGGAAAAGGCGAGCGTACCGCACTGGGTTCGGGGAATGGAGACTGCCGAGTTGACGGTGTGGCCGGGGCAGGCTGCCGGGACGACACAGAAGATTGTGCTGACGGCGCTGGGCGGGAGTGTGGCTACTCCGCCGGAAGGAATTACCGCTGACGTGGTTGTGGTGGACGATTGGAAGCAGTTGCGAGCGCTGCCTGCGGGAGCCGTGAAGGGAAAGATTCTGCTGTTCAATCATCCGTTTGATAAGGAACTTGCGGCGACGGGACACGGGCTGGAGGCATACGGAAATGGCGTGGTGTATCGCGCGGCGGGGCCGATTGCTGGCTCAGCGGTGGGGGCGGTGGCGGTGCTGGTGCGGAGCGTGGGGGGAGCGGATTTTCGGCTGCCGCATACAGGCCTGACGGAGTATGCACCGAATGTATCTAAGATTCCGGCGGCCGCAGTGACGGCCGAAGATGCGGAGTTGCTAAAGCTGCTGGCGAGCCAGGGAGCGGTGACGATGCATTTGACGCTGACTCCGCAGACGCTGCCGGACGCACAGAGCTACAACGTGATCGCGGACTGGAAGGGAACTGAACATCCCGAACAGGTGGTCGTGGTTTCGGGGCACCTGGACTCGTGGGATTTGGGAACGGGCGCGATCGACGATGGCGCTGGAGTTGTGGTGTCGATGCAGGCGATCCAGTTGATGAAGGAATTGGGGATTCGTCCGCGGAGGACTGTTCGCGTGATTGCGTGGATGAGCGAAGAAGAAGGCTCGGAGGGTGCGGCGGCGTACATGACCGAGCATGCGGCGGAGATGGGAAATCATGTAGGCGCGATTGAGAGCGATCTTGGCGCCGATCATCCGACGGGAATTTACTTTGCAGGAAAACCGGAACTGGGGCGGTGGCTGCGACCGGTGGCGCAGGTACTCGATGCGAATGGAGCCGGTTCGCTGGAGAACGCGCCTGAGACGGGCGAAGATATTGCGGGACTGACGGAGAAGGGTGTACCGAGTTTTGCTCCAGTGCAGGACAGCCGTTTCTATTTCAATTATCACCACACGGCGGCGGACACTTTCGACAAGGTCGACAAGAAGCACTTGAATGAGAATGCGGCGATCATGGCGGTGCTGGCGTATGCGCTGGCGGACTCGCCGGAGGCGGCGACGCGGTGAAAGTAGAGTGAACAGTGAGCAGAGAACAGAGATCAGGGAGTAGGGAATAAGACGATTTGTTCGGATCACTCCTCACGCATCAGGGTTGAAGCGTCTATGGCGAGGGCCCTTCGGGCGGGGATGGCGGAGGCTGCTATTCCCAGCAGGGCCATGGTCAACACGGCGCCGACCAGGACTACGGGATCGCGCGGATTCGCCTGATACACAATGTGTCCGAGCAGACGGCTCAGGAAGATTCCTGCAAGCAGACCGACGCCAGATCCCACACCAAGCAGGCCAATGGGGCGGCCGACGGCGGCGCTGAGCACCTGTGCTTTGCGCGCGCCCAATGCTACGCGGATGCCAAGTTCCCTCGTCCGACGGCTCACGCTGTAGGCTGCCATGCCGAAGATGCCGGTGACAGCGAGCATGGCGGCGAGCAGGCCCATGACGCCAAGCGCTACGGTTGCCGCCCTCGCCGGGAGCAGCTGGTCTTGCAGCGTCTCAGACCAGCTCTCGACCGCGATGGGCACATTCGGCAAGATGCCGCCGAAGGCGCGTTGGAGCGCTGCCGTCATTTCATTCGGTGCACGCGGCGAGCGCACCACAAAAATTGATTCGCCCTGATTGCCTTGCGAGATGGGCAGATACACGACAGGCTGGGGTGACTCCTGCATGTCGTGGTACTTGCCGTTCTCCACCACGCCGACCACTTCGGTCAGGTTGCCGGATACGATGAAGTGCTGTCCGATGGCCGGCGCGTGGGCCCACATGTTTTGCGCGAAGGTTTCGTTGACGATCGCAACATAAGGCGTCTTTGCGGTATCGTTCCAGGAGACATCACGCCCAGCGAGCAGGCGCGTGCCGGCGGCATCGAAATATCCCGGCGATATCTGAAAGACGTAGGGCGCGAGCACGGAATTGTTCAGCTTGAAATCCTTAGTCCCCGGCAGAAAGATGGGAGTGCCATGCAAGCCGCCGGTCATGGGCGTCCGGTTCACGGTACCCGCGGCCGTTACGCCGGGGATGCTGCGCGCTGCGTCGATCATCTCTTTCTTTTTCGCGAGCGCTACGTCGTCGGACTGTTCAACCTGGCTCAGGTCGATGTTGACGAGCATGGCGCCCTGGGGCTGGAAGCCGAGCGGAGCGTGAAGCGTGCGCTCCATGCCGCGCACGGCCACGAGCGAAGCTGTTACGAGCAACGTGCAGATCGCGATCTGCGCACCCAGCAAGAGGTCTCGCAGCGCAAAGCGGCGCAGGTGCAATACTTCCGCCGGGCCACTCTTCATCATCTGCATCGGACTGCTGCGCCACGCATGTCGCGCCGGAACCATTCCGAATAGCAGCGCGCTTATCAGCGTCAATGCGAGGGCTGCGACGAAGACACGCGCATCCACGTGCGCTGCGAGATGGCTTTCAGCGGCTGGACGCCATCGGCTCAACACACCCAGCAGCAGGCCCGCAGTCGCGAGTCCCGCTGCTCCGCCGAGCAGAGATACGAGCAGTGCCTCGGTGAACAGTTGTTTCACGAGGCGACGCGGGCTCGATCCGAGGGCAACGCGGAGAGCCAGTTCGCGGCTGCGATCGGCTGCGCGCGCCGCAAAGAGACTTGCAAGGTTGGCGCATGCAGCAGCGAGCACCAGGAGCGCCAGCACTGTCACGCTCCAAAGAAAGCCGCGAATAACATCCCCTTCGTCCCCGATGAGTCCGGGATGGATGAGCCGATAGGAAAGGCCTTCGTCGGTTTGCGGATATTCGTTTGCCAACTCAGCGGCGATGGCGTTGAGATTTTCTGTCGCCTGCTGTGGAGTCACGCCCGGCTTGAGACGGCCGATCACGGTAACGGAAATCGATGTGCGGGCATGCAGGTAATCGAACGAATCCAGCTGCTCCTCGTTCAGCATGGGGATCCAGTAGCCGGGCCACACGAACCGTTCCGTGCCGTGGAACTGCGCCGTTGCGATGCCAACCACCGTAAACGGATGCTTGTTGAGTTCGACGGTCATTCCGACGATGCCCGGATCGGCATGAAAGGCGCTGCGCCACAGAGCATCGCTCAACACCACGTAAGGCGCGGAATCGGTGCCATGCTCGTCGGCGGCGTGGAAGAAGCGTCCCGCCTGGGGCTGAACGCCGAGAAGGTCGAAGTAATTGCCGGTGACTTCATCGCCGGAGACGCTGAATGCCGCGTTGTTCCAGGTGAGGGAGGCATGGGAATAGGCGTCGATGGCGGCCATTCCGCTGAAGGTAGTGTTGCGGCGGCGGAGATCTTCGAAAGCGGGATAGGAGTTGGTGAGGAGGCGTCCGCTCATCCATTGCTGGTGGCGGAGCTGATACAGGTTCTGCGGGTCGCGCACATCCAGCGGGTGGAGCAGGACCGCATTCAGAACGCCGAAGACGACGACATTCGCACCGATGCCCAGCATGAGAGTGACGACGGCGACGGCGGTGAACGCGGGAGATTTTCGCAGAATGCGAAGCGCATAACGAACATCGATCAGCAGGTTCTCGATGAAGGGCAGGCCTTCTTCGGCGTGGTAATTTTCGCGGACAGCTTCGACGGCGCCGAATTTCAGGCGCGCGCAGCGACGGGCTTCTTCGGGAGACATGCCGGCGCAGATGTTCTCTTCTGCCTGGATTGCGATGTGCGACTCCATTTCTTCCCGGAGTCGTTCGTCATTGTGGCGCATTGCAGTGAAGTTACGAAGGCGTGTGAAAAAGCGATGCACGGCTCTCATGGCAGATCCTGCGCCTTGACTTCGAAGAAACGCGCAATGATTGCGGAGGTCTGCTCCCAATCGCGTTTTTCGGTTTCGAGCAGTTTGCGTCCGGCGCGGGTTAGACGATAGAAGCGTGCGCGGCGGTTGTTTTCAGAGGAGGCCCAATCGGACGCGATGGCGCCTTCCTGCTCGAGCCGGAGCAGCACCGGATAGAGGGTGCCTTGATTGAGGGAAAGCAGGTCGCCGCTGATCTGCTCGATGCGCCGGGCGATGCCGTAGCCGTGCAGCGGACCCAAAACATCGATGGTCTTGAGGATCATGAGGGCCAAGGTTCCCTGCTGAACATCCTTCTTTTGTTTCACGCGGCGTTTTCCAATATCGCTGTCATTTGGGTTACCAACAGAAGGATGCCACAGTTCCGTTGGGAAAACAACAGGTACGATGCCGACAGAACAGTGAAAAGTGGACAGTGAACAGTGGACAGTGAAAAGCGAACGGTGGATACGCGACCACGGGACAGGGAACTGTGAACGAGGTCGGTCACGAAGCAGATTGTGGTGACGCTATACGGAGCGGGTCTGATGTGCAATCCGGATCATGGCATTGGCGCTGTGTTTAACATCCTCATCTGTTGTGGCCCAACTGGAAACGCTTATGCGCATGGCGGTGTTGCCTTGCCACTCGGTTCCGCCACACCAACAGGTGCCGTCGTTCTGGATTGCGGTGATGATATTGCGCGTCTGCTCTGGCGTTCCGAAGGAGACGAGGACCTGATTGAGGACGACTTCGTTGAGGATGGTGAAGCCAGCGTTGCCGAGAAGCTGCGCGAACAGGCGCGCCTGGCGGCAATTGCGTTCAATGAGTTCACGCAGTCCGTCGCGACCGAGGGAACGCATGGCAGCCCACAGTTCGATTGCCCGGCCGCGCCGAGATGATTCCGGAACGTAGTGCCAGGGTTCGCGCAGGTCACTGGATGCAAGATAAGCGGCGCTGATCGCCATGGCGGCGTGGAGGTGCTTAGGGTTGCGTACAACTGCGAGGCCGGAGTCGTAAGGAACGTTCATCCACTTGTGGCAGTCGATGGCCCATGAGTCGGCGGCGTTGACTCCGGCGAGCAGCGGTGCGTATTGCGGAGACAATCCCGCCCAGAGGCCGAATGCGCCGTCGACGTGAACCCAGGAGTTGGCTTCGCGGGCGCGGGCACAGATCTCCTGCGCGGGATCGAACGCGCCGGTGTTGACGTTACCGGCCTGGATGCAAATGAGTGTGCGTTCGTCGATCGGAGGAAGCGCATCGGGACGCATGCGACCCTGTTGATCGACAGGGACACGCGTGACGCGCGAACGTCCGAGACCCAGCAGGGAAAGGGCTTTGAGCAAGGAGACGTGGACTTCGTCGCCGACTACAACATTGATTGGAGGTGCGCCGAACAGGCCGTCGCTTTCGACGTTCCATCCTGCGCGTGCGAGGAGGGTTGTGCGTGCGGCGGCAAGCGATGTGAAATTGGCCATGGTGGTTCCGGTAACAAAGCCGGCGCCGGAGCCCGCGGGCAAGTTGAGGAGGTCGATGGTCCACTGAAGAACGATCTCTTCGAGCTTTGCGGCGACGGGAGACATGACCTGCATGGCGCAGTTCTGATCCCATGCGCCTGCGAGCCAGTTGGCTGCAAGTGCTGCGGGAAGCGTGCCGCCGATGACAAATCCGAAATAGCGCGGGCCGGCCGTAGCGACCGTCGCGGGTGAGCCAATGTGATCGAGCAGGGCGAGAACCTGCGCAGGATCTGTGGGCGCTTCGGGTAAAGCGCCACCGAGTTGGTCAAGTGCGGCGACCGATGCCGGAGATGGGACTACCGAACGGGTAGGAAGCGAGCGGAGGTATTGGGCGGCGCGATCGGCAGTTTCGTCGAGAAGTTTTTTCATAATTCGCTGGGGAGTGTGGAGAGAAACACTAGATAGTTTCGCACGGTTCCTAATCGAGAAACCTAGTCGGGCGAGCCGTCTTCCTCGGGGTTGTGTGTGTGAACCCTGGGGACGTCTTCGAAGTAGGTGTGTTCGTCGCTGACTTCCTTGGTGCGATGGGCGCGGTAAATAAAGATCTTCTCGCTGATATAGAGATAGGGGCGATAGAAGATGAGGCCCAGAATGCCGCAGATAATTCCGAGGCTGGAGAAGAACATCGCGCAGAATTCGAGATAGCCGAGCAGGATAAACGGCTTTATCACGATGTCGCGTGCGTCCCCGAGGACGATCATGATGCCGGCTTCGACGCCGAGCAGGCCTGATGCTACGAGCAGAACGGTGGCGCAATTGGCCAACAACCTGGCGGGGCCACGGAGGTTTCTCCACGGTGATTGCACTGCGATTACCTTTCATGCAGAGATTCGAGTGGGGGCCTGGCTCTCATTGTGCAACACGGAAGAGATCGCTGCGCATGAATTCATCCAGAAGTGCTCAGGGTGAAAACCCCTTGGCAAGATATTGTTGGGTGCAAGTCTCGAGAGTGTTCAGGGACGTGTTCATGCCTCGTGGGCGGTGGGGACGCGGGGTTGCGGGATGAGTTCGGTGATGGCGATGCCGAGAAGGATGAGGATCGCTCCGGAGGCGGGGCGCAGGCCGAGTCGTTCGCCGGTGATGATGAAGGACGTGATCCAGGCAAAGACGGGTTCGAGGGTGAGAAGGAGCGCGGTATGGGTGGAAGGCAGGATGGATTGGGCCCAGCTCTGGATGGAGAAGGCGGCGGCGGTGGCGAGTGCGGCCGCGATAAGCAACGCGGTTAAGAGACGAGGCGTGACGTTGACGTGAGGATGCTCGATGAAGGGGAGGCTGATGGCCATGAAGATTGTGCAGAAGCCGACTTGCAGGATCGCGAGCGGCTGGAATGGAATGCGCGGTGATACGTGATCGAGAACGATGCAGTGAAAGGCGAATCCGATGGCGCAGCCGAAGGTGAGGATGTCGCCTAGGTTCATGGAGGAAAGATCGGGAAGGAGTGCGGAAATTGCAGACGATGAGGCAGGGAGATTCGCGGGCGAAGTGAGGAAGAGAATGCCGAGGAAGGCGACTGCTGCGCCGAGAAATGCGTTCCAGCGAGGTGGGCGCGCGCCGGGCGGACGGAGTGCGGGGAAGATGGAGAAGAGGGGAACGAGAACGACGACGAGACCGGTAATGAATGCGGATTTGGAGGGCGTGGTGCGGACGAGGCCGATGGTCTGGAACTGATAGCCGGCGGCGAGGCAGAGGCCGACGAGTGCTCCGGCGGCGATGTGGGAGCGGCGGATGGT
>Ga0209004_1000214_pt1 | contig 13124 bp, 12 predicted proteins | sample TexAe_RefH0_M1_FD_187948 | JGI IMG/M metagenome (GOLD analysis project Ga0209004, IMG submission 187948) | Forest soil microbial communities from Davy Crockett National Forest, Groveton, Texas, USA - Texas A ecozone_RefH0_M1 (SPAdes) (version 2) | ecosystem: Environmental > Terrestrial > Soil >... | reverse complement strand
ATCGCGACCCAAAACCCTTCATCTGGCATAAAACAGCAGACCAGATACTCGACTCTGTCGCCAGATTTTGTAAACGAATTAACGACTCAGGACACTAGACTGCCTTCAGGATTAGCAGGTCCAAGACCCCTTGGGGCGAGTCTGCCATCTTTTCCTGCTTCTCGCGGATCATTCAACTCTCCTCGATCGTCTAGGAAGAAGCGTACCTGTGCTCTCCTAGTCCGTCAAGGAGAGAGTCGAAGATGATGCCAATGTGCTTATAGAGCTTGCCACGCTTGGAGTTTCGAGCTCGGAGCGGGTGGCGAATCGGAAGTTGGCAACTTCTTGGCCTCAAAGCGACGATCGCCGGTTTTACTCCAACTGATCTGAATCAGCATCGTGCACGGGTGACCCAGTTCGCTTTCCAGCTTCGTAGTGGAAGTGTGTTTCGCCTCCGGCAAAGCGGCCAATGAATTCGGCTGTGAAATGGTGTGGCTTTTTCGGTTTGAAGGAACCGTGCTCCACGGCCCAGTCATATGCACCGACATCTAGCCGGTACATTGTGAGGACACCAGAGAGCTGATGCTTTACGATCCACTCTTCTGCGTGTTGCACACTTGAGAACACACCCCCAGGAAACGTTGCATTCGTTCCTGGATTGCTTCGTGTTCCGGTAAATACCCAAACCTCAGCCAATGTGAAACCTCTCGTCCTTCAGCAGATTATCGCGTTGGTCGCATTTCAACGGGCGAATCGTCGCCGACTCGGAATCTGAGGGCAAGAAATTGACCTCAGTGTCTGTGTTGCGGTAGTACACCCGGAATCCGTTCATCACATGACGCGGCAGACTTTTTCTGACGTTTACCACTCCGCGCCAATCGCGTAGTCGTCTTCCTCCGCATGTGGTCGAATCTTAAGGTGATGCCGAAAGATCGAATCTAGAGTTCGTGCTGCATCGAGCGGCGTCGTTCCAGAGAGTCGGTATATCCCGCCCTCTCCATCGATTCTCGACGCTTGTATCTGAGCAGCTTTCGCAACCAGTTCCACGTCAATGGGGATATTGGTGTCAATTGACCCGCGGCGCATACGAATTTCAGCGAGATGATAGCTGTTTTCGTCTTGGCCTGCGCCCTGCGCACAGAAGGTTATCCATCGGCTCCACTCTGGGAGCATGCGCAAGCGTTGAATGGCATCCGCCATCGCCTCAATCGATGTCGCGAATTGCCCAGTAGGGTGCTCCATGAATGGTTTGGGTCTCGCACGGCCTTTAAGATGTGCTTCTGGCATGCCGGAATTATAAAACTGAGATTCAGTGGTTGTGTTTTGGGCAACCCGGACTAACTCACTTTCTGGCCCAGTTACTGTCTCACGGAAGGGGTTCACCTCAAGCCTGTGTCAACCCCCTTGCCGCAAACTTTTTCGGTAATGATTTTATTTTCAATCGCTTACAAATAGCGCCAATTTGCATGTTATTTCCCCGAAATCCCTATCCTTGAATCATGCAGACAAAACCCGGCCTACATCCACGCTCGTCCAAAACGAGCCACCGCTACGCCGTCTACTGGACTGAGAACTGAGAACTGAAAACCGCGAACTGCGAAACCACCCGCCCCTAACTCCTTTCCTGAGACGACTCTGCGCCTAAATCTTTTGCTGAGACCACTTTGGCCCCGAGTTCTTTCGTAAATAGATGGAACCAGGAGACTTCCTTACAGAGTATGGGTGGGGGAGGGGAATCAGCCAGGCACAACCGAATGCCGACACACTACAGCAGTTTCGGAATTGGTGTAGACCAAGCACCGAAGCCGCACACATAAGTGGCTTTTCATCAAGGAAAAGCCACCCTTCGCTACTTCTAAAAAAGGTCTACGTGTATTCCGAATACTGCTCGAAAAGCCGTTGGCCGGTTCTAGGTGGAGAAGAGATTCCGATCGATGAAGTCGTTGCGGAATTTGCTGGTGGGATCGTGCTGTTTCAGCATCGCTTTGAACGCCGCGAGTTGGGCGTACTGTGCCTGCAGTGTTGCGGGTGCGATCGTGAACAGCTTTGCCCAATGCGGCCGGGGGCCGAAGGGCTTCAGTTGCGCTTCGATCTGCGGCAGGATCTGCTTCACCTGATCCCACTCCGGTTTCCAGGTGAAGTGGATGGCGAGGGAATCACGCTGATAGGCCATGCTGATCCACAGATCATCGGCGGCGATGGTGCGGAGTTCGGTTACAAACAAATGCGGCGTGATCTGGTCGCGCAGTTTTTCGACGGCAAGGATGGCTTCGTATCCGCGCTCGCGGGGAACGAAGTACTCGGTCTGCAATTCGCGGCCACTTGAGGGCGTGAAGTTCATCTTGAAGTGGGGCAGGCGTTCGTACCACGGGCCGGGAATGCCCATCTGCTCAGTGCAACTTTCCGCCGGATGGCCTGTGATGGGATGCAACTTTTCAGTTGCACGTTTTGCGCCGTAGAATTCGGCGGCTGACTCGTGCTGTTCGCCCGGTTGCAATTTGCGCTTGATCCATACCTGGGTGGCCTGGTGATGTTGCCAGTCAGTGAAAAGGCTGACGCTGTATCCAGCGCCGAAGATCGAGTCGAAGTTGTGCTCGAGCTGATCGAAGTTGAGATTTTGATAGACGGTCTGCGCGACCTGGAATGTCGGCAGCAGGTCGAGTGTAACGCGGGTGACAACGCCGATTGCGCCGAGGCCCACAACCGCGCCCAGGAATTGGTCGCCGTCCTTGTCGCGGGAAAGATGGATCACATCGCCATTGGCCGTGACGATTTCGAGGGCACGAACGGCAGTTGCGAGGTTGCCGTTGTGGATGCCGGAGCCATGCGTTGCTGTCGCGATCGCGCCTGCGACCGAGATGTGCGGCAGCGAGGCAAGGTTATGCAGCGCAAAGCCGCGCGCATCGATGACCGGGGCAAGCTGGCCGTACTTGACGCCCGCCCCCACGGTGACGGTGCGGGCTTTGTCGTCGATTTCGATCTGGTCGAAGTGCTGAAGCGAGACTTGATTTTGCGTGCTGTCGGCGATGCGGTTGAAGGAGTGACGCGACCCTAGGGCGCGGAGCTTGCTGCAGCTCTTCACCACAGCGCGCACTTCTTCTACGTTTGCGGGGGTGTGGACGTGGTCGGTGCTGTAGGTGATGTTTCCCGACCAGTTCTCGCGCGGTGCAGGCTGTTGTTGTGATGGTGCTAATCGCGAAATCATGCTGCCGGCCACGATGGCTCCTGAAGATTTTAGGAAGTCGCGCTTGTTCATGGTTTTGGTTGATCCTCGCCGCTCGACAAGAATAGTTGTCGCGCGCAAGGAGAGGCAACAGGGGAGTGAAGAGCTATTTCTCAGGGGCCAAAGCCCTGCATATTCTTGGCTCTTTACGGCACGACATCTCGTTCTATGCTGTGGGAAGTTCATTGCTCGATGGCAGGCTCAACAGCTTGAACCCCAGTTCGCCGGAGTTCCAATCGACTGCCGCATGCAACAGCATGGCCGGCCATATCGATCCTGTGAGGCTCACGACGATCGCGAAGATCAATCCGACGAACGCGGTCTTGGGCACCTGCGCGACGCCGAGATACACGTGACCGGCGCCGAAGATCAGGGAGGCAAGAAGGACCGCTGCTACCGGACCCATCCAGGCGGCCAGATACCAGGTGAGAAAGCCGCGGTAGAAGATCTCTTCGCAAAATCCCGCGGTTGCCGAGACGATCCAGAAAAGCCGATGCTCGCTTTCTGTATGCGGCATCAGCGGTTCCGCGTATTCCATTGCCTTGCGCACACGTGCGCGGCGGTCGGGGCGCGCGAGCAGGGCGCGACGCTGCCATACCAGCAGGCCGATCAGCAGTACCACGTAGCCAAACCCCAGACCGAGGTGCAAAGGGGCGTCGCCCGTCAGGCGCAAATCCAGAAGTCTTCGGCCCGATGCGGCCCAATACGCCAACAGGAAGATCGCGGGAGTCCATTCGCCGGCGATGAGGTTGCGATAGTGGTCGCGTCGCGCGTGCTTCGCGCCGGCTGCCAGTTTGGCGCGATAACGAGGCCAGCTCCACTTCCACTCCACGAGTGGAATAGAAAGCAGAAGAGCAAACAACACATGGTCGATAAGTGTGTGATGGAGCATAGGGTTCCAGTACTAGAAGGTCAACAAGGAATCACAGGCGACGGCTGGATCTGACGAAAATGGTACGCTTTGCTGCTTCGAGCTTCCTTCAAGATTGACTATTTAGTAACCTAGATTACAAGGCCAGTTCGTCGGCCCAGGCCAAAGAAGGAGAAGATTCTCATGGCAGAAACCCCGAAGAAACCGACCGCCCGCAAGAAGACCAGCGCGTCTGCGTCTGCAACGAAAGAAGTTGCGCCCAAACGGAAAGCCACTTCCAAGGTGACAACCATCGGTATTTCGCACGAAGAGATTGCCCGCCTGGCCCACAAATTCTGGGCTGAACGCGGCGGACAGCACGGTCACGACGCAGAAGATTGGCTGCGCGCCGAGCAGGAACTCCGCGGCAAGGCATCGTAAGCGCTATTTTTCGCCATTCATTTTTACTGGATTTCACCCTCATAACAAAAACCGGTTATTGAGGGCCCGAATACGCTACGCGGCCCTCGCTGATTGTCCAGCGAACTTTGCCCTGCATTGACCAACCATCGAAGGGAGTGTTGTGCGCCTTGGAGCGAGTCTCCTTGGCGTGATACGTCCACTCGGCCTTGGGGTCGAAAACCACCACATCGGCAAAGCTGCCGACCGCCAGTGTGCCGCGGCCTTTGAGGCCGAGCAGCGCGGCAGGCTGCGCGCTGAGCAGGCTGAGCACGCGGCCCATGGGCAGCTTCCACTCCTTGTGCAGCCAGCGCAGGCAGAGGCCCAGTGCTGTGTCGAGGCCGGTAATGCCGTTGGGGGCGTTTTCAAACTCCACTTCCTTCTCATGCGTCGCGTGCGGCGCGTGATCGGTGGCGATGGCGTCGACTACGCCGTCGAGGATAGCTTCGATCATGGCGTCGCGGTCGGCGGTTGAGCGCAGGGGCGGATTCATCTTCGCATTGGTGCTGTACTGGCCTATGTGCTCTTCGGTAAGCAGGAAGTGATGCGGCGCCACTTCGCAGGTGACGCGGAGCCCGTTGCGCCGCGCCTGGCGGACTGCGGCGATGGCCGCTGCCGTAGAAGTATGTGCCACATGCAGATGCACGCGGCCGTCGCGAAGTTCGGTAACGAGGCGGATGTCGCGTTCCACGAGGCTGCTTTCGGCTTCAGGGGGCATGCCGCGGAGGCCTAGCTTGAACGCCGTCGGTCCGGCATTCATGCTGGCGCCCTGGGTCATGCGTGTGTCCTCGGCGTGCTGGATGACGCTCAGGCCTACGCGCGCCGCTGCGGCCAGCGTTTCGCGCATGATGCCGTCTTTGAGGATGGGATGGCCGTCGTCGGTCACAGCCACGGCGCCGGCAGATTTCAGCGCCGCAAAATCGTTGAGGGTTTCACCCTTCGATCCGCGGGTGGCAGCGCCAATGGGATAGACGCGCACGCAAGCGCCGCGCTCGGGTGCCAGCATCCAGCGAGTGATCTCCGCCGAATCGTTTACCGGCGTGGTGTTGGGCATCGCGGCGACGGCGGTGAATCCGCCTGCTGCTGCTGCTGCCGTCCCGGTGGCGATGGTTTCCTTGTAGGCCTGGCCGGGTTCGCGGAGATGGACGTGGATGTCGATGAGGCCGGGAGCGAGGGTGAGTCCGGTTGCGTCAAGGACTTCGGCGCCGTTGGCGAGCTTGAGTTTTCCAGGTGCAGCGATTTCGGCGACGCGGCCGTCTTTGAGCAGGATGTCTTTGGGCGCGTCGACGCCTGCACCGGGATCGACGAGGTGGCCATTGCGAATCACGAGAGCTGTCATGCGCGGCCTTCTTCCTTTTTTCCTGCAGTGAGCGCGCGTTCGACAACCGCCATGCGGATGGCTACGCCGTGACGGACTTGCTCGAGGATCGCGGATTGCGCTCCGTCGGCGACGCCGGCGGTGAGTTCGAGGCCGCGAATGATGGGGCCGGGATGCATGACGACGGCGGAAGGGGCTTGTGCGCTGAGGCGTTGACCGGTGAGTTGGTAGGCGTCCTTGTACTGCGCGAGATCAAGCTGCATGCCCGCAAGGCGCTCGGCCTGGATGCGCAGCATCATCACGACCTGCGACTGGCGCAGCGCGGTTTCAAAGTTGCGTTCGACTGAAATTCCCGGACCCGCATTCGCTGCGGAGTCGGGCAGCAACTGCGGCGGACCGCAGAGCACAACGTGTGCACCAAGCCGCGGCAGCAGGAGCATGTTCGAGCGCGCTACGCGGCTGTGTAGAATGTCGCCCACAATCGTCACGGTGACGCCGTTGAGTGTGTCGGCGGTGAGTGTCTCTACGCCGTAACGCAGATGCGCCAGGATGGTGCGCAGATCGAGCAGTGCCTGCGTGGGGTGCTCGTGCATGCCGTCTCCGGCGTTGAGGATGGGGAGGCGCGTTGTCTCTTCGAGAAGCCAGGGCGCGCCGGAGGAGTTGTGGCGAAGGATGATGGCCTCTGCGCCCAATGCGCGCAGAGTGAGGCCGGTATCTTTCAGCGTCTCGCCTTTTTCGATACTTGAGGAAAGGTTGGAGACGAGCGTGGTATCCGCTCCAAGGCTCTTGGCGGCCAGCTCGAAGCTGGTGCGCGTGCGTGTAGAAGACTCGTAAAACAGCAGAGCCACGCGGCGCTTGAGCAATATACGGTCGCGGATCAGGGGGTCGAGGTTTTCGAGCACGGTCGCCCTGAAGAGCAGATGGCTCACATCCTGGAGGCTCAGGTCGTTCACCGACAGCAGGGAACCCGGATTGTAAGGAAACGGGGATGCGGGAGGCTGCGGGGTTTGAAGCTGTCGACGTACGAGTGGTGTTGATGCGATTGCAGTCATACGATCCATGCTGGGGAACCGGGCTGTCTTCCGGTCTGTTTCGCTCCTGGCCGTCTGCTTTCGCTTGAAGCTAAAAGCTAACGGCTAAGAGCTGTTTTATTCAGTCCACCCGCTCGACCAGCAGCACCTGCTCGTCGTTATCGACCTCGTGGAACTTCACTTCGATGATCTCGCGGCTGCTGGTCGGCACATGCCTGCCCACATACGTTGCCTCAATCGGCAACTCACGATGACCGCGATCGATAAGAACCGCAAGTTGAACCCGCCGCGGACGTCCATGATCGAACAGCGCGTCGAGCGCAGCGCGAATGGTGCGGCCTGTGTAAAGCACGTCGTCGCACAAGACCACGTCGCGGCCTTCCACTTCGCAGCCAAGCGCACCGGGCGTTACCACCGGCCGCACATCTGCTGTAGAAAGATCGTCGCGATAAAACTGAATGTCTAGCGTGCCGGTGTCGACGGGGCGCTTCTCGATCCCGGCGATCAGTCTTCCCAGCCGCTCCGCGAACGGAACTCCCCTGCGCTTGATTCCGATCAGGGTCAGGTCTTCGCTGCCATTGCTCTTCTCTACAATTTCGTGGGCCAGGCGCACAAGCGTGCGCTCAACCTCCGAGGCGGACATCAGCCTGCCCTTCACGCGCAGGGAGGGTACAGTTGTCTTTTCGCTCATAAGTTCTCTCGCGCCGTTATCTCTGGCCGGATGATAGAAGGCCTGAGGGCGATGGGGCAAGTTGTGGAGAAGTGGAACATGTCGCTCCGGCCAAACTTCGTTGCGCCGGAATTGCAAATTGCTTGCTTACTTGAAACTAGTGTGGTGTCCCAGAGGTTGTTGGCATCAGTGTATGGAAGTACAAAAAAGCAGATTCTTCGCGTACCGCCCCCGAACTCTGCCCCGAAGATGTGCGGGGCAGAGTTCGCCCAGAACGACACTGCCAACTTTTATCGTGAAATTCGGGCCCTAGGCTTCGGGTCGGCGTCTCCGCGCTTCCATGCGGGCGCCCAATACGCCGCCGCCTACCGCAAACAAGACAATAAGAAAACAACTCCACGCCAACCCCGCAGTCTCAAAGCCGGCGTGCCCTTCCGGTGAAAGCATCCAGTTCCGCTGGGCATTTGCCTGTGCAGCGTCATTGGGTAGGTTCATCTGCGCTACCCATTGCTGGGTCATTTGCTGGCTCGCGTTGACGTTGTCCCGCCAGGCGGTGTCGATCTGATCGCCGTGATGCAAAACCACGCGCGCAATAAAAACGCCGGCCCCGCTGACGCCGAATGCCAGCCAGGCTGCCATCAGACCAGTGACGAGCCCGATCCGCGCGCCGGCTCCGATAGTGATCCACGCTGGCCTTTGGCTGCGCATATAGAACAAAACGGCTGCAGTGGCGGCTCCGAGCATCCAGACAACTCTAAGGATGCCCAGCGGCGAAATCCCTGAAGAAAGCAGACCTGCCGGAATTGCCAGGGTCAGCGCTGCCCGCATGCCCGGCTTCCAGTCAATCGAACTGGCATCGCGCACGGGTTCGGGCCAGCGTTCCGAAGGCGGCGGCACGCCCGATTCGCCGTCCGCGCTGTAAACAAACTGGGGCAACCCGCAGGAAGGGCAATAGCAGCTATCGGCTGGAACAGCTTGATGGCAGCGGTTGCAGGTGATTTCCATGCTGACTCAAGCCTATAGCATCCGGCGTCAGAGTGTGCACACTGCACTCCGTAATCGGCATCCTACCGGGCTTCTCAACTCAGGGCGTTCGCCATTCCATTTACGAAGTCTAAGTCACCTTCTCCACGCCCCTGCGGCGATGTGGTGCATGCGGCAAGCGGAGCACTTCGAGCAACGCAACATGCCACCGCCTCCTGCAAACGCGGCAGCGGACCGGGTATTGGAGCACAAACAAACGAGTTGCATCGGAGAAGCGCAAGTGGGCTCGGCGCAGTTTATTTGACCCGCATTCGTGGCAGAAAAGAGACATTCAGCCTCCAGACTCCATAACCTTCCGGGGATGAGGCCCGTTCAGTGTGACATATGAAGAGGGTACAGAATTTTAAAATCCGGAGATTCAGAGTGTCTGTATCAAAATGACGACACGTTTGAGCAAAACAACGCCCCTATCGGTTAGAATCGGCCGGTTTCGATTTGGTTAACCATGTATCCACAGTTGATTCCGCTGCTTTCACGGCCTCTTCCAGTGTAAGGTTTGTAGAGTCAAGCAGGAAAGCGTCGGGCGCGGGCTTCAAAGGCGAATCGGCGCGATTGCGATCCCGCTCATCGCGCGCTCTCAAGTCGCGGATTACTTCTTCCGGAGGAGGCGCGGGTTTGGCTTCCGCGTGGCCCTTTTGACCGATCTGGTCGTAGCGCCGCATGCCGCGCACTTCCGGCGCCGCATCTAGAAAGATTTTGACCTCAGCATTGGGAAAAACAACCGTTCCAATGTCGCGGCCTTCCATCACCACGCCGCCCTGCCTGCCCAACTCCTGCTGTCGCTTCACCATGGCTGCGCGGATCGGAGGAAACACGCTTACCCGGGATGCTGCGTCGGTGACGGTCTGATTGCGGATCTGCCCGGTTACGTCCTCGCCATCCAGCAGTACGCGATTCTCGTCCTCGCCCGGTTCGAGTTTAATGTCGGTTTCCGCGGCAAGACGATCCAACGCCGCAGGATCGTCAAGAGGAACATCGAGTCGCAGCGCTTTCAAGGCAAAGGCGCGGTACATTGCGCCTGTCTCGAGGTTGAGCAATCCGAAATGACGGGCCAGGTGCTTTGCGATGGTACTCTTTCCCGCACCGGCCGGTCCGTCAATGGCTACAACGATGTTGAGTTTGGGCTTCCGTTCCGGAGTTTCGTCCGCACTCATCCGCGCTTCTTCGTCCCCTGCTTGCCGCGGCTGTTAAAGAAGCGCTTGGCGGTCGCACTGGTGCGTCCGGCTGCTGTCAGTGCGGGACGGCTCTTGCGTGCCGCCGGACGTGCGTCCTTGCGGGGCGAAGCGGCTTTGGCTACAGCCTTCACACTCTTGCCGTTTCCGTTCCGCTTGGTCCACGCAGGTCCGGCCGGTTTGCCATTCCGGTGCGTGCCATTGGTGCTTGATGCCCGCGAAGAGCTGCTGCTCGGTCGCGTTCCGTTGGTCCCGTGCGCGGAGGCATGGGTGCCGTTGGTCTTGCCGCTCTTTGCACCGCTCCAGCGAGTTCCCGCAGCGGGCCGTGATCCGTTCTGCGTCCGGGATGAACCGGGGCGCGAGGCTGAACCGGGCCGAGCATCGGTTGCTCTGCGCGCCGGGCGGCCATTGGCTACCGACTTTCCCGGTCTGTTCGATCCGGCAGGCTTGCGATCGTGGCCATTTCGATCGTGGCCATTCGATGCCGAATGGTTGAAGTGCGGCCTCGCGGATTCAGACGTCCCGTTGGTCGAAGGCCGGCGTACCGGTGTCCGCGGAATGTGGTGCTCTGCACTGACGTGGTCAACAGCCGGAGCGGGAACGGGTGCCGGGGGCTGGGTTGGGGTCTGAGGAATGACCGCGGCCGGCTTTTGCGCAAACTGCAGCGAAATCGCCGGACTTGGCGCTTCCTCGTCTCGCTCAAATGAACGCAGGAAATAAGCAGATGCCGGCATGGAGGAGCTGGCATACATCGTCGAGACCGGCTCGAATTCCGGCAGCGTTCCCGCCACGTAAAAGTGGGGCGCATGTCCGAGTGAGATGGTGTGTACCTGCCGCGTAGCCACCAGCCCGCGAATGACCTCGCGTATCTTGCTGCGTGCCGTCAGCGGAGCAAGGAACAGCTCTACATCTTCCATGCTGGCGGCGATCACCGCTTGCAGGTAGATGGAGGCAAGCACCGAGATTGCAGTGACTTGCGAAGTGGAAGCACCTTCGGCAATGGCTCGCTGGAAGCGCGTGCGAAGCAACTGCCACTTGGCCGCCTGTCCCCGGGCCGCTATCACTGGAATGATGCGAAGCTGCTGCCAAAGCTCGGTGATTGCTCGTATAACTGCCGACTCGGAAACTTCCCGCCCCAATGCCTGTTTCAGCTGGGCAACGGTGGCGTCCCCAGCTTCCAACTGCTTGTAGACGTGAACGGCGAGCTGGGAAACCTGTCGCGATCCGGTTAACTGCGGGCTACGGCGCCAGTCGCGGTCGCCGCGAAGCGCGTAAACATAAGGCAGAACCCATCCGGCCACCACAAAATCCGGCTGCTCGCCCGGTTGGCCCAGCAAGTTGAGCCTTACCGCAACTCCTTCATTCTCAAGCCGCACAAGCAGGTCTTCGGCGTGAGCAATGGTCTTCTGTTCCGGGGTCACTTCCGGCCGTCCAGCGACGGCTTCAACAAAAGAGGGTGCGACGGAAGAAGAAAATTGCCGCTTCGGCAAAAAGAGACAAAGCCCAGTCTCCTCAATCCATGTACGGGCTTCTTCCAAGGTGAGTGTTCCAAGGCCGTTTTGGCGCATTCTTTCGGCGCGCGCTTGTACTAATTGCTCCGATGTCAAAGAAAAACCTCAGTTCCGGGTCGGCGCTAGCGCCCGGCAACCCTCACGCAAAGTGGAGGATTGCCACCCATGTTTTATCTTAAATGCCTTTTAAATTCGATGGAAGGCCCGCTGAATGTCCTTCCATGAGTACAGCAGAGCTATCGGACGACCGTGGGGGCAACTCGTTGGATGCTCGGTCTTTGCAAGTTCCAACAATAGCCACTCCATTCGCTTCGGGTCAAGTGGGGTATTTACCTTGATCGCGGAGTGGCAGGCAATGGAGGCTGCAATGCGGGTTCGAAGGGCCGTAAGATTATCATTCAGCGTGGCTTCGCTCGGAGCCTCGGATTGCTCGATCACCTGCGTCAGCATCCGTTCTAGCGCTGCGCCCTCCAAACCCACCGGAGCGGCCTTTACCGCAAGTGTTTGAGGGCCAAAGGGTTCTACTTCGAAGCCATTTCGTTCCAACTCGTCTGCAATTTGTGCAAAAATTACCATCTGCCAGGGTTTGAGCTCGACCAGGAGGGGCATCAGCAAGCGCTGTCGCTGCACTTTCTCCACCTGTCGATCGCGCAGAATCCTTTCAAAAAGAACGCGTTCGTGTGCCACATGCTGGTCGATGATCCATAATCCTTCGTCGCCGGTAGCCAGAATGAAGGATTCACGTAGCTGGCCCAGAGGGCGCAGGGAACCAAGCTGATTGAGATTGGCAGCCGCTTGCTCCGCTTCGACCTGGGCTGTTCCTGCCGCTGCGGCCTGCCGGCTGGCCGGGTCGTCGGAGTCGTCGGGTGAGCAGCCTTCATGACCTGCCGTTTCCTGCGGTGCATCCATCAGTGCTGCCGCAACTTGCCGAAGCGCCTGCTGCTCCAATTGGGCAGCGATCTCGCTTTCGCCAAAGGGTAGTTTGCCAGGAACTGGCGACAGCGGCCGCGGCGTCAGTTGAAATGCGTCAGATGCCGATACACCATCTTCACTGCTGGGCGGCAAATCCTCCGGAGCTCCGGGAATCCGGGAAATGGCAGCGGGGATGAGCGAAGGCGTTGCGGCCGGCGATGAATCCAGCGCTGCCATCAACCCCGCTGCAGGGCGCGCGGCAATCAGCGCATTCCTCAAGCTGTCGCGCACAAAATCGTGGATCAGCGACTGCTGGCGGAAGCGAACTTCGGTCTTCGCAGGGTGGACATTCACGTCCACTTCTTCGGGGGGCATCTCCAGAAACAGCAGCACCACGGGCGAACTGGTGGGCGGAATGATGTTTCGGTACGCCTCCGCGATTGCGTGCAGCAGCAAGCGATCGCGAATCAGCCGCTTGTTCACGAAGATGTAAATCGAGTTGCGATTGAGCTTCTGAAGTTCCGGCTTGGAATAAAAGCCCGACAGCCGAACAGTACCTGGCTTGCGTGCCGGCTCATCCGGATCGCGCTTCCACGGTGGAGGCTCGGGAAGCCCCGCTCGATCCAATTGCGTCTCGGCGGCGACCGGCAGCAATTGCGAAAGTGTTTCCTTGCCGAAGATCTGGTAGATCCGTTCGGCGGATCGACTCACCGGTGGAGCAGAAACCAGCGTGTGCGAAGCCGATATCAGTTCAAAATGTTTTTCGGGATGCGCGAGGGCGTAGTGCGTCACCAGCGCAGTGACGTGCGACAACTCGGTCGACTCGGCGCGGAGAAATTTACGGCGAGCGGGCGTGTTGAAGAAGAGATCGGAAACGGAAATCGTAGTTCCGGGCGGAACGGCAGCGTCTTCCACATGGAGAATTCTGCCGCCGGCAATCTCCATGCGCGTTCCC
>Ga0209004_1000213_pt1 | contig 13132 bp, 8 predicted proteins | sample TexAe_RefH0_M1_FD_187948 | JGI IMG/M metagenome (GOLD analysis project Ga0209004, IMG submission 187948) | Forest soil microbial communities from Davy Crockett National Forest, Groveton, Texas, USA - Texas A ecozone_RefH0_M1 (SPAdes) (version 2) | ecosystem: Environmental > Terrestrial > Soil >... | reverse complement strand
TTGGTCGTGTCGCCTCCGGCGTATGCCGCGCCATAGAAGTTGCCCTTGTTGTCGCGGATCACGCTACCGAAAGAGGTAGAGAGGAAGGGCAGCTCGGCTGTCGGTCCGGTGAAGTCATAGAGCACAGACTCTTTGCCACTGCGATCAATCTTAAAGACGGTTCCGCAGCCGAGACCGCCGCAGAGGCTGAGGTTGCCGCCGTTGCCGGTGATGCCGTAGATGTTGCCGGCGTAGTCGGTGGCGAGCCAGCCATCGGGGTAAGGGCCGCCGTCGGATCCATCGAAGGCGTGCAGGACGGAGAAATTGCCCGAGTGGTCGATTTTGAATACGACTCCACAGCCGTTTGCGCCTGCGAGAGCGGGGACGGTCGTTGCGCAGAAGGTGTTTGATGTGTCGCCGCCCCCGTCCGTTACGCCGAAGAGGTTGCCCTGCCAGTCCCGGATAAGGGAACCATAGGGGCTGTATCCATCTGAGCCGCCGGTGAAGGAGTGCAGGACGGTTTCGTTGCCTCTGGTATCAACCTTGAAGACAACGCCGCAGGTTCCGGGAGGTCCACCTCCGACGCAGTTTGAGTTTGTGGTCCCACCGGCTACCGTGGCCCCGTAGAAGTTGCCGAACTGGTCGCGAACAAGGCCAGAGGAGACGCCGATGCCGTCTGTGCCTCCTGTGAAGGAGTAGAGAACGGACTGGTTGCTGTGGCGATCGATCTTGAAGATGACTCCGCAACCCTGAATGAAGCCGCAGGTTCCGCTGGGGTCCATTCCGCCGCCGCGGGCCGTGCCGTAGAGGTTGCCCACTTCGTCGAGCAGGAGTTCGGTGGCGGGGAAGGCGCCGTCAGTTCCTCCCTTGAATGTGTAGAGGATGGACTCGTTGTTGTGGCGATCGATCTTATAAACGACTCCGCAGCCGGGGGAGGCAAATGGGTTGCTCTGGCAGGTCGTGTCCGAGGTGTCACCACCGCTGATGGCTGTGCCGTAGAGGTTGCCTTCCCAATCGCTGATGACGGATCCGTAGGGAGTTGAGCCGTCAGGGCCGGTGAATCTATGAAGGATGGTGTATTGATGACTTGGCTGCGCGAGGAGGCGCGCCGGGGTCGCCGGCAGGATGAGGAGACTCGTGGCGGCAATCGTGGTGAAGAATCCGAGTTTCATTTTGATCTCCTTTGAGCGCGGAGCTACGGCGAGGCCGCAGTCAGCGGGTTTGGGTGTTGCCTACAAGGGCGAGCAGGGAGTTGAGACAGATGAGAGCGGAGCCGTTGTCGTTCTCGAGCCGGTGGAGGTCGCCGGAGTTGATCCATTCCTCGAGCGAAGGGCGATCGAGGTTGGAGACGACCTGAAGGTTTTCGAGCGCGACCATTTCGGATTCGCGGCGGCAGAGAGGGCATTGGGCGCGGATGGAGTTGCGGCCGCGCAGAAAGAGGAGAGAGTCGGTTTCGATGGTGATTTTTGTTTGCCTGGTCATAGCGGCCTCGTTTCAGGCGTGGTTCGCTGGCCGAAACGGGGACAGAGTGCGCAGGATGGAGGTCGGAAGTCCTTTCGCGGGGTCTGAAAAGTTCTGATAATTTCTTGCAGCGCTGAAATGGACTGAAGGCAATAGAGTTGCGGTGAGCGAGAAGTGGCAGCTGCGCTAGGGGTGGATCGCGATTCCGTGGTACATTGGCGGCCTAAGCGCAGAAGTTGAGTCCGGAGGAATCCGTGATGGAGACCCAGAAGCTCAAAGAGCTGTATGAATTTGGACCATTTCGGGTTGATCCCGAGAAGGAGACGCTGCTGCGCGCTGGCGAGCCGGTTCCTCTCACGCCGAAGACCTTTCAGATATTGCTGGTGCTGGTGCGGCATAGCCAGGAGATCGTGACGAAAGACGATCTGCTGAAGACGGTGTGGCCGGACACGTTTGTGGAGGAAGGGAACCTGAGCCGCAGCATATTTATGTTGCGCAAGGCGCTAGGCGAGAGTCCGCAGGACCACAAATATATATTGACCGTGCCGGGGAGGGGATACCGGCTGGCGGAAAAGGTTCGGCTGGTGTCGGACCAGGGGTTCAGCTTGGTGGCGGCGCACCGGCAGAAGGTAGAGGTGCAGGTCACCGAGAAGAGACGGTCGCTGAAGTGGGTGATTGCAGCGGCTGTGTTGGTGGTGATTGCCGCGGTGGTGGGACTATGGCGGATCTTCTGGCATCGGCCAATGCTGGGCGCGAAGGACACGGTGGTGCTGGCGGACTTTGCGAATTCGACGGGCGACCCGGTTTTTGATGGAACGCTACGACAGGGCATGGCGGTGCAACTGGAACAATCGCCCTATCTGAGCCTGGTTTCAGAAGAACGAATCCGCCACACGCTCTCACTGATGGGACTGCCCGAGGATGCGCGCTTCACGCCGAAGATTGCGCGGCAGGTTTGCGAGCGCCTTGGCAGCGCTGCGGTGATCGAGGGCTCGATTGCCCGGATCGGTCCCCGTTATGTGCTCGGCCTTCACGCCGCAGATTGCTCCACAGGCGAAACACTGGATGATGAGCAGGTGGAGGTCGCGAGAGAAGAGGACGTCCTCGGTGCCCTCACTCAGATTGCCGGCAAATTCAGATCTCGCGCGGGAGAGTCGTTGGCCACCATTCAGCAGCACGCGACTCCGCTCGCCGAAGCCAGCACCCCGTCACTTGAGGCCCTGAAAGCGTACAGCGCTGCCTGGAAGGTCGCGTTTTCGAATCCTAACGAGGCCATCTTGCTGCTGCAGCGCGCCGTCCAGATCGATCCCGATTTCGCGATGGCGTATTCGCTTCAAGGGCGGCTCTACGCCGACATCTGGGAGCCTGTGCTTTCGCAACAGAGTGTGAGCAGGGCATATGAACTGCGTACACGCACAAGTGATCGTGAACGCTTCTTCATTGAGGTGAATTACGAAAGCGAGGTGACAGGAAACATTGAGAAGGCGCGAGAGAAATGCGAGTTGTGGGCCCAGACCTACCCTCGCGATATGCTACCCCACGGCGAACTAACCTGGATCGACCAGGAACTCGGCAAGTATGACGATTCCATTGGAGAAGCCAAAAAAGCAATCGGTCTCGATCCGGATTTCACACCCGGATATAACAACCTGGCGTGGGCCTACGTGTTGTCGGGCCAACTCGACGAGGCAGAGAAAACGCTGCAACAAGCTGCGGACCGCAAGCTCGAAATGCCCGAGATGCTGGTCATGCGCTATTACATCGCCTTCCTCAAGAAAGACGAGGCGGGCATGGAACGGGCCGGCGCACAAGCCAGGGGGCAGCCCGACGCGGAAGACTGGGTTACCTACGAGCAGGCTACGGCGATGGCATTATCAGGTCGTTTGAAACAGGCACGCAGGATATCGAGCCGCGCAGTGCAACTGGCCCAGCAGGCAAACCAGCCCGAGAGGGCCGCAATGTACGAGACCGGAATGGCCGTCCGCGAAGCATTATATGGAGAAGCTCCGGAGGCGAAGCGAGACGCGCAGACTGCCCTTGCTCTCTCACATGGCCGGGACGTTGAATGGGGGGCCGCCCTCGCTGATGCTCTTGCGGGAGATTTTCTTGATTCACAGAAGTTGGCGTTGGAGTTGGACAAGCATTTCCCCAACGATACATGCGTTCGAATGATTTACCTTCCAGAGTTGCGAGCGCTCGCAGCTATACATGAAAAGGACCCAGCAAAGGCGTTAGATCTGCTGCAAGCTGCCACACCGTTCGAATTGGGCGTGCCGGGGAGTTGGTCGGCCTTCTTCGGAGAACTCTATCCGGCGTACCTGAGTGGTGAAGCGCATCTAGCCAGCCACCGGAACTCTGATTCTGTCGCGGAATTCCAGAAGGTACTCGCCCATCCCGGCATCGTATTCACCGATCCAGTCGTTGTACTTACCCATCTGCAGTTGGGCCGGGCCTACTCGTCTGAGGGAGATCGAGCGCGAGCCGAATCCTCCTATCAAGAGTTTCTGAAGCTCTGGAAGGATGCTGACCCCGAGATTCCCATCCTGAAGCAAGCAAAGGCTGAATACGTGAAGCTTCACCAAAGGTCATGAGTTGTTCCGGGGCTCTATGACTCGGCGTGCAAATAGCACACAAGTGAAGTGTGTCCTCCAAGCAAAGGGAAGTGCCGTATCCGGCAATGTTGAGTACAGGCCAAACCGCTCATTGACGGCCGATTATGCGCGACTGTCGCGATTCCTCCTGAAAAACGCCGATGGCAACTCCGTCCGGAATTGGCTCCAAATCTAATCCATGGCGCAATGCCGACATTTCGGTACTGATCCCAATCAGAGAGTGCGTCTGCGATTAAAATGCACGCGCCCCCAACATCGATGCAGCGGTCAAGCACAAGAAGAACGCTTTCCAGCTCATTTCCGTCTCCCCTCGGCCCCCATCAGCCCACCGGGAAGCTCAATCCCGTTTGCTTTTCCGAGATTGCCCGAGTACTTCTTGTCGGTTCCATTGTTCCAATGCTCAAATACGCCGAGGCTGCAGCATCGTATGCCGTCGCGTTCAGGATCGTAGAACGTTTTAGAAGGCGGATCGTTTGCAAGGGCGGCTTCGCGTAGGTAGTTGTCTGCATCGCGATATCTACGAGGTTGGGCCATTCCGAAGTTAGAAAATCGAAGCCAACCGAATCAATGGCCACCCCATCAAGCGACATGAAGATGCTGCTCGGCCACGCATCGTTGAACGGCGCCATCTTCCACTTGTGACTAGGCGGAGGATCCGCATTCTCGTTTCCATAGAGCCCGTCGATGAGAAAGAGAAAAGTTTTCTCGCCGAGATCCTTATGACCCCAAAAATCTACGATCGCCGCGTAGCTTGGCGAGCCATCACGGTTGTGGGGAAAGCCGTCGTGCGCATCTTTGTGCCAGTCGGGATTGATACTCGTAGCCCCGAACAGATTCTTCGCGCAAAGCGTCACACCTGAACTCACATGCCCTTTCAACAAGGCCGCATCGATCAGGTAGACTGCCTCGGTCACAGTAGTATCGAGTCCCGTGGCATTGCGGCTGGTAATCGAGTAGGGGATGGCATTGGGTTTGAACTCGGCCTTCAGACGCCCGTCGACACCGATATGGTCCACGAACACGACGCCGGGAAACTCACCGTGAATCTTGTCGTAGAGATTGCCGGGAATGATCCGGCTGGAATCGAAGACGGTGATCGATGATTGCGGAACTTTTCCTGGGCCAGTCAACTGCCGGCGAGCGATAGAAGCAAGTGGGGAGACGAGTTCAGTCGGTCGATCGTGCCATGGTCCGTCGTATTGTTGAGGTTCGCCTTGATTGCGATCTTCTCGCCGGCTTTGTACCCCATGTTGCCGCGACCATGAGTGTGATTGAAATAATAAAAGATGGCGCTCCACGCCTGGGCATCGCTCTTTTGATTCGTAAGACCGCGGATGGAGCGGGAGACCATGCGGTCGATCACAGCCTGGTTGTTGTTGGCATCCGCCCACCAGGAACCTGTCCCATCCCAAGTCACAGCCGCCGGATCGTGAGCCCAGGTGACTCGGCCCGGAACTACACCGCGGGGAACGCCCAGTGGGGAAAGCGTGGCTCCGAACAAGGAAGAACCCATGCTACTGGCAGCTGCGATAGAAAGGGCGAATTGTCGGCGCGTCATTTCCATTTTGTTTTACTCTCCCCGCACAAAAGTTGAGTTAACCCGCTCCGTTTCCTCAAGGGCAGAAGCTGGTTTACTCGTCAGAAGCAGTGCGGCCGTGGGTGTCGGCACCATGATCTGCAGAGCGCGGCAACCTTGACCTGACCGGCAAATTGTACCAGTGGAGATCGATCGAACCTGCAGGAACATGTGGTTTCTTTGCGAACAAACCCGGGATAAGATCACCGTGTAGTCAGGTAGATCCTCTCTCTTCTAAAGGGAGGACTCTCGGACTCAGTCAAAATGCAGGTCAAAGAAAGCGCCTGTGAGAGGGAGCGAGGTGTTCGCAGGATGCAAGACAATCCCACACTTAATCGAGAACACATCGACCGGATTAGATCAGTGGCGCAACTGCGTTCCGTGCGTAGTGGAGAGGTTCTCTATGAACCATCTTGTCCCGATGTTCCTCTCTTTGTTGTCCTGGACGGAACGGTCTCGATCAGCAGAACTGGTGAGGATGACAAGATCCTGGCAGTTCGTGAACCAGGACAGTTCACAGGCGAGATGTCTGTAATCTCCGGCAGTCGATCGCTCCTGACGGCGCGGGTAACAAAAGATGGTGCCGTCCTTGAACTCCCTCGTGAAAAAGTGCTGTCACTCATGTCTAAGGATACGGAACTCGGCGACATCCTCATGGGAGCTTTTGTCGCACGTCGCTTGCTAATGATTCAGCTGGGCGAAGGCAATGTCGTCCTCTTCGGCACCAAGAGTTCCGCACGTACCCTCGCGCTCAGAGAATTTCTCACCAGAAACGGGCATCCGTTCACCTACATCGATATTGACACCGAGTCCTGTGCCGGCGAGTTGATGGAAAAGCTCGCCGTTCGTAATGGCGAGATTCCAGTCGTTTATTGCAACAGGCGATATGTGCTGAGAAATCCGTCTATCGCCGAACTGGCGGCCTGTCTTGATCTCAACATCAACGTCGACAAAGGTGTGCGCGACGTTCTAGTGATCGGCGCAGGCCCAGCAGGGCTCGCAGCAGCAGTGTACGCCGCTTCAGAAGGACTCAAGACGCTGGTCATCGAGAAGTCAGCACCTGGCGGCCAGGCAGGGTCGAGCTCAAAAATCGAAAACTATCTGGGCTTTCCCACAGGGCTTTCTGGGCAGGAGCTTGCGAATCGATCCATCGCTCAGGCCCAGAAATTTGGGGCACAGCTAATGGTGGCACAATCAGTCGTACATATCGATTCCAGCCGACAACCATATAAGGTGATTTTGGAATCCGGCCTTAAGTTCAACGCCCGCAGCATCGTGATCGCAACAGGCGCGCAATATGCGCGATTGCCTGTCGAGGAAGCGGAAGCTTTTACGGGCCGAGGAGTCTATTACAACGCGACGCATATGGAGGCGCAGCTCTGTGACTCGGAAGAAGTAGCAGTTGTGGGTGGGGGAAACTCTGCTGGACAAGCGGCTGTATTCCTTGCTCAGACATCATCGAAGGTGCATCTCCTAGTACGTTCGGGGAAACTTTCAGAATCGATGTCTCAGTATCTGATCGCCAGGATAGAAGCACATTCCAGGATCGAAATCCACTATCTGACCCAAATTGTTGCTGTCACCGGCGCGGCGCATCTGGAAAGCATTGAGTGGAAAGACGACTCATTGGGACTTGAGATAACGATGCCAATTCGCCACGTGTTTGTGATGGCAGGTGCCGCGCCTCGGACGGAGTGGCTTGAAGATTCCTTTGCCCTGGACAAGAAGGGATTCGTTGTTACCGGCCCGGACCTTGTTGGACACAAGGACTCTCAATGGCCATTGAGCCGTTCCCCGCTCCTACTCGAGACCAATGTGCCGGGAATATTTGCGGTAGGTGACACGCGAGCCGGCAGTGTGAAACGGGTTGCATCAGCGGTTGGCGAGGGCGCGATGGCGGTCCATCTCGTGCATCGATTCCTCGCCGAAAGCGTAGAGCGGCACAACGCGGCATGAAAGTACGTGACATTCGTCGACCGCGGTGCTGACCTGTTGACCGAAAATCGCGCACCTGGAGAAAAACAATGAAAACAATCACAACACACTACATCGATGGGGCATTCGTTGAATCCCACGGCCGAGAAGTCATGGACATCATCAAGCCGGCTAACGGTCAGCTAATCGGCCGCGTCACACTGGGCGATGAAGAAGATACGCAGCGCGCTATTGCTGCAGCCAATACCGCATTCGTAAGTTTCGGCCGTTCGACCAAAGAAGAGCGCGCGAAGATTCTGCGCCGCTTGCATCGGGCCGCTTCGGCGCGCTTTGACGATCTTACTGCCGCGATGGTCGAAGAATATGGAGGCGTCGTCCAGTTCGCCGGTCTCATCGTCAAGACCGGCATCAATGCGTTTCTGGCGGCTGAGCAGGCGCTTCAGGAAATTCCGTTGATACACAGTTGGGACAAAACCACTGTGACTTTGGAGCCAGTCGGTGTCGCCGGACTCATTACCGCGTGGAACGCGAACGCGTTGTTTATTTGCCTTAAGCTCGCCTCGGCCGTTGCCGCCGGCTGTACGGTCGTCATAAAGCCCAGCGAGTTAAGCTCGATCCAGACTCGGGTATTGGTCGAGGCGTTCCATCAGGCCGACCTCCCGAAGGGTCTCTTGAACGTGGTTACAGAGCTCGGTAACGTCGTCGGCGCCGAGTTGGTCCGCAATCCCGATGTCGCCAAAATCTCGTTCACAGGATCGGTGGCTGTAGGCGAAACGATCATGCGCGACGGAGCCAAAACCATGAAACGCGTCACGCTGGAACTGGGCGGCAAGTCGCCCACCATCATGCTCGACGATGCCGCTTTGGACCAAGCGATCCCGTCGGCCCTTATCATGGCCCTTATGAATAGCGGTCAAGCGTGCGCCGCAGGGACCCGCCTCCTCGTGCCTGACAGCCGGCTAGTGGAGGTAAAGCAAGGCCTACGAGACGCGATGCAAGCTTTTGCCGTCGGTGATCCCGCCGATCCCAAGACGGCCGTGGGGCCAATGGTGTCGCAGAAACAGTACGAACGCATACAGTCTTATATTCGCAGGGGCATCGAGGAAGGCGCGGAGGTTCTCGTCGGCGGCGAGGGGCATCCGGAAGGTTTCGAAATGGGCTACTTCGTGAAGCCCACGATTTTTGTCAACGTGAAGAACGACATGACGATCGCTCAGGAAGAGATCTTCGGCCCGGTACTCTCCGTCATCGCTTATGACTCCGAGGACGAGGCGATCCGGATCGCCAACGACTCCAAATACGGTCTCCACGCCGCCGTCATCGGGACCGACCTCCTACGTGCGCGTCGAGTAGCTTTACAGATACGAGCTGGCCGCGTCGTGATCAACAACATGGCGGATGACCCACAGGCGCCTTGGGGCGGATTCAAGTATTCCGGCACCGGCCGTGAATATGGGCGATACGGGATCGAGGCATTCCTCGAACCTCGGGCCATACTCGAGTAACCACATTTCCGCGACGAATCGAACAAGGAGAAGACTCATGAGCCAGGACCTCGCTATCTCTCCCGAAGAAGCCGCAGACCGCCTCGCGATCCGGGAACTCGTCGAGGCTTACGCACACTGCGCCGACCGCCGTGATGCGAACGGGCAGATGGCTCTCTTTACCGCAGACACCCATTTTATGGTGTACATGAACGCCAAGGATCCAACGCCCTCACAGGAGCTGCACTCGCGCGACGCGCTCGCTCCTGTATTCGCGGACCTGAACAAGTACGACGCTACCACCCACTTCGTGGGACAGAGCACGATCTTAACTCTGACGGCCGACCGGGCAACGGGTGAGGCCTACTGCCTGGCACACCACGTGACGGTCGACGACGGAAAGCGACGCTTGATGCTCGCTTCTCTCCGCTACCTCGACACGTTCGTGAAGATAGACCGCTCATGGCTGTTTCGAGAGCGCCGGCTCTACGTGGACTGGCTCGAGGAACGCCCATTATCATGAGCGACAAGCCAGATGGGCTCGATGAGCGCCTTTGCTGCGACAGGGAGCCGTGGATGCATACTCCGGGGTCGAGTGGGATTCGCCTGGTAATTGTGGGCGCGACTGGGATGGTTGGCGGATACGCCCTTCGCTATGCGCTCCAACACCCCATAATCGGAACTGTGACGGCTATCGGGCGCAAAAATATCGGCATCTCGCACCCCAAGCTGAAAGAGGTCTTGCATCGAGACTTTGCTGACTGCTCCGCACTCGCGGAGGTGCTTTCAGGCCGGGACGCGGCGGTCTTTTGTCTCGGCGCGTACACCGGGGCGGTGTCAGATGGGGAACTCCGCAAGATCACCGTTGACTACCCGGTCGAGTTTGCGCGAGTTCTCCGCGGCAGAAGCCCCGACGCGGCGTTCTCGTTCTTGAGCGGGAGTGGCGCGGACCCGACAGGGCAAAGCCGCATGGCTTTTGCACGTTATAAGGGAGAGGCAGAAAATGTTCTCCTCGCCTCGGGATTTCCGCGACTTTACATTTTCAGGCCCGCCTACATCTACCCCGTGGAGCCGCGAAAGGAGCCGAATTTTAGCTACCGCTTGATGCGACGAATCTACCCGGTATTTCGGGCTCTGTTTCCCAATCAGGTGATCAGAGCTGATGACTTGGCCCGGGCGATGGTGGATGTTGTCACTGCCGGAACAGGAGCCGCTCCAAGCCAAGTCTTCGAGAATCGCGACATCCGCTCCATGGTCCGTTCGTTTCATCGACTGCATGTCGAACAGGAGAGAGGACGAGCATGAGATTTTGAGCTCGTTAATCCGCATGAATAATAGAGTGCGCCGAGATCCAAAGAAACCTAGCGAGGCACTGACCATCCTGAAAGGTCAGGGCCTTGAACGAGGACCTACGCCTGAGAAAGACAGCGGAGATTGGAAAACAGACCAGGAAGAGTTGCAAAGACGATGGCAGTACCTGGCAGAGGCTCAGAAGCTGAGTCATTCGGGAACTTTTGGATGGAAAGTGAGTAGTGGGGACCTCATCTGGTCGGACGAAACCTATAAAATCTTGGGCTTTGCCCGAGAAACGAATCCTACGCTCGATCTGGTATTTGACAGAATTCACCCTGAGGACCTGGATCGCATGCGAGAGATCAGGAATCGTGCCGCACAGAACGGCATGGATCTGGATTTCGACCATCGAATTCTCCTGCCCGATGGCGACATCAAGTACCTGCACGCGGTTGCCCATGCGGGACGAGACAGCTCCGGAAATCTCGAGTATATGGGCGTAGTTACCGACATAACCGAACGCAAACGGGCCGACGAAGAGCGCCAGGCACTCTCTCGCAAATTGGAAGAGAGTAACGCCAGGCTTGAAGAAGCCGAGCGCGTTGCCCACCTTGGCTACTGGATATGGAATCTCGAGACAAATCGAGTGGTCTTTTCGAACGAAACCTGCCGCATCTATGGGATTGAGCCGCAGGAAGATTCCATCGATCTAGAGGCAATTCGAGAGTTGATCCACCCTGAAGACCGAGGGTATGTGTTCGAGAACGCAGAGCGAGCGGTTCGTGAGGGGGTACACATCGAAACGGAACACCGCCTCATTCGCCCCAGCGGTGAGATACGCATCGTTTACAGTCGCGGCGATTTGACGAGAGACGCATCGGGGCGACCCTACGAAATGTTCGGTACGTGCCAGGACATCACAGAGCGCAAGTGCGCAGAGGAAGAACGCCAAGTTCTGTACCGCGATTTGCAAGAAAGCAAGGCCTCGCTCGAAGAAGCCCAACGCCTTGCTCATGTAGGGTCCTGGGTATGGGATCTTGAGAAGAATCAGGTGACCTATTCGGACGAATATTTCCGCATCTTTGGACTAGTGCCAAGGAAGGACCCGATTGACATTGCGACAGTGCGCGAAATGATCCACCCCGAGGATCGAGAATATGTCTTTCGGGCCGCAGAAGAGGCCATTCGTTCTGGGGGGCGCGCCGAATGTGAACACCGGATCCTTCGTCCCAATGGAGAAATTCGCATTGTGCACAGTCTAGGCGATTTAAAGAAGGACGCATCCGGACGACCCTACCAAATGCTTGGTGTAAGTCAGGACATTACTGACCGCACACGCGCAGAACAGGCCCTAAAGCGAAGCCAGTTCTATCTCAGCGAAGGAGAGCGCATCGCTCACATCGGGAGCTGGGTATTCAACGAGTCAGGTCATTATTGGTCTGACGAGCTTTACAAGATTCACGGCCTGGAACAGCAGAGCGAAGCACCTACGGTCGAACAGTATCTGGCCTTGGTCCATCCACAAGACCGAGCCTCAATGGCTGAAACCATCAGAACAATGCAAGAGCAACACCGTGGCCACGATCTGATCGAGCGAATCATTCGACCCGACGGGGAGCTGCGCTATGTTCGCGCAGTGGCTGTTCAGGTCGTTGAAGAAGGAGTTTTCAAAGGATTTATCGGTACCACAATGGACGTCACAGAGCAGGAGTTACTGACGCAGGAATTGCGTAGGGAACAGGCATACCTCACCGATGCACAAAGCATGGCTCACATCGGAAGTTGGGCTTACAATCTTGTCACACACGAGTTACTGCATTCATCGGACGAAAATGCTCGCCTGTACGGCTTTGATCCGAGCCAAGGCCCGATATCAGCCGAACGCTTTTTCGACACTCAACACGCGGAAGACGCACCGTATGTGAATGCAGCTCTTGAAAGAGCAGTCCGCGAGGGAACGGATTTCTACCTTGACGAATATCGGATTCATCATACCGACGGCAGCATCAGATTCCTGCGCGCGATCGGCCATCGCAATCCATCCGGAGAACCAGGTGAGTACGTCGGCGTCACCATGGATATTACGGAACGGAAGCGTGCCGAGGAAGAGCGCGAAAGGCTGCGTCAATTAGAGGCTGAACTTGCGCACATCAACCGGGTCAACATGATGGGAGAGTTGGCCGCTGCGCTTGCACACGAAATCAAGCAACCCATTGCCGCTTCTATCACAAGTGCAAACGCTCTCTTGCGCTGGCTGGCACATGATCCACCCGATCTGGAAAGAGCGAGGGCAACAGCTGCCAGGATTGAGCAGGATGCAAATCGTGCAGCTGACGTAATCAACAGCTTGCAGTCCTTCTACAGAACCGGAACACCTGCAGAACGCCACATCGTCGACGTGAAGGAAATAATTGGAGAGATGACTGTTCTGTTAAGGGTCGAAGCGGATCGGCACTCCATCAGGATCCATCCCGAACTCGAGGCCGATACCCCTAAAACCCTGGCAAATCGGGTACAACTTCAACAGGTTTTCATGAACCTGATGCTGAACGCGATCGAGGCCATGAAAGATACCGGTGGCGAATTGGCGATCAGATCGCGCGCGAATCCCGAAGGTCGCCTAGTTGTTTCAATCAGCGATACCGGCATAGGATTGCCGGCGGAAAGCACCGAAAAGATTTTTGACCCCTTTCATACGACCAAACCGCAGGGGACTGGTATGGGGCTGACCATTACCCGCTCGATCGTGGAGTCTTACGGAGGGCGGGTATGGGCCACCGTCAATCAAAGCG
>Ga0209004_1000212_pt1 | contig 13328 bp, 15 predicted proteins | sample TexAe_RefH0_M1_FD_187948 | JGI IMG/M metagenome (GOLD analysis project Ga0209004, IMG submission 187948) | Forest soil microbial communities from Davy Crockett National Forest, Groveton, Texas, USA - Texas A ecozone_RefH0_M1 (SPAdes) (version 2) | ecosystem: Environmental > Terrestrial > Soil >... | reverse complement strand
CGCCGGTGACGAGCCCCATGCTCCTTCGACTCCGGGCGGTGTGGGCCAAGTGCTCGATGCGCCGGTGCCGGAACCAGGAGCCGGCCCTTCGGATTTCGAACAGGCGCGCGAGTGGCTGATCGCCGTCAAACAGGCGGAGACTGTCGCAAAGGTGGCGGGCAAACTTCCGGGTGGCGCTGTGCGAGCGCTGGAGGCCGCGCATGCGGCCAAAGCGGACTGGCGCGAACTGTTGCGGCGCGCCTGGTCCGACACAATTCCCACCGACCACAGCTGGACGCGCCCCAACCGCCGCCACGTCTGGGCGGGGCTCTACCTGCCGGGGATCACATCGGAAGGAGTGGGGGAGATCGCGATTGCGGTCGACTGCTCCGGGTCGGTCACAGCCAGACAACTGAGTCTCTTTGAGGCCGAGATTCGGTCCATCCTAGAAGGACAAAGACCTCGGCTGGTCTATGTGCTCTACTTCGACGCGGCCGTTCAGAAGGTGGAGACCTACCAAGCCGGGCTGCCGGTCTCGCTCTCTCCAGTCGGTGGAGGTGGAACGGATTTCCGGCCGTGTTTCAACTGGCTTGAGGAACAAGGCATCGTGCCGCAGTCGCTGGTGTTCCTCACCGATCTGTGTGGCGCGTTCCCGAGCGAAGCGCCACCGTATCCGGTGATATGGGCATCAACTGAAACTCGGCGGGCACCTTTCGGACACGTGGTTTCGATGGAGGCGGCTTGACATCGACATGACGGCTCGCTGAGTCACCGGTGAACATCTTGCCTCTTGTACGGTGATTAAATCCGATCTTCTCGATCCCAGTGTGCCCGTTTTGTTTAGTGCGCGCCGACCGGTAGGCCTTCAGCGAAGGGGTGGCTGAACCCCTGTGTGTCTCCCTTGAACTGATACATCAATAAAGACCAATCTAAAGCAGCGACGAACCCGTTGTCGCTTTGGACGCGTGCGGAACATTTTCCCATGACAAACGTGAGGCTGGAATCGCCAGGTTGGGCGCACTCGGCATCGAGGTGTCGGAAAACGCGACCTTGATGTTTGAGGCGCTAGGCGACAATGCTGACCCCAAGGCCAATGAGGTATATGCCGCGCTGGATATGCCCTTTACGGTTTGATGGGACAAGTCGCCAGCGTCCTTGTCAAATGAGGTCGCAGAAGCTCAGTGGAGATAGAGTCAGACGGATCGGGTACTCTCTACTTGACGACGAGTCGCCAACATGGACACTTGCTGGTTTGAACGAAATCGCTGACGCTTGCGGGATCGAGCCGGTTCTTCGGCTACGTATGTCAGGCGGGCAGGTTCAGCTTCTTCAAGAGCGCGGTGTATCGCGGGTCATTGTGCAAGCTGTTGAAAAGGGGGTTCACCTTCGTAGAGATCAAACCGCTGTCGCGTTTGGCATAGGCTCGGTCCAACCATTCGAACGCGTTGTCGGATTGGTGGCGGAAAGCGTAAACCTCAGCAATTTCGTACGCATCGTTTGCATGGTATTTCTCAATCGACTCACTCAATGCTGCGTCCGACTCTTTTTCTCGACCTAGGGCGTGGTACGCAATCGAAGATAGCCACACACGGGTGGCGTCAAAGCGCACGAGCTCAATTTCAGCTAGAGCATCCTGAGGGCGCCCCTGCATCAGATAGATTTTGCTTAACAAGATAGCGCCGGGCCAAACATCAGGGTTCATTTCAAGCGCCTTCCTGCCATCGGCCGCGGCTTCGTCCAGCTGTCCCATGTAAAACTTGGTCTCCGCAAGAGCATCCCAACCGGTTGCATTCAGCGGATTACTGGGCACATATGTTGATGTGTACCGAGCACAGGGAGTCCGTGCTTAGACGGTGGATTACACAGATGCGCGGGTTTCCCTCCCTCAACTTGATACCTGGGAGTATGTCGAGTGCGATGTTCATCTTGCTCCGGAAAACTTGCCGGATGGTCAGTATAGAGTAACTTTTGAAGGCAGAACAATGCAGGTCAAGAGGCTTGATGGACGTTGGCTGGATGGAGTCTGCTAATTGAACCACTTTCTAAAAACGTAAGGGATTTCCGGTGTTCTGCGTCAGCAACCTCTGTTTCTTTGGCGAACCAGTTTCGGTGGCGATGAAGACGGTTGGGTGATTACCGGATTGTGCTGAAAGGTCTCCAGCAGTCAGAACACAGTCAGCATGACGCAGACCAAGGCAGACGGAGCCACCGCATTGTTGCTCCTTTGAGGCTTTCAGTGGATGTGATGAAGTGCAACAATCCTACTCATAGGATCGTGAACGTCTCTGCCGACTTTGGGGTGACCTTCGACGCCATCACCTGGCAGCACGTTCTGCGGAGTGCCGAGCAGCACGGAACAAGGCTGCATTGGCTGAGAGTGTGGCTACATAATCAAACGGCTGGCTTTGATCTCTTGGATCGTTCGGTCGATGTCCTCACGAATTCGGCCCAATCTTGCCTCCAGACCGATGACGTTTTGCCATGATGTCTTGCCAAAATTCAATTCCTCAAGAATTCCAAGCATGCACAGTTCATAGCGTGTCTCTATTTGTTGGCGTCTCATTTTTCTGCGCTCTCCGCTTGCCTTGCTCTTCATTTCTACGACCAGCAATCTGAGGCGTTCCGACTTCTCAAGGTCCGAAGACAGTTCCTCTGCTTCCTTTGTCATATCGAGCAATGCATTCAGTGTCTCAAGACTGTCCATTGTCACATCAGTTTCTCATTCTCGATCCCTCGCGACCTGATTCACATCCTGGCGAGCACTGATCTGTTCTGGATGTGCGTGCCGAACGTGGTCAGCGAAGACCTTCGCCAATTCTCCACGGTCCTTGGGATTCGGTCGAAACTCAGCCATACAAAGGGAACACCGATAGTATCCCGAGAATCGGCCATTGCGGTCGGGAACGGCAATGAGGTGCACAAGTGCTGCCATGCCTACTGTTGATGCCGATTGCTCGCACAGCGTGGCCCGTGGCGCTCGCCGTGGCGTTTTGTGGCCCATTCGCAGTTTGGTCAGGCGCAAATGGGTCGCACGAATAATTTAGGGATTTCGTGAATAGCCGACCCAAAATACCCCGCTCAGCCATGCGTTTGACGCCACAAAAGACAAAGCGGTCAGTCTGTTTGCGGACACGCTCAGAGAGGTTCTCAAGGTGGTGGCGAGGGAGTAGGCTGCTATTTATCTGTGTCGGTTGTCTTGGGCGCGGTCTTTGAGGATTGCTCGTCGAGTTTGGCAACCCGCTGAAGCAGGTGTCTCCGATATGTCCTAGTGGCCTCATGGCCGAGAGCTGATGCACCTTCAAGGTCAAGGATGCGAAGCGCGGTGAGGTAGTCCGGAATCAGATCGTTGATGGATTGCATGGGGATATGGCAAGTGCGTGGGCTGCCTCTCGTCGAAGTTGTTCGACCTTTTGAAAGGCAGTCTCTAGCACCATCAGTCGGTGGAGGAGCCGACGAATCTCAATTTGATCGCCTTCAAGAAATTCCCGGTCATCGGTGTCATGGAATACGACGCGTGCAGTAAAGATAACCGGGAATGAAGGAGGCAGTTTCATGCGTTATGTGAAATGGTCGCATAGCTTTATTCCTGGAGATGTGATCAAGGTCACCTGATTCTTTATCCAAGTTTATCCAAGGGAGTTTATCAATGGAATCGGCGCGGCCCGTTACCCACGAGTACCGCACCGAATTAGACCGATACAGACGATTCCATACCAGCCAACTTGAAATCAGATCGACACCCTTACCGTCGCAAGTCTTCTACTTGCTGAGGGGAACTTACGTTCTGTCTGGCTTCTAGCTCGGCAATCCTGGTGACAAGGATGCGCTTGAGATCAACGGTACGGGGCGTTTGTTCTGGATTAAATTCCAGAGCAGCCAAAGCGTTGCGAAGTACTTGAAGACTGTCTCTCGGTGGCGTGCTTGCGGGAGGTTTCCAATATCCAAAGATAGACATCTTAGGCTGCCTCAGTCTGAATCTGCTGAGTGCATTTTTGCGCGTGCTCTGCTTCGCGAATTCTCAGGGCAAGGAAGCGTTTGATCTTCTCGACATCGTCGCCGTCGCCGACGTCGGGACTGTGACGGAAATGTTCCAGGTCGGCTCGAAGCGTCTGTAGCAGTCGGTATTGAGAAGCTCGTTTCATGTGACGAGATAAATGATTCCATTGTTTTCGTCACGAGCATGTGATTTAGAACACATCAAATTTCATACCCATTGAATGGGTTCAAGTAACATATTTGTTATCAGTGGGATACTGGGTATAGATTGTTGAGTCGTTTTTGGTTCAAGGGACCGCCGGTGTCGTCATCATCTTCTGCAGCGGAGATGGCATCCTTTTTCATGTATCGAAGCCCGGTGAATCCAAAGGCAAAGAAGGCAGCGCCAATTGGAATTCCCAGCCACTTCCCAAATGGCCGTGCATCGTAAGAGTCATGAAAACCCGCGTTCTTGCCCGATAGGATTTCAATGTCAATCGCTTCGTTTTTGAAGACCCTTTAATCATCGTCAAGATACTCAACGCGAAAAGATTGTCCGTCGAAAATTGCGGGGGTGTTCCAATTTGGAAGGATGATTTGAGTTTCAATGTCGATGGGATTTCCTCCGTCACGCACAAAACGAAAGCCGTAAACAGTGTCGTGATGGTAGCCGGTATGAATTTCCCGGTCCACGTGGCCATATGCCTTGCCCACCGCCGTAATCCGGTGCAAGAACGATGGTACTGTCGAGTGAGACATCCCATAGCACCAAACAACGGCTCCCAGGGCAAGAAAGAGCCACCATGCAAGCGGCGCAATCCATGCTCTGCGTTTTGCGCGGAGAAGAAAGAAGATGGCGAGTGCCGGGCCACCTCCTAGCAAACTACACACCATGAAGTGCGTATAATCCATTCGGTTTCATCCAGTCGACTTTGGGCTCGGCCCAATCTTAGCGCACGTTTTTAATGTCGAGCGGGTTCCCGGTGGATTGCGGTCGAGTCGTGGCCGATCCGGACCTGACCCTCGTTTTGCCCTTTCGGGGTTACTGACGGTTGGACGGTGATACAACCAAGTAGGCAACTGATTGCCCTTCCTATTGCAGTCGGTGGTCCGAATTTGAGCTACTCTGTAACGGCGCTGCTCCCAGCTCTATTCGGATTCTCTCTAGCTCCGCCCCGAATTTGCGCATCGTGTGCGATGCAAACGTACCTTCATCTCGCAAGAGTCCCAACAGCAGGTGCTCGGCGCCGATACGCGGGGACAACAATCTAGCGGCCTCCTCCCGTGCGTAGATTTGGGCTCGGCTACATTCCTCGGAAACAGGAGGTCTTCATGTGATTGAAGACGATTCAAGGGGCGAGATGTTTTCGGCTTTGCGTAGAGTCTGCTCGATTTCTTCGCAGACAGATTCCTTCGAACTCGCCAGTGGTAAAAAGAGGTCTAAGTACTTCTTCTGTTCACGGAGTATGACCAGAAGGAGATGTCCTGTTTCCACTTCTGATGCCCCGGACCTCTTCGCCTCGAATTGAGCGAAAAACACGAGTCGCCGGACCTTTTCAGACAGGAGATTCGGCGGGGCGCTGCTTCTCTCTGGATTTCTCTCGGCTGTAGCTCCCTCGCCCATCATCTCCATCACCTCAGCGGCGACTGATAAGAATTGTTTGTTCCTGCCAGGTTTGCTGGCGAACCATGACGATGGCACAACGGTCGAACCCGGCACTCTTGAAACCTGTGATCCGGAATAGGCTGAAAAGCCTGCGTTACTAAATAGGACAAGGGTGCAGCGCATTCCATCCAGGGTCAGAGCAGTAGCTCACTCAAAGGCCGGATACATTCGCGCAGACCTACAATGTCATTCTCATTTTTCGCTTGCAAAACGGCGGCGGACCATACATTCCGGATCGCCTGTGATTGGCCAGGAACCCCTGAAAAGCGTTACTTGAGCTCGACGAGCTGAAAGGCTGATTTGTCATGGATCCGGAATTGGATGCTTTCCGTTCAGCCAGAAGCAGACGCCATAATCGACGTTAGCGTCAAGCATATGATGCTGATGTCGTCTTCCTGGCCGAATCTCTGAGCAGCCTCGACAATTGCCTCGGCTGACTCAGTGCTGTGGAGCGCCGTGCGCTCAAACCCAAACAGGGCACCGCTCGGATCTCGCGCCTCAACCACGCCGTCGGTAACTATTGTCAGTTGCTGTCCATCCGCCATCGTAAAGATAGATTCCACATAGACCGTATCCGCCGAAAGACCTAAGGGCAATCCATTCTCTAGCGGAATCTCCTGGCCGCCGAGGTATGGCGCAAGGTGGCCCGCATTGGCCACAGTTAGCGTTCCATCTCGGTCGGCGCGCACCGCCACGCAGGTGGTAAATCCACCACCGTTGCGATGCAACATCCGATGGTTCATCGCGGCGAGGATTTCGCCCGGGCTTTGCGTGTAGTGCACCAGAGTTCGCACCGTGCCTGCCAGCAGCGATACGGTCATCGCCGCTGGCAAGCCTTTGCCGCTCACGTCGCCCATTACGATCAGCACTGCTCCATCCTTGACCGGAAAAATCTGGAAGAAGTCTCCTCCCACCTCGCCAGCTGGCCTGTAGATACCCTGGATTGCAAACCCGGCTACGCTAGGGATCTCTTCCGGGATAAGGACCTGCTGCACACCGCGCGCAGCTTCGAGTTCCGCCGCCAGACGCCGCTTTTCGCGGCGATCCTCGATCAAATCGCGAACATAAACTGCCAGCGTGGCCAGCGCGACTAGAATCAGCGCAGCCGGATTCAGATGCCAGCGCCAGACACCCACATCGATGTTCAGCGGCAGATGTGTAATCGATCTCAGAAAGGGGGAGACCGTCGAGCGCGCAATAATCAGAAAGACAAAGGCGGCGGCGATTTGCCGGTCGCGCTTTTGTCCGTGGCGAAATCCCTGGAACGTAAGAATACAGAGAAAGATCTCGGTGATATCGATCCCTCCTCCTCGGAACCGCAGAACGCTGAGAGCCGGAAACCAGCCGGCGACGAATGCGAAGAGGCACAGAGGCCAGGCGAGCAGCGTCCAGCGTCGATTGGGCACGCGCATAGCTTCCCCGGCAATCATTACGATGAAGGGAGAGGTGAGGTCAATCAGGGCCCATTGGAATGAATTGCCTCCGAGGTAAATGGTGAGGACCTGAATCCCTACTAGCAACTGGTAAAAGCCCATGTTGCGGAAGACGCGAAAGTCCGTCGCTGTCCGCCAAAGCGCGAGATAGGCGGCCGCCAGCGCAAAAAAAAGGACGCTGTAGATCAGCATAGGAGCATTGCGCACTTGTTCGGCGAGCGACTGCGGCGGAAAAAGCCCGCTAATCAGCGGTTCGTTCGTTGTTACCCAAGCGAGCACAAGCATCATGACAGGACTTTCTCCAGCGTCAGCGTAACAGGCTCCCGGGCATCCCGCTTGAGCTGATAGATGCCGATCCCCGAATCCCTGAGTGGGCCGATCGGATGGCAGAAGCGGTCAGGTGAAATCGTCGAAATCGGGATCGAAGCGCGCCCTGTCGTTGGGGTGAAAGCGCCAAGGACCATCGAGCGACACGAAGGGTTCGCGGTCGAGGGCGAGCGAGAATGCGCAGGCGATTCCTTAACACGCAACGGGGCCTGCCCGCAACAGAACGGACAGCCGACAAAGGCACGGCGACGAGTGAGACAAAGCGTGCCACGCCGGGCTTAAAACCTATCGAGATACGTGGAGCCATGTTTCCGAAGGTTTTCACAGCAATTCAGAGCTGGCAAGGAGTATGTGTCGCTTTTCGGAACTTGAGGCCTTCAAAGCTTTCACGGTCAAATGTTGCCGATAGGCGATCATGGCAATGAGCAGGGCGCAGCGTTCCGCGCGAAGCTCTTTCGCGACCCTCGCTTTCAGGCTGTCGTCAACGACATTGGCGTCGAGAGCGGCAATGGGCGCTATCAGGCGATGATGGATCGCTACATCGCCGGCGAGACCGTTCCCGAGAAGGAACTTCGCATGGCCTGGGTGGAGACGACCCAGCCCACCGATGTCTGGGATAGCGATATTTACGCCGACATGTTCCGCACCATCCGCGAGATCAACCAGAAACTGCCTAAGGAGAAACAACTCCGTGTGCTTCTGGGAGGTGTGCTGAATCAAAGGCCCTAGCAACTTGGAGGTAAGCTTTTGTATTGGGCCAGGGTGAGCTTTGCGTCATAAAACGTGAGCCGAAGGCCAACCTCTGGGTTCAAGCCCATACGACGCAGATCATCAAAGAACAGGACGGTTTGAGAATCCTTACGACACTCAATCCGCATCTCGTTCCTCTACTCACACATCTCGCTTTAGATGATCCTTCCATCGACGTAAGGACCGCCGCTACTTGGCGCTTGAATGATTTCGTAGGTCAACGCTTTCTCATACTGCGGGATGAGCAAATTCGAGGATGGTGGGAAACGCAAGGAAAGCAGCAATTCGACAACAAATGATCTCTCTGTCCGCGCACCTGATCATCAGTGGACAACAGCATTGCCGATGCCAGGATTAGGGGCAGGCTGCACTGGCGGGCGCCATCGGACACCGATGACAAGTTTGCCGAGACCGCGACAGGGCATACAGATTTGATTAGCACGTCCGCGCACGGGGGGTGGCAGGATCGGACGGATCTCGATGCAGAAGGCAAATGGTGTGCCGAAGTCGATGCGAGCACCTTTCGCACTATTCCGCGAGATCAAACCAAAGAGAGTTCCCAATAGGCGGTGATGCGCTCAGTGACATCGCGCTGATCAGACCAAGTTTCTGTCTGGAATGGGACCAAGCGACCACGCCCCAGGCCCGGGTCGGAAAGGCTAACAACCAGCAACTGAAGTATGGGAAGTGACTTGCCCGCGTTAGACCTCGGACGAAGTCCTGGCTCCCAGAGGGCTTGTATTTTTCTATTGCCAGTGCTATGTTCTCAAACATCCGTAGTAGTACCGACTACAGGCGTTAGGACAAACTCATGACGGCCCCTAAACTCAGCAAGCTGGAGCTTCGCATCATGCAGGTGCTCTGGGAAAAAGGCAACTGCTCTGTCCGTGAGATCCAGGAAGCTTTCCCGGAGAAGGATCGGCCCGCTTACACGACGATCCAGACGACCGTCTATCGGATGGAGGGAAAGAAGGTTCTCGAGCGGATCAAGAAGATCGGCAATTCTCTGATTTTCTCGCCCCGGATTTCAAAAACCGCAGCCCAACGCAGACTAATTGACGAACTTCTCTCGCTATTTGGTGGCAGGATTCAGCCTGTTTTAGCTCATCTAGTCCACTCCAGAAAGCTCGATGCCGACGACGTGAAGGAAGCCCAAAGGCTGCTTCAGAGGTTGGTGGAAAAGGACAGGACACAATGAACCTCGATCATCTCTCGATCGCGTTGAGCTCTCTCGGGCCAGGTCTTAAAAATCATTTGTGGCAGTCGACTGTTTTTTCGCTTTTCACCGCATTGATCGCTCTTTGCACGCAAAACAATCATGCTCGAGTCCGCTTCTGGATCTGGTTTGCAGCATCAATCAAGTTCCTCATTCCCTTTTCCATCCTTATAGCGCTTGGGGCCACGCTCGCACCCTCGCGTCAGCTGCCATCCGCAGAGATAACCGGCTTACACATGATGTATAAGGTCAGCCAGCCTTTCACATCAGCATCCGCGCCCCATCAAGTAGCATTGGTCGACGATACATTCAGACTACGTGATGTGACCTGGCTCCAGACGTATCCAATTCTTTTGGGAATGATCTGGCTGATCGGATTTTTAAGTGTTGTGACCGTTTGGGCCGTTTATTGGCGCCGGGTGTCCCGTGAAATTCGCGCGGCGACTGCGGCAGATGAAGGTCCGGAACTATTAGCGCTGCGATACTTTGAGCAGTGCGGCGTTGTCAACACCCCAGTCCGACTACTGCACTCCGAATCTGCGTTGGGTCCGGGGATCTACGGCATCACTCGCCCAATCCTGATATGGCCATCGCGAGTTTTGCGTCGGCTGAATGAAACGGAAATCAAATCCATTCTTGCTCATGAAATATGCCACGTCCGTCATCGCGACAATCTCACCGCCGCGATCCATATGCTCGTTGAGGCGATCTTTTGGTTTAATCCCTTAGTTTGGTGGATTGGATCTCGACTTGAGCTGGAGCGCGAACGTGCCTGTGACGAACTTGTGCTGGAACTCACGGGCACTCCTCAAGCCTACGCGGAAAGCATCCTCAAAGTTTGTGAATTATGTCTTGAATCTCCGCTCCCCTGCGTATCTGGAATCACCGGCGCGGATTTGAAGAAGCGGATCGTACGGATTATGGCGGAAGAGGTGACAAAGAAGCTGAGCTTGGTCAGGAAGCTCCTGTTGGCCGCGACAGGATTGATCGCTTTAAGTGCACCGGTTCTGGCGGGCCTACTTCATGCCGCTCAAATTCGTGGCGAATCTCGGACGGGAGATAGAATCGCCGATCTTCCGGCATTGGACCTGGGATCAATCAAGATACAGAAATCAAAGGACCCGTTCCCGTTCCCATTAGGAGCATCGAGGTCCGCGCCCGGCGGGGTTTCCTACATTAACATTTCTTTGCCTGTTCTGATCCGCGCGGCGTTTGGCGTTCCGGCTGATCGAATCGAGAATCTTCCAAACTGGACGCAATCAAACTGGTATGACATCGAGGTCGATGCGAATGATGTCGCGAAGCTGAAGACGCTTGCTCCTGAGTACCACTGGGCAAGCCTGTTACCGCTCTTGGAGGATCGCTTCGGCTTTAGATTCCATCACGAAAACAAGGAGTTGCTCGTCTACTCGCTCACAGTTGCCACGGGCGGTCCAAAGCTGAAGGTAGCCAATATCGCTCAACATGATCGGTTGAATTCGATTTCGTCTTCTGAAGGAGTCAAGTTTGAGGAGAATGGCGGCTCGATAGCGCCGCTCGTGCAGATGCTTGAGCAGCAACTCGGCTGTACTGTCGTCGACAACACGAGACTGACCGGAGCTTACGATTTCAAGCTTTCGCTGCCAGGCCACATGGTTCTTAGTCCGATGGGGATGAGGGTGAAATTGGCCGGCCCTCGCCACGAAGTGGGCGGTGACGAACAGCCTCACGATTCGGTGTCATTGTTGTCCTCAGTGCTCCAGGATCAACTTGGACTGAGGTTGGTGACCCAGAAACAAGCAGAAGACGTGATCGTCATCGACAGGCTCAACGAGCCCGCGAATAACTAAAGAGATGGACAAATTGAGACTGCGCGGCGAAAGTTCAGTTCACGACAATCAAATGGAATAGAAATGGAAGTGCTCAATGGCAAATCAACAGAGAATCAAAGAAACTTATCTTTGTAGGAATTGCCGACGCATTCCTGGCTTCGCCGTGTTTTCTTTGATAATTTTCCTTAATTCGACATGTCCGGCGAGAAGTCAAGGCACTCCGCGGAGCGATGACTCCAATACGAATTTCCCCAAGTTTGACGCGGTCTCAGTCAAGCCCGCTGGAAATGTTAGCGCAACGTTGCTTTTGCTTACTCCTGACGGGATCTCGGCAACGAACGTTCCACTGCAGTTGATCCTGCGACAAGCATTTGGAGTTGAGGACGACAGGCTCGTCGGAATACCAGGCTGGGCCGACAACAAGCGCTACGATATTCAAGCGAAAGTTACGGCCGACGACGCACCTGCGCTCAGAAAGCTTAGCCGCGGGCAACGTTTTGCAATGCTCCAGCCGGTTCTGCAGGAGCGTTTCCAACTCAAATTCCATCATCAAACTAGAGAACTTCAAGGCTATGCTTTGGTGGTCGCAAAGGGTGGTCCAAAAATCAAGGAATATTCACCAGAAACTCCAACGGCAACGAATTCTTCCGGCCAGCGTCGCCTTTCTCTGATCGGAAACGGACGCTTGGAGTCGAAGGGCACTCAGATCGCAAGTCGTGCTCACGAATTGTCATTCATACTTGGCGGCCAGACAGTCGCTGACAAGACTGGACTCAAGGGGAGCTATGACTACATCCTTCAGTGGACCCCTGACAACGGAAACGACGCCCAGTCTTCGACTGACTCAGCTCCGTCAATCTTCACAGCATTGCAGGAACAGCTTGGTTTGAGGCTAGAGTCCGAGAAGGTACAGGCAGATGTGGTCGTTATCGATAGGATCGAGCCACCTACGGCGAACTAGTGGCCTGTCGCGGAGTAAACGTTACTAGGCTTGCTGCCATCTAAACGGATATGTCGATGGATTCGGTGGTTCTCAACGAAGAGCAGCAAATGGAACTTAGCCGCATTGCCCAGTCCCGATCCCTTCCTGCCGGATATGTTTTCCGTGCACGGCTGATTTTGATGTTGGCCGAAGGAGCGTCGTTCAGCACGATTAAGCAGCGATTGGGAACTACGGCGCCGACCATTATCCGCTGGAAGCAGCGTTTCGTTGCTGCTGGGCTGGACGGACTGGATACCAGCCATCCCGGCCAGCCAGCCTCGGTGTTGACCACGAAGCTGCGAGCCCGGATTCTGTCGGCCACCCGCAGACAGCCGAAGGATGGTTCCACTCACTGGAGTTGCCGTAAACTCGTCGCGGCACTGGGCGTCAGTAAAGATGTTGTGCATCGCGTCTGGAAAGAAGCGGGTCTGAAGCCGCATCGGCTGGAGCGGTATATGGCGAGCGATGATCCGGACTTCGAGACTAAAGCCGCGGACATTATCGGGCTGTATTTGAACCCTCCGCAGCATGCCGCGGTATTCTGCATTGATGAGAAGACGGCGATTCAGGCACTTGATCGGCTCGATCCGGTTCTGCCGCTTTCTCCTGGCCGCATCGAGCGCCATGGGTTCGAATACTACCGGCATGGAACGCTCTCTTTGTATGCAGCGTTGGAAACTGCCACGGGCCGAGTACATGGAAAGACCGCCGCACGCCATACCAGTCAGGATTTCATTACTTTTCTGAAGGAAGTCGTTGCCCTGTGCCCCACCCCGCCAGAATATCCACATCATTCTCGACAATCTCTCCGCCCACAAGACGAAACTGGTGAAGCAGTTTCTGGAGCAGAATCCGCGCGTATCCTTTCACTTCACCCCAACCTATTCCTCATGGCTTAACCAGGTTGAACTCTGGTTCGCAAAGATTGAGCGTGACGTGATTGCGCGCGGCGTCTTCACTTCAGTCTCCGACCTGGCAAGAAAGCTCCGCCGATACATCAACGCCTACTCGGCAAATGCACGCCCCATTCGGTGGAAGTACTCAGACACCACCCGACGCATCCGCCAGTAACGAATTCACTGCGACAGGCCACTAGTGGCCTGTCTATGAGTAAACGTTAGTGATGCAGTTATCATCTAAGTAGTCATGCCGACTACGGAAGTGTTGTTGAGCGAAGAGCAGCATAAGG
>Ga0209004_1000211_pt1 | contig 13355 bp, 8 predicted proteins | sample TexAe_RefH0_M1_FD_187948 | JGI IMG/M metagenome (GOLD analysis project Ga0209004, IMG submission 187948) | Forest soil microbial communities from Davy Crockett National Forest, Groveton, Texas, USA - Texas A ecozone_RefH0_M1 (SPAdes) (version 2) | ecosystem: Environmental > Terrestrial > Soil >... | reverse complement strand
AGTTACACGGCCGACATGGGCGGAGCGGGCGGCGGGCAGATTAACATCGTCACCCGCTCTGGCTCAGCAAAACTCCATGGCACCCTGTACGAATTTCTGCGCAACGGCGACATGGATGCGCATTCGTTCAACGACATGGGCATGTCGAATTTTCTGGTTCAAAACAACTTTGGCGCGTCGGTGGGTGGCCCTGTGTGGCGTGCCGGTAAGACCTTCTTCTTTGTGAACTACGAAGGCCTGCGCAACGTGGAGACCATGGCGATGGTCGACACTGTTCCCACCGCTGCCGAAGATGCGGGAGACTTCAGCCAGAGCGGCGTCAACATTTACGATCCAACAACGACGCAGGCGAATCCGAACTTCAACCCCAGCCTGCCTGTCAGCAAGTCGAATCCACAATACACCCGTCAGCAGTTTGAATATAACGGCGTGTTGAACGTGATCCCGCCGGGCCGTCTGACCCAGGCAGCTTCCATCATGCTCAACAAGTACACTCCGTTGCCCAACACCATGAACATGGGTTCGATGACGATGATGGGGCAGCCTACCGTGATCGGCGCAGGCAACGACGCCAACAATTATCTGGACCTGCGCAAGCAGCGCATGAACAACGACCAGGGCACCGTACGCATCGATCACAACTTTGGCAATGGCGATCAGGCGTATTTCCGCTACTCGGGTGCAGGTGAGTTTGGCTTCATGCCTGAGGGCCCGCCGGGTTTCGGCTTCTATCACGATGATCTCGCGCAGAACGGAATCCTGGCATGGAATCACGTGTTCTCATCGCAACTCGTGAACTCGGCCTCGGGTGCAATTTCGCGTTTGGCGATGATGCATACCACCGAGAGCGCCAACAAGAACGACATCGTTACGGAGTTGGGGATTACCGGAACCGGATTCGGCGGTCCGGCTGCCTGGGGTGCGCCGTACTTCACCGTACAGGGCTACTCGCCCATGGGCGACAACTACATTGCCACTCCAATGCATGCATGGGACACAGTCGTTGAAGGCCGCGACACGCTGAACTGGCAGATTGGCCGCCACAGCGCGAAGTTCGGCGGCGCCTATCAAAAATTCATCTGGCCCATGTGGGGCTTCTTCCAGAACCGCGGCTACTATCAATTCACGAACGGATTCACCACGCAGGATGCGCTGAACGACGGAACGGGGTCGGCACTGGCCAGCTTCGAACTGGGGCTTCCGGCAGCGCGACAGGGTCAGGCAGGGGTGCCTCAAATGGATCTGCGGCAATGGTACGCAGATGCTTACGCACAAGATGCATGGCGCCTGACCACTACGACAACACTGACCTACGGATTGCGCTATGAGTTCATGAGCCCGCTCGTCGATATCCGCTACACCAACAGCAATCTCGATTTAAGCAGCGGGACGCCACAGGTATTTATCGGCGGGCAAAACGGATATCCGAAGGGACTGATGTATGCCAACCATACCAACTTTGCGCCGCGGCTTGGATTGGCGCAGAGCATTCCTCACCTCGGAGTGGTCGCGCATGTGGCGTATGGCGTTTTCTATACGCCGGTAGACATGAATACCTGGTGCAACCAGCGCCACAACGTGCCTTATGTCTTCCCACTCACTTCGCAGAGCGACCCCTACACCCCAAGCATTACTACGTTAGATTTCCCCGCTCCCGTGCTGGGCACAAGCGTCGTCAGCTTCACCGCTCTGCAACTGCATGCTCCGCCCCAATACATCCAGCAATGGAGCACGTCGCTTGAGAAGCAAGTCGGGAGAGCAACGACCGTAGAGCTTGGCTACCTTGGCGCCGGCGGATTCCATCTGCAACGCTCTCACTTAATCAATAATGCTGAGCCGGGTGCCGGACTCATTCAGCCGCGGCGGCCACATCCCAAGATCAACTTCGTTGCGAATACCGTATTCCCATCAGACATAACTGTTTCAAGCTCGACGTTCCCGGTAAGCACCATCAATCTCCTCGAGAACACATCACAGAGCTGGTACGACGCGGGGTACGTGAATGTGCGCCAGCGATATGCAAACGGCCTCAGCTTCCTGGCAAATTACACGTTTGCCAAGTCGCTTGAAAATGCACCCGACTTCCGCTCGCCGATGTTTGAAGCCGCTACCGCCCAGAATAATGACGACCTTAACGCGGAAAAGGGGCCAGGATGCGATGTGAAGCATCGCTTCGCCCTCAGCGCGGTGTACAGTTCGCACGCCGTGGGAGGAAATCATCTGCTGCAGGCCCTTAGCCGCGATTGGCGCGGCTCAATCGAATACCAGGCGCAAACCGGTTTCCCGCTGACCATCTCCGTCTTCGGCGACACCGCAAATGCCGGAACCGTTGTCGGCGAGAATCCAATTCGCGCGAACGTTACGGGCCAGAAGGTGTTTCCTTCCGGAACCCGCAACTCGGCCACGTGGCTCAACCCTCAGGCTTTTGCGGCTCCGCCTGCTTACACCTACGGCAACTCAGGCCGAAATTCTGTTTACGGACCGGGGATGCAAACGATGGACCTCGGCATCGTTCGCGAGTTCCCCGTGGCTGAAAAAGCTCGCTTTGAAGCACGCGCCGAGTTCTTCAACGCTCTCAACCACACCAATCTCGGCACGCCGAACCGGTTTGTAAATACATCGAGCTTCGGAAGCATCACCGAGGTCTCGTCGCCGGGTCGCGAGATTCAGCTAAGCGCACGTATGAGCTTCTGAGCATTTTGTTGTTTCACCAGGGCGAGGCCTGCAAGCCTCGCCCTTTTTCATGAACTCGGTTCATGAGATCGGCCGTGGTGTACGGACAGCAAGAACCGTTCCCCATCATTGCTTCAGGAAGGTGACCACCCCCCGGCCGATCTGGCCGGCACACTCATTAGGCGCGAGGTGTCCGCAGCCGGGAATCACTTCCATCTGCGATTGCGGAATGAGCTGATGCATCTTCTCGCCTTCACTCAACGGAGTGATGCGGTCAACGTCGCCCCACACGATCAGCACTGGCATTTTGAGGCTGGGGAGAAGACTATCCGTGGTGTCTCGCCCGGTCATCATCGAGTCGAGCGCGCGATGGATGATCCATGCATGTTCGCGTGAAGAGCGAAGAATATCGGTCGTTACGAATCCGGGCAGTTGCGGCGGATGGGGCATGAGAAGTGCGTCGAATTTGTCGAGTTCTGCTGGAGAGATTGGCGTAAACAGTTTTATATCCCAATCCGGCTTTACATAAAGCCCGGCGCTGTCAAACAGTATTAATCGGCGCACGCGGTCCGGATGTTCTGCTGCCACGAACTGCACAATCCAGCCGCCCATCGACCAGCCACCAAGGTCAACTTGCTTCAATCCAAGGGCGTCGAAGAATCCTGCGACAATCTTCGCTTCATCGCGTATGGAGTAGGAAAAGTCTGCCGGCTTATCGCTCTCGCCGAAACCGGGCAGGTCGGGAAGATACACGCGATAGCCAGCCTTTGCCAGATAGGGCGCTAGTTTCTCCCAATCCTCCGACCGTCCCCCCAGACCATGCACCAGGACTGCGACTGGGCCGTCGCCGGGACCAAGAGCGTAGTAGTGGACGCGGTAGTCGCCAACATCAATGAAACTGCTTCTGGCGCCGATGAGATACATCTGCGCTTGATTGAATATGCGAAAGACGCTGAGGGGACGCAGCCAGATTGTCGCGCAGAAGACTGCGCTCAGGGAGAGGAAAACGAGAGCTACCCATTTTAATGCGCGCTTCAAATCTGCTCCTTGTTGGCGCGGTTCAGGGCCTTTGCCCGCTGCCATCCGGTCTCGATGACACGCACGGTTATCGGGTCGAGGGCCAGGGCGCTGTGGCTGTTCCACTCTGCCCGTTCCACCCAGCGCACCGCATCCGCGTCGGAGGCAGCCTGCAGGGTGCCTCCAACAACGCGGCAAAGATAGTCGGCAATCACATAGTGATAGCGCACTCTATCGCCAGCCGGACCGCTCTCGCGATGGACCCGATCAAGCAGCTCAACTAATTCAATGGCTTCGACAATCAGGCCGGTCTCTTCCCGGACCTCGCGCGCAACGCCGTCGGTAAGGGATTCGCCCAGTTCCAGCATCCCGCCTGGCAGCGACCACTTCCCTTTTAAAGGCTCGCGACCACGCTGGACCAGCAGAACACGCCCCCGGTCCACGACGACCGCTCCGACGCCGACGATCGGCGCCTCAGGAAATTCACGTTGTAGAACTTTTGCCACCCTGTCCGCTTTCTACCCCACCTTGTCTGCTTCTACCATAGACCGCGCTTCCACACTTGCGTAACCGGTTAAAGCCGCTCGGCTCAACTTCTTGCGGGTCTGCATCGCATGAACGCGAGTATCATCAAAGGAACCGGGAGAACATCATGGCGGAGTTCATACTGCGCATCGACGGAATGCATTGCGGCTCGTGCGTAAGGCGCGTAACACAGGCCCTGAGCACGACCGAGGGCGTAGAAGTGGAGGAGGTCCGCATCGGGGCAGCCCGTTTGCAGTCGACGGACGACAATCCTCCAGTAGAAGCCGCCATCGCTGCTCTTGCCAAGGCCGGGTATAGCGCACGATTGGAGCAATAAACAGCAAGATGGCCTCATCCGAGACAGCGTCTCTTTCACTACCGGTCATAGGCATGACGTGTGCTGCCTGCCAGCACCATGTGGAGAGTGCACTCAAAGAGTCCGCTGGGGTGATGTCAGCTCATGTCGACTTGATGTCCAATCGGGCTAGCATCGTTTTTGATCCCAAGGAGACATCGGCGCAGCACCTGGTTGAAGCGATCAAGGGATCCGGTTACGACGCCGTTCTTCCTCATGCCGGAGCCCAGCACAAAGAATCGGAAGCCACCCACGGCAGGGCCGAAACGAAAGCTGCGGCCACCTTGCTTGCCGGCGCGAGTGCAATGCTGATGGCCATGCCGCTGGGAACAGAAATGGGCCCCGTCGATCATTTTCTGATGGGATACCTGCCGTGGCTCTATCAGACTCCGCCCGATTATCTGCGCTGGACGCTCCTTATTGCTACGGGACTTTTGATGGCCTGGGCGGGGCTCGATATCTATGTTGCCGCTGCCCGCGGCTTGCGGCACGGCAGCACCAACATGAATACGCTGGTGAGCCTGGGAACCGTCGTGGCGTTTGGCTATTCGGCATACGCTACGATTTCACCCGCTCCTGATCGGCAGGTCTACTTCGACGCGGTTCTGTTGATTCTTGGATTTCTGCTTCTTGGTAAAGCGATCGAGGCACGCGCCAAGCGCCGCGCTCTGGCCGCAGTTGATGCGCTTAGCCGCCTGCGCCCGGCAACCGCTCGGCGCATCGTCGGTGGCGTTGAGACTCTTGTGGCCCTCGAAGAAATTCGCATCGGCGACATGGTACTGGTACTCCCAGGCGAGCGATTGCCTGTCGACGCAAAGGTCGTTGAAGGGCGCACCAGCGTCGATGAGTCGCTGCTTACCGGAGAGGCAACACCTGTGGCCCGCGAAGTTGGAGAACGGGTGCTGGCGGGATCACTGAATTACGATGGCGCCGTCGTGTGCCAGGCCGAGTCTCTGGGTGAAGACACCGTGCTCGCGCAGATTACGCGCATGGTGGAGCAGGCCCAATCGTCGCGTGCTCCCACAGAGCGACTCGCCGACCGCGCCAGCTCTATCTTTGTGCCGGTTGTGCTGGTGCTGTCCGTCGTTACGTTTATCGTGTGGATCGCCGCCACGCATTCCGTTTCCATGGCGTTGGCCAGCACCGTTTCAGTGCTTGTGATCGCATGCCCTTGCGCCATGGGATTGGCGGTTCCCGCCGCTCTGACGGTGGCAGTGGGTCGGGCTGCACAGTTGGGCATGCTGTACAAGGGCGGAGAAGCCCTCGAACGACTCAGCAATCTGAACGTCATCGTTCTCGACAAGACAGGAACGCTAACGATAGGCCGACCGGTTTTGCAGGCAGTGCGTCCGGTGAAGGGATACAGCGAGGACGATCTGCTGCGCATGGCTGCGGCCGCTGAAGAGCGCTCCAATCATCCCCTTGCACACGCAGTGGTCGACTATGCGAGGGCACGTTCCATCAAGTGGGAACCCGCCGAAGAAGTCGTGGTCATTCCCGGTCGCGGAGTAGCCGCCCGGGTTGAGGACTACAACTGCCTCTTGGGAAACGACGCCCTTTTTCAAGAGTCCGCAATTCGCTTTCCAGACAGCATTCCTCCCGTTAGGCCCGGCGTAACCCGGCTCTGGATGGCCCTTGACTACCAGTCGATCGGCTGTTTCGATGCGCGCGATTCATTACGTCCCGACGCCAGCGCGGCCGTCACCGCACTGCGCGAGAGCGGCTTTCGTGTCATGATGCTGACCGGAGACTCCGCGGCGGCGTCCGCTCCCATCGCCAACCAGGCGGGCATCGGCGAAGTCGAAACAGGGCTGGACCCGGCGGGTAAACTTGCGCACATCCGTGCCTTGCAGCAACAAGGTCTGCGCGTTGCCATGGTCGGCGACGGCATCAACGACGCGGCCGCGCTGGCGCAGGCTGATGCGGGCATTTCCATGGGCAGCGGCTCTGATCTTGCCCAGGAAGCCGGCGACGTCATCCTGCTCAGGGCCCAACCGGCAGCAATCATCGCAGCAATCGATCTTGCCAAGGCGACGGTTGGCACCATGCGACAGAATCTGATGTGGGCCGCCGCCTATAACCTGCTCGGCATACCGCTTGCCGCCGGACTGCTGTATCCGGCTTTTCACGTGCTTCTCAGTCCCTGGATCGCCGCCGCCGCCATGGCCATGAGTTCTGTGAGTGTTCTCGCCAACAGCCTGCGCCTCCGTTCATGGCAGCCACACTCGCTTCCAGCCGCGCCGGCAAGCTAAACTAGCGGTAGAGCCTATCCGTGCGCATCCTCACCCGGTACATCCTCGGCGAGATCCTTTCCCACACGCTTATCGGCTGCGCGGTTTTCACTTTTATTCTCTTCATGCGCGACCTGAACCATATCCTCGAGATGGTGGTTCGCAACAGTTCCACGTTTGAAAGTGTCGCCGAAGTTTTTATTTTCAACCTGCCGAATACCTTCAAAGTCACTATCCCGATGGCCGTACTCGTGGGCATTCTGCTCGGGCTCAGCCGTCTGGCAGCCGACAGCGAGATCATCGCCATGCGCGCATCCGGGCTCGGCATCGGCTACTTTGTCAAGGTTTCTTCCGTTGTGGCCATCGGCGGAACACTTCTGGGGCTAGTGAACTCGCTCTATATCGCGCCGCGCGGGAACCAGGCCATCCTCGACATGCAGCAGGAGTTGGAGACGTCCCAGGCATCGTTCGAAATCCAGCCGCGCGTCTTTTATGAAGAATTCAAAAATGCCGTACTCTACGTCCAGAACGTTCGCGGCGGAACAGGGGCTTCCAACTGGGACCAGGTCTTCATGGCCGACGTCACCGATCCCGGTAACCCAATCATCACGACCGCTACTTCAGCGACGGTGGTGAATGACTCCACGATGGAACTTCTCATGAGGCTCCGCGACGGCTCCCGGCATGAGACCGTAGCGGGCCAGCCGACGCAATACAACATCTCCACTTTCAAGCAGACTGACCTGCCCCTGTCCCTCAGTCCCCAAAGCGAAATGCACCTGGGACGCATGGATACCGCGATCTATGCGTTGCCCATGCGCGCCCTGGAAGAACATATCCACGGTCCGGATGGCCGAAGATATCTTCTTGAACTGCACACCCGTATTTCTTATCCCGTTGCGTGCCTGGTTCTCATGCTGGTTGGAGTGCCGCTCGGAGTTATTTCGCGTCGCGGCGGAAAGAGTTCAGGGCTGGTTTTCACCGTGCTTCTGGTGCTGCTTTACTACGTACTTTCGTACACTGGCATCGCGCTCAGCCGGCAGGGCAAGCTCTCGCCATTCCTGGGAGTGTGGATGGCGAATATGCTCTTCGCAGCGGTAGGCAGCTTTCTGCTTTGGCAAATGGCCAGCGGCGGTCGCGTTCTCAGTGGCATCGCGAGCCTGCTTTCGCGCACCCCCAAGCCCAGGCTCCCGGTAAAAACAAACGGAGCTCACCTCTCTCATTTGTTCGAAAAGCTGCAGCCTCGTTCAGTCCGCATTGTTTCGCGCGGACTGTTTCCGCGCCTTCTTGACGCATATGTTGTGCGCGAGTTCTTCGGCATGTTCGTGCTGGTGCTGGCCAGCTTCGTGATGCTCATGCTGGTCTTCACGTTTTTCGAACTGATCGGAGACATCGTTCGCAATCATATTGCCCTCGTGACCGTTGGGGATTATCTCTTCAACCTCACACCCAGCATGGTCTACGCCATCACGCCCCTGGCCGTGCTGATCGCCGCTTTGGTGACCTTTGGCGTCCTGAATCGCAACAGTGAAATCGTAGCAATGAAGGCTACGGGAATCAGCTTGTATCGTCTGGTTATCCCGATCGTATCGATCTCGGCGATTCTGGCAATCTGCCTGTTCCTGTTCGATGACTACTATCTGCCTGCAGCAAATCGTCGTCAGGAAGCCCTTCGCAGCACCATCAAGGGTAAGCCCGCACAGACCTTCTTGCACCCCGAAGAAAAGTGGATGGTCGGCCAGTCCCACCCGGGTGAGCAAGGCCGCATTTTTTATTACCAGTTCTTCGACGCATACGATGATGCGTTTGCAAATCTCTCGGTCTTCGAGTTCAACCCTTCCACCTTTGCCCTGTCGCGGAGAATTTTCGCATCCCGAGCGGTATGGGATGAACAAAGTGAGACATGGCGCTTCCACAACGGCTGGGTAAGAAACTTCGACGGCAACAACCCGGAATACAGCGAATTCTCGAGCACAAGTTTTGCTGAAATTCACGAGGATCCCGGCTACTTCAAAAAAGAGAACCTGCAATCGCAGGAGATGAACTTCGGCCAGCTCGACAGCTATATTCGAGATCTGCGCCAAAGCGGATTCGACACAATGCGACTGCGGGTTGCACTATGGCACAAGCTTGCCTATCCCCTCATCGCCATCGTGATGGCCGTGCTGGCAATTCCGTTTGCCCTTTCGATGGGGCGTCGTGGCTCGCTCACTGGAATTGCTGTCGCGATATCGGTGGCCCTCGCATACTGGGTCGTGGATGGACTCTTCAGTGCCATGGGAAACGTGAATTATCTGCCCGCAGCGCTCGCGGCATGGTCCCCCGATGTATTGTTCGCCCTCACCGGCGGTTACCTGTTGTTGAAAACTCCCACCTGAGACGACGGCCCGCAATCTGCGGAAGAGACCAATCGACGACTCTCATCAACACCTTTACAATGGAGATATGCTTCGCGAACTGGGCCCGCTGCTTCGCTACATGCGCCGTTATCGATGGGGCTACCTTTGGGGTACTCTTGCATGCATCGCCACGAACGTGGCAGCCGTTCAGGGGCCGCAGATTCTGAGGAAGACGATCGATGAACTGGAACGCGGCGTCTCGCGCGAACGTATCATTTTTCTTGCCTGCGTTTTTGTAGGGATTTACCTCATCAAGGGATTATTCCTATACGCTCAACGCTGGATCCTGATCGGTATTTCTCGCGAGATCGAATTTGATCTTCGCAACGATCTCTTCGTGCAACTGGAACGCCAGGACGCGAACTTCTATCAGAAGTACCGCACCGGCGACGTCATGGCGCGCATGACCAACGACCTGAATGCAGTCCGCATGCTGTTGGGTCCGGCCTTGATGTACAGCGCCAACACCATCTTCTTTACTGTCGGCGCCCTTTACTTTCTGCTTCGCATCAGTCCGTGGCTCACGCTGGTAGCGTGGGCTCCTATGCCGCTGGCCAGCATTCTGGTGCAATATTTCGGTCGCAAGATCCACGATCGCTTCGAGAAAATTCAGGAAAGCTTCTCTGAAATCTCGTCACAGGCACAGGAGAACTACTCCGGTGCCCGCCTGGTTCGCGCATTCGGTCGTGAACAGTCGCAGATGAGCTTGTTCGAAAAGCTGAACCGGCAGTACATTAACCGCGCCCAGGGTCTGGTTCAACTGATGGGAATGCTGTGGCCTACGCTCGAATTCATCCTGGGCATCGCCATGATCATCACACTGCTTGTCGGCGGGCACGAGGTCGTTGCCCACCGTATCACGCCCGGCGACTTTGTGGCATTCAATACCTACATGATTCTGTTGATCTGGCCGATCATCGCGGTGGGTTGGGTCGTCAATCTTTTCCAGCGCGGGACTGCCTCCGTCAAGCGCATCGACGAACTATTGCGTGCGATTCCAGGAATAGACGACAGCGCCGCCGATCCTGCGATTCCTGTTGATGCTGTTTTGCACGGCGAGATTGAGTTCCGCAATCTCAATTTCAGTTATGGCCAGACCGAAGTGTTGCGCAACATCTCGCTGAAGATTCCCGCCGGATCGAGCCTCGCTATTGTAGGACCAACGGGGTCCGGGAAGACTACATTGGTTAACCTTATCTCCCGGCTTTATGAAGCGCCTGAAGGTTCGTTGTACGTGGATGGGCGCCCGATTCGCAAATACCCTCTGGAAGTGCTGCGGCGCAACATGGGAATCGTGCCGCAGGAAACATTCCTCTTTAGTGAGACGCTTCGCGAGAACCTTGCCTTCGGTGTATTCGCTCGCTCCGACGAAAATCTGCTCGAGGCTGCTGAAGCAGCGCACATCCGGCGCGAATTCGAGGAGTTTCCGCAAGGGTTTGAAACGATTGTGGGCGAGCGCGGCATGACGTTATCCGGCGGCCAGAAGCAGCGTCTGGCCATTGCGCGCGCCCTGCTTCGCCGGCCTGCGGTTCTCGTATTGGATGACGCCCTCGCGAGCGTTGACACCTATACCGAAGAACGCATCCTTGGCGGCCTGCGCAACTACACCACCACCGCCACCACGATTCTGATCTCGCATCGTGTCTCCACCGTGCGCAATGCCGACCAGATCGCAGTGCTCGATCACGGCCGGATCGTCGAAATTGGCCGCCACGAAGACTTGCTCGCGCTCGATGGCTACTACGCAAGCCTCTACCAGAAACAACAATTGGAAGAAGAGCTGACGGTCGCGGGCTGATTCAAGCTGTCCAACTGCTGGCAGACCGGGATTCGGAAGGCGGTATCCACGCGCCATCCGACGCAACGCTCGGCCTGCGCCCGTCTTCGTGCCGCTCTGCTGTCAACTGACTCGCCCTGGTATCTGCCGCAACTTGCTTCCAGGAATCCCGCACATCGCGCACGTTGGCAATCACCTGCTCGAACTTCTTCCTCGAACTTGCCTGCGAGCCTTGAAGCATCAGGGCGAATATCGCAACATAGAAATCCGAAAGCGACTCTGCGGGCTTGCCGCCAACATCCTTCTTCAGGGTTGCCTGCAGATGGACCACGATGTCCATGGCTCGCTTTACTGCCGCACGACGCCCCTCAACATCTTTCCGCTCCACTGCCTCAATTGCATTGTGCATGAAGCGGATAATGCCGTCGTAGAGGGCGATCGTGAGTTCAACCCCGGAAGCGCCCACAAGCGCGTGGGCGGAGTACGTATCCATTCTGAAGCTCCTAGCCGTTCTGATTTGTGTTGTATCCGGTGATGGCGCTGTACATCTCGTTGACTTCCTGAATCTGCTCAGGAATCTCCTGCAAGGTCTGATTAGCCTCATTCAGCTCTGTGGTCAGGTTGGTTGTTTGCGTTGTGATCTGCGCTTGTTGCTTTGTGACATCGTTATTCAGAGTTGTCTCTTCGCTGCTGTCCTCGTTGAGGGCCAGGCTGATCGCGCCTCCCGCGGTGCTGCTGTTGCCGAGACCGTTCAACGTACTAGTAAAGGTCGGACCAAAACTGCCCTCGTTCTGGAACAGTGAGACTACCTGATCGAAGTTGTTGTTCAGTGCGTTGCTCAGCGTGTCGGCATCCAGATTGATTGTGCCGTCGTCACTCACGTTCGCCGTGATGCCGAGGGAAATCAGAGAGTTGATAGCGTTGGAGCCAAAAGACGAACTCACCGCTGACTGGAGGCCCTCTTGCAACTGCGCTAATATCGACGTGCCATACAGCGGCTCCGGATTGCCTGATGAATCCTTCCCCTGCTGGACATTGATGGCCTGCATCGTGGAGTTGTAGTCCGTCACGAACGTATTGATGGCGGTCTCAATGCTTGGAGTATCATTGTCGATCACAACCTGCACCGTCTCGGGACTTCCATCGGAATTGCTCGTACCTGTCGAGAGCAACTGAAAAGTCACACCCGGAATGGCACCTATGACCGTATTCGATGCACTGGTGATCCCGGTAACGCCGTCTACGGAAATGTTTGCATCAATTCCCTTTTGAATCGTCGTCAGCCCCAGACCGGTATTCTTGTCCGGTGTTGTCGAGTCAGCCAGCGTCGTCGGGCTGGTCGAGTCGCTGGTCGAGTCGGCAATCGTGATCTGCCCGGCGGAGCCACTGGTTTGGCTCACCAGAGAAAGTCGTTGTGTACCGTCCGCATTGGTCAGCACACTTGCGATCACGCCCAAATTCGCATTGTTGATGGCCGCCGACAGTCCGGAAAGGGTCGTTGCCGTGGAACCATCCCCCACATTGACCGTCTGCCAGTCTCCGCTCCCAACCTTGAAAGTGACACCACCGGTCAGCGTATCCTTGGCCCCCACCGCATCCGACGCTGCGCTCGATGTCTGGGCCAGGTTCTGGACAGCGACCGTATGCGTTCCGGCCACGGCTGCCGAACTGGCGGATGTCAAGGAGAGCACATTGGTGTCGGAACTGGACCCTGTCTTGTCCGCCATCGTTCCGCCGAAGTCGGTCAGGCTCTGCAGATCGGTTGATAGCGCGGATAGCTGCGTGCCGAGACTGGAGAGGGCTGTATCCTTCGCTTGCAGGGCCGTCAACTGTGTCTTCCAGGGCGTTTCGACGCCTTGCAGATTGGTGACAATCTGGTTCACCGTGCTCGCCACGTCGAAGCCCTGGCCGCTGGTGGGAGAACCAAAGCTGATGCCGACTGCACCCATGGGCGCCTCCTCGCGGGAACTGCATTCAGGTAAATCACCAAAAATGAACCGGGTGGATTAGAAATTCTCTATCCCCGCCGTCATTCGAACTAAAACGAAAGACGGGCCAATGGCTGACCCGCCTTCCGATTGTTTGCTCGCTGGGTTACTGCAGCAGCTTGGTAACCATCTGCTGCGTGCTGTTGGCCTGGGCCAGGGCCGAGATTCCGGTCTGGGTCAGGATTTCGTACTTCGACATGGCCGAGGTTGCCGAAGCGTAGTCCGTGGCAGTGATCGTGTTTTCTGCCGACGCGACATTGGTTTCCTCGGCGCTGGCGATATTCGACGCGGCTGTCAGGGTGTTGATGTTTGCGCCCACCTGGCCGCGCTGGAAGGCGACGGCGTTGATGGCATCCGTGACCGTTTGCAGGGCAGCTTCGGCACTGGCTT
>Ga0209004_1000210_pt1 | contig 13397 bp, 8 predicted proteins | sample TexAe_RefH0_M1_FD_187948 | JGI IMG/M metagenome (GOLD analysis project Ga0209004, IMG submission 187948) | Forest soil microbial communities from Davy Crockett National Forest, Groveton, Texas, USA - Texas A ecozone_RefH0_M1 (SPAdes) (version 2) | ecosystem: Environmental > Terrestrial > Soil >... | reverse complement strand
ACGATGGTCGATATTACGGAACGCATGTCCGCCGAGGAAGCTCTAAAGCGGAGTGAAACCTATCTGGCGCAAGCGCAACGTGTGGCGAAGATCGGGAGCTGGGTTTTTGACACAGTTCGAATGAGACCGGTGCACCTTTCAACGGAATGGCATCGCCTCCAGGACTTCGACCCTAAATACGGTATGCCCACCTGGGAACAAAGGCTGCAGCGAATTCATCCCGAGGATCGGGCTAGATATGAAGAGGCGTTCAACCGAGCAATAGCCGAAAAAGTAGACCTGGACGCGGAGTTCCGAATTCTGCTTCCGGACTCGACCGTCAGACATATTCGTTCCGTCGGCCACCCTGTTCTGGACGCACTTGGCGAAGTAACACAGATGATGGGGGTGATAATGGACGTGACCGAAAGCAGACAGGCTGACCGAGAACACGAGAGATTAAGGCAGGAACTGGCGCATCTCTCGCATCTGAACCGAGTTAGTACGATCGGGGAGTTGACGGCCTCATTGGCCCACGAAATCAAGCAGCCAATTGGGGCGGCGGTTACAAATGCTCAAGCGTGTTTGATCTCTCTTGATGGAGACCGACTTAATCTAATCGAGGCGCGCGAGGCTGCTTCGGAAATGGTCCTGGACGCTAGACGTGCGGCCGACATCATCGACCGTGTCCGCTCGCTTTACCGAAAGGATTCTTCACATCATGAGACGGTTGACTTAAACGACCTGATTCGAGAAATGATCGTTATGCTGCGCGACGAGGCCAAGCGGCATTCCGTTACAACGTGCGCTGATCTCGCCGAAGGACTCCCCAAGGTGATCGCCGATCGAGTGCAGCTGCAGCAGGCATTGATGAATCTCATGCTCAATGGGATTGAGGCGATGCGGGACACGACCGGCGAGCTGAGCATCAGGTCGCGGCTGGCTGAAGATCATCAAGTGCAGATTTCCGTCGCCGACGCCGGCGTGGGGCTACCGACCGGGAAGGCGGACCAGATCTTTGACGCGTTCTTTACTACCAAGCCGCAAGGCACTGGCCTAGGACTGGTGATCACACGTTCCATTGTCGAGTCGCACGGTGGTCGCGTCTGGGCTGCTGCAAATTCCGGACGGGGGGCGACGTTTCACATTACGCTCCCAAGTATAGTCGCAGTGACCACATGAGCTTTCTCGCAGTGGGCGGATCCCATATTGCGGCCCAAATGGCGTATGGGCGATCCTATTGATAAGGTGGCATGTGGGTGAAATGCGGAGATGTCATCTCTAACCAAACTCGGAACCGGCGAAGGCCCTTATGCTCCGCCTCAGGATGCAGGGGGGCGCTATGAAGCCGTCCTTCGCCTCAGTGAAGCTCTTTCCCAATGTCGAGACCCCGAGGATCTCACGACGATCCTCTCTGAAGAACTTCGCGAGTTCCTCCGGTTCTTGCAGTTCTACATCGTCGTCTACAAAGAGAACTCCGACGAAGTCGAATGGGCTGTAGTCGGGCGAGAAAAGAGCCTCATCGCTGGATACGCGAATGTGCCAGTTGAAGAACGGCCATCCTGGCAGGCGTACAAGACCCAGGCGCCGTTCTACATCCGTGACTGGGACACCGACGAGAGAGTGCCCGCTCAACTAAGAAAAGGAATTGCAGATCAAGGGCTTGAGGTCGGCTCGCTGGTTTTTGTGCCCCTGACAACGTCTCATCGCCGACTAGGCGCGTTAGGTATGTCTGGACCCACCGCGACCGTCTACAGCAGTGAGGACATCAGCTTTCTGCGACTGATTGGCCGTGTAGTCGCATATGCGGTTTCTGACAGTTTCAATCTCCGGCAAGCGGAGGCAGCACGCTTGGAATTGGAGCGCCAGAATGAGAGGTTGCAACGCGCTGAGCGAGAGCTGCGCGAAGTGATCGAAACGATCCCATGTCTGGCGTGGTCTGCCACGGCTGACGGGAACGCGGAATTCTTCAATCGGCGCTGGTTGGACTACGCCGGACTAACGGCGGATCAGGCGCGGGGCACCGGCTGGACAGCTGCACTTCATCCGAACGACCTCAATGGGCTTCTTGATTACTGGCAACAGATTTTAGCCTCTGGTCGGCCAGGTGAGTTAGAGGCACGGCTGCGCCGAGTCGACGGGGAATACCGTTGGTTTCTGTTCCGCGCAACTCCCAGCTTCGACGAAAATGGGAAAGTCGTCAAATGGTACGGCACAAACATCGATATCGAGGAGCGCAAAAGGGCGGAGCAGGATCTCACGCGCAGTGAAGCGTATCTTGCCGAAGCGCAGAAGCTGACCCAAACGGGCAGTTGCGCAATCGATGGAACCAGCCGTCAAACCATGTACTGGTCGGAGGAAATGTTTCGACTTTTCGGATTTGATCCTCAACAGGGCTTACCGATGTGGGAACAATGGGTGCAGCGAATATACCCGGAAGATCGGGACAAGTTCAAGCTGGCGAGTGAAAGGACGTTCTCAGAGAATGTGCCGTGCGATGTTGAGTTTAGAATCGCGCAACCTGATGGAACCCTTAAATATATTCAAGGCATCGGCCATCCGGTTTTGAATTCCAACGGAGAACTTGTCCAGGTTGTTGGAACGATGGTTGATATCACGGAGCGCAAGCGTGCTGAAGAAGCCCGCGACCGGCTCCGTCAACTCGAGGCAGAGCTGGCGCGCATCAACCGCGTGAGCACGATGGGCGAGCTGACCGCCTCGCTCGCACACGAAATCAAGCAGCCGATTGGCGCGGCCGTGACGAACGCGGAAGCTTGCATGCGATTATTTGATCGCGATCGGCCCGATTTGCAGGAGGTGCGGGAAGCCGCTCTGGAAATGGTAAAGGACGCTAGGCGCGCTGCGGACATCATTGACCGCGTACGCACGCTTTATCAGAAGGGTTCTTCACAACTCGATACAGTTGAGGTAAACGATCTCATCCGAGAGATGGTCATTGTTCTGCAAAATGAGGCGAACCGGCATTCGATTACAATCCAGGCTGATCTCGCAGAGACTCTGCCTGCGGTGATGGGAGATCGAGTGCAATTGCAGCAGGCGCTGATGAATCTAATGCTCAATGGCATTGAGGCGATCCGCGACACGAGCGGGCAGCTGACAGTAAAGTCACAGTTGGCAGAAGACGATCAAGTGATGGTTTCGGTCATCGATACCGGCGTGGGGCTGCCTGTAGGGGGCATTGACAGGATTTTCGATGCATTTTTCACTACCAAGCCGCAGGGCACAGGTCTGGGCCTGGCAATTACCCGTTCCGTTATCGAGTCCCATGGCGGTCGCATTTGGGCCACGGCGAATGCCGGACGAGGGGCAGCGTTTCACTTTACGCTCCCCAGCCGACTGGGTGTAGATGCATGATCATTTTTGCGGGTACTACCCATCGCGCGATCGGCCGCGTGTATCCAATTTACGGATCGTTCACCGCGTGCTGAAGAAGCAATCGGCCCTTTCAGTGATTGAAAAGCAAAGTTCCTTTATCGAACCTATTTTCGTTGTCTCTTGATGATTGTCCATATGCTCGAATCCGCGAACATCGCCAGTCATCTCCGAACACGTAGCGGCAGCGGGATCATTCGGCTCATCGCCGTGCTGTTCTTCTCTATATCGACTCTGAGTTGGGGAGTCGATCCGTCGGCGCATATCTCTCAATATCGGCACACCGCGTGGACGATGAGGGATGGGCTCCTACGCGGTCAGCCCAATGCCATAGCCCAGACGAAAGACGGTTACATATGGATCGGAACGGCGGCGGGGTTACTGCGGTTCGACGGCGTACGTCTGGTCTTGTGGGAACCGCCCACTGACAGTCAGCTTCCCTCCCCTAACATTACAGCTCTATTGGCTGCGCGTGACGGCAGTCTATGGATTGGAACAGCCGGCGGATTGAGCCATTGGACTCACCAGAATTTAGTTACTTACCTGAAGGAACCCGGCCTCATAAGCTCGATCGTAGAAGATCGCTTCAGAACAATCTGGGTTACGCGCGCACACGTTTCGAAAAACGCTGGAGGTTCTCTCTGCCAGGTCTCCGGCTCAAGATCGCAGTGCTATCAAGTCCCTGACGAAAGCTCGATCGACACCTGTTGCGACGCTCTGCTGGAGGACCATTCAGGGAACCTCTGGATAGGGTCCGAGACTGGACTGCTGCGCTGGCGTGATGGATCACTGAGTACATATCCCAACAAATATCTGTTACCCAACACAGGCTTCGATGGCGTTGAAAGTACCGTCTCCGCTTCGGATGGATCGCTGTTAGTGGGAATTGATCATGGTGGACGCGGAGTGGGCCTGGAACGCTTTGCGCAAGGTTCGTGGAAGCCTTTCCGCCAACCTGGTTTGGACGGAAGCAAACTAGCAATTGCGTCTCTTTTTAGGGATCGTGATGACGCACTCTGGATCGGAACATGGGATCGAGGAATATATCGGATTCGCGGCAGCAGAGTGGATCACTTCGGTATCGAAGATGGCCTTTCGAGCAACACAGTTTATAGCTTCTTTCAGGACTCCGAAGGCAATATCTGGGTGGCAACCTCGCAAGGAGCGGACTGCTTCCGGGATATTCCGGTTGTTAGTTTTTCAATGAGAGAGGGTTTGAGCGCAGATAACCCGGTTTCGGTTCTCGTCGCGCATGACGGCACTGTATGGGTTGGGAATACAGGAGGGCTCGATGAAATTCGAGACGGGAGGATATCTTCAATTCGAACTGGCCACGGCCTCCCTGGGAATCAAGTCTCCTCCTTATTCGAAGATCGCGACCGAAGGCTATGGGTAGGTGTCGACGATAAGCTCTGGATTTACCACGACCGGCGCTTCAGCGAAATCAGGCGAGCAGATGGCAGCCATGTCGGAACCGTTGCGGGAATCACGGAAGATGGAAAAGGCAATATTTGGGCGGTGACGATTGCTCCTTCCAAGAAACTTGTTCGCATTCAGGATTTTGGAGTCGTTGAAGAGATAGAACCGCCTCGTATTCCGGCCGCTCGTGCATTGGCGGCTGACCAGCATGACGCTATTTGGCTGGGTCTCACGAATGGAGAGCTTGCACGGTATCGCAACGGTGATGCCGAAATCTATTCATCCGATCAGACCGCAAATTTGCGGGTTATGCAGGTAATCGTTAATGCCGATGGTTCAGTGTTAGGTACTACTGAACGCGGGTTAATCGGTTGGAGAGACGGAAAAGTGCAGACGATGACCGTGCGGAACGGGCTCCCCTGCAACGACATCTTTTCCATCGTTTCCGACCAGAACAACTTTTGGTTGTACTCAGAATGTGGCATGGTCGAGATTGGTAGTGCGGACATAGAAAGGTGGTGGAGGAACCCATCACTTGCATTGAAAGTCAAAGTTCTCGATCAGTCCGATGGAGTTCGACCGGGGCAAGCCCCGTTCTCGCCGCAGGCCTCCCGATCCCCTGATGGCAAACTTTGGTTCGTTAACAATTCCGCGCTTCAAATGTTCGATCCTGCGTACACGAGGAACAATTCCGTTTCTCCGCCGGTGCATGTGGAGCAAATCATCGCTGATGGAAAGACATACGATACCGGTTCAGACAGGGCAGAACATCTGTTATTGCCGCCGCTTATTCGAGACCTGGAAATTGACTACACCGCATTGAGTTTTGTGGCACCGGAGAAGGTTCGTTTTCTCTACAAGCTTGAAGGAGTTGATCGCGATTGGCACGAGGTGAATAATCGCCGGCAGGCGTTTTACACCGACCTCCCCCCGCGTCATTACCGGTTCCGCGTAAAAGCCTGTAACAACGGGGGCGTATGGAACGAGGCGGGCGCATTCTTAGATTTCACCATCGCGCCAGCATATTACCAAACGAACTGGTTCCGTGCACTTTGCGTCGCGGCTTTCTTTGCATTGCTTGGCATGGCGTATCAAACACGTGTTCGCCAACTGCGAAACGAAGAAAGAAGGTTTCGGGAAGCGATTGAGGCTATGCCAGCTCTAGCGTTCGTTGCTATGCCTGACGGACAACTCACATTCGTTAATGAGCGATGGATCGAATACACGGGATTTACAGACGAACATGCGTTAAGGTCGGGTTGGCAGGTTGTAATTCACCCCGACGATCTCAGCCGGGTTCTCAAAGCGTGGCAGGATGCGCTGGCTTCCAGTGATTCGTTGGAGTACGAAGCGCGATTGCGCCGTGGGACGGATGGAGATTGTCGGTGGTTCCTCACGCGCGCTGTTCCTGTGCGCGACAAACGAGGAACAATTGTCAAGTGGTATGGAGTGATAAATGACATTGAGGATCGTAAGCGCGCCGAACAGCTCCAGGCCGACCTTGCTCGTATTAGCCGCGTGAACACGATGAGCCAATTGACCGCTTCCCTGGCACACGAGATCAAACAGCCGATTGGCGCTGCCGTAACGAATGCCGAGGCGTGCCTGCGATTATTAAATCGCAATGACCCCGATCTTCCGGACGTGCGAGAAGCCGCTATCGAGATGACGAAGGACGCAAGGCGGGCGGCTGACATCATCGACCGTATCCGCTTGCTCTACCAGAAGGGTCGTTCGCAACTTGAACCTGTGGATGTAAACGAGGTGGTCGCGGAGATGCTCATTATGCTGCGCAACCAGGCGAGCCATTATTCGCTTACGATGTCCACAGTGTTGGCTGAGGGGCTGCCGCCAGTGATGGCAGATCGGGTGCAGCTACAGCAGGTGTTCATGAATCTAATGATGAACGGAATTGAGGCGATGAAGGATACCGGGGGTATCCTTAGCATCAGGTCACAGCAGAATGAAGATGGTGAACTGCTGATCTCAATAACGGACAATGGCGCGGGACTGCCCGCCGGAAGAGCAGATTTGATATTCGACGCGTTTTTTACTACCAAGGCTCAAGGCACAGGTCTGGGACTGGCAATTACCCGTTCCATTCTGGAATCGCATGGCGGGCGCATTTGGGCCACCGCGAACTCCGGACAAGGCACAACATTTTGCTTTACACTGCCCATCAGGACGATTGTCCCCGCATGACTTTACCCGCTGCTATCGTGTTCATTGTCGATGATGATGACCGCATGCGGGCGGCCACGCAGCGCCTGCTGAGGACGGTGGGCTTGCATTCCGAGGCGTTTGCCACGCCGCAGGAATTTCTCCGGCACAAGCTTCCGGACGTAGCCAGCTGCCTCATATTGGATGTACGGCTTCCCGGAATGAGTGGGCTGGACGTTCAACGGAGATTGATCGACAGTGACGTACAGATTCCCATCATCTTCATTACCAGCCATGGGGACATTCCGATGACGGTAAAAGCGATGAAATCTGGCGCAGTGGAGTTTCTGACAAAGCCTTTCCGGGATCAGGATCTCGTTGATGCGATTCAGGAGGCCCTGAAGCGCGCGGAGGAGTTGCGGCAACAACAGGCCGAGATTGCCCAGTTGCGAGAGCGATACGCAAAGCTGACTGCGCGTGAGCGCGAGGTAATGCGTCTCGTTGTTTCCGGTATGCTTACAAGACAGATTGCCTCAACACTTGCTATGAGCGAGATCACCGCGACCGTCCACCGCGGGCACGTGATGCGCAAGATGCAAGCCAACTCCCCGGCTGAGTTGGGAAGAATCGCAGAAAAGCTTAGGCTTCCGGCAATGACCTGACCATCGAGCGGGCAAGCACAGCTAAAGGTCGCCTTATAGATACCTATCAGTGCCCTAATGACAAGCCACAATTGCGTTCGGCGGTGGTGGAATTGATCCTGTACCAATATGGCCAGAAAGAGGGTACCCAAAATGGTCGCGGTTGTCGAAGACGATGAATCGTACAGGCTCGCGATGCAACGTTTACTGAAGTCAGCAGGTTTCTCCGTGCAGACGTTCGCTTGCGCAGAAGACTTCTTGGATTCTGGCTGGCAGCGGGAGACAGGATGTCTTATCGCCGATATCCGCATGCCCGGGATGTCCGGCTTGGATCTTCAGGCAAAGTTGAATGCGGATCATTGCCCGATTCCCATTATCTTTGTTACCGCACATGGAGACGAAAAAATGCGGCTGCAAGCAATGAGAGGGGGCGCAGTGAAATTCCTCGCCAAGCCATTTGACGCAGCAATTCTACTGGAGGGCGTTCGAGCGGCCTTGGGAGACGAAGGCTGAGACCGAGTTAGGCATGATTTTTGATGGGAGGGCTACAGTGTCCGGTTTCAAAAGAGTTCTGTCCGGCAATCAGGAGGACAGAGATCGCCAATTTGATCAAATCATTGGACGGAGTGCGGCCCTTGAAGCAGTTCTCGAGAAGGTTGAACTGGTCGCACCTACCGCCTCGACGGTATTGATTCAGGGCGACACGGGCACCGGGAAGGAACTGATCGCGAAAGCGATCCACAATATCAGTCCGCGCTACGGCCATCCCTTTGTGAAGGTCAATTGTGCAGCCATTCCTTTAGACTTGCTGGAAAGTGAGCTCTTCGGTCATGAACGGGGAGCCTTCACCGGGGCGATCTCGCAGAAAATTGGGCGCTTCGAGCTGGCCGACAAAGGAACGCTCTTTTTAGACGAGGTCGGCGATATTCCACCGCAGTTGCAGCCCAAGTTGCTGCGGGTTTTGCAAGAGCAAGAGTTCGAACGTCTGGGAAGTACTCGGACCCACCGCGTAGACGTGCGGGTCGTGGCCGCAACCCATAGAGATCTGGAGCACATGGTGAAGCGCAGCGAATTCCGTGGCGATCTCTACTATCGCCTCAATGTGTTCCCAGTGCTACTGCCGCCCTTGCGGGCGCGCAGTGAGGATATACCCGCCCTGGTCACTTATTTCGTTGGCCTCTATGCCCGCCAGATCGGTAAGCGCATTGATCAAATTCCTGAAGAAACCATGTTGGCGTTCCGCTCACACGACTGGCCTGGCAATGTGCGCGAATTGCAGAACCTGATTCAACGCGCAGTGATCCTTTCACATGATGGCGTACTTCCGAATCCTCTACCGTCGCAGCATCTCGAGACAGTAACTGTAACGTCGAAATCCGCGGCGCTAAAAGAAGTTGACCGAGCCCTGATCTTGAAGGCATTAGAGGCGGCATGCTGGATGATCGGCGGGCCGGAAGGGGCGGCAGCCAAACTGGGACTCAAGCGCACCACGCTGTTTTACAAAATGAAGAAATTTGGCATTTGTCGCCCTACTCCGAGCCGCGGAATAAAGGTTTCCGTAGCAGCGCTTAAGTCCGCGGACTCATCCTCGACACTGTAGTGATTTCCTTCCTCATATTGAAGTCTCAGATTGAAACTACACCGCAATAACTGCCAACGAAGCGACATCCGTATATCGATGCCCCGGACAACATCCAGGTCTCCTGTTGGGAGAGTTTTTCGGTGACCTCCCGCACACTTCCACGTTGTTTAATGATTGTGGATATGAGTTGTTGATCCCCGAGTTGTGAATCGACGGTCATGAGCAAAGGCTTAGTCGACATCAGGCAATTCAACGCTGGGGTCGCTGCGAAATAAATTCATGGGCTCCGGCAATTCCGGCTAGTAACAAAATCATGGATCGACAATCGGCGGTCGGTCCACCGGTCACGCCCATACATATCAGCAGGTAGCGAACGTGCAGAGCGGGCTGGGACAAGCAATACAAAGATCACCAGAAATGTTTTGGTGTGCGCGCAGGAGAATCTAGGCGATGGTTCAGTCGCGCAGTTTCCAACTATTGGTCAGAACTATTCAATAGTCCCTCACTCGCTCAGGATTCAGCGCGATCTCCGATGGTCTGCCTAAAATCACTGAGTTTACAGCGCACGACCTCGCCGCGAGCGCCTTTGTACTCTTCCGTTCTTATCCGTCTACAGGCAACGGCTCATCAGGACGGCCAGGGAAGAAGTTGCAATACTCTCCAGCCGTCGCCGAGGGCCCTTACGAGCAAGGCGCTGGCATCTATGTGCCTCCGCTCAACGTCGATTAGCGTTGCCTTCTCGGGACCCTGCTTTAGCTGGTAAGACGAGACCGTTAGCAGAACGATGTCTTTCATCAGAAAGGTGACGCTTCTGATTTGGAATAAAGCGAATCGTTCCTGTTACTGCTCTCAGGTTGGGAATCAGATTTTCGGGACACAGAGTCTCTCCCGGCGAACTCTGAAAGTGAGCGCCGGTGGTGAGTTGCGAAACACTTCTGGTCAGCGCGCGTCGCTGAGAGCCGTTGACGTGCACGATATAGACGAGACTTGGCAGCCGCTTCGGAGATGTTCAACGCTTGGCTGATCTCCTTTACTGACCATTCGTGCTTCATCTGCATCCAAAGTGGCGCTTGCAGTTTGGGATCGAGGCGAAGAATCGCGCGCAACGCCTTGACTTGACGCTGACCCAAGTCGTAGGCCTCTTCAGGATTCGGAGCAGGATCCTTAGGCTCGAAGAAGATCGTTTCGCAACGATCATCAGGTTGGGGATCAAACAATACCTCGGGACGAGCACGCCGCTTGCGAAGGATCATAAAGGCAGAGTTCATCGCAATCCGGCTCAACCAGGAATAGATGCCGGACCTGCCTTCGAATGCATGGACCCTCAAATAAGCTCGCAGAAATGTCTCCTGTAGAGCGTCCTGAGCATCTTCCGGGTTCTTGGTAATCGCAATGATCGTTCTGTAAAGGCGCCGAGAATATATCGTATAAAACTGCGAAAAAGCCCCGGGCACTCCTGCCTGGACAGCCGTTACGAGTGGATCCTCGCGATTTGTCGCTAATTCGTCAACGTCTTCGATTAGCACGTCTTGGCCTACGCAATTCATGTCAGTACCTCGGGGTCGTGGTATCCGCATCGTTTCGCACTCGATCTTTGTGTTAGCACACTGGTTGCCAGGACGCGCCTTGGAAAAGACGCTTGAGTTCAAGTGAGTTATGAAATCGCGCAGGTTCGGATGCATGACTTCGTGTCGATACTGTGACGTTAGGCCGGAGCCAAACAATTCAAAACATGGCTCCGCCTCATCACCGTCAGAGAGCAATTGCCGTCATAGCTCGCCGGTGTAGGGCCCATTTGCCCACGGCTGCGGTCTTGATTGTGAATAGATGGCGGCCACTTACACGGGTTCGCGCATCCCCCTTCAAACCGCAATGAGCGGAAACTGCTCTAGCTTCCGCTCATTCCCCCAATCGAGAGCGCGAACGGTAAGAGTCTGGTGCACCGGTGCTCACCACGCTTCTCATTCATCGGCAGAACGGCAATTTGGTTGGCCAGGGAGGTCTAGGCCGTTCGTGCAAGTTCTCTCTCGGATTCGAATGAAAGTCCGAGCAGGCGCTCCGCGTTGAGGTACCCGATCTTCTTCTTGTCATTCTCGTCGATGGGCATCTGATCAAAGCATTGCCGGGCGGCTTTCATGCTGCCATAAGGAGTATCCGTGGTGAAGAGGACGCGGTCGCTACCGATCGTGTTCGCCATACCTAGATAGGCCTGGTATGCCGCACTCCAGCTCTTATCTATCGCGCCGGGCACCTGGTCCGAGAACTCTCCTGCCAGTATTCCGCCATAGAAATTCTCGCGAAGGTAATCAATTACATAGCCCTTAAGTCCCGTATCTTTCGGGGGGAACGCATATGTCGCGCGCCATCCACTCCAGCTGAGTATCTCGAAATTATGTCCGACAATAATCTGCAAACGTGGAAACGCGTCAAATACACCGCCCAGAATTAGTCGCATGGCGTGAATCCCCACGTCGATATGCCAACCAAGACCTGCTAATGCCAAAAAGCCGGATACAATAGGATTGAACCCATCGTAACAAGCACTTACAACCGGTTGGGGCGGTCGGTTTGGGTGGAGATAAATCGGAACGTTTAGGTTTTCGGCGCACTCAAATACCGGCCAGAAAAACTTATCATCTAAATACCGGCCGTTCACATGTCCGTTTATCAATGCGCCGACAAAGCCCATTTTGCGAACAGTGCGCTCAAGTTCCTGAACCGCCGCTTTGGGATCGCGCATAGGTAATGTTGCAAAACCTCGAAATCTGTCCGGATATCGGGTGACCGTCGCATGCGCGGCATCATTCGATTGTTTGGCCAGCTCAATCCCCAATGACGGCTCCAATTCTTCCGGACCGGGTACTGTGTGAGAAAGTATCTGAACATCGATTCCAGCCGCGTCCATCGCAGCAATCCGTTTCTCATCAAGATCGAAGATGCCAGGGGGCACGCCTTGCGATGGGTTACCGGGGAATCGGCCCAATTTCTGCCATTTTTCGTAGATTTGCTCAATCGGATTATCTTTGTTGGCCTGAGCAATCGCAGGTATCTTGTAATGCTCTTCAAAGGCGATGACCTTCATGACTTGATTCTCCTTGGTGGGGTGAGGGTGAGTGAACCGTTCGCTGCGTATCAGAGAACATCCACGCTCTCTACTGAAGCATCTCAAGTGCCAGGAAGGGGCGTCCCAGGATCCGCTGAATTCAAAAGGGTTGTGAAATGGCGAATCTTCTCACTATCCGTTGCGTGCCGAATCTCTGACGTCAAGGCGGGAAAAACGATTGACGTGGCGCGCGAACATCAATTCCATCACGCGTTTCCAGAGAGGTTGAGGCAGACGGGGGAGGACTCTGTGGGGCACTCCAGGGACAAGCGCGGATTTCCGTGAGACAGATTGGCCATCAGGGCGCGAATTACTGTTGGCGTAGACTTGGGCATTTGTGATCACGCCACCGACGTATCGATCACAAGTGAATCAGTGCCTCATCCAATTCTTCGAGGACTACCTGGAGCTCCCGGTGGATTGTAACTTAGGCCGGACTGATCCAGTCACTTTTCAAACATGCCGCTATCGGTGGGCTCCACCTCGACTTCAAGCAACGAAGGTCTCCCGGCGTCAATCGCGGCTCTCAATGCATCGGCCATCTCTGCGGCGGTATTGACGCGCCGGCCCGGAAGTCCATAACCCGCCGCCAAAGAAACAAAATCGATTCCCGGCAAATCCATACCGGGAAGATCCTGAGCACCGAGATAAGCACCGTAGTCCTTGAGTGCCTGATAGACACCGTTGCGTATGATTACAAATGTGCATGGCACGTTTTGTTGTGCGGCAGTCCATAGACCCGTGATGCTGTAGTTAGCCGAGCCATCGCCAAGAAGCGCAATCACAGGCCGGTTGCCAAATGCCAGCCCCGCACCCACTGCCGCCGGCAACCCAAAACCGAGCGCGGCACCAGCGCCACAGAAGAAACTCCTCGGTCTGGTAAGAGAAACTTGCTCCCACCACGAGCCCAACGATGGAGACTCGGACGTGAAGGCTGCGTCCGGTGGACATACTTGTGTGAGCACATCGTTGAACTGTTTTACGGTGATCTTGCCGTTTCCAGAGGGGGACGACGCCGAAGTTTTCGTTCTGGCCGGCAATTTCGTCGGTATTAGTTTTACGAGGCGGTACAGTTGCTCCATTGCTACAACTGGATCCCCAACTATTGCGTCACCCATTG
>Ga0209004_1000209_pt1 | contig 13548 bp, 27 predicted proteins | sample TexAe_RefH0_M1_FD_187948 | JGI IMG/M metagenome (GOLD analysis project Ga0209004, IMG submission 187948) | Forest soil microbial communities from Davy Crockett National Forest, Groveton, Texas, USA - Texas A ecozone_RefH0_M1 (SPAdes) (version 2) | ecosystem: Environmental > Terrestrial > Soil >... | reverse complement strand
TGTCGCGCGACTCGGGCGTTTTAGACTTAAACGGTTAAGAATCAAGGGCCTCTGGATTCGATCTATGTTCGCCTTCAATCCTCAAGAAAACACACATAGTTACGGCGCCGGTAAGTCCTTTGGGCTCTCAATATAGCGATCAGGGGATGTGGCCCAGGAGCGTGAGAATGCCGGGGAGGGCCTCGAGCTGGCCCAGGGTCGAGGCCGAAGCATTGAGCTCACTGGCCAGGGCCTTCTTGGCATCGGCCAGGGCCGTCTCGTTCTTCTTCTGGTCAGCCGCGGCCGCTGCCAGGTTCGCTTGGGCGGCGACCCGCTGACGGCCGATTAGCACCGCAAGCCTGGCCTGGCGCTCCGCGGCCAGCGTGAAGTCGAGCAACACCAGGTTGTTTACGTCTGCCGGCGCGTAGCCCTGCCCCTCAAGGAAGGTAATCACCTCGTCGATGCCGATGATGTTCTGCTCGAAGAGGCGCTTCACGTCCGCGTAGGTGAGCGGCTTCGAGTCGGGATGCACCTTGAGCCAAGCCTGCTCCAATTCCAGCAGGTTGATTTCGTCTTGCGTGAATCCCGTCTGGGCGAGGATCTTCTCCAGGGTCGCCTGGTCGATTTTCCCCGCGACCCATTTGGTCACTGCGGCGTTGCCGACGCGTTCCTGAATGCTCCAGAACCGTTGGTGCGTGTAGATATACAGCAGGGCATCGACCGAAGATTGCAGGTACCCCTGCTGCAAAAGCAAATTCTGCGCGTCGGCCTGGGTCAGAAATCCGTGCTGGAGCAACTGCCCCACCTCGCCGGGGGAGAGCGTCTTCGAGGACTCCAGTAACAACTGCTCGGCGTGCAAATTGTTCAGGCCGGCGTCCAGGCAGCGGTTCAGATAGTCGTCAATGGTGATCGCACCGCGTATGAACAGGTGGGCGAGCGCAGTGACCCCGAGATCCTTGATGGGGAATTTGCGGTTGAGATCGCGCGTCAACGGCGCGCGCAGCAGAAACGCGTATGAGGAATCCATGGCCTGGCGCACCACGTTGTGGGGAACCACGGTGCGATCGATCAAGCCGAGAAGGGGTGTGAGGGTCTTTAGAAAGCCCATGCCCATATGCTCGGAGGCGTTGTCGATGAGTTGCTGGGTGAGGGCCAGATTGAGCGCCTGGGCCAGCAGAAATTGCTGATTCTGGATCCCCGTCCCTGGGACGGAAGGATCCGCGGTGGACTGCATCAAGGTGAACGGCTGCACCACTCCGTTGAAAAGCGCCTGGGCGTCGGAGGAAAGCTGCCCGCCGAAAGAGACGTCCCCTGCGGCCCCGGCCGCCTGTAGCGCCTGGAGCAAGAATCCCAGGTTGATGGAGTCGATCTTCTGCTGGAGGCCAACCAGGTCGGGGAGAACCTGGGAATAGACTTGACCCTCCACGTTGAGCCAATCTTTCTCCAGGGTGAGCTCGATGTCCGCCAGGCCCTTGAGCAGGAATCCGAAAAGCTTTTCCAGCAGCGCCAGAGTCGTCTCATTGATGAGCGTGTGGTCCCAGACCGTGCCCAGGGCGGCGCCGAGCTTTTCCGCGTTCTTGATGAGCCACGCCAGGAGTTGGTCGAAATCTTTCTCTACGGAGTACAGGATCCCGGTCGAGGGCTGCTCCGGAGCGGGTCCCGGAGAGATGAGCGGCTCGGGAGGTAGCGGGCTGCCGAGATCGGCCATGGGATTAGCCTTGGGCGATGAGCTGCTGGAAAGTGTCTCGCTTGGTGTTGACGCGATCGGCGATCGGGCCGGATCCGGAGCTGAGATACGAGCTCACGTTCGAGACTTGCTCGTGGATGGGGATGCGGGAGGCGGGCGCCCCTGGAGCGATCGCGGCGCCCAGAGGGTTCCGGAGTATCTCCCGCATCTGTCCAACATCCCGCCACACGGAGTTTAGCAGAGTCGCGCGATCGAAGTATCCGAGCGGGGTCAAGATCGCCTGGAAGATGTGGCCCAAGCCGTTGATGCGGTTCTGCCAGGCGCGCAGCGGGGCCAAGAGTGCCCCCTCGATGCGGAAGAAAATGCTGTTGAGCTTGGCGGCCAGTTTCTTATTCAACAGGCCGACGATCTGGCTGGCCCTTCGGAGGGTGTCGAGGATTTTCAGCACCGGCAGGAAAAATGTGTTGTAGATCTGCCGCTGGAGTTTTCGGATGGAGTCGATGTACGTCTGGAAATTCTTCTTGTACCAGTCGCGCCAGCGCTTCCAGCGCTCGTAGGCGTTCTTGATCTCGTTCCAGATTTTCCACTGCTTGAGCGACTTCAGCGGCGAGAAGATTTTCCTGAAGCCGTTGAAGACCTTGGTGAGCCAGGAGAAATCCACGGTCAGGATCCTGCGGGCGGCGCGATCTGGTAGACCGTGGCCGCGAGCTCGTTCACGCGCTTCAATACTTCGGCAGAACTAAACTGGTCCTGCGGAATGATGATCTGGAACGGGCCGTGGTCTCCGGTGGTGAAGGTCACGGCGTAGCTCACCAGCGGCGTCCCCGTGGGCGAGAAGTTGGTGAGCTGCTGGATGCGGGTCACGACTGGTGCGGCGTTGGGCATGGGCGCTATCTTACCCTAAAACATTGCAGGCGCCAGGGACAAGTAGGGGGATCGGCGGGCAGGGATCGGGGAAGGGATAAGGCGCCTGCGTCGGCAGGTTGGCGGTCTCCCTGAGAGTCTCTTCGATGATCGCGGCCTGCACCACCTCATACACCGCCTTGAACAAGTCCAGACCAAGAGAGCCGTAATCCACATTGAAGCCGTCGAGGTTCGCGGACAGCAGGGCATCGGCCAGGGTGGACTCGGCAATAGTGGCCGTGAGATCGACGGAATCGAGATCCTGGGAGAGCTGGTCGAAGACGGTGCCGGCGGCGTCGGAGATGGTGTCGATGGTGTCGATGGCAGAGCCCACACCACCAGCGGAGCTTGCCAAGTCATTCTGCTGCTGGTCAAGAGAGCTCGTCAAGCTATCGTAATTCGCCAGATCGGATCCGATGGTCCGGAGAAGATCGTCCTGCTGCGGGTCGAAGACCGAGCCGATGTCCTGCACGTCAGTGAGATCGGGGAGGGGCCTCAAGAATTTTCTCCAGTTTCAGTATCCCGGCGTTCAAGTGCTCCACGTCGCGCTGTAACAGGGCGATGGCCTTCTCCATGTTGGCGAGCTCGTGGACGACCCGCGCGGTGGCCCCTCCGATGGTTAGCACGCCCACCACGATGCCCACCAGCCAGAAAGCGTATTGGATGGCCGTCTCCATCCCGCCGGGCTAGGTGCAATCGTTGGGGGCTGGGTCGTCGTTGAGCGCGCGAATTAGCTCGAGCCCGCCCTCAGCCAATTTGCGCCAGGCGGCGCGGGCCCGAGCGCCCCGGCCATCGTTCGCCGTAGAGATTACGATAAGCTTCTTCACGGCCGCGCGCAATTCCTCCGGTGGGCCTGGGAGCGGAGCGATGCGTCCCTGGGTCTGGGCCTGGGCCAGCGCGATCAGTTGCATGAGGGTACTCAGGGGCTGGGCGCTCGCCGGCAACGTGTTGACACCATTTGCATCCATCGTTTCACCTCTAGCCCAGGTAGATTACCCTAATTCGCAGCGAGTACTGAGGGTTTCCGGTGGCCCCGGTCACCGTCGTCGAGTAGGTGATGTTTTGGCTGGCCTCGCTGTAGAACGTGAACGGACTGTCGCCCACGCCGGTTCCTAAATTCGCTCCCCCTCCAGAGAGACTCACCGCGGCGGTGGTCTTCGATTCGGAGCCGCCTACCTCGTTGACCGATGCCACCGTCGCGCTGACCGTGCCGCCTGTCCCGGCCGTGGTGGTGATGAGCTCGAAGGCCACCAGATAAATCCCGGCGCCGCTGGCCGGCACGGCGTACAGCGTGGTCGAGCCGATGGAGGCCGTTTGCGCGGTGAGATCGAGCGTAGCGACGACTTGGGGGATCCCCGCGGCCTTGAAGGTGGTCGCGCCCGTGCCGCCGTGGGCGATGGGCAGAGGATCCGCAAGCGTGGCATAGGCCGAAGAGTTGGTGATGGTGGTATTGGGGAAAGCCCCGGAAAGCGAGATGCCGCTGCCAGCGACCAGTGCCGGCGTGGCCGTGCCGGTGCCGCCCGAAGCCACCGCCAGGGGATTGGCCAAGGCCACCACATCGGCGTTGCTGATCGTAAGGGCCTTGGCGCCGTTGGCGCCCAGGATGAGGTTCCCGGTGTCCGCATTGAGACAAATATCGCCGGCCACCGAGCCGGTGATGATCTTGTTGATCGCTTGGGCCAAGCCCAGGGTGCCGCGGCGCAAGCTGGAGGTGGTGTCGGTGAATCGCACCACCGGACTGATCGGTGTGGTGGTGTCGCCGTAGAGCTCCACACCGAGCAGATCGAGTATCGGAGTGCACACAATGTCGTGCACCGAAGGCGATGCGGCGAGTGCGATGGTTTCATTGGGCCAACTGCCGGTGATGACGATGTTGCTGCCGGCGACCAGTGCGGGCGTGGCGGTGCCGGTGCCGCCGTTGGCCACCGGGACGATGCCGGTGATGGCCCCGGCGTTGATGGTGAGCGACTGAAAAAGCGGTTGCCCGCCACCGGAAGGCACCTGAAAAACTTGGTTCGCGGTGCCCACATTGGAGACGGTCAGGGCGCCGGAGCCGTTGCCGATGAGCAGGGCATTTAAGGTTATCGAGGTTTGCCCGGTGCCGCCCTCGGCCACGGTCACGGGAAGGGTCAATCCGCCGTAGTAGTCTGGGAATCCAGTCGGCATGGGTTAGGATCCGTGATTCGTGGGCCCTGGTTCGTGGCCCGTGGGCTCAAAACATTCCTCGGCACATTTTTGGTGGACGCAGATCTGCAATCCATCGTCGAGCTCGATGAAGTACCCGTCCTCGCGATAGCAGCCGCAGAGCGGACAAATCTGGTGCGGGTAGGCGCCCATAAACAGCGCCAGAATGGCGTGGAAGTTCACCACCAGTTTGCTGTAGCGCAGCATGGCTAGCCCGCGTCCGTGGCCCGGGACTGGTGCCTATCCCGCTCGCCGGTTAACGAGAAATCTACGTAGTAGTACTCCCCCAGGTTGAAGAACTCCTCTGCGGACGTCGTGGTGATGAACATGACGATAGAGGCGGTGGGGGTAAGCAGCGAAAAGCGCAGTTCCTCCGGGATGTTCGGATCGTGCCGTGCGCTCATCTTCACGGTCAGCCCGCCATCTGCCGTCTTGGTCACGCTGTCCACGTGGAATTTCGCACGTACGCTCATGTTCCTCCCTCGTAGCTGGGTGGAAAATCTTCGCCGGGCCAGTCTAACAGCTTGAGGTGCACATGCCACTGGCAACACAAGTTGGACATCCAGCTTGCGGTGACCGTTCCATCCTTGTGGATGTGGTGCGCAGCGGTCCCGTAGACCGTCCCGCACACACATTTGACGAGAGGGCGAAAAGTTTTCCCATCGCGGCTGGTTCGCGGGATCCAGCACGGCGCCGGCGATTCCAGTGTGCCTCTGGGGAGCTGGATGTTGGCGACACTAGCCACTAGCCGCCTCCCTGTATCGCTTGGATCTGGGCGAGCACGTCGGCCACGTTGGTCGAAGGGCTCGCCGGAGTCATCACTACGTGCACCGTGATGGTGTGGTCGTAGGTGTCGTCGTCGTTCCAGGTGACGGCGGTGAGCTGGAAGGGCGCGCTGTCGATGTCGATGTCTTCCACCCAGTTGATGAGCACATCCCCGCCGGCGAAGTCGCCTTGTTCGTTGCCGGGAAAAATCTGGTACAGGCCCCAGAGCAGTTTGATGTGCGCCAGGGCGTTGACTCCGGGCGGAAAGAAGATCATGAGCTGGGTGATCTTTCCCTCGGCGATCGGAATGGTGGTCAGAAGTGGGGCCAGCTTGGTGGTGAGGTGCGTGGTCTTGATGGCCGACACGAAGATCATGGCGGGCAGCCGGCCACTACGGCGCCGGCGCCGCGGGCGGGGGAGCGGTTACGTCGCTCTCGGGGAAATACAGATCCCCGCTGGCCGTCAAGTACACCGTGCCGGTGTTGGCGCTGGCAAACAGATTGACGGTCAGGAGCTCCGGCGGATTGATCCACTGGTCGGTGATGATCCCGTAGCCGTTGTTGTTGGTGATCGACTGGTTGATGAAGGTTTGCTGAAAGGCCACCAGATCGGTGATTCCCGCCTTGAATACGCAGGTGCCCCCGCATTCGTTGTCGAAGGCAATCCAGCGGAGCCGCAGGCGCGCGCCCTGTGGGATGGGCGGGAAAGAGATCTTTACGTTGGACCCGGAAGTGGTGAGCACTAGCAGCCGGTAGACATAGGGTTCGGTGCGCATGGTCACTTGGCGGGGGGCTGCGCAGCCACGGCCGGCGCCCCGGCGTGCGGGAAGATTTTCAGGGTGTTGGCCAGGGCCACGGAAGCGTCGTTGACGGCCTTGGAGAAAATCACCAGGGCCGCGGAAACTTCCTCGGCCTTTGTGCCTGCGGGAGCGAGCTGAGCGACTTCGCCGGCCACGGCGGAAATCGACTGCGAGAGGGCCTGCTCCACCGACAGCCATTTCTGCGAGCCGGCTTTGGGCTTGCCCCGCCATAAATTTTCGATGTCGGTGACCAGCGAAGGAATCACCGGGATGGCTTGGATGATGAAGTTGAGAATCAGCGGCCACATGGGACCTCCATTGGCTAGTGGCTGGTGGCTAGTGGCTAGCCACTTTCGGTCGCTGGCCACTTCCGATTTGGGGGCCGGCGCGGCTGTGTGCGTGGTCTACGCGCCGGCCATCTTGGAGGTACAGGAGAGCTCCAGCCTATACCCCCCGAGAGGGGGAAGGAAGCGCTTGGGCGAGCCCGCTTCCTTCCGAGCAACACCTGTCCCCAAACTTACGGGTGCTGCTGTACCGTGACGACTTTGACCGTGGCGCCGGTGTTGGCGCCGGTGATGACGGCCTCGAATTTTCCCACGCCTTGCGGAGACCAGATCTGGTCCGGGCTGTAGCCGTCGCCGAAATTGTAGATGAATCCGGCGTGCGGGGCCTGGCCTTGGATCACGGTCCCGATGGGGCCGGAGCCGCCGGTGGTCATCGCCAAAGTGGCTTGGTTCGCGGTGATCGCGGTGATGACGCCCAGGGAAGTGGCGCCTTCGGGCGCGGTCCAAGCGCGGGTGCGATAGTACAGGTCCCCGGTCAGCGTCGCGCTGGTGTCGGGCAGCGCGTCGATGCGCTGCCAAAACTCCCCGTAGCGGTTCATGTTTTCGCGCAAAATGTCGCCGATGGAAATATTCACCGGCACATAGGTGTCGATGTCCGCGGTGAGCTTGAAGTTGGAGATGTAGTTGTCGGCCGTGTTGCCGTCCACGGGATTGATGACCAAAACTTTGCCGATGGGGAAGTCGTTGGGGAGAATCGTGCGGTGATCTCCCGAAGAGGTGGACGAAAAGGAATCGACTTCCTTGGAGAGCACGAAGCCGAGCTGCGACGGGGCCCCGGAGTCGATGATGCGGGCGATCACCGTGAGCGTTCCCTGGCCGGTGACGAAGCCGGCGGTGGCCGAAACCGTCAAGGCGTGGGTGAGCTGCAACTGCGGATTGGCGTATTTGCTCGTGTCTAGGAAGAACTGCGTATCGCCGAGGTGCCGGCGGAAATCGATGATGCATTCTTCGATCACCACGATGTCGTCGTCTTCCGAGAGAAGCTGGAAGGGCAGGCGGCCGTACGTGAAGGCGTTGAGGGCCTGCTCCTCGCGCATGGAAAGCGAGTGCAGCACGTCGGAGCCGTCGATCACGGCGATCTTGCTCACCAGGCCGTTCAAGCGGCAAAGGGTGTTGCTGGTGGCGCCGTTCTTGTCCTGGTACTGGATGCGGATGGAGAGGATTTTCCAGGTGCGCGGCAGGTTGATGGTCACTGTGTCGGAGTCATTGAGGCTCGAACCGTTCAACAGGTACACGTCGCGGATTCTCATCGGTGGTCTCCTTTAGCGCGCGGGCTTAGCCGCCGAGCTTTTTGGCGTGCAGGGCCGCGGTGATCGTGGAGACCCGCTGGATGTTGTTCGGAGAACCGCGCGGCGATCGCGGCGGCAGGGTGGTGTTCTGAATCACCGCGAGGAATGGAGCGAAGCCGGCGTTGAACGCGGGCTGTCCGCTGGCGACTCCTGACGGATAGCGCTGCGCGCCTTTGTTGGCCGCGGCGCTGCGCCACTTGTCGGTGCCCGCGGCGGTGACCCCCTTGGCGAAGCGCCCGTCGCTGACGGCCTGGGTCACGCCGGCGGCGAAGTTGTCCGCGGCTGCGGCGGTCAGCGCAGCCCAATCTTTCTGTGTGGCCTTGACGCCGGCGGTGTAGTCCGGGCCAGCGGCCTGGGCGCGCTGGGACCACTTCGCGGCGATGGTGCCGATGTCCTTGGTCTGGATGGCCATGTTCCCCCCTTAGAAAAGTTTTCCACCAGATTTCCACAGGGGAGGGTAGGACTAGTACCGGCGGCTGTCAAGAAAAACCACAAGGGGCAGTGGTCTTCTGGAACACATTCCGCTAGCCCTAGTCGTGCGGCCGGATCTTATGGCTAGGCTTCGATGTATAAATCCCATTTGGATTGACACGACTGGGCGAAAGTGGCGTAGACTGCACCCCGAATTTCGGCGTCTGATAAGCTATAGACCGTAGACGATTTAGTACGTATAGAACTAAGTTACTGCGGAGGGCTCCAGATGAAGGCCACCGTGGAGAGCACCATCAAGAAAGTCAACCTGAACGGGCTGGAGACGAGGATCTGGGAAGGGCACACCGACAAGGGCGTGCCTTTTGTGATGTTCGTCGCCCTGGTGCGCGTCGAATGCACAGCGGATGACAGGGAATTTGAGCGCGACCTTACCCAGCACAAGGCGCCATCGCCGGAGGCTTCGGCGATCTCCCCGCGGATGATTCTGTAGGGGGCTTATGGCCATCATTCAAGCTTACCCGGATGAGCTCGATTGGGTGAATGCAAAACTCCACAAAATACCGGGGAGTGAGTCCTTCCTTTCGTTCTTCTGCGGTGCGTGCCTGAGAGCGGACGCGCAGAACTACGAAATCCTGCGGCCTGCGCTGTTGATCTTGATGCAGAAATACCCTGCGGATCCCAAAAGGCTCGCGGCAGAGCGATGACCCTTGACCAAATGCGCGCGTGGCTGGCGGAGGCAGATCCCGACGTGGAGAGCAACGCGGTGCTGCGGGTCTTCGATATTTGCTGCGCGAAGACCGTGAACCGTATCGATCTGGCCGACATCGCGGCCGCTCTCCAGCCCACGGACGAGGGCGCGCTGGCGATTGCAGTGGGCGTCTACATGGCGATGGCTGCCCTCGACTTGATGATGGACCGCGCGGAGGATCGAGCGAGCAAGCCGCCGGCGTAGGCAAGAGTCCAGTAACCCCGGAGTCCTCAGTGTCGATTCAAGCCATGAGTTATGTCTTCCAGGGCTCTCCCACGGTGAGGGCTGACCGGCTGGTTTTGTTGAGTCTGGCAAATCACGCCAACGATCTATTCCAATCCTGGCCCGCAGTGCAAACCATCGCCCGTGAAGCCCGGCTGGATGAGCGAAATGTGCGGCGAGCTTTGAGGCGTCTAGAGAGGGCTGGGGAGGTGTCACCAGTAGGGCATTGGTCGCGGGGAGGCCGGAGAGCGACCACTTACGAGCTGACCAGGTGTATGGATTGGACCAACTATGTTGGCCCGCCGACAACCGAAACAACCAACGGTAACCGTGGGCAAACCGTGGGTTTTGCCAACGAAAACGCGTCGAACAAGGTCCGAAACCCCCCAATACCCGGGCGTAGCGCCCCCCCACCCCTGGCGCAGCGCCCCCCCAGCCCTGGCGTAGCGCCCCCCTATCCGTCATTGAACCTTCAAGGAACCATCAACACCGAAGATCCCCCCCCTCCCCCCCAAGGGGGGGAGTCCATCGCTTCCGGTTTCGAGCTCGTTCCAGTCCAAGCATCATTTGGGTGGGTCTGGGTCGAGAAACCACAACACGCGCGTCTGTGGACCGAACGGGAGCGCGAAAACTGTCACGGGCTTATCCCCAAATACCTGGTGGAACATTTTCAAGGGAAGGGGTGGCGAGCCTGGGTGGCCGACGATGAAAAAAGGTCTGATTGATCCGTACACCGGGCACGTCTGGGTCAGGACAGGACTGCCCAAAAAGTGGTGGGTGCGGAAGGTGTTCCGCCACGGCGGGACCCTGTGCATGAGGATTCCCGCGGAGCTGGCCAAGGAGCTCAACCTGGAGCACGATGGTTTCGTGATGCTGAAACGGGAGCCGGCGGGGATTGTCTTTAGCGTGGTGACCGTTGCGAAGTCGAGCGACCCGAAGGAGGGATGATGCGCCTGCTAGAAATCGAAGTGGAAAAAATCCGGGGCCCCGTGCACGATGTGCGCGCACGGATCGATCTCGAATCCATAGACGAGTTGGCGGAATCGATTCGCGTGATCGGTTTGCTGCAACCGATCATGGTGCGCGCCGACGGCGAGGAATACGAAGTGGTCGCGGGCCATCGGCGATTGATGGCCGTGAAGCGGCTCGGGCTGCCCAAAATCGAGTGTCTGTTGGTCGAGGAAACCACCGACGACTTGACGATAGCCCGGCGACTGCACGAAAACATTTACAGGGTCGATTTGACGCCACTGGAGGAGGCCGCGGTGTATGAGGAGCTGTGGGAAAAGGTGCTGGACACAACCAAAGTGGCCGCGATCGCCCATCGATCGGTGGCTCTGGTCGAGCGGCGGTTGTCACTGCTCAATCTTGACGATCAGATCCGCGAAGCCCTTCACGAAGGGAAAATTGGGGTGGGCGTTGCGGAGCTGTTGCAGACGGTCCGCGAAGACGATACAAAACATTTTCTGCTGGATGCCGCGGTCCGTGACGGGGCCAGCGTCGAAAAGGTGCGTCTGTGGGTCAGAGATTACCGCGACACGAAAATGCTGCCGGATGACCAGCCGCTACCCGTGGGGCCTGGTGCGATGGGCGACCCAGGATCCCCCAATCTGTTCGCATGCTGGCTGTGCGGCTCGGCCGAGGATCCCCACGATCTCCAGATAAAGTACGTGCACCGGGCGTGTGAGCGGATGGCCCGGCGCCAGGCGGAAGAAAATCTTGCGAGGGGGCAAGCGGATGGCGACTCCAGATAATATCTTGACGCAGTTGGAGCTGCTGAATGCCCAGGCCGCGCAGGGTCTTGCCACGCGCGGGCCGCTGTCGGATCAAATTCACGCCAGCGCTGGGGCTGGCGTGGCTCCGGGGCGCCTGGTGTACGATACGGTCACGGGCTCGATCGTAACCGTGCTTGGCGCCACGGTGGCCTACGTTCCTCAATCGTTGATCGATGAGGTGAAAAATGCCGGATAACGCACCCAAGCCGCCCGTGACCCAGCCAGTGATTTCTATCCCCGGACTCGGTTCCGTCCCCGTGGTCGCGGTGCGGCTTCCCGATGGGACTGTTGCCTTACGACACCCCTCTGAGATCGGGAAGACCGTGCCGCGACCAAAGGAGGGAGGTAGCACGCCATGAGCGTACCGCTGCTCGAAGCTATAGCCGACGGGATCTACAAATACGAGGGCAACGGACCCACACAGCGGGCCTATCGAAACCGCAATCCGGGAAACCTTCGCCCCACGGCTCCGGACCAGCCGCAAGACGCTGCGGGCTATCGTATCTTCGCGTCGTTCCGCGAGGGTTACCTCGCATTGCTGCATGATCTGGCGTCCAAGATGGCGGGCTTGAACAAATCAGGGTTGAACATGGATTCCAGCCTTCTCAGTCTGTTTATGGTCTACGCCCCGCGGAGCGACCGAAACGACCCGGAGCGATACGCGAAATTTGTTGCGGCCTGGCTGCGCCAGGTCTACGGAATCGCTTCGATCACGGAGATGAGCACCTTCCGTGAGCTCTACAATCTGCTGCTGGAGAAGGCGCCCGATGTCGTCTCCGCTGCCTAACATCCCGGTGGAGTTTTTCAATCCCCGGCAAAAGTACGCCTTGATGAACTACCTGGTCGATCTGGGCCTGCCGGCGCGGATCCTGCGGCAGATCTTGCAGCAGTGGGGAGACGCGTTGGGAGTGGAGATCACTGCCGGGGATTACCAACTGCTCGACAATCACCTGCGTACAGCGGGGGCTGCACGTTAGAAGGAAAAGGGAGGGTTGTCGAGCAGTTGGTGATCCTTGACCTGGAGCAAAGACGATGTGGCGAATACTGTGGAAACTGATACCTGGGTTCCTCATCGGATTCATCGTTGGGCTGGCCACCGGCGCAAGCCTGGTCTTCGCGCTGACGTGGGGCCTGATCGACGATGTGATTCTGGCCTTCCTGGCGGCAGATCTCACGATTTTTGAGACCATCGCCCTCAACGTCCTGGTGGACGAAACGGAAAAGCTGATTGCCACGGCATACGACTACGAGGAAGACACCCAGCGCGAGCGCGACGCCAGGGCGCACCAGCTACAGCGCGAAAATCCGCACCAGATCTACCTTTTCGGGGATTTCAGCGCCCCGGATGCGTTGGCTCTGGGCGGCTCGGCCTACGTGGTAGCACAATCCACATTGCCGGAAACTGTGTTTGAAGTTGCTGTGGGCCTGCTGGGAATCGTCTAAGGGAAGGGGGGAATGGATGCGTGCAACATGGTTCCAGAAGTTTTTGCGGTGGACCACGGTATTTCTTGCGGTGTGTTTCGGCGTGGATCTTTGGCAGGTACAGACCTACAAGGGCATGACCGAAGCGGCGCACGGCGCCGGGCTGGCCCAAGTTGTGTACCAGGTTCAAGCTTCTGCCTGGCTGGCGTTCTGGGCCATTGTCGGCCACTTTTTGATGTTGGGGCTTTTGGTCTCTGCGGTGATGTTGGTGTTGGCTGAACTGGTGGCCTGGTGCGCTCGCGGGAATCAGTGGCGACAACGCCGGCGGGACGAGCGAGCAATCAAGAAAGCGGTGGAGGAGTATACCCGCGATGGTTTCTGAGCTGGAGCGTGCCAGTTATCCGGGTTTGAACAGTATTTCCGTGGACCTGTGGCGGAAATTCCTGAAGTACTATCAGAACGATTTCACGGACTACAACTACAATGTGCACGTCGGCCAAGGCATCCAGGCGCCTGCGTACCTCACACCGGACGAAGCAGCCCTCTGGAAACAACTTACCCAGAAGCGCATCGATGTCACCGCGGAACGCCACGGGGAAACGTGGATCTTTGAGATCGTCGAGCGGCCAGGCCTGGCCGCGGTGGGCCAACTGATCGGCTATGTGCACCTCGGCCGAGCGTACCTACAAACACAGGAAGTTGTCCGGACTGCTTTGATCTGCGCGCGGCTCGGCCATGATATGGCATTGATCTTCAACGCGCAGAATGTCCTCGTTTTTCTGTTCCCGCCGGCCGGCAATCCATCCTTCCCGCCGACTTTTCAGCCCTCCGGGCTCGCAAGCGCTTCGGGATCCTGAAACGCGCAAAACTACGCAATTAGAGGCGATTTGAGTCATTTTGGCGGGTCGGCGAATGCCAGTGCACACATCATTTGTGTGCGTCTGCCCCAGCCGACGGCAACGGTGTTGGCGACCCCTTTGGCGGGCGTTTCCAGCCAAG
>Ga0209004_1000208_pt1 | contig 13624 bp, 11 predicted proteins | sample TexAe_RefH0_M1_FD_187948 | JGI IMG/M metagenome (GOLD analysis project Ga0209004, IMG submission 187948) | Forest soil microbial communities from Davy Crockett National Forest, Groveton, Texas, USA - Texas A ecozone_RefH0_M1 (SPAdes) (version 2) | ecosystem: Environmental > Terrestrial > Soil >... | reverse complement strand
AAGCCGATCCGATTCTCTTCGACCGATTCAAGCGCGAGTCGGAAATCGGCGAAAAGCTTGACCACCCCATGGTGATGCGCGTGTACGGCGGCGAGAAACGCTCGCGTATCTACATGGTGATGGAGTGGTGCGATGGCAGACTGCTGCGCGAGATTCTTTCTGAAGGCCGCATGCCGCAGGATCGCGCCATCCGCATCGCCATCGAAGTGCTCGAAGCATTGGAATACGTCCACGAGCAGGGCGTCATTCACCGTGATTTAAAGCCGGAAAACATCATGGTTGATGCCAGCGACAACATCAAGCTCATCGACTTCGGCATCGCCGGGGATTCTGCAGCGCGCCGGCTCACCTATGCCAACTTCACAGCCACGCTGGGCACCGCCGACTACATCTCTCCTGAGCAGGTGAAAGGCAAGCGCGGAGATGGCCGCTCCGACATCTACGCCATGGGCATCATCCTTTACGAGATGCTCGCGGGACGGCTTCCCTTTTCCGGTTCCTCGCCTATGGAAGTGATGAACGACCGCTTGCTCAACTATCCGCTGCCTCCCACCATCGCCGACCCGTCGATTTCGCCGCAGTTGCAAGAGGTCCTTTATCGCGCGCTCGAGCGCGATCCGCAGAATCGATATGCGAAGGCTCGCGAATTTGCACATGATCTGCAGCATCTGGGTGAAGTCGGCGTGGAAGATCGAATCGAATTCCGCGAATGGAACAAGCGAAAATCCCATACCTCGCGCCAGGTTCTCTATTACGGCGCTCTCGCCCTGATTCCTGTTGTTATCCTGTTGTTGATGATGCTCGTAGCACGGCATCGGTAGCCAATCCCCTATTGGCAATCTTCACGGGTTCTTTATAGGTGGAACCCTAGACTGTTCATTGAATGCCCGACAACTTTTGTTCCAGCCGGAAGGAGAGCCATGTCAGTTGATTACCGGAATTTTCTTGCCCTCTCGTATGAGGAGTTGGAAGAACTGAACCTGCAAGCCAAGGCAGACCGTATGAGCCGTTTGCCATTGGAAGAAATCCGCGACAAACGGATCAAATATCTGACGGACCAGAAGCACATCAAGGCAGTGACGGTATTGTTCTCCGACCTCGAAGGCCGCCTGCACCTGCTGGACTACGACAAGAAGTTTCTCCTGGGCTCGCACGAGAATCTGACTTTCGATGGCTCCTCGATCCGCGGCTTTACTGCGCAAAAAGAGAGCGACCTGCGCCTCGGCATCGACTGGAGCGCCTTCTACTGGGTTCCGGCAGACGTCTTCGGCAACGGCAAGGTGCTGGTGTTCGGCACGGTCATCGACAAGGATGGCACGCCCTACTCTGGCGATCTGCGCGGTGTGCTCAAGGCCTACTCCGACAAGCTTTACAAGGACAAGGGCTACACGCTCAACGCTGCCAACGAAATCGAAGGATTCCTCTTCGCCGGGAAAGACGCAGAACGGAAATACCACGAGACGTTGAAGTTCGACTTCATCAATACTGGCGGCTACTACCACGTGCTGCCGCTTGATCCGCTTCGCCAATTCATCGACACCGCCGCTGAAGTACAGCGCGCCATGGGATTCCAGAACGAGAAAGACCATCCCGAAGTTGCGCCCAGCCAGTTTGAAATCAACTACGGCTACGGCGAAGTGGTTGCGGCAGCTGATCAGATTCAGCTCTACAAGCTGCTCTGCCGGCAGATCGCCAACAACATGGGCTACACGGCATGCTTCCTGCCCAAACCAGTGGTCGGCGTAAACGGCAGCGGCATGCATACCAACGTCTCCGTCTCCAAGGAGAAGGTCAACCTGATGTGGGACCCGAAGGGCCAGGAGATGCTCTCCGGCTTCGGATGGGAATTCATTGACCGCATCCTTACACACGCGCTGGACATCTGCCTGATCCTGAACCCCAGCGTGAATGCATACCGCCGTCTGGATCCACACTTCGAGGCGCCGAACCAGATCAAAGCTTCGGCCACCGATCGCGGTTCCATGGTCCGTGTGCCCATCGGCAACTCGCGGTCCATGCGTGTTGAAGTACGCTCCGTCGCTCCCGATGCGAACCCCTACCTGGCCCTCTACTCGATCTTCAAGACCGGCATCGACGGCACGACTGCCAAGATCGACAACCTACGCCAGGCCGAGCGGTATCTGCCCGATCACATTCAGGCAGCCATCGACGATTTCAAGGGCTCGAAGTGGATTGCCGAAATCCTGGGTTCAGATGTGCAGGGACGATTCGCAGATTTGAAGCAAGCCTCCGCCAACCGCTGCGCACGCGACCTTGGCACCTTCGTCAAGGCTCCTGAAGTGCAATTCCACCACGAAATTTATAACCAGTCGCTGTGGAATCTGTTCTAGCTAGAGCGAACTTCTCTCAATCACTCCGGATTCGGAAACAAAGCGGCGCGGCCAACTAGTGCTCGCGCCGCTTTGTATTTGATCGGGGTCGCTTTGGGTATCAGTGGGCCTCAGATTGAGAGGCACCGGCGTGTCGCGCATTTACGATCCGCAACACCGCTTCCGCTTCTGCTTTCTTGCCCGATTGGGTAAGAACCTCGGCAAGTTGGGCGGCGAGCTGATCGGCATCAGGATAGGTATTCAGAGCGTCGCGGAGAATGCGTTCGGCATCCTGGAGCTTCCCTTCCAACGCATACGCCTTCCCGAGATTCATCGCCTGGCGCGCGGTCCACTGCGGAACAACCCGCGGCTTATCGAGCAGCTCGATCACGTCCTTGTTATTGTGATCCGCAAGCAGATCGTCTGAGAGGCTGTCGAGCGCATCGGTATACTCTGGATCGATTTCGAGCGCGGCACGCCACTCTGCTTCCGCGTCAGGCCTTGCATGTGTATCGTCCAGCGCCTGCGCAAGTATCACGTGAAGCTTGAGCCCCCTGTAGCCAAATTTCTCGGCTTCCCGCAGCGCACGGATCGCTTCCTGGGTGTCGCCCACGTGATACAGGCTGGCTCCAAACATGAAAGCGACGTGCGGCATGTCCTTTTGCCTAGGATCCATCTGCAGTGACGTTGCAAAAACCTGGGCTGCGCAGGAGTAGTTCTTTTGCTCGCCAAACCAGGCGCCAAGGTCATTCAACGCGGAAACATCGGGCGTTCCTGCAAATTTCGCCTTCATCGACTCCGGCGGTGTGCAATCCGACTGCGCCATGGCTACGCCAGACGACAAGACCGAAAGCAAGAGCAAGCAACCTACTCTGAATTGAGATGAAATATGCATCTTGTCGGCGGCCCGTCTTTGTCCTTGCTCCTGAATTTTACTTGCCGCCGGTCGCAACATCGGTTCCGTCGGCCACGTGCACTTCGATCTGGTCGATACCGTCGGGATTGATGTTGACGAACTCCGGAATGTTGACCGCACGATTCGAAGCCGTCGTGTTATCAATCAGAATTGCCGGACTCGAGTTGCCCTGCTCGTCGATATGAGTCAGGTACATCTGCGTGTACGGCGAGCGGGCCTTCGACGAGAACACCAACCATCGTCCGTTGGGCGACCAGCTATGCCACGAATTCATCAACCGTGTGTTCGCTCGCAGCCGGCGCGCGGTGCCGCCTGCTGCGGGAATGATGTAGAGCTGGCTGTCAGGCCGCATCAACTGCCCGTTCCTGCACTGCACGAAGACGATCCATTTTCCATCCGGCGAGATCTTTGGGAAATTGTTGCTCATCCCGTTTCCCGAAGCCCCGACAATCCGCTCGGGGGTTCCGCCTTTCCCCCCGTTGAAGGGAATGCGGTAGAGGTCGTACTTGATCTGCGCTTCGTTGACATCGTTGGCATGGATGGCGAGCCCCTGGCCCGGCGGACGCGGATCGCGCGCCTCGGCCCGAGCGAAGACGATGTACTTTCCGTCCGGGCTCCAGACGCCGTCTGTCTGCACGTACTTGGGGTCATCGGCGCCCGGCAGCGGCTCCCGCAGCGCGGTGGCGCGGTTGTAATACTCGAGAATTCCACGGGTCGGGAAAAACACTTGCAGGAATCGATAGTCCGTGAAATTGGTGACATAGTAGCTGTCGATCATGTTGCTCACCGCAGGTCCGGCAAAGGTACTCAAAACATATTGGCTGTTAGGCGAAACCTGCGACATGAATCCGACGCGCACTGTGCCTACTTTGCCGTCGGTGTTCCAGTGCACCATATCCTTGCTCTGGATCACTATGTGCTTTTGCACGGGAACCACCGCGTACAGGCCCTTGTCATTCGCCGGCCCGTCGATATCCATGCCAAACGTCTTGCCGTCAGCCGAGAACGAATGGCAGTTGGCGCAGGTAGGCATGTCCTTCAACACGGTGTGGCTTTCCGGTTTCCGGATGTCGCGGATGCGCCAGTGAATCAGGTGAATTTTTGATGGCGCGAGAGGCGCCACTGCTCCGCCATTGCTGGAGACCGGCATGAGCGGAACATCGCGATAGAAGATCGGCGCGCTCACCTCGTCCTTTGAAGTGGTAAAGGTGACATTCGATTTCGAATAGGCTACCTGGCCATCGCGGTACCCCGTGATCGTGATGGTGGCGGGTTTGTAGACGGAGTGGGCTTGGATCGCTGCCCATGTCGCGGCGTCCGGTTTCCAGGTCCACGTCGCCGCCTGCTGCGGATTCAACTTCGGCGGAGAATTCGAATCGGACACGCAATCGGGATCAATCGGCCCAAGCTGCATGCGCTCGCCCTTGGAAGTTGCATGAATCGGCACTGATTTGTCAGCGAAAGCGATGTCGATGCTCCAAGATGTCCCGGCCGCATCGCGCCACAAAAAAGTTGGCGGGGTAATGCCGGGCGGGAAGATGGAGCCGTCCTCGGGGTAATCGATGGAAATCGGAGTCAAGACTGGCGGAGCCGATTGGGCGGCATAGGCCGGCGTAGAAAAATGCGCTTCAATCCAGCCACGCGAACCCGACGGCAACAGCGAAACCAACGAAATAAGGACGCCTAATGTGAGAACCGAATATAGCCCTCTCCAAAGCAGTCGCGACAACTCGTTCTTTTGATGCACTGTTCCTCCGCAAAACCTACGCCTCTGCATCGAGGAACAATGAAGCAAACTGGCTGCCTTCGCGTGCAGTTCGCTCAATGCTATTGATGAACCAGAATTTAGCTGCTGGCCAGGGAATGAATCAATTGGTCCGCAATCCCAAATCTTACGTTAACGGGGAGAACGGGAGTGGAATTGATGACTCAGAGGATGTTCGCAGGCTCTGAAATGGCCTGTCAAGACGCCGCTTTGAAATTGCACCCCTTGCCGACCGTTCTCTCCTGCCTGCAGTTCATTGGGCTTTCGTGGCCTCGGCCGCGCTCAGCGCAAGGGTCTGCTGATCCGCCGTCGCAACTTTTTGATAGAAGTCGCGCAACTGGTCGTAGTCCTTGGCATCCAGCAGCGTGAATCCTCGCGCCAGAATGCGCGCATCCGTAATGGAGCTGCCTTCGACCTTGGTGCGCAGCTGATAGGCGGCGTTGTCTTCCCACTTCAGGTTTGCATCCTGAGGCGTTCCAGCCAGTGTGGATCCCGTCGGCAACACGTAGGTGATCTGCTCCTGCTCCTGCGCCGGATAGCGCATGTCGACAGGAAGCTCGCGCGGACTCTCCGCCGGAAATGGATTCCGTTCCTGAGCCTCAAAAAACGTGCGCGGCAACACGAGACGTCCATCTGCATTTCGGGAGAAGGACCCAGATACCGGAATCACGGCAAGCAACTGCTTGTTTGAATCATCGAGATAAACGAGATGATCGACGGCGGCCTGGATCCCAGCCGGTATTTGCTGCGCGATCATTGCGTTGATCTCCGCTTTCACCGCTTCGACGCCTGATTGGATTCCAAGCTGCCGCAACTCAATTGCGCGCTGCCCAATGAACGCTATCTTCAGGGAACCGGAAACAGCGCCCTGCGGGGATACCTCGAGGGTTCCGACATGAAGGATGCTGTTCTCCGCGTTCTTCTGCAAGGGCGTCACAACAATCTCTGCCTTGTTGCCGGGGTCCATCGCCACCCCACCCGCTCCGGCATGGGCCCAGTGCAGCGTTTCAAATGGAGCCATCCTGGTGCCTGGGTCGACGAGAACCTCTTTCCCGTCGATCTTCACACCAACAAGAACGGTATCGAGCTGAATGTTATCCATGAATTGCGCGGAGAAAATGCGAAGACTGCGGCTCGCGATCCGCTCGGGCCGTGCGCTGACTCCAGCGGTCCTCAAAAGCGCCAGATACAGAAACGCAATTTGATTGCTCGAACCTTTTTTGTTCAGGAGGACAGACTCTACTTTGCCTCGCGGAATCCACTCACTGCCGGTCAGCGGTGCGCCATCTGGACTGGAATCGGTGTTCTCGATTTTCTGCACCACTTCATAGAGCTTCTTCGCCTTGTCGAGGAGTGAATCTGTCGGAGAAACGGTCTCCTTCACCGCACTCTGCAGAGCCTGGGTAGATGTCGTATATGCGTTCAGCGCCTTTGTCCAGAAGCCCATCTGCTTCTGCCAGTAATCCTTCACGTCGGGTGTATAGGTGTAAAAGAAGTCCACGCTATAAGTCGAATCGGTCAGCGGGGGCGCATAGCTCTCCTGCGGAATTGGGGGAACATCCGTGAGATCGATCACGTAGTTCCCCATCGCGTCTTTCGTGAGAGTCTTCCCGGCGGGAAGAACAGGCCGGAAATGGATGTCGGTCAGAATGTTATCGTGCGGATCCTTCAAGACGCTATCTCCCACCCCAGCGCCACCTTCATTCTGCGGGAGAAAGTGCCCGGAGGGCCGGAATACAAAGCGCTCCTTGTGGATGAAATAATCCTTCTGCAGCTTCCAGTCGGGCGCCGTGAGATAGCGGTCGTATCGCACCTGGTAGCGGTACTCGATCACGCTCCCAACTTCAACCCCCGGCATCGTGAAGGTCGTCTCCCTGCCGCGGGACCCCTTGTTCGCCTTCAACAATTCCGAGGGCTTTCCCGTCAATGGAATAATCGTCCCATTCGGATGAATCACCCGCCCCTCGAGCGCCCCAATCTCCACCTTGCCGACATAGGTATCGGTATCCCAGGGCTGGTCCTCACCGTTGTGCTCGATTGTGGGGAGGCTAAAGCTGGTCGCGTCTCCCGTTGCGGCGCGGCTGTAGTTCGAACCTACCGCGTTATAGACGAAGGTCTTTGGGAAACTGACATGAACGGTGGCGGCACTCCTTCCGGCGTCGGTCAAAACCTTAATGCGCGCATAGATCGTGCGAAATGCGTGAGGATCATCTTCCGTCTCCTCGCGGTAGAGATACACGGCTGCGGCGCCCGGCGCCTTGGAGTCCGTCGTCATCGACAGTTCTTCCCTGGCAATTGGAGGAAACTGCGCGCTTGCAACCTGCGGAACAGCACCAATTGCAAGCAGAAAGGCGAACGGAAGAGCAAAATGAAAGCGCATTCAAATCTCCAAAGGTATTTGTTTCTAAGACTGCTGCATACCCGAAAAAGGTTCCGCGAAGATGAGCAAGGAGAATTCTACCGAACTCATCATCGCGGGTCTGCGATCTGCAACACGCCACGGCGCTCAAGAATACTCTTCGGCCAGCGAGTCGACTGTGATACCCAAGGAAACGAAGCCCTTATCAGGCAGGAACGCACTCAGAAATATGGAGAGTGCTCAGCATTCAGTTCCGTCCTCATACTCTCGGGATCACATTTCTCCATCTCATCGATATGAGCAAGATCACCGAAGCAATCGTTCCGCGCCTTCATCCTCAGAGTACGGCGAAGTTGAATTGCCGCCGTTCTGGATGTCCATCGCCTATGTCTTCGAATTGCGTGGTGACTTCGCCGGTGCAATCCCACCGCTCGAGAAAGCCGTCGCGCTGAGCCGAAGTAAGGACTGGCATTGTCTGGCCGAGTTGGCTAAGGTGTATGACAAGACAGGCCGCACCGCCGATGCCATCCTCGCAGCCCGTCAGGCGCTGGACCTGGCGGTGAAGCAAAACAATCAGGAGCTTGCGAAAGCTCTGCAGGACGCTCTCGATTATTATCAGCACGACGGCTCAGGCGCGAAAGCAAATTAACCCGGCGCCGGTCGGAAAATGTTCGTGTCATGCGGGATAGCCCGAACTCCCGCTCCCGCTCTCATTCAGAAGCTGTTGCACGCTGTCAGATCCAATAGCCCGGTGGATGCAATCGTTAAATTCTTCGGGCCGATCAAAAGAACCCTCAGTTTCCCCGGAGTCGCGTTCCGGTCCGGGCGCGTCTACTATACACACACCGGTTTGGTCGGGCCGGAACAGGAGCCATTCGATGTCAGCTCACTCTCTTCCCCAAACCCTGGGAGAACTGCGCAGCAGCACTCAGTTTTCTGAAGCTCGCCTCAAGACCCGCAACGTCAAGGATGAACTGCGCTCAAATCTCATCTCGCGCCTGCAGTCGCATGAGACCCTCTTCCCCGGCATCGTCGGCTTTGAAGACACGGTCGTCCCGCAGATCGTCAACGCCGTTCTTTCGCGGCAGAACTTCATCCTCCTCGGCCTGCGCGGACAAGCCAAGAGCCGCATCCTCCGCGCGCTCACGGCCATGCTCGACGAACAAATGCCTTGCATCGCAGGCTGCGAGATTCGCGACAACCCTTATCGGCCAATTTGCAAACGCTGCCGCGAATTGATCGCCGAGCGCGGCGATGCCACACCCATTGCCTGGATCGGCCGCAACGATCGCTACGTCGAAAAACTGGCCACGCCCGACGTCACCGTTGCCGATCTTGTCGGCGATCTCGATCCCATCAAGGCGGCCCGCGGCGGCCAAGACCTCTCCAGCGAACTCACCATGCACTATGGCCTGCTGCCGCGCGCCAACCGGGGCATCTTCGCCATCAACGAACTGCCCGACCTTGCCGGAAAAATCCAGGTCGCGCTGTTCAACATCATGCAGGAAGGCGACGTGCAAATTAAGGGCTACCCCGTCCGTCTCGCGCTCGATGTAGCCCTCGTCTTCAGCGCCAACCCCGAGGACTACACGGCGCGAGGCAAGATTGTCACCCCGCTCAAGGATCGCATCGGCTCCGAGATTCGCACCCACTACCCCGAGACGCTCGAAGAAGGCATCTCTATCACAGCGCAGGAGGCCTGGGCGGAACGCGATGCTGCGCATATCGAGATTCCGGCATACGTTCGCGCCATCGTCGAACAGGTTGCCTTCTCCGCTCGCGAAGACAAGCGCGTCGACAAGCGCAGCGGCGTAAGCCAGCGCCTTCCCATCTCCACTATGGAGTTGGTTGTCTCCAACGCCGAGCGCCGCGCTCTCGTAAACGGTGAGAAGTTCACCGTCCCTCGCGTCAGCGACATCTACGCTGCTCTTCCCGGCATCACCGGCAAGCTCGAACTCGAATACGAGGGTGAGATGCGCGGAGCCGATACAGTGGTCCGCGAACTTATCTGCACTGCCGTCGGCAAAATCTACGACCGCTACTTCGCCGAGGTTAACACCCAGCAGATCGAGCAATGGTTCAACCTGGGCGGAATGATCAAGCTCGACGACAACCAGTCCAGTTCAGCAGCCCTTGCCGACCTCAAGAAGATTCAGGGCCTCTTTGAAAAGCTCTCACCGCTTCAGATCAAAGCCTCCGACGATCCGTCCAGGACCGTAGCCGCAGCGGAGTTCTTCCTTGAGGGGCTCGTCGCTCATCGCAAGCTCAGCCGCAGCGAGGAACGCGGATTTGCGGCGGCGGAAAAAACAAAGCGTAAAGAAGAACGCGATATCGAAGTCGAATTCGACGATTGGCAGCGCGCTCGCCGGTCAGGGCGCGGCGGCGGCTTGAACTAGTCGCGGAAAACGAGGACCACTCCATGAAGCGCGTTCGCTACACCAAATTCACCGGCGATCTGGCATCCGAGATGGACATCGAGGACCTGCTCAAGGCTCTGTCCGACTACCTGCTCGACTCCGGTTTCCGCGATCCCTATCTGTCCTTTCAGGACATGGACCATACCCTCGATGATCTTCGCGAAGCACTTCGCCAGCTTCTTGAATCCGGCGACATGTTCGACGACCGCATCCGCCAGCAGCTCGAACAGATGGCGGAACAAGGCAAACTCGACGACCTGATCGACAAGCTCATCCAGCGCATGGAGCAGGAAGACTACATCTCCTACTCGCAAAACATGAACCCCACGCAGATGTCGCAAATGATGGGACAGGCCGGCAACATCCAGGGCGAAGTCAGGTTCGAAGTCACCGACAAGAGCCTCGACTTCCTCGGCTTCAAGACTCTTCGCGATCTGCTTGGTTCGCTCGGCAAATCAAATTTCGGCCGTCACGATACGCGCCACTGGGCCACCGGCGTCGAAGCCCACGGCGCATCGCAGCGCTACGAATTTGGCGACACACTCAACCTCGACACCACCACCACACTCAAGTCCGCCATCTCCCGCGAAGGTATCGGCCTGCCGCTCAACCTCGAATATGACGACCTGCACGTTCACCAGTGCGAATACCAAAGTTCCTGCGCGACCGTCGTTATGCTCGACTGTTCGCACTCCATGATCCTGTACGGTGAAGACCGCTTCACGCCTGCCAAAAAAGTCGCCATGGCGCTTTCGCACTTGATTCGCACGCAGTATCCCGGCGATTCGCTTTCACTGGTCCTCTTTCACGACTCAGCTGAAGAGCTGCCCGTTTCGCAACTAGCGCGCGTCAAGGTTGGCCCCTGGTACACCAACACCCGCGAGGGGCTTCGCGTAGCGCAGCGCATTCTTGCCCGCCAACGCAAAGACATGAAGCAGATCGTCATGATCACCGACGGCAAACCGTCAGCGCTTACACTCCCCGACGGCCGCATTTACAAAAATGCCTACGGCCTCGATCCACTCGTTGTGAGCGAGACGCTGGAAGAAGTCGCGCGCTGCAAGCGCTCGAATATTATGATCAACACCTTCATGCTGGCGTCGGACTACGGCCTCGTGCAATTCGTGCACAAGGTCTCGGAGATGAGCCGCGGCAAAGCTTACTTCACCACGCCCGACACTCTCGGCGAATACCTCCTGATGGATTACATGAATCGGAAGTCAAAGACAATTCATTGAGAGGCAGCCTAAAGTCAAAAACAGAAGAATCATCAAGGCGATTTGATTATGAACGTGCCGGTGAACTATCCCAACCCAGCGCCGTCCATCGAGTGGAGGGACGGCAAACTGGAAGTGACGCTGGCAGACCATCAGAAGTACCAGTACTTTGCAACCCCTGTCGATGGGGTTGCTGTAGCCGTGCAGCAGCGATGAGCTGTCATCCTTCGGGCGGCCATGCTGCGACTGCGGCTTCGTTCTTGTGGCCAATACGGAAATAACCCCCGTTTTGCCGTTTCGGGGTTACTGCAGTATGCACGGTAATTCGCTCCGAACGTTAAGTTGCCACTGTGTTCCTTTAGCAGTACCCTCGGTAGAATTGTGCTCACAGCTGCAAAAGTCGTTCTTATCCTATCTCTGACCATTGCAGTTCCAAATGTCACGTCAGCTCAATCTACGGCGACGTCGGCATCCTCCCAGAGCGCCCAACCTCTGCCGCTCCCACCCATGCCCGCCGACGCGGATCCCGAATTCGAAGTCGCGACAATTAAGCCCAGCGACACCTATGCATCGAATGGTTCGTTTTTCCGGAATAATGACGGTCACTGCATCGCCCACAACGTCTCCGTTAGCCTCTTGATCTCCTATGCCTACGGCCTTCTTGCGAAGCTGATTGTCGATGGTCCAGATGAGCTTCTGGCCACGCATTTCGATGTCGACGGAGTGCCCGATGTTGAAGGCCATCCCAACCTCAGGCAGTCGCGGCTCATGTATCGGAAACTCCTTGTCTCCCGTTTCCAGCTCGCGTTCCACTACGAATTCCGCGAACTTCCCACTTATACAATTCAGGTCGCCAAAAGCGGGCCGAAGCTAACCGTCACTACGCGGAAGCCCGGTGACAGCGCAACGTTTTCCGTCGAGCCGCACTTCGCCCTCACGGTGCGCAATTCCACCATCGCCGACTTCGCCAAAGGCATTCAGGATGACTTTTTGGACAGGCCAGTTGTCGATCGGACCGGCCTGAAGGATCGCTACGACTTCGAGCTCAAATGGACACCTGACGAATACCGGACCCATGGCCCCAATGATCCCGCCCTTTTCACAGCTATTCAGGAACAGCTCGGACTCAAGCTCGTCCCCGCCAAGGCTCCCGTCCGGGTCATGGTTATCGATGACATAGAAACGCCCTCAGAGAACTAGACATTTGTCCTGGGGGAAGTGTGGTGGACGATTTGAAATGATCCCCGTTTTGCCGTTTCGGGGTTAGTCATAATGTAGTGACCGGCCCGCTGCGCTGGTCGTGGGTTAGGCTGAGTTTGTTTGACGAACTTTAGTCCAGAGCCACAAGCGGAGGAGCCGGTCATGAGAGAGAAGTTACGATTTTTGGGATTAGATGTCCATGCCGAAACGATAGCCGTCGCAGTAGCCGAACCGGATGGCGAGTTTCGCAGTCTGGGCACGATCGCCAACCGAGAAGATTCGATTCGCAAGTTCATCAAGAAGCTTGGTTCGCCCCAGCAATTGCGTGCCTGCTACGAGGCGGGCCCGACCGGATTCGTACTTTACTGGCAACTGATGCAGTTGGGTGTCGAGTGTGCGGTGATAGCGCCGACGCTGGTACCGAAGAAGCCTGGGGACCGGGTGAAGACCGATCGGCGGGATGTGTTAAAGCTGGCACGCAGTCATCGTTCCGGAGATCTGACCGCGGTGTTGGGTTCCCAATGAAGACTCCGAGGCGTTGCGCGATCTTGTCCGGCAACGGGAAGCAGCCAAGCTGGATCAGTTGCGTGCGCGGCATCGGCTAACCAAGTTCCTTCTTCGAACGGGTCAGCGTCCACCTCTAGGGCTGAGAGCGTGGACAGAACGTTACATGAGGTGGCTCGCGCAGGTCCGCTATACGCAGCCGGCGCAGGAAGTCACACGACTGGATTGTATGAACGAAGTCGAGCACATGAGCATGCGGGTCAAGCGACTCGAAGAGGCCATCCTCGAAGTGGTGAAGCTGGCTCCAGAACCGATGCAGGAACTGATTCGGGACCTGCAGGCCCTGCGCGGTGTGGCGCATATTTCGGCAGTCACGATCGCCTCCGAACTGGGCAACATCTCCGCCCGCTTTGAGAGTGCACGGAAGCTGATGGGCTATTGCGGAGTATTTCCGAGCGAAGACTCAAGTGGCAAGCGCAAGCGACAAGGCGGCATCACCAAGTGCGGCAACGCTCACCTCAGACGAATCGTGGTCGAATCGGCCTGGTGCTATCGACACCTGCCCCGCGTCGGGGAAAAGCTGCGCAAACGACACCAGGGGGTTCCGGCACAGATCACCGAAATAGCCTGGAAGGCACAGAATCGCCTGCACAAGCGCTACATGAAGCTGACCATGGCAGGCAAGGATCAGAGGAAGGTCATGACTGCGATCGCACGAGAGTTGCTGGGTTTTATCTGGGCCATTGCCATCAAGTCCGAGGCAAGTTGTCGACAGCACATGGCCGCATGAAAAGGCAAAAACCAAAAACCTTCCAAATAGGGAAAAAGCAAAAACGTTGAACAAGGAAATTCACCTCGAGGACAAGGTCAGCCGCAGCCGGGGCAAGCACGAAGGACAATCCTCGGCGGAAGTATG
>Ga0209004_1000207_pt1 | contig 13650 bp, 8 predicted proteins | sample TexAe_RefH0_M1_FD_187948 | JGI IMG/M metagenome (GOLD analysis project Ga0209004, IMG submission 187948) | Forest soil microbial communities from Davy Crockett National Forest, Groveton, Texas, USA - Texas A ecozone_RefH0_M1 (SPAdes) (version 2) | ecosystem: Environmental > Terrestrial > Soil >... | reverse complement strand
CCTTCGTGTACTTCACATACTTCTGACCCATTTGCAGTTCTCCCTTCCCTGCAAACTGTCAAAATTCTAACTGTCTCACTTTGGGGGTGCACTCCATGCAGGATTTCGAGCGGCTACGGGACGACGGCGATTGGGATGGAAAACCGAGCGAAGTTTCTGAGACTGTTGGCGAGAAGGTAATTTCCGGGTTGCGGAACCATTACGTTGCGGCTGTTCGGCGATTAAACACCCGAAAATAATAAATTCAGCACACCGAGCATGTTGGTGAGAACAAGTAGAGTGGCCAGCGTAGTTTCGATGCGTGCGGCATGTTGCTGGCAAACCAGCAGTCCCATAACATGCCAAACCAAAGCGTGATAATGCCGACGGCGCTGAATGCTCCAATGAGTCCGAACGGAACGCGGACGAGAACTGGTAGACCATCCGTCCAGCTTTCAAAACGCTCAGCACCCATAGCCGCCCCCACAATATTCATTACGGCCAACAAAGCGACCGTAAAGAGAAAGCAAACGACTACTACCCGATAGAACACACGCAGATTCATAGTTCTCCGGTTCTAAAACGTCCAAGACTTGGTGTCTCAAGTTTCTATCATCACCGCTGGCCGTCGTCCGTGGCACCGCTTTTTCGGCGCCCTGAGTGAATCACCGTCATTCCGGACAGAACTGGAAAACAGGGTTACGTCCGGGTTGTCCACCACTCGACAACGCGACCGGAAAATGCCAATGTACGATGGGTTCGAAACATATGAGCAGCTCAACTGTTGAGGTGGACGAGGTGATCGGAAAATCGGACAGCGAAGAATATCCGCGTTTCTACCGTGTCAATTCGGCCGCCAGACGAGTCTTAAATGGGTTCGGGATCGTGCTTGTTTCCTTGGCCGTCATTACCGCCGTTCTTCACATCATGGGAATCATGGCACCCCTTGCAATGGGCGACGTACTGGCGGACACTTTGCTCGTCGCATTCGCTGTGTGGATCAGTTCGTCTGTGAATCGACGTGTGATCTTGTGCGAGAACTCCATTGCGGTTGAGGGCTGGTTTGCACACAGAAAGCTCCTGCGAGAACAGATTCGGGGCTACAGAATGGGACGGCTTGCTTGGCAGGCTGGCGGGGGTTCGTACTACATTGTCATGCCGGTCAATAACCATTCGGGCGAACTGAAATTACCGGCCTTGTTGGATTACGACAGACCATTCCACGCGTGGATGAAGACCATTCCTCACATCGAAACGCGTCGAGTTGGTCGATGAGTCGGGCCGTTTGTTGGCCAATAACCGGCTATCACTCGGAAATAACTACTTCGTTACTTGCGAATTGCGGTAACTCGGCGGGAATTCAGAAAAGCAGACTACCGGCGCCCCGTCTATTGACCTCTCAGGATCAGGCGTGATTCTGTTCACCTGGGGATATGAGTTGGCATCCGACCTAAGCGGGGAGAGACTCTCAGGCCGGATGTCAGGGGCGGTTCTCTCTAGCAGGACAGCATCTGTGCGGCGCAGTTCTACTGCTCAGCGGCAAAAGACCGGTTGGATGCGCTCGGAGTCCGCTCGTTTACCGAGTAGCCTGCGGGAGCCTGGAAGAGCGTGGCAGGTGGCTCGTCGCGACTGATGTTCGTCAACTCCATCGTGGTGGTACCGAAACGGGGATCGGTATCCACCCGCATTACCGCAATCTTCAGATCGGACGAAACCCAAGATTCATGGGTAACGGTCAGCGGCTGATCGTTCCCGTGTGCGCCCGCTGGAATCAAACGGGTGGTGCGCCTCCCCTCAGCGGTGACGCCGTTGATGATTTTCGTGCTCAGGTTCTCAACGTTGGCTTTCTGCGCACCGCCGCGGAAATGCATCGTGCCGCCCTCGGCGCCGGATCCCTCCGCCAAAGCCGATACGGCAGACGGCCTCGCATCGGGCAGGTGGACGACGGTGGCCTGTTTCGAATTTGACGACCAGGAGATGACGGCGCGGTTTACGGGATCGAAGACGCGGACAAAGGTACGGTTGCCGGCTGCGGCACCTGTCGCCTTAGGCAGCCTCTCCATATACGTCCTTCCTTGCGAATCGCGAGCCTCCTTAACCACCTCGGTGTGAGTGATGGTGGTGCCGTTATCCAGCTTTTGAACGCGAGTGACGGTGCGCGTGGCAGAGTAGGGCGCGCCGGTGGTGACTTTGCGGTTAAATTCGCCAAACCTGGCGCCGGGTCCAAATCCCCTGCCAAAGCCCGCCTGTCCGTAAAGTGCGGGCGAAACCGCCAGGACCATGGCAAGTCCGGAAACACCGCACAGAAATTTGCCTCTGTTCATCTCCAACCTCCTTATAGCCGATCTTTCGGGTTTCCCACTTCTCTTTCTTTGCCCAGATGGACGCCAAATAAAGGTGGCAGGGTACAGCGACGACACGGAATTCTGTGAAAAGTTGCGCGAGGGTTTCACTTTTCAGAGATGCATCGGGCGTTGTCAGAGGTTTACCACGAGATCCTCTCGGGTGTGTCTCCGCGTGTGCCGGACTCGAAAAAAGCAAGCGGGACCAATTCCATTCGATAAGATCGAACCGAGAACTTTGCGCCGCGGATTTTCCCCTCAAAGATCGACAGGCGCGATGACTTTCAGACTCCGCTGTTGAGAAGCATCCCAAAGGAGAAGCATGAATTGTTGCAGCCGCGTGCTGTTTGTAGCCGTTTCGATGGCGTTGATTGGAGTCTGCGTGCAGGCGCAGGTGGACGAGAAGCTTTACTCGGATATGAAGTGGCGGGAAATTGGGCCGTTGCGGGCAGGCAGGACGCGGGCCCTGGCTGGCGTGCCGAGCGAACCGGCGACGTTCTACCTGGGCGCGGTGAATGGCGGGGTTTGGAAGACGACCGACGCAGGCTCGACATGGCACAGCGTGTGGGATGACCAGCCGAGCGGATCCATTGGGTCGATCGCGGTTGCGTTGAGCGATCCCAACACCATTTACGCGGGTAGCGGCGAGGGGTTGCAGCGGCCGGATCTTTCGACGGGCGATGGTGTTTACAAGTCGACGGATGCGGGGAAGACCTGGACGCATCTGGAGGGTTTGCGGAACGGGCAACAGATCGGGCAGGTGGCGATTGATCCGCATGATGCTAACCGGGTGTTCGTTGCGGTGGAGGGGCATCCGTATGGGCCGAATGAGGAGCGGGGACTTTATCGGACTGTTGACGGGGGCAAGACTTTCAAGCGCGTTCTGTTTGTGAGCGACAAGACGGGAGCTTCGGAGGTGCAGATCGATCCACAGAATCCGCAGATTGTATTTGCGGGGATGTGGCAGCGGCAGGAAGCGCCCTGGGAGAACGGATCGTTTGTTGGTGCGGAGGGCGGACTGTATCGCTCGACGGATGGCGGCGATACGTGGAAGAAACTCGCGGGGAACGGGCTGCCCGAGGAGATTCTTCAACTGCAAATGACGATTTCGCCGAGCAACCCGAAACGGATTTATGCGGAGATCGGACAAGTGCACGGTCCGGTGTGGCTCTATCGGTCAGACGATGGCGGCGATCACTGGGTGCATGCTCCGGCGGATGACACGCGACCAGAGGAGCGGATTGGAGGCGGGGATGTTCCGGTGCCACTGGTCGATCCCAAAGATCCCGACACTGTCTACGTGGCGAGCATCGTGAGCTGGAAGTCGACCGATGCGGGAAAGACGTGGACGGCTCTGCGGGGTTCGCCGGGCGGCGACGATTATCAGAATGTGTGGGTGAACCCGAACAACACAAAAATCATTGCGCTGGCGAGCGACCAGGGCGTGGTGATTTCGCAGAACGGCGGCGAGAGCTGGGCGGAGTGGTACAACCAGGCGACGGCGCAGATGTATCACGCGACGGCGGACAATTCATTTCCGTATCGTGTGTGCGGCGGGCAGCAGGATTCAGGTTCGGCGTGCGTGCCGAGCCGCAGCGATGATGGGCGGATCACGTTTCACGATTGGCACCCGGTGGGAATCGAGGAGTACGGATATGCCGCGCCCGATCCGCTGGACCCGGATATTGTGTATGGCGGGAAGGTGACGCGGTACGACAGGCGGACGGGACAGATACAGGATGTGGAGCCGAAGCCGCTGCGCAGTTATCGCGCGCTGCGGACGGAGCCGCTGCAGTTTTCGCCGGTCGATCCGCACAAGCTTTATTTTGCGACGAACACTTTGTGGTTGACCGAAGACGGCGGGAAGAACTGGAAAGAAGTGAGTCCGGACTTGTCGCGGGAGACTTGGGAGTTGCCGGCGGTGGTGGAGGGCTACAAGGATTCTCCGGCAGCGAAGGTGACACGGCGGGGTGTGATTTATGCGCTGGGGTTGTCGCCGCTGGATGTGAACCGGCTCTGGGCGGGTACGGACGATGGGCTGATCTGGACGACAGAGGATGCGGGCGCGCACTGGACGAATGTGACGCCGCCTGCAATGAAGCCGTTCTGGAAAGTGTTCAACATGGATGCGGGGCACTTTGACGCGCAGACGGCTTACGCGGCGGTGAACACGCTGCGGCTCGACGATATGCGGCCGCATCTTTTCCGCACGCACGATGGCGGAAAGACGTGGACGGAGATCGACAACGGGATTCCGGATGGCGCGGCGACTAGCGCGATTCGCGAAGATCCCAAGCGCAAGGGATTGCTGTATGCGGGGTCGGAGACGCAGGTGTATGTGTCTTTCGACGATGGGGATCATTGGCAATCGCTGCGGCTGAATATGCCGGCGAGTTCGGTGCGCGATCTGGAAGTGAAGGGCGATGACCTGATTGCGGCTACGCACGGACGCGGATTCTTGATTCTCGATGACGTAACGCCTCTGCGGCAGATTGCGGCGGCAACGGCCCATGAGGATGCGCACCTGTATGCGCCGCAGACGGCGCTGCGGATTCGGAATGATATGAATCCGCCGACGCCGTGGCCAGCGGATTTTCCAACGACGAAGAATCCGCCGGATGGGGCGGTGATCGACTACTACCTGGAACCGCAGGTGTCGGGCGTGGTCTCGCTGGAGATTGCGGACGGCAAGGGGCAGACGATTGCACGGTTCAACTCAAACGATCCGGTGCCGGCGCCGGACCCGCGCTATCCTGATCCGCCGGTTTGGGCGCGTCCGCCGCGGGTGCTTTCGGCTGCGCCGGGACATCATCGGTTCCTGTGGGATTTGCAGTATCCGCAGGTGCCGGGGTTGTCGACGGGCCCGGATGATCAGCTGGCGACGCCGCACAATACGCCGCAGGTTTCGACAGCGCCCTGGGTGCTACCGGGCGAGTACACGGTGAAGTTGATTGCAGATGGAAAGACGCTGACGGAGCCGCTGAAGGTGGCGATGGATCCGCGGGTGAAGACGCCGATGGCGGATCTCGAACAGCAATTCACGCTCGCGAAGCAGATGTATGACGATGTGATGAAGGCTACGGCGGCGATGCACGAAATCAGCGTGCTGCGGGAGCAACTGAAAGCACGCAGCGGGCAGCCGGCGGTGGGGCAGGCGGGGCCGACAATCGACTCGAAACTGGATGCGATTGCGGGGCCGGAGCGTGGGGGGCGCGGGCCGGGGAGGGGACCGGCAGCGCCGGCAACGCTGGGATCGGTGCGGATGCAGCTGGCGCGGCTGATGCACTCGATTGAGGCTGCGGATGCAGCGCCTACGGCAGCGCAAAGCGAGGCATTCGGGATTGCCAATCGACCGCTGGACGGGTTGATCGAGCAGTGGCGGAAGTTGAAGCAGTCGGATTTGAAGTCGTTGAATATGGAATTGAAGAAGCAGCACCTGGCGGTGATCGATCTGGATACGCGGGAGATGGATCGTGGACGAGAGGACGAACTGGAGATGGGGGACGAGGAGTAGTTGTTGCAGACTCGCGTAAAAGCAGAATGGCCACCCACGGGTGGCCACTTTTGCGTAGGTGAGGTTGCTGAAGAATTTGCTATTGCTCAGATCAGTTTTCCCTCAGGGGCTAAAGCCCATGCATTTTTTCAGCTGCTTACGGCACGACTAAAGTCAGAGCCTATTTATCAAGTGGTGGCCTGATACGGAGCCTCTTAGTCGCGCCGTGACTCGGAGCCTATTCATGAGACGGGCTCCTGGTGAAGGCGAGTTAGGTTGAGCAGACGGTTTAGTGGTGTTTGCTGCTGTGGCCGCCGCCGGAGTGTCCCCCGCCGGAGTGGCCGCCGAAATGACCGCCTCCGCCACCACCGCTATAGTGGGGGGCCTTGGGAGCTTTATAGCTTCCTCCGCCGCCCCAGGAGTGACCGCCGCCTCCGAAGCCGGAAGACTTGGGGGCCTTGTAGCTTCCACCACCGTAGCTGTTGGAACCGTGGCCGCCGCCGAAGGGATGGAAGGCGCCGCCGGATGGGGCGCGGGCGATGTTGTTGCCGGCGTAAGAACCGGAACCGCCGTAGCCGCCGCCGTAGCCGTAAGAGCGGTTTCCTGCTCCCGCGCTATAGCTGGGCGAGCGGTAGGGCTGCGCATTGCTGCCGCTGAAGCCGGGGCGCATGCCATAGTTCTGCAGCGGATGGTTGTAGATGCCGGAACCGTAAGATTCGCGACCGCCGTTTCCGCCGTAGGCCTGCTGGCCACCACCGTAGGCGCCTGGGCGACCCTGGGCAAACTGCTGAGCACCGCCGTATTGCTGCGGGCGGCCTGTTGGCTGAGGTCCGCGATTCTCTGCACCGTAGGCGCCATTGGACTGGCCGTAGCCGCGATACGAATTGCCGGAGGATTGGTAGCCGTTGCCGCGGGCGTAGGTATTGCCGTTGCCCCGATAGCCGCGATTGCCTTCGTTGCTGTTGGCGTAGCGGTTGCCAAAGTTGCCCTGATTACCGTTGGCGGGATTTCCGCCATTGAAGCCCCGCGGGGCGGGATGAATGGCGTGGGGGAAGTTGCCACTGTCGAGGCCGGAGCGGAAAGTGTTGTGTTGCCAGCCGCCGGGGCCGCCGAAACCACCGTGATTCCGATAGCCGGCCAGTTCACCGCGAGATCCCCAGTAGCGTGCGCCGCCATGGGCAAATCCCCAGTCGCGGACAGAGCCGCTGTGGGTACTCCAAATGTCGTGATTGAAGAAGATGGCGTGAGCGAGCCAGTCAAGACCCCAGCCTAGCCATCCGAAGGGGGTAACGGCAAAGGCGTTCATGGCGATGCCGGGGCCGAACTGAAGGAAGGCATTGCCGACAAAGGAGCCGATGGCTCCGAGGAGATTGAAGCCGGGATAAGGATCGACGGGCTGGCCGTAAGCGGCCCATGGATTGTACTGGGGAACGTAGACGACTTCAGGGGTGGGCGGAGCAATCTCAATGTTGCCCTGGTCCTGAATGACTTCCTGCTGCGGGGTGGACTGCAGATTGCCGGCAGCCTGGGCACGGTCGCGCATGACCTGGATGGTCTGCATTACGTCCTGCGGCTGGTTGTAGTAGGCGTTGCCGAGGTCGGTGGTCCATTGCAGGTTTTGGGCCATCTGATCGAGGACCTGGGGGAAGGCGGTGAGGGCCTTCACGCTTGGATCCCAACTGGTCTGGGCGTTGGCGCCGGCGGCAATCTGCTCAGGCGGTGCGCCGCCCTGCATGCGGAGCCACTGATCGGCGGCAGCGACTTGCGCCGGGTATGTGGAGGCCGCAAGGACCATAGAGACGAGATTGTCGGGGTAGAGAGCGATAGGGGCGACCATCTGCTCGAGGCGGTCGGGGCTGAGGGCCTGGGCGGGCTGGTAGGGCGCGGCGAAGCCTTGGGTTGGATCGTTGTAGGTCTGCTGCTGTTGCGGGTATCCCTGTTGCGGATAGCCCTGCTGCTGGCCATAAGTCGGCGGTTGCTGATACTGGGGCTGGCTGTACTGCTGCTGGTACTGGGGCGGCTGCTGGTATTGCGGCTGGCCGTAGGGTGACGGCTTCTGATACTGCTGCTGCGGGTACTGTCCGTCCTGCGGATTCGGGGCGTATTGACCCTGGCTGGTGCCGGGATCATCGGTTGGCCAGTTAGGAATAGCGGAGGGCTGCTGCGCGTGCGCGTGCCCGCCGGACATAGCAATCCCGATAAACGCCAGTGCTGCCGTGGCAATGTGAATGCCTGAGGATCGGTGCGCAGTCGACGAGCTGGGTAATTTGAAAGTGTTGGGAGGTAAGCCCGAGAGCAAGGTACGAGAGAGCGGGCGCAGGGTGCGCAGATCGAATTGGGGTTTCATCATCCCTCACTGGATTCGTGCGAAGCGCTGGTCTCGTCCGCCAGCATTTGTCATCGCCGAATGCTCGTGTACCCCTGTTGTGGTCTCGAACGCGGATTCGACCGACCCCAGGGGTACCTGATTTCGAAACCCCAGCCCAGGGGGTTAGTTTCGCGGATGTAACGGAATAGTCGAAATCGTTGGCGAGGGGATGGTCCGGATTTGTCCTTTCTTCGACTTAAGCGTGTGGAAATTCCTGCCGACGATGAAAGAATCGAGCGGATTGTAAACGAATAATCGCTCAGGGCTAAGGACGCTGTGTTTCCCAGGGGCAATCCCAAAAGAATCCCTCAGGGGCTAAAGCTCACGTTCATTTTGCTGCCTTTACGGCACGACTGAAGTCATGCCCTGACACAAAGCGATTAGGGCGTCGAATCCTCTAAGGCCATTGAGAAAAAGACTCTTCTGGGGAATGATTCGACTCCAATGCTGTGGATCGAAACTTTGCCCCGAGGTCTACAATCAAAAGCGCTATGGCAACTGTGACTCTCCCTACCGAAATTCAGCCGCACTCGCCTCATGGCGAGTTCCGCAATGAGCCGTTTACCGACTTCAAAACTCCTGAAAATGCCCGCAAGATGCAGGCGGCACTGGACCTGGTGGCAGGCCACCTGGGGCATGAGTATGACCTCATCATTGGCGGACACCGCCTGAAGACCGAGGGCAAAATCAAATCGCTGAATCCGGCGCGACCAGCGCAGGTGGTGGGTGTTCACCAGAAGGCTGGGGCGGAACACGCTGAGAAGGCCATGACTGCTGCACTCCTGGCTTTCGAGTCCTGGAGCAGGGTGTCGGTTGAGCAGAGGGTTTCATTGCTGCTGAATGCGGCGAAAATTATTCGCGAGCGGAAGTTTGAGTTTTGCGCGTGGCTCACGTATGAGGTGGGCAAGAACTGGGCCGAGGCCGACGCGGATGTGGGCGAGACGATCGACTTTCTGGAGTTCTATGGGCGCGAGGCGCTGCGGCTGGCAAAGGCGGAGACGCCGATTCAGTTGCCGGGCGAGTTCAATCAGCTGATGTACATTCCGCTGGGCGTGGGCGCGGTGATTCCGCCGTGGAATTTTCCATTTGCGATTATGGCGGGGATGACGGCGGCTTCGATTGTCACGGGGAACACCGTGATCCTGAAGCCATCGAGCGACTCGCCGACGATTGCGGCGAAGTTTGTAGAAGTGCTGGAAGAGGCGGGGATGCCGGGCGGCGTGGTGAATTTCTGTCCGGGATCGGGCGCGACTTTCGGCAATGCGATTGTGGAGAATCCCAAGACGCGGTTCATCGCGTTTACGGGATCGCGTGACGTGGGGCTGGAGATTCATGAGCGCGCGGCGAAGCACCAGAAGGGACAGATCTGGATCAAGCGGACGGTTCTGGAAATGGGCGGCAAGGATTCGATTCTTGTTTGCGCGGACGCGGATCTTGATGCGGCGGTGGATGGCGTTGTCGCTTCGGCATTCGGGTTCAGCGGGCAGAAGTGTTCGGCTTGCTCGCGTGCGATTGTCGAGGCTCCGGTGTATGACATTTTTGTGGAGCGGGTGCGCGAGAAGGTGGCAAGGCTGACGGTGGGCGATCCTGCGGCGAATACCAACGTGGGGCCAGTGGTGAACAAGGCGGCGATGGATTCGATTCTTGGATACATCGAGACGGGCAAGAAGGAAGGCCGGCTGGTTGCGGGCGGGAAGGCCGTTGAGAATGCTGACGGCGGATTCTTCGTGGAGCCGACGGTGATTGCCGATATCGCTCCGGACGCGGTGATTTCGCAGGAAGAGATCTTCGGGCCGGTGCTGGCGGTGATCAAGGTGGCAAGCTTCGACGAAGGATTGAAGGTCGCGAACAATACCGAATACGGACTGACCGGTGCGATTTATTCCGGGTCGCGTGAGGCGCTGGAGACGGCGCGACGCGAGTATTTCGTGGGCAACTTGTATTTGAATCGCAAGTGCACCGGGGCGATGGTGGGTGCGCATCCGTTTGGCGGATTCAATATGAGCGGCACGGATTCGAAGGCGGGCGGGCCGGATTATCTGTTGCTGTTTACGCAAGCGAAGAGCGTGGCGGAAAAGCTGTAAGGCGTCATAACGATGAAGAAAAATCCCTCAGGAGATTTGAGCCTGAGGGATTTTTGTTGTGTGCGAATGTCATTGATCGGGTCGGTGTGGTTCGATCCGGCCCATAATCGTGTGCACCGTTCCCGTTGGCGATCCCATCTAACGCGCGGAGGAGTGAAGAAGATGCCTACGATTGTCCGGTTTCATGAGGTGGGTGGGCCTGAGGTTTTGAAGTTTGACGAAGTGACACCGCAGGAGCCTGTCAAGGGCGAAGTGCGGCTGCGCGTATTGGCGGCGGGGTTGAATCGCGCGGAGGCGCTTTATCTTCGCGGGCAGTACATGGAACAGCCGAAGCTGCCGTCGCGCATTGGTTACGAGGTTGCGGGCGTTGTTGAGGCCGTGGGCGAGGGAGTAGACGCTAACTGGATCGGGAAGAGAGTCGCTACGATTCCGGCATTTGGCATGAGCCAGTACGGAACGCTGGGCGAGCAAGCGGTGGTGCCGGCTTTCGCTTTGACTGAGTATCCTGCAAACCTTACACCGGAGCAGGCTGCGGCTGCGTGGATGCAGTACCTGACTGCGTATGGTGCGCTGGTGTTTTATGGCAAGGCGGCGGCTGGGGATTTTGTTTCGATTCCTGCAGCTTCTTCGAGCGTGGGGCTGGCGGCGATACAGATTGTGCGCGACGCAGGCGCTACGGCAATCGCGGTAACGCGCACTTCGGCAAAGAAGGACGAACTGATCGCGCTGGGGGCGCATCACGTGATCGTGAGCGGCGAAGAGGACTATGCGGCGCGAATGAAAGAGATCACTGACGGCAAGGGTGCGCGGCTGATCTTTGATCCTGTGGCTGGACCGTATGTGGAGACGCTGGCTGCTGGGGCGGCGCAGGACGGCATCCTGTTTATCTATGGCGGGCTTTCGATGCAGGCGACGCCGTTTCCGCTGATGCAGTCGTTTCGGACGGGGCTGAGCGTGCGCGCTTACAGCGTGCGCGAGATTACGACGAAGCCTGAGCGGCTGGCAGCGGCAAAGAAGTATGTCTTCGACCGGCTGGCCGATGGACGATTTGTACCGAAGATTGCGAAGACATTTGCGTATAAGGACACGGTGGAGGCGTATCGGTATCTTGAATCGAACTTGCAGGTGGGCAAGGTTGTGATTCGGGTACCGTGATCGTACGCTCATGGGGAGCGGTGCGATTGTGGCGAGTTCTCGGAATGAGAAGAAAAAGCAACCGCAGGTCGCTCGACACGGGATGACAGCTTTTAGCGAGATGGAAAGCGGGGCGGGTACGGGGAATTCGTGCTCAGGTATGAATCGTGACACGAAGTGTTCAGCGACGATGGAAATCAGAAATACGGAGGCCGCTGATCGGGATCAGCGGCCTTTGATTTTGTCGCGGAGAACCTTTGACTAGGACTGGGCGAGGGCTGGGGAGCTGGTGGAGATTGTGGGGGCCTGCTGCATTTCAGCTTCGAGCTTGCTGCCTACTTCTGCGGCTGCCTGCGCGAGTACGCGGTGATGGATGGTGAAGAGCGCGAGTTCGAGACGATCGCTGACGCCGGTTTTGTCGTAGATGGAGCGCAGATAATTCTTGATGACCTGCTCGGTGGTCTTGAGGCGCAACGCGATTTCACGGTTCTTGCAGCCCTGGACGATGAGCGCGACGATGCGCATCTCCTTGGGTGTAAGCCGGTCGCGTACGCGAGTGCCCACCATATCTTCTTCGGGCGAGTCGGGGATCTGGAGCTGCGGAGGAGCCCAGGTGTCTCCTGCAGCCACGCGGCGAACGCACTCAACGAGTGCCTGGCCGGTGACGTTGCGGAAAACTACGCCGCGGAAGCCCTGCTGCAGGTAGCTGCTGGCCGCCTCGGTATTTTCGGCGATGACGATGCCACGGCTGTTGGAAGCCTCGAGCAGGGTGCGCATGCGAGCCATGTCGGGGCGCAGGGACGCTGCAAAGACCACGATGGATCCGGGGAAGGTCGTGACCGCGTGCATCATCCGGTCAAGGTCGGTGCATTGGGCAATGATTCGCAGGTCTTCGTCCATTGCCAGAACCTTGGCGGTTCCAGCCCGGAAAATTGCCTGGGAGTCTGCAAGAATGACCTTATTCATACTTTTGCGCCTCTACGCCAGTGGAGCAAACTAACTGCTGGGGCCGAAACCGGCTTCTTCTTTTCACGGGCCGGATGCTGCTGCAACTAAACTGACACAGAATCTGCCTTTTTTGATTATCGGCAGATTGCTCAAAATGACTCAAATTGTCTTGTTGCCAGATGTAGTTAAAATCATACACATGCCTTTCGTCACCCCCGACGCTCAGAGGTACCTGCACCTAGGTAATACCCTGCAACCTAGATTACAGCCCCAATGATCGATCGTCACGGAGAATCCTTCGAGGTTGCTGGCACATCCTGTTAACCGATTTGGCACCAATGGGCGGTACTGTAGTGTATAAAACCGGCAATTGGCCATTTGTGTCTAGGTCGAAAGGCGCTGGATTTGACAGGGATGGAAGCTATTGTAGTCAGGCGAACACACCGTAGACTGGATGAGTATGGCGAGGCCGAATTTACTGGCAGTAGATGACGATATAAGCGTTCTGGAAGCGGTCGTGCAGGACTTGCGGCGGCAGTACGGGGCGGAATACCGGGTGATGCGCGCGGGGAGCGGGCAGGCAGCGCTGGACACACTTAAACAGCTGAAAACGCGCCAGGAGCCCGTAGCCCTTCTGCTGAGCGACCAGCGAATGCCGGGAATGACGGGCGTCGAGTTCCTGGAGCGTGCGCAGGAGCTCTATCCGCACTCAAAACGGGTGCTGCTGACGGCTTACGCCGACACCGAGGCGGCGATCCGGGCAATTAATACAGCGCGAATCCACTATTACCTGAACAAGCCCTGGGACCCGCCGGAGGAGAAGCTTTATCCGGTTCTGACCGATCTGCTGGAGGACTGGAAGGCTGGATACCGGCCACCATTTGAAGGCATCCGGGTGATTGGGAACCGCTGGGCGTCGAGCGATTATCAACTACGCAATTTCCTTTCGCGCAACCATGTGCCTTACCGCTGGATCGATGCGGCTACGAACGATGAAGCGCAGAAACTGCTGGATGAGCGGCAATTCAAGGCGGAACAGCTGCCGGTGGTGCTGTTTGCGGATGGAAGCGCGCTGGCGGAGGCCAATCCTGATGCAGTGGCGGCCAAGGTAGGGCTGAGCACGCATGCCACGCAGGAGTTCTACGACATGGTGGTAGTGGGCGCGGGACCGGCGGGGCTGGCTGCGGCTGTATATGGAGCCAGTGAAGGGCTGAAGACCCTGGTTGTGGAGCCGGAGGCGCCGGGAGGGCAGGCGGGTTCGAGTTCGCGAATTGAGAACTATCTTGGCTTTCCAGCCGGAAT
>Ga0209004_1000206_pt1 | contig 13660 bp, 10 predicted proteins | sample TexAe_RefH0_M1_FD_187948 | JGI IMG/M metagenome (GOLD analysis project Ga0209004, IMG submission 187948) | Forest soil microbial communities from Davy Crockett National Forest, Groveton, Texas, USA - Texas A ecozone_RefH0_M1 (SPAdes) (version 2) | ecosystem: Environmental > Terrestrial > Soil >... | reverse complement strand
GGGGTCCCCGCGGACAGGTCCACGCCCGTGGGGTGGATTGCCGCTGAGAATGAAATGATCCGTCGCCTTCGCCGTGCGCAGATTCTCCGTGTACAGCGTTCCATCCGGATTCAGCACTTCGCCTGTACGCACCTGCACATCTGTCCCTGCAGGTCCCTGCACGTTCAATTTCTCCACGCCCGCCATGTTCTGCCCGAAGTCGTAAATGAATACGCCCGGCTTCGGCTCAGTCATCTTCGGCCCGGTGAGCATCTTCTCCATCCGGATTGGCTCGAAGTTTTGCGCTTCGATGCTGATCTCCTTCGGATGGATGATCTTGACCTGCTCTCCTAGCTCGGCATCATCTCCTGTTCTGTTCCATGTCTCCGGCAATCGCCGCAGATCCTGCGTCTCCCCGTCATACAGCTCCGAATGCAAAATGTACGACGTGCTTGCCTTCCAGTTCGCATCCGTCGCCACCCACTCCACGCTTCCGTCATCGTGCTCGATGCGCAATTGCGCCTTGAAGGCCGGCGGCGTATCACCGTAGTTATTCGGTTGCTGCAACCACTGCAGCGGAGTCGAATACCACCCCGGAGCCAGCAGTACTTCCAGCCAATTCTGTCCGGCCCCCAACATCGATGTCACGTCATACGTCTGGTACAGCACCCTCTCGCGGTACTCTGTCCACCCCGGCGCCATGAAGTCGTTGCTCACGCGTTTGCCGTTCAGAAAGATTTCGTTGGTCCCCAGCGCCGTCGCGTACAGCCGCGCCGATTTCACCCCCGCGGCCCCCGGCGTCTTCCCTGCATCAAACGACTTCCACAACACCTTCACCGAATCCGGAATCCACGGATTCAGCACCGGCGTCTCCTCCGGGCCTTTTTTCTGTACCCAGACCACCGCATTCTTCCATCCGCTATCCTCAAACTCTTTCTTCTCCCAGCCAGTCGGAGGTCCCGCCAAAGGTCCCTTGTCCACTGGGTGACTCACCGGCGGCCCCATCGACAGGTCTCTCTCTGTCGGGAGAAGTACCCTGGTCTTCCAGCTCCCGTCACTCACCTCGGCCGCTGTCGTTCCATCCTTGTAGAACAGCAACAAGGTCGCCATCATTGGCGGCGAGTCTTTCCGCTTCTTCTCCCCGTATTTGCCGATGTAGTGTATGCACTTGATCGCGATCGTGTTTCGGCCCTGTGCCACCTGCTGCGTCACATCCGCGCGTACAAACTTCTGCCACGGCATCTGGTGATACGCCGGATAAGCCGCCGCCGTCATCACCTGCTCGCCATTCACCCACACCCAGGCACTATCCTCCCCCGCCGCAAACAGAATCGCCCGCTCCAGAGGTTTATCAATGCTCAAACTTTTCCGGTATGCGAATATCTGCTCACTGTTCTTCTTCGCCGTCCCCGGCACCACATCCGGATTCGCAATCCATGCGGCTGGGGCCTTTCGTACCGCCGTCTCTTCGGCCGTCTCCCAGCCGATCCACTCCCCACGCCAGCCTTGACTGAGAAGTCCCGTCTCCCACCACTCCGCGGCGCTCGCGGGATACGCCTCTCCGTCCCTTCCCCAAAGCTCTACGCGCCACCAATATCGCGAACTCGGATTCACCGCCGCCCCGGCATACTTCACGTTCAGCGATTGCCCCGACAAGATCTTTCCGCTATCCCACACATCCGCCTTGCCGTCCGTCAGCAACTCTGCACGCGTCGCCACCAGTACGCGATACGCTGTCTGCCGCGCCCCCCGCGCCGCATCGTCAAGCTGCCATGAGAACCGTGGCGTAGCATCGTCAATCCCCAGCGGACGCTGCAGATCGTCAACCTGAAGATGCACCGCACCAGCCGTCGCCATCGACTTGTCCTGCGCCATCAAGCTCCCGCCTGCAAGAATCCCGACCAACACCCAACCCATCCCCCGCATGCGCTCTCGCCCTCCGATTCCAAAGAACCCGCAAGTATATCCGCCGACCACCATCTCGCGCGCCTTGCACAAGTAGCCCATAGCCAATGCAACGACCAGATCCCGATAAAGATAGCGGAGACAGCCCTAACGAATTGCCGCCTTGATGATGCTGACCCGTTCCAACAGACTTCCTCGCTCGACTGAGACCAGTTCGAAGCCGAGGTCTCCGTAAGTCTCTTCGTGAATCTTCTCAAAACGAACCGTCTCCTCAAAGGTGATGCACCGCGCTTCGGTTGGCGTTACAAAACCAAGATTGCGAATAAAAAAGACCCGGCGTTGGTAGATCGCTTCTTCTTTGATGCGCTCCAGTTCTCTGGCAACGCCGACCGTGTAAGGGTGCCCGAGGTAGACGGCCAGTGCCGCGGTACACACGGCGCAACGGTCGTGAAACTGCACCTCGTCTGGCTGATGCGATGCTCGAATCTGGCGGTCTCTTTGCAGATTGACGATGTCATCGATAAACGATGGATGCGTCCACGGCTCAACCATCCCCTTGGCTTGCGCGGCAGCGATGACGTCAGTAGCCGCCTCTTCCACAACGCTGAACCCATCGAGTTCCAGCTGACGGATAATCGCTGTCTTCCCCGCCCCCGGCGCACCCGTAATGATGAACCTTCTCATCTCTACCTTCAGGGAACTGTTCCTCAGCACGATAGACAAATTGCAGGTGCCAATTGCCACCGCGCGCTCACTCATCGAAGCCCCTGCTCGTCTTTTCCAATCAAGCGAAGGACCTGCTTCCCAATTTACGGTGTCATTCTGAGGGAATGGTGCCCAAACGTCGTTCAGTTTTTGGGCGTGGTCAGCGAAGAACCTGCCTTTTAGCTTTTCTGGTTCCTGTTCGTAATCCCTGTCCCGTAGGGACATCCGAAAATAGCCCAGGATGAAATCCTGGGATACAAGCCGAGGCAACAGTCCGCCGCCCCGTAGGGCCGGCCCGAAACCCTCAGATCACTCAGTTCGCCGATCCGGAATTTCGGGCAACCTCGAACTGAACGGCCTGGGAGAAGTCTGACATTTCAGCCCGGGCACATACCTGACAGTTTTTCTTTATTTCAGCCATCTCCCCGGTCCGTACCAGCTTTCGCAGTCAAGTCCCTCTTTCCGAACTTCGCTGCTAAACTCCTGATTCAAAACGAAAGATTCCCCGCCGCACATTTGCACTTAATTTCCCGTCCCCGGCGCACAATAGAAAGTGATCCGAATACCTTCGCGCATCTCGATTGCAATTGCGGCTCTTCCCGGGTCGCTTTATCCCGAAGCCGATACTCGAGTCGACGCGACGCGAACATCAGGGAGTAGGCGACTTTGCACGCCTCAATCCGTGAACGCTGAGTCAGAGTTCGACGAACGCCAAAAAGGTGCGCGAAATTGCGCGAGATTTGAAATTTAAGCGCGCAAAAGGCACACCTATCCCGTCTGCATTGATCAACATGCACCGATGAAAAGTGACAACAAAAAAACACACCTCTGAAACTGTGAGACTGTGGACCAGCCACTACCGTCCCAAGCTCCACCCAAAACTCAGAACTGTGAACTCAGAACTCACCGGGACGAAGGCGGCTTCTCTTCACCAGCAGGCGGTGCAGTGTGGTCATGGTCGTGATCACCCTTCACAGGCGTGAAAATCGGCGGATCGAGATGGCCGCGATGACACGTACCGCACGTCACCGGCACGCCTGAATTCTCCACCATGCTCACGTAGTTCTTGTTGATATCCTCGACCATCCGGAACATCAGCCGCGCCGTGTTCTTCTCTGGCTTGGAATCATCGGCGAAGTTCAGCCGCGGACGTCCGTTGGGCGCGATGTTCTTGGGATCGGCGGCGTGGCACGTGCTGCATTCGGCACCCAGCTCGCCTTCCCACTTGTGCATCAGGTCATGCACCTGCTCGCCGGTCATGGTTTTGGGCAGAACCTTGAGGTTGGTCGGCGCAGGATGGTTCTCATGCTCATGCGCAGCCGGAGCACCCGCAGCCGACGCGCCGCCAGGTGTTTGCTGCGCTGGGGAAGTCTGTGCAAGAGTGGCGACGGCAAGGAGTGCGGAAACCAGGGCCGTAAGGGAGGAAGTAAGGTACGGGGAATAAAGCTTCAAGTGCAAAGCTCCTCGCTGTTTAGGATGACCTCTATTCTACTGACGAATGACCATTGCGAATGGTTGACAACATCGCCAGCCTTCGCGGCCCAGAAACGCAGGCGTGTCCCCGCATCGCAAACCGCAAAGGCCAGTCCACCGCATGTTTGATCCCGATTCGAGGCGTAGTGACGATCTTAGGCTCTGCAAACCCATCGTCCCGCACCTGCAGGGAAGAAGTCGCGTTCGTCACGTCCACGCCGTTGTGCAGCGGTCGCGTCAACCCCAGCGCCATGCACAGACGACTCGGCCCCGAAGCAATCATCCGCGCCGGCGCATCCTCATCCAGCCCGCGGTTCGCTGCCATCTGCGCAATCCCGGATACCGGCTCCAGCGCCCGCAGCAGCACGCACCCGGCAAGCCCTTCCTTCTCGCAACTGATGTTCATGCAGAAGTACTGTCCGTAGATCGAATACACATACGCATGACCTGCCGGCCCGAACAGAACCAGGTTCCGCGGCGTTGGCCCGCGATGCGCGTGCGCCGCCGGGTCAGGCGGATCGGTGTGCGGCCCCAGATACGCCTCGACCTCGACAATCCTTCCAGCCAGTGGCGAACCTCGTCGACTTCGCGCGACCAGCAGCTTGCCCAACAGTCTCGGGGCGACCATTTCCGGCGAATTCTCGAAGAATTCGCGGGGGACCAGCCGCCCTGGCAGCCTTTTTGCGGTTCTGGATGCCTTTATTTGTGGGTTTTCTGCCATTCCTTCACGAGCGCCAGCACCTCTTCCGCGTGACCTTCCGGAGTCACTTTCGGGAAGATATGAATGAGCTTCTGGTCCGGCCCTATCAGGAACGTAGTCCGCTCAATGCCCCAAACCTTCTTGCCGTACATGTTCTTTTCCTTCAACACACCAAACTGATTGCATACTTTCTCGTCTACATCAGCAAGGAGTGTGTACGGCAGGTCGTATTTGGCCTTGAATTTGGCCTGCGCCTTGGGCGTATCGCGCGAGATCCCAAGCACTACCGCACCCGCTGCCTGAATCTTCTTGAAGGTATCGCGAAATCCGCACGCCTCGATGGTGCAGCCAGGCGTATCGGCACGGGGATAGAAGAACAGTACCACCGGCTTGCCGGCGAAGTCTGAAAGGCTTACAGTTTTGTCCTCGTCCGTCTGTAGAGTGAAATTGGCGACCTTCTGGTTCACTTCCATGGGAGATTCCTCGTATCGTCAGTATCGTGGATAAAGATTTGGAACGGCGGGTCCGTCTGCATTATTTCCGAGAGGTACGTCCGGTGTCATCGCGCATGTCCAATGCAAGTTTTACCAGACCAACATCGCTCGCCGCTGCGCTCCTGCTCGCGGCCACAGCGGCCTGTGCCCAATATCCCGGCCAGGTGACCAAGAAGTCCAAAGATACGCCCGACCTGCGCGCCATCGCTGTTCTCGAGTGGACCGGCGACGAAGGAAAGCCCAAGACCAGCCGCCTCGTCCCGATCACGGTCTACGACGGTCAAGCCCTGCAGGATGGCAACGTGTATCTTGCTCGCCCCCAACCACTGGCGCTTGCAGGCGAAGTCGAATACGAACTCGAGAAGAACGGCCAGCCCATCGGACTCTACGACATCAAGAATGCAGGTCAGGAGCAGGGTTTGTGGGTCGGCTACGGCGCTTGGAAGCCGCTGCCCTCGGCCAAACCCGCTCGTCCCAAGCCCATCGTCGACGACGGTTTCGATCCCAACGACGACAAACCCGTCCTGCATCGCAAGCACCCTGCGGCATCCTCCAAGACCGGAACGGATTCAGACAGCGGTTCCGACTCCGGTTCCTCCGGTCCGCCGCCCGATCCTGACCGCCCCACGCTCCACAAGAAGAGCGGGAGCGACGACTCGACCACCTCGAGTACCAGCCCGGCAGCCGACCCTGACCAGCCCACGCTGCACAAGAAGGATTCAGGCGGCGCGTCGAGCAGCACTCAAAGCAGCGATCCCAACCGCCCCGTGCTCCACAAGGGTTCCCAGGCATCAGGGGATTCGAGTGATGGTGAGCACCTCAGCAGCACCGATCCTGACCGCCCGCGCCTTCTCCGTGGCAAACCAACCGGTAGTGGCACGGCTGTCCTCCCCAGCCTTATGGGCCTCCCCACGGACATGCAGCAGGCCATCGCCGTCTCCGATGCTAAAATCCGCCCCGAACACCCCTGGAGCTTCACGTGGGCCAATCCCGGCGACGAAGAGAAGATGAAGGAGTCGATGGAGGACATGGCCCGCCAGGCATTGGGGCTCAAGGCGCCTCCCTCTCCCGCGCCAAAACGCGCCTCGGCGAAGTCACACGCAAAGCCAGTTCCGCCCGCCGAACCGCCCCCGCTCGTCGATGAGAAGTTCCGCGTATTTGAGCTTGCATACGGCTCCGGCGCAACCATGGTCCTCTCCGCCCGGACAGATGGACCCACAGCGCAGCAGAAATTCGTCACCCTCATTGCCCAGCCCGATCTTTATGGCAATGCGCTGGTTCTGCTGAAGAACGTCACCGACAATGCGCACCTTGACGACACACCGCGTATGCGTCTCGTCGACGCAGTCGATGCTCTTGCTGACAATCGCGGCGAATTGCTCTTTGAGCTGCGCGGCACAACCCAGAGGCAGTTCGCTCTATATCGCGTTCTGCGCGGCACCGCCGAAAAAATCTTCGTCACCGGCGGCGGCGAGTATGGCGTTGCACCCGGGGAATAACACCCCAGATCGTCACTTATATGCGGGCCGGGTCTCGTTCTTGCACCGTTTTTGGTTCAATGGAGCAGGTTGAGTGGTGCGAGAATCATGGCGGGGCCTACAAGGTGCGAAGCGCATGACATCAACGAATCCATCTTCACGAGTTTCATCCGGTTAGAAGAGACTATGTAACTTTCGTGACATTGATCAATATGAGACAGGAAGAAGAGTCCAGCCTCCTATACAATTCAAAATAGACACCGGTTTTTTCATAGGCCTGTCTAAAGGAACTAGCAACGAATGGCATCCCTCGTTTCCCCCCCTTCTACCGCCAACGCACACGACGAGCCAACCAAGCACGTTGCAACGGAGCAGGAGCTTTCGTCGCCGGTCGGTAGAATTCCTGCTAAATTCCTCGTTCGGATGGGTAAAGCAGCAACCATAGGTTACGGGATCAACTGGTCAACCCTGGCTATCATCGGCTCCTTTCACGCGGGGGCGCTGGCAGCTTTCTTCTTTTTCAGCTGGCAGCGGTTGGCGGTGATGGCGATCCTCTATGTGCTGGCGATCAACGTGGGCATTGGCATGTGTTATCACCGACTGCTGACGCACCGCGGCTACCAGACCCCCAAGTGGGTCGAGTACATCATGAGCATCTTTGCCACCATGTCACTTGAAGGTGGACCCATTTTCTGGGTTTCGACGCATCGCGTGCATCACCAGCTGAGCGACCAGGACGGCGACCCGCATACGCCGCGCGAGGGTGGCTGGTGGGCGCACACGGGCTGGATCCTGTTCGGTGAGGCTCTGCATGGGCAGGTCGAAATCCTGAAGCGTTATTCGCCCGACCTGAGCCGCGACAGGTTCTACCTCTGGCTCAGCAAGTATCACTGGCTCCCCATCACCGTCAGCGGCCTGTTGCTGCTGACCGGTGGCTGGATCTGGGGCGGATGGGTCAACGGCGTCGCCATGGTTCTATGGGGCGTGGCGCTCCGCGTCACCCTTGGCCTGCACGCTACTTGGCTTGTCAACTCTGCCACGCACCTGTGGGGCAGCCGTCGCTTTGAAACCCGCGACGACTCGCGCAACAGCTGGTGGGTCGCACTGCTCACGGGCGGCGAAGGATGGCACAACAACCACCATGCGCACCCAGTCTCAGCGCGCCACGGTCTCAAATGGTACGAGATCGACCCCAACTTCTGGGGTATCTGGTTGCTCTCGAAAATTGGCCTGGCCAAGAAGATTCACGTAGCCAAGTACGACCCAGCAAACCCCAAGGCGGCAGGCCTCTAAGCACCTTCAGTTGTTGAGCAGAAATACAAACGGCCACTCCCAGGGAGTGGCCGTTTGCATTCGAGCCCATCATAGAGTGTGTTTCTCAGGAGTGTGTTTCCGAGCCTCACGCAGCGAAAGCCGTGGTCGCTGCGTTCCTATGGCCCTTGGTCTGTGCTGTTCTCATGCCAGCCGTGCTGCCGCCAACTTTTCGAGGATTGCAATCGGCGCCGACTCCCGCGTGACCATGGCAGTGGGATCGACGAGGAACGTCTGCTCCAGTGCATACTGCCCGGCCAGAACTGCGTGCGACAACGTATCCGTGTAGACCATCCAGCTCGAGCCTGGCGCGAAGTGCACCTCGTCGCGCGCACAACTGACCTGAAATGCGGAATCTTCCTTCATCGCGTTGTGCAGTTGCATCATGAACTCGTCGTAGGGCGTGCGCTTCCATTGGGGAACAAGTCGGGCGAGCCCAGTAGCTCTTGCAACCTGTTTTCCCGCCCGCGTCCATGGTCCGTCAGCTTGAGGAATCGTGAGTTTCCGCGGTGCAAACGCTCCCAGGAAGCGCACGAACGGCTCACCCACAATCCAATCACGCGTGCGGGTGGGGTGGATGTTGCTAAAGAAGCGCAAGATCCGCCATCCTCGCGTGGGCCGCGTCGGAAAGGCATCGGTGTGGAGCAGATTGTTGCGCCGTCGCATGGGCAAGTGGCGGCCCTTCTCTTCCTGCGGGCGAAAGCTCGCGTAATCCAACCGCCAACGCTGCTGGTAGGGCGTTAGAAAGTCCGCCAGAAACGCCTCCGCGCTGGCCGAATAGTGTTGCATCACCTGGAGCATCCGCTGAAAGCTGTCCCGCCCTGCCGACCTTTCATCAACTCCGCTAAGCTTGCCCCGATCGGGTTTATAGGCGATGTTCTTGTGCAGGCAGCTTGCGGATTGCTGCTGGCCCAGGAGGAATTCAATATCCGAATCCGGAATCGGCACCGGCGTCTGCGGAAAGTAGAGAATGTCGCCGGCTTCCAGTTGCGCACACCACACGTGGACCCGATCTTCTCGAGCTGGAGAGGGCTGGCTCAGTGCACCCAGTGGGATGGTATGCACGGGCATGCGAACGTCTTTACCTCCGCAATTTGGCCCGAATCCACAATGTTCCAAACAACGGCAGCGCAATCAACAGCACGATTACGGCGGCAGGGAAGCCCACGTAGAGATAGCTGTCGGCATAATTTACGGTGTGATGGCCGACCAGATTCCACGCCAGCAACGCGAAGATAGCGAGCGTTGTTGTTGCAAAAAAAGTGAAAAACCCAGAGGTTAACGCCAGCAGCAGACTCTGAAAAAAACTGAATCCCTCCAGCGGAAATCCGAGGAATTTGCCGCCGGGGTGGCGCTGGCTCTGCGCAGATTGCATCGTCTATGCGACCTCTCTCGTCTAGAATACTGTCTGATGGCAAGCAGCGCGCAAATCGAGTTATGGGCAGCCGAAAAAGTTGCAGCGCAGGCGAACGTGGGCCAGGCACCCAATGGGATCAGCTTTGCCGGGTGGGGGGAGACGCGCGTCAGTGAGGCAGATCTGGAGCGATTGGTCGGGGGGGTCCCTTCCTTGCTCGCTCCCGCTCTGAAGAGCCGGGCCTACTACTTTGTTCCCCTGGCTATCGCAGACACCGGCGAAGTCATGATCGCCCCTTCGTACTCTGTCGACTTGGGCGACCGCGCGGTTTGCCACCGTAACGCGAGTTTTGGCAATACCGAGGCTGTCTTTCTCTCCACCCGCCTGGTAGAAGACCGCTTCGGCCTGGCGTTCGAATTTTTCATCAATGTCGCCCATAATTTTGCTGACATTGCAGGTGTGCCCGAAAGCTTCTCGCGCCTCGTCTGGTCGCAGGCCGATGCCCAGGTGCGTGGAGAAACCAGCCAGGATGCGTGGGAAGCTCGCCGCCGTGCCCAGGATTCACGCAACGGGCAGAAGGTGATTGACGAACGCGCCCGCACCGCTTATTACGATGCATCTTTCTCCGATGCGCTGGCCATCTACATGCTCTCGATCGCCGTCGACTTCGATTATCACGATCTGCGCGAGCGCGAGTACCCATTGCTGGCGGCGCCGGCCCTGGCTGAGCGCCTGCGCCACGTGGCCAGCCTCTTCCCGCCCAACTCCGGCTACGAGTTTCAGATCCTCTACCGCCGCAAGGGCTAGACCCGCATCCAAGGCGGAGTAGCGCGCGCAAGCCTCCACCGAGAATCACGTCCCGATGCGCCGTCTCCCTCCCGGAGGGAGGAATCGAAAATAGCCCAGGATGAAATCCTGGGTAAGCGAATCAGCCCCAATTCACCTGCCCCGTATGGGAGGGCGAAACTGGGCAGGGTGCGATCGTGCGCTGGTGAACGCGGAGTCGAAACATTCTCCCAGAAAACTCCAACGGGAAGCAGCGTTCGGAAATGAGGAGTACGCAGGGAGCAGCAGCCTTCAGGCTGCCGAAATCATGCGCGAAGATCTACGGACCTTTAGTAGGCGCGGAAATCCAGGCCATCGGACGGCTTCATGGTCTTCGCGTGGTCCACAGACCATGTAGGACACCAGTTTGCCCTGGCAAGCTTTTTATCCCCAAAATGCTAACTTCCGAGTAGCCGGTGATACTCCCGGAGACCGAAGGTGTGAGGCGTCGCGCTCAATGCCGCGCGGCGCATTATGGTTTATGTGAGTTTCCGATGACAACCTAGAAGAGGTCTGGCCTGGTTCACTCGTGCCGTAATGCCTCCATCGGCTGGATGACGGAGGCGCGGTGAGCTGGAATCCAGCTTGCCCCTAGCGCAACCACGATCAATAGTGCAGCAGTTCCCAAGAACGTCAGCGGGTCGTGGGACACAACGCCGTATAGCATGGACCGGACGAATCGAGCCAGCAAGAGTGCCCCGCCAAGTCCGATGCCAATTCCAGCGCCGGAAAGCAAACAAGCCTCGCGCAACACCATCGCTAAAACTTGCCGTGGGATAGCTCCCAGGGCCAGACGAACCCCTATCTCGCTCGTCCGCTGCGCGACTGCGTATGCCATGATGCCATAGATCCCGACGCAGGCGAGCATTAACGCCAGCACGCCGAAGCCCGCTGTCAAAGCGGCAAGAGCTCGCTCCATCGACATCGTCGCGTTGATCTGCTCTCGCTGTGTGCGCAGGTCGTTGATCGGCAAGTCGGAATCGGCAGCTTGCACGATTCTTCTTAGTGAAGGCGCGAGCGTGGTGGGAGGAATCGACGTGCGGACTTCAAAGGCCATCCTCTCTATCTCTTCAGGCGACTGCGTATAAGGCAACAAGAATTGGGCCGGAGGCTCCTGACGCAGATTTGCATATCGCGCATCAGCGCAGACACCTACGATCTCCACCAAAGGGCTGTTTGGGTCTCTGTCTATTCTGAAGCGTCTGCCCACAGGATTCACACCGGGAAATCGCTTTCGGGCAAGCGTCTGATTGACCACAGCAACTTTTTCCGAGGTCGCTGTATCCTGCGGTCCAAAAGCGCGGCCAGCCAGAATCGGAATCTGCATCGTTTTAAAAAAGTCGACGCCCACTAGATCTACGAGCTCTATGGTGCCCTTGTTCATCCTGCGATACTGCTCGAATGTTTCATCTTCTCGAAGAAACGTATATTGCAGCCATCCGTCTGCGAGATATGGCACTGCGGACATGCTGACGCTTTCGACCCCTGGCAGAGCAGAGATATGCTTTTGTAACTGTTCATGCAATTCCAGGGCCTTCGAAGCGTTATAGCGTGCGGGCGGAGGAGCGATCTCGAACAGCAACAAATGGTCTGCATTGAAGCCCATTCTGACGGTGTCTAGAGCGATGAACGTCCGTGCAAAGAGCCCTGCGCCGACTACAAGAATTGTCGAAAGACCGATCTGAAACGCAACGACCAATTTTCCCTTAAGCCCCTTTCGTCGTCGCGTAGCTTGCTGCGATGTGTCCTTCAAGGAACCGCTCAACTCGGTACGCGACACAAACAGGGAGGGAGCGAGACCAAAGAGAATTCCGGTGGCGAAGGTAACAGCTACCGCGAACGCGAAGACCGGCCAACTGAACGGCGTATTGATGTCATGACGTTCCCACGCGTTCGTAACCAGATTCGGTAGCATGCTGCGTCCAAAATAGCCGAGCAAAAGACCAAAAGCGCCACCAATTGCGGCGAGTAGCAGACTTTCTGTCAGCAACTGCCGCAAGATGCGGGCGCGGCCCGCGCCCATGGCGAGCCGCACGCTCATTTCGCGCTGCCGCTGCGCCCCACGCGCCAGCAACAGATTGGTAATGTTGGCACATGCGAGCAGAACGACGAATCCAGTCAGTCCCAAAAGGAGCCTGAGGGGCTTCTTGAACATGAGCTCTGAGAAGTGCAGTCCGCGGCTGCCATCGACGATTGCGAGGCGGGGCATGGAGTCACTGGCGTTCACCGTCATCGTCGAGCGAATGGCGTCTTCAAGTTGCACTTGAAGGGCTGCCTGAGCTGTTTCATCCCGGGTGCCGGGCTTGGTACGGGCCATCACGTTGACCCACCATATATCCGGCTCCGAGAGGAGTGGTGTATTGCCCTTGGGATCAACAACCGGCTGGCACGCGAGCGGGACGTAGACGTCAGGTTTCTCCATCACGTCTTGCAGTCCGGTAAAACTTCGCGGCGTTACACCAACCACCGTGAATGGAACTTGGCTGAGCGTGATGATCTGGCCGATGACGCTTGGCGATCTGTCAAACTCACGCTGCCACATTCCGTCACTAATCAGCACGACATGCGCAGATGTTGGGGAGTCATCGAAGGACTGAATGGCACGTCCGAGTTGCGGCTGAATCTCAGTTGCATCGAAGTAGTTGCCGGACACCATTACCGCGTTCACATTCTGCGCATCGCCGTGAATGATCGCGGTGATGCTGGCTTCCTTGTACGCGAACAGATCCTCGAGCACGCGGTTATGCGCCCGAAGCTGTTGATAGATGGGGTACGAAAAGATGGCTGCCGTAGTGCCCGATTCTGGCCCGTAGTCAGCATCGCCTAAGATCCCGTGAACCACCGAGTTGTTGTCACCGTGCCAGCGCAGAAGGCGGAGATCACCCGCGTGGGGAACGGAAAGTTGCTGATAGAGCAGTTGCCAGGCGATGGAGAAGATTGATGTGTTGGCTCCGATGGCGAGAGCGAGTGACGCGACTGCGATGATTGTGGATCCCGGGGCTTTGCGCAGCATTCGAAGTGCGTATCGCGAATCGGCACTGAGTTCGTCGACCCACCTTAGACCGAGCGAGGCTCGCATCTCCTCTTTATGTTTCAAGGCCGGGCCGACTGCCATCCGCGCCTGCCTCGCTGACTCATCAGGTGACATACCTGATTGAATGAGGTCGGATGTGAGGAGTTCAATGTGATACGCCAGCTCCGATTCCATTCGCTTTTCTAAGTCGTCGCGACGAATAACGGCACGAAACCACGAACGCAGAAGGGACAGGGTGTGTGAGATCAATGATCTTTTACTCATGCCTCCTCCGGAACTGCACGTAGAATGCGACGGCCCAAGCTAGTGTTGTGAGTCATTAATTCGATAAACTATTGTCAGTTCCATCCGTCTAAGATTCAGGAGACGAGAAATGGGACGCAGAGCTGCAGTTGTGGATTT
>Ga0209004_1000205_pt1 | contig 13666 bp, 8 predicted proteins | sample TexAe_RefH0_M1_FD_187948 | JGI IMG/M metagenome (GOLD analysis project Ga0209004, IMG submission 187948) | Forest soil microbial communities from Davy Crockett National Forest, Groveton, Texas, USA - Texas A ecozone_RefH0_M1 (SPAdes) (version 2) | ecosystem: Environmental > Terrestrial > Soil >... | reverse complement strand
AAGTCAGGGCGCTTTCATCGAGGTTCCTGCCAGCCTCTGTTCGACCTACTCGACCGCTTCCTCTCCGGACGGTATGTTCGGCGATCTCCGAAACTTCATGAGTCGGACATCCGGGGAATAGCATCGCGATCTGCTTCGTCATTCGACCAGCCAATTCGACATCCTGTTTTTGCCGTCGCTCGGCGCCGCGGGCCCGCGCCATGGCGCGATCGTCGGCATCTTCCAGGCATTCTCTTTCAGCTTTCTCAAGGCCGAAAGTTTCGACGAGAATACCCTGCCTCTCGTAACGTCCCCGAGACCGGCTGAAGCGAACCACTACAGCTACTTTTTCACTGTACTTTGAAGCTCGGCGCGTCAATGCAGCATCGCCTGAGGGAACAAACTCGAGATCGTCGAGGCGTGCACAGGGAAGGCAGAGCGGTTGATCTTGTTCCATGAAAAGAAAAGAACCCGGCCCAATCTCGGCGCCGCACTCCGAACAACGGGACTCGCGAAGATTGTCGAATACAACGGGCCTCGGAGATTCATTTAGTTTCTCTTGAAGGCGCTGCTGTTTCTTTTCGGAGAGTTCCGGCGATACAAAATGCGTGCGGTAGTTCTTCTCAATCGCCGGGTCTCCACTCTTCGAGAATTGCAAGGCCACCTTTCCGGCCCGAGTACGGCGCATGTATTGAGTTTCGTTTGGTTTTAGGCCCTTTTCTCTCGCCCAGCGGAGAAAGATAGCCATCGAAGCGGAGATCTTCTTGAGATTCCCTTGAATCACTCGTTCCAGGAAATCAACTCGCCCTTTCCGCCAGGCATCAACCTGCGTAGACGCCAATAGGCCCATTCCGCAGAGCACGTCGATTGCGCTGACGTAGTGCTGACGATCTAAGGCGGTCTCAGCGGCGCAATGAACTCGACTCTCGAGTTTCTTTTGGTTCGGATGCATACGGCCTTTGTCTCAAATCTGCTGTCTAGATCAAGATAAATTGGTCCGGCATCTTCCGTTCACTTGGGAGGCATGCCCTGCCGGCAATGGTGCTCAGCTACTCCAAAGCTGCTGGTGAACGCTGCGAACGCAATGAGGTCATGCTCAAGAAAATCGAGGAGCCAGTCACCGTCTACACTTCCCTCAGGCAATATTTTGCTGGGGCCACCATTGCCGACCACACAATCAGAACTCACATCGATAAACGGATGGAGATTAGTAATGAGTATGCTCGTCTTGGTTGTGGCATTTGTTGGAGCTCTCGGCATTCTTCCTGAAGTTTCAGTAGCGGTTATATCGCCAACCCGGACCCAACGTGATCCAAATCACGTTACGTCCGGTTGGGCCACTTAACCGACCTCGACTGGGAAAATGGACTCTGGCGAGGACGCGGAACGGCGAGCGTTGAGACAGAGGAGGTAGTCTAGTGTTCATCCGGCTTGTGTAACGATGATGATCACTCTGAATCGACGGACGGTGCCCATGGCGCTTGCTCTTGCACTCAGCCACTCGACAGTGGCAAGTACTCAGAGTGCCTCTCAGCGTGCGCAGCCCACAATGCCGGAATTCGAAGTCGCCTCAGTGCGACCATCAGGCCCAAGCCAAAGGGAGATGAACGGGCTTTATACCTATCCGGGCGGAAAAGTGCGGTGCAATGGCTGCACGTTTGAGTATCTGATCATGTCGGCATTTGATGTCCAACAGTTCCAGGTTTCGGATGGCCCAGCCTGGATGGATTTGGTTTCCGGAGACCCTTTCGATATCGAAGCTAAGCCTCCTGAGTCTTCGTCCTCTGCTCGATCAAATCCGGCCTCACCAAAATCCGCTCCAAATGAAGAGCAGTGCCAGATGTTACAGGCGCTTTTGGCCGATCGCTTCCCAATGATGTTCCATCGTGAGGACAAGAAGGGACCCGTCTACATATTGTCCAGAGGGACCGGCGAGCTCAAACTATTGCCCCCGAAGGATAATAAAGCGTTTCCTTGGGCGGGCGGCATAACTGGAGGCTGGTTCGGTGGCGGAATACGTGGACAGAACATCTCAATGCCGCAACTGGCAATGCGTCTGAGCCGCTTTCTGAAGAGACCTGTACTGGACCAAACGGGCGTGATGGGATCATTTGATTTTGAGTATCCAGTTGGTGGTGACGATAACGACGCTGATATTCAAACCTTCCTTTTGACGTCGATGAAGGGCATTGGACTGGCGCTCAAGCTTGGAGAAGGCCAAGTTGAGACAATCGTCATCGATCACGCAGAGAAGCCTTCGGCAACCTAGGTCGGTGACCTTGGCAATGGCTGGATTACCCGCCAACCAGGACCTTACTCGGTTTTTGAGAGAGCCAGGCGGCTGCGAAGGCGAAGATTCGGGTTCAAGGTGGCGATACTTCCGAGTCGGCGACCCTAGTCCCCAAATCAGGTGGTACACCGTAGAAATCTGTGCAGAACGCGGGGGAACGGCCATGGCGATCTGGCAATTCGGAGTTATTCTCATTCCTAAATCAGCGATCTTGGTTGAAACCTCGCCCGCTTTGATATCGATGGAAATGACTGATCACTTGTGGTGGTCCAAGCAGCAGCCACCTCAGGGATTCGAGAAGCAGATTGATCTGATCCTTTCGCAGACCAAATCCTGGTCGGAAGAGATGCGAATCTGGGGAAGCGAGTCTGGCAATGATGCCTATGTTTGTTACACGGACGGGGAGAAAAAGGTCGTTGAAGAAATAGCCTTTCGCCTCAATGCCCGTGACATTTCTTTGGATTTGATACGAATGATTTGCACGCTTGCCGCGCAGCTCTCGTGCGTCCTGCTAACAGCAGACTCCGAGGTTCTCCAGCCCGTTGAGTCCGAGATACTCGCAGCAATTCGTAATTCAACAGCCACCAAGTTCGTTAACGATCCCGTTGCTGCACTCCAAAGTTTGGGGACAGTTCGCATCAAACGGTCGCAAGACACTCCTTCAGGCGAAGGGAAATCGTGACTCCGCTCGTGTTTGAGCTGGCCGTTGGGCATCTGGGTCGTGTCACCGCCTAACGGGGACTCTTTAAGCAACAGGTGACCCGTCGTGTTGCGTGTTGTCAAAGTTGTAATTCCGGTTGGGCCACGTGTCGGTTGGGCCACGACTCAACCGCAACGCGATTCGCGGATGCTGGAGCGTTTTCGAGGACCTATCCGGCAATTCGAAAGTAATCCACGAGCACCGAGCAGTTTGGGAGGTCTCCGAACATTCCGCGAGTTCTGCGCTCCAGCATCTGGCTAGGTGAGAATTCCCTCGTTTCAAAAGGGTCCCGAAGACCGCCTTCGTAAACTCCGTCAAATCAAGACGCCCGTCCGCAGAATTCGGCTGTTACTAAAGGTGTGGGTTAGAGTACGGTCCAGCAGTGAGACGAATTGCTACTTGCGCGGACAGGAAACTTCACGAGAGATCTCTTACGGTACTCGAATGAAACCGTGGTACACATTGTTCGCGTCGAGATAATCTCCTGTGATTGCACCGAAGTCATTGATGCTGAAAGGAACAGTACCGACCGAGCCAGAAGGATCGACCGTTGAAAACTTACCTTCGGGACTGCGTAGATAGCCGTGGTACACATAATTCGCGTCGATGTAGACCCCCGTGATCGCTCCCCAGCCGTTGAGGCTCACGGGACAATCGGAGGAACAGCCCGTGCCTTGGTAGCTGCCGGTGCCCGCGCCGGGAGCATCGAACGTCGTAAACTTCCCGTCGGGGTTCCGCACGAAGCCGTGGTGTACATTGTTTGCGTCCGTGTAGGTGGCCGCAATGGCCCCCCAGATATTGAATCCTGCGTAACAACCGGGACACCCCGTGCCTTGGTAACTGCCGGCGAGCGCGCCTGCGCCGGGAGCGTCGAACGTTATAAGTGTGCCGTCGGGACGACGTATGAGGCTGTGCTCAATGAAATTGCTGTCCGCGTAGTTTCCCACGATTGTTCCCCAAAAATTGATGTTGGTAGCCTCGTTAGCGTAACAACCCGTCGGGAAGCCCGTGTCGCATGCGTCTGGACCCGAAAACGTCTTGAAACTGCCGTCCGGATTGCGCAGGAAGGAGTAGAACACATAGTTTGAATCCGTGTAGTACCCCACGACGGCTCCTTCGGAGTTCAGGGCGACCGGAATTGACCCGATCCCGCCCGCGCCCGGAACGTCGAACGTCGTGAACTTCCCCTCAGGACTGCGCACGAAACCGTGGCTGAAGCCATTCGAGTCAATGTCATAGCCTGCCACTACCCCGAAATCGTTGATGGCCTGAGGGCATGTGCACCCTATAACCGGGTCCGCACCCGGAGCGTCGAAAATAGTGAATTCCCCTTCGCCTGTACGCACAAAGCCGTGGGTTCCATAACCGGCATCGGTAACGCTTCCCGTACTCGCTCCGCGTACATTGATGCCCGTGGCCACAGTGCCCTGATTCGCGGCCGTGCCCGCCCCCGGTGCGTCGAATGTAGTGACGTGTTGAGCGGCCCCGGAAAGGCCCATGCCCAGCGCGCTCAGAGCCACGCCGAAGGCGAATACTCCCTTCCGGAAGGTTGTTGAACCGAACTTAGAAATGGCATGGATTGTCATCGCTGCTCCCCTCTGACCCTTTACCGGCTGGGTCCGCCATTGCGCTGAAAGGATCTTAGATCCAATGTCCTCGCTGCAGCCTTGGCAATGACCGCGTGAGCATCGTCTGTGCCGCTTTACGGAACCGGAACTCCAACGGTTGCTGCGCTGGCGTGCGTCAACAACCACTGCCCGTCTATCTTGCGGGCTTCACCGTCGAGATCTACGTGGCTCACCGCTGTCCAAAACGGCAGGCCGGTAGCCGGATTTAACGCCACGTTGAAATAATGGCATTCGAAATACACCGATGATGTCCATTGGCCGTCCTTGTCCCTTACAGGGACAAACTTCGTGTTGTATGCCGGGGAGAGCGAGACAAACTTGTTAGCTGGCTGGAACGAGCCGCCTACATACTTGTAGAACGTGCACAGCGTGCCCTGTTGTCCGGTGGCAGACGTGTCGCCCGAGGGTTCAGGGCAAGTTGTGTCATCATCCGGATCGCCATTACCGATGTAATTTCCTGCCGTGGCAGTACTGTTGACGATGGTGAGTTCGCCGTCTTTCGTCCAGATCGCGAGTATGTCGCGGATTCGCTGTGTTATCGCTGCCGGCGAATCGCCATTCACTGGATCGTGCACGCTGGCTGCCCCGTGAAAGGTTGCGTGAAGCTCCTCCAGCAAAGCCACTTGGGCCAGCTGATCCACATCGTCCCCCCGGCCTTCTGCGACGTAGAACCCAGCAATCGCCCCCCCGGGGTTAATACCGTTGGCGATAGCTCCCTGATACGCGCCCGTGCCCGCTCCCGGTGCGTCGAACCTGATGAGGCGGGTTTTCTGAGCTTGCGCAACAAGACCTAACCCCAATAAACATGCAACTAAACAGCGGGCGAGCGCTGTTTTCCGACGGCATGATGGAGTGGGGTCTTTGAGGGGCAGCTCGCTTCCGAACGAACTGATGGGTGAGGCAAGGTGAATGGGTTCGATCCTACTGTCGTGCAACATCGTAGGCGCAGTTCCACTTTTCTGTGAGAACATAGGGACCTCCGCGAATTCGTTTCGTGGCTAATCGGACCCGTATTTCGGTTCAATTGCCTTACTTGGATACGCGACGATCTGCTAAAAGTGGGGTCATCCGAATACGCATCGTAAACGTGGCTTAGATCCCTGCTGTGTCAGCTTGGTGGCTTTCTTAGCCGACCGAGGTATACCGTGGCCATCGAATCGTCTCTAGACTCGGATGTCACACAGCTCCTAAGGCAGGTGACAAAAGGAGAGGAGGGAGCTGAAGTCAGGCTCATTGCTGTCGTCTATGACGAGTTGCGTCGGCTCGCGAGGAGTTACATGCGGCGTGAAAACGAATATCACACTCTGCAGCCGACCGCGTTAGTCCACGAGGTATACCTCAGGCTGGTTCAGCAACGATCTGTCGATTGGAAGGGGCGTTCGCATTTCTTCGCGATAGCGGCACAAATGATGCGTCGGGTTCTTGTCGATCATGCGCGTGCCCGACTGCGGGGGAAAAGAGGGGCGGGAAACAGGCCAATTCCTCTGGATGAGGTCTTCGTCTTCGCTCCCGAACGTTCCCTGGAATTGGTCATGCTGGACCAATCGCTCGAGCGCCTGGCACAGATTGACGACAGGCAATGCAAAGTTGTTGAGCTTCGATTCTTCGGTGGGTTAAGCGTCGAGGAGACCTCGGAAGCTTTGGGTGTTTCCCCAAAGACGGTGAAACGAGATTGGAGCATGGCAAAAGCATGGCTCCACGGAGATCTAAAAACAAGTCATGCCGGCCCCCTTGGATAAATGGAATTCAATCAAGGAACTATTCGGAGCTGCGCTCGAGCTGGATCCGGCCCTGCGTATCGCGTTTTTGCGCGAACGCTGTTCTGAAACGGACATCTGCTCTGAGGTGGAGCGGCTCCTGCATGAGCACGACGAAGCTGGGGCCTTCTTGTCCACGCCGATTCTAGAGAGCGTTACCATCGCTTCAAATACACTCACGCCCCTTCCTAGACTTGAGACTGGAGAACTGATTGCAGCGCGCTTTCGCATCTTCCACTTCGTTGCAGCTGGAGGGATGGGCGAGGTCTATGCGGCGGAAGACACGCAACTTGAGAGAACGGTTGCGCTAAAATTCGTGTCCCCAGAATCTGCGCGAGAACAACTGTCCCTCACCCGATTTCAACAAGAAGCAAAAGCCGCCTCAGCCCTGAATCACCCAAATATTTGCACCGTTTACGACGTAGGGCAAGATCGCGGTCGGGCTTTCATTGCGATGGAGTTCCTGGAGGGTGAGACCCTCGCGACGCGACTCAAACGTGGGCCTTGTCCTCTGGATGAGGGCCTTCGAATAGCACTTTCTATCTCCTCGGCACTCGTAGCCGCGCACCATAAGGGAATCATTCATCGGGACATCAAGCCTGGCAACATTATGCTGACGGGTACCGGGGCTAAGTTACTTGATTTTGGGTTAGCCCTTCATCGCAAGCTTGTAACGAAAGAACCGCAAACCACCGCAACTGTGACCGGGGACGCGAATGTGACCGGCACTCTGCCGTACATGTCGCCTGAACAGTTACGCGGCCAGGAGACCGATTATCGCAGCGACATCTTCTCCTTTGGCGCAGTTCTGTACGAGATGTTCACCGGCAGAGGCGCATTCAAGGGACTGTCAACGATAGACACAATCGCCGCGATAACCAGCGGAGAGCCTGCCCCGATCCGGGAGCAAGCGAAAAATCTGCCTAATGGTCTCGAAACTCTTATCCGACGTTGCTTACGGAAGAAGCCTGAAGAACGATATGCATCGACGAGCGAGATAGAACATGCGCTCCAAGAGTGCCTCGCGGCGGTTTCAGAACCTGCCAGCGGAATCAACTTTAAGGTGCTTGTGAGCCACGGCAAAAGGCCAAAGATCATCGTCTCTTCTGCGCTCGTTCTCGCTTTACTCTCTAGCTTTCCAGCATGGTGGATTTTTCACATTTCAAGAGTGAGATGGGCAAGAGAGCAAGCCTTGCCGCAGATTGAGCAGCTGATAGAGGAGGAGAAATTCGACAAAGCCTATTCTCTCGCGGTTCATGCAGAGCGGTACATCCCCGATGACTTGATGCTCGCCAAATATTGGCCTGCGATCTCCTGGTCAGGTTCCATCAACACCACACCTCCCGGCGTTTCAGTCTTCCGCAAGGACTACAACGCACCCGATAGTGGATGGGAGTTCATAGGACGTACACCCGTCGAGAAACGACGATTCCCTCTGGTGGATTCACAATGGAAATTTGAGTTAAAGGGCTTTACAACGGTCGAGCGCGCCACGTTTCCGGATGATTCCATGGCAGTGAAGATGGAGGAAGAAGGCAAAAGTCCTCCCGGAATGGTACGCGTCGAGTCCCGCACCTCCGCATCTCAACAGAGCGAGCCTATAACACTCTGGGGAATTGCGGGCTTCGAGGACCTGCCATCCGTAGCGCTTAGTGACTATTGGATTGACAAGTTTGAGGTCACGAATCAAGCGTTTAAGCGCTTCGTCGATCAGGGAGGTTATCAGAAGGAGGCATACTGGAAGCAGGAGTTTCGTGACAAGGATGGAAAGCCAATTGCTTGGGCCGAGGCGATGAAATTGCTTGTGGACAAAACTGGCAGACCAGGACCTGCCACGTGGATGCAAGGCGAGTACCCGCGAGGGCAGGAGAACTATCCTGTAGCGGGCGTGAGCTGGTTCGAGGCAGCGGCCTACGCGGCGTTCGCGGGCGAGTCGCTGCCCACCATTTACCACTGGACAGCCGCCGCCTCAACCCAGCATGGCAGCAGAATCATACCCGCCAGTAACTTTGGAAGTGCGGGAGTCGCTCCAGTGGGTAAGTATCGCGGTATGAGCTCGGCTGGCGCTTTGGATATGGCTGGCAATGTGAAAGAGTGGATCTGGAACGAGGCGAGTTCTGGCAAACGCTATATTATGGGTGGCGCCTGGAACGAGCCGACCTATATGTTCAACGATGCCGACGCCCGCCCTCCGTTCGAACGCTCTCCTAATTTTGGATTTCGCTGCGCCAAGTATGTCTTGAGCCATGAAGCAGCCAAAGCCGCCGATCCAGTAACGGTTCACATACGAGACTACAGTTCGGAAAAGCCGGTTTCCGATCAGCTTTTCCAAGCATACAGAAGCCTCTATTCTTACGACAAAACCCCGTTGCATCCAGTGGTGGAATCCACCCAACAGACAGAGGACTGGAAACTCGAGAAGATCACTTTTGACGCGGCCTATGGTGGCGAGCGAATCATTGCGTATCTCTTCCTGCCCAGGAAGGCGTCCCCGCCTTTCCAAACCGTGGTGTACTTTCCCGGCGCTGGCGCCGCTCACATCCGATCCAGCGCGGACGCACTCCCATTTCTTCTTGGAGACTTCGACTTCATTATCAAAAGCGGACGGGCCGTAATGTTTCCTGAATATCTGGGAACTTTTGAGCGGGGGGCCGGCCCCAAGACCATCTATTGGCCTAACACCTCCAGTTCTTACCGCGATCACGTCATCGCCTGGTCCAAGGACCTGGGTCGATCGATTGACTATCTAGAAACCCGTCCCGACATCGATCGCATGAAGTTTGCCTACGAAGGTTACAGTTGGGGAGCAGCCATGGGTGCTCTCCTCCCAGCAGTGGAGAATCGCCTCCAAGCCTTGGTACTCATTTGCCCGGGGTTTTATTTGCAAAATAGATTACCGGAAGTGGATCAACTCAATTTTGCTCCGCGAGTGAAAGCTCCGGTCTTGATGTTGAATGGCCGGTTCGATTTTATCTGGCCGCCGGGGACCTCTCAGGAGCCGATGTACCGCTTGCTGGGGACGCCCAAAGAGCACAAGCGCCGTGTCGTCTACGACACCGGTCACGATATACCACGAATTGAGGAGATCAAGGAAACGCTCAACTGGCTGGACCGATACTTGGGGCGGGTCAAGAGCAAATAGGGTTTCCAACTACTTTATTGCTTAAATCAGGTTTATTTGAGCCTGCTCAGAGAAAGCGGCAACAGTGCCGATGTTCCGTCTGCTCGGGACGCCTCCAGACCAAAAACGCAGAATCGTTTACGATACCGGCCATGACATTCCGAAGGCCGATGAAATGAAGGAGAGCCTGAACTGGTTGAACCGGTTTCAGGGACCAGCAAAGAAGCGGTAGGTCATCTGTTGGACAAGACCTCAGGAACCGACGTCGCCTTCTACCAGATTCCCGCGAGCTTGTATCTGAGCCCACGGCTTTCGGAACACTCACGCGGACTTTGTCACGACTTGTGTTTTCAGTGGCTTACGATTCGCTACTGGGAGACTCTTTCGAGACGATTTGTGAACGATTTTCAAGGCTTTCGATGTTCCATAATGGCCCTAGCTAGTGCTCGAATTTCGATGGGAAACACGATTACGTGTGTCGTCGCTCTGGGTCAGTTTTGGGCATTACTCCGAGTGACGAAGTCGCGCTGGCAGCCGACGCCGGCTTGTCGAACAGACTGAAACTCCGGCTGGTTACGAATGCTGTCAAAGAATGGCTCGGAATCGAGCGCGGGGTAAGAGCAATATCCACCGTCGATGGCGCGCCGCAGCATCTCCAAAGCGGCACGTTTTTGGCCGCAGTAAGCAAGATGCATCGCTGAGAAGTAGTTCGTTTCCGAATCGGAGGATGGCTTCACACGGTTCGCCAATTCAGCAATCCGATCGGCTGATTCGCGTCGCAAACAGCCTACCAACAGATTGAAGCTCTCCCATCCCGCGATATGCGGTTCTTCAACCTGAAGGGCGTCGGAAAGCCGCCCCTGTCTTGCCAGCAGGTGGATGGACAGCGCATTGGTCCAATCGGTTCTTTGGTCGACATGGAGGTAGTCTTCCGCTCGTGGATAGTTGCCGAGCTCGATGAACACGACGGCGCAGGAACGCAGACCGATCGGGTCGATGGCGAAACCAGCGTCACATTCCCTTGCTGACTCCTGCAAGAGGCCGGCGTATCGAAGTACGTAACCGAGCGAAAAATGAGCGGCAGACTTATCGGGCCTTCGCCGTACAAGATCGCTCGCCATTGGCAGCGCAGCGGAACCATGACCGCTCTCCACCTTATGAACGATCAACGCCGTAGATGCTGCGACGTTGCCCGGATCGAGTTCCAAAACGCGATGAAGATCGTTGAGCCAACTCTGCTCTGCGGTCTTACCCCCATCCGCATAGCGAAGCTCGTAGTATTCTCGTTGCGCCAATTCTTGCCATGCGGGTACAAAATCCGGGGCTTCTTCGACGGACTTTTGCAGTAATGCGATCCCCTGCTTGTTAGCGGCGGCCGGATCGGAAGGGAAAGCGAAGCTACGCAGATAAGATTCGTATGCCTCCTCAACCAGATGGTGCGCTTCTCCCGCGGTCGTCATCCCTGTTGCACCGAGCACAGGGGCTAGTTCGGTCCGCGTCAGCCCTGCCAATTGACCCTGAATGGTACGAAGGTCGTTGACCGGGACTGAAGTCTTGCGCTGCAGGAGCACGCGGCTGGAATCAACATCAAAAACTTCCAGCGTGATGTCAACGCTGTCTCCCGTACGAAGGTAGCTGCCCGTCACGACCTTCGACACCTGCAGATCGTGTCCGATGGAGCGAAGATCGCGATCATTGGAAGCGTATTTGTTTGTCAACGAAAAAGGCCTGATCGGAAGCGAACGCGCGAAGTCGAGCTGGGTTTCTATTTCCTCGGGCAATGCAAAGCTGAGAAAACCAAGCGTGCTGTCCTGGCTGTCGTTCCGGAACGGCAGGATCGCAACCGCTCCCTTTGTAGAACCGGAAGATGATTTCGCTCGCCGGACTGTGAATCCGACAACCAGAACGGCAAGTGCGAGTGCAGCAGCGGCCGTAATCATCCAGGGCCGACTTGCACGAAGTCGTTCCTGCCTCTGTGCCGCCAGGCTCTCGCGAGCCTTCACTTCTTCAAGCCTTAAGCGCTTCACTTTGCGCTCATCCAGTCTTTCAAGCCGCTCTGCCAGCGTTGCGGCATCCTTCATTCGGAGTGCGGGGTCGCCGCACGCAGCCTCGCCAATATCCTCTCTAAGGAGCGGATCATCAATCTGCGCTTCCCAACCGGGAGACAGGGGCCTTCGCAATTCGCCGGCCACGATCTGATACAAAATGACGCCAAGCGCGTATACATCGGAGACGGCGGTGGGCGCCTGTCCCGAGAGCACCTCCGGAGCAAGGTAGGGGACGGTTCCGGTCATGGAAGAGACTGTTTCCGTCGTGCGCGTGAACCCGAGGTTGGTGATTCCCATCCGGGACAATTGTCCTGGTTCAAGAAGAAGCGCACTGCCGAAATCGCATACCTTCACGGTCCAATCGCCGTTCTGTCCGGGTGAGATCAGGATGTTGGATGGTTTCAAGTCGGCGTGAATCACGCCGACTGCATGCGCATCGGCCACTGCACGTGCGATTTCAGCTGCAAGGCGAACACGAGATTCACGCGTTGCTCGTGCAAGTCCCTCTTGCGATGACGCCCATTCGGTCAGGTTTTGGCCTCCGTATTCACTTTCGAGATAGTACGGCGGCGTCTCGAAATTCCATTCAAAAACACGAACAAACTGCTCACGTTCGCCCAGGCTTTGGCGGAGAAAGCGGAAAATGGTAGCTTCGCGCTTCAGACTTTTCAGTCGCGCGTCGGTATTCGCAAACTTGAAGACTCTCAGTTCCTGAGTCTTAGGGTTACGGCACAACCAAACAGTACCGTTGTCTTTGGCATCCAGTGCACGCACCAGGCGCCAATGCTCGCGCCCGGGTACGCACGCTCCCTCGTCGAGCTTCAGCGGCGTCTTGGCAGTCGAAGGTGCAATCGGCACACTTCGAACTTTGACCCCCATGCGGTAACCCACACGCTGGACAGTCTTCACAATCGTGGAGTCCTCGTCACCGATCGCCTTGCGAAGTTTATAGATCGCGGTGGATAGCGAACCCTCAACGACTGTCAGCCCAGGCCATACAGATTCGAGCAGTTCTTCCTTGCTCGTCACCTCCTCGGCCCGATGTAAGAGGATCCGCAGGACCTCCAGAGGCTTCAACTCCAGTTCGACGGGTGCCCGGTGAACGCGAAGTTCGAGTCTTGTCTCATCGAATTCGCACTCTGCGAACAGCCAGAGACGATCGGACGTACCCGCGAATCCCGGAAACAAGTCACTGATGGACATAGGCCTACATCCTTGAGAATTCCTTGATAACTTCGTCAGGACGCCATATCAAGCCGGGACTAGATTCTGGGGGCGGAAGGGCGAATGCATCAAGCATAACAAGAGTTCCCTCGGAGGTCGCTATGCAGAATCCTGCCTCTTATTCCCAGAAGGTCGTTTCTCGGTTGGCGCTGAGTTGCGTTTTGGCATTTTCGCCCTTGGTGCATGGTCAGAATGCAGAAGATGTCGCGCAATCACCCTGCCCTACGACGGCGTCAAATGGCTCGGCTGGCCAAATCTCAGCCCTTGAAGCCGAGAAACAGAACCTGAAAAATGCTGGAAAGCAGCTCGGCGCTTTATTTAAAAAGAAGCCCTCCCTAACCGCGTCCGCATCCGCCAATCCATGTTCAACGACAGCACCAGCACGGGCTGCGGCTGCAGGAGCAACTGCAAACTCCGCACAGCCTGCGGCAAATACGCAGCCGATCGTCTCGGGTTCAGGCAATTGGACTGGACCCTTCACGCCGCCAGCGGGAACGGGAATTGTGCCGCTTGTCGTTGGACCCTATTCGCAAGGGTCGCAGATCGAAATCAGTTCCGGACAGGTGCATCTCGCCAGTCTCGCGCCCAACGGCAGCAAGTGGTCGATCATTGTTGACGGGAAGGCGGGGCCGAGGGTCGACCAAGTGTTCAACCAGGGCGACCGCGCAACGGGGGTGACTTTCAGCCCGGATAACAACCACTACGCCTATTGCGCGCTGATGGGAAGCGACTACGTGGTCATGCTGGACGGGAAAGAGATCTTCCGCGATTCAAAAGGGAATATGCAGGGCATCATCGCCGATGCCAGTTGCGGCGGCATTCGTTTCTCCGCCGACAGCAAGCATGTCTACTTCACCAGCTCCATCCGGTATAACGCCAGTCAAGACATGATGCGCTTTGTATGGGACGGAACGGCGGG